>Ga0256827_10000051_pt1 | contig 58093 bp, 47 predicted proteins | sample CV84metaG_FD_185977 | JGI IMG/M metagenome (GOLD analysis project Ga0256827, IMG submission 185977) | Hydrothermal vent microbial communities from East Pacific Rise, Pacific Ocean - CV84 | ecosystem: Environmental > Aquatic > Marine > Hydrothermal vents | place: Pacific Ocean: East Pacific Rise... | reverse complement strand
TTCCATTTCTGAAATATTTTCACATCTGCACACAACATTTCCATATCTTGGCTCTTTATTAACTAAGTCAGAAACCTGATAATGGTCTAAATTTCTGATTGTAGGCAATTTCTTAATAGATGGGTCATAATTATTTTTTTCGATAAGTGAGCCAATTAAACTTTTCAATAAATCTTTAACAAATTCTCCTATTGCAGGCGATGCTGTAAGCCCAGGAGATTGTATTCCTGCAACTTGTATAAAATTGCTTTGTTTTTTAGAAATATCAATATAAAAATCTCCACTTTCAAGAGCTGGCCTTAAACCTGCAAAAGATGTAATTATATCTCTTTCTGATACAATTGGAACCATTTTTCTTGCACTATCAAAAATCTGCCTAAGTTTATCATTTGATGTTGTTAAATCTTCTTTATCTTTTATTTCATCTGCTGTTGGGCCAATTAAAACAGTGCCTTCATTTGTTGGAATAACTAAAATTCCTTTTGAAACATGGCTCGGAACAGGAAAGATTACTTTATCTGGATTTGCTTTTGTAGATTTATCAAGTAAAAAGTACTCTCCTTTTCTTGGTTTAATGGTAAATTCTTCTGCATCAAATATTTTTGAGATTTTATCTGCAAATAATCCAGCAGCATTGATTACAAATTTAGCTTTAATTTCTCTTTTGTCTTTTGAGTTTATTATAAATTCTTCTTTTATTTTTTTTGCACTTGTCACTTCAAAATCAGTAATTACTTCAACTCCGTTTTTCTTAGCACTTTCAATTAGTGAATAAACAAATCTATAAGGCTCTATTATTCCACCGCTAGGAGCATAAAGCCCCCCGATAACATCATGGTTTAACTTTGGGGAAAGCTCAAGCAACCTCTCTCTTGATACCATTTCTATTCCAATTGAATTATTTTCAATTCCCTGATGATATAAATGTTCAACAACTTTTAATTCTTCTTCATTTAAAGCAGCCACAATTATACCAACTCTTTTAAATGGAAAATCAAGCTCTCTTTTGAGCTGGTCAAACATTAAATTACCTTTTATTTCAAGGCGAGACTTTAAATATTTTAGATTATGGTGAAAACCACCATGTATAATTCCTGAATTAGCTTTTGAAACTCCCCATGCAACATCTGCTTCCTTTTCAAGTAAAACAACTTTTAAATCATATCTTGATAAAGTTCTTGCAATATTTGCTCCACTAACTCCACTACCAATAATTGCTACATCATAATTCATAACGACCCTCAAATAACGCATCGCGTCATTTTATTATTTTTTATGAGTTTTGTCAATAGCCAAGTTTTGATGTGATTACCCTGTATGGTGAAGTGTTTACCAATTGGGGAGCACTTCATACATCTTTCATCAGATAAATTAACCACTCTCCTCGTATTCTCTTATTTTCAAAAGTTATGTAATGCCTTTTCAAAATTTTCTCCTTGCAGAATTTAAAATACGGATTATAATGCCATAGTGGATACGCAATGTATTGTGTATCTATGGTATTATAACCAAGGAGAGCTAATGATAAAGAAAATATATACACAATTGCGATGTACTAAGCTTGTCGAAGTGTTCTTGCACAACCGTATTGGCAGTATAAACACAATTGTGTTTATACATACGTTGTAGCCAATACGAAAAAACAAATTGAAACAAGAAAAAATACATATTGAAAGGTTTGTAGCCAAAAGTTTTCTGAATAAAATATTCGGAGAGAAACTTGCTGAAAGTGATTTTAGAGAAACAAATCATATAAAACACGAACCAGATATTATTTATAAAAATATCGGAATTGAAATAGGAGCCTTATTATCCAGTGAAAATACATTGAAAGACAAATTTGTTAATAATTTCCTTGAAAAATTAAATAACGAAATTTCTGGGAAAATAGATGCAAACTTAATTGTCAAATTATTTTTTCAAATTGATAAACAATCGCTCACCTATAAACCAATTGAAAAGAATGCAAAATATACTAATTTAACACCATTTCTAACTCGGATTGAAGTTATTAGATATAAGGGATATTCTTTTAAAGAGCAGGTTTGTATTGCTCAAAAAGGATTGCACAGAGAAGAAGATTTTCCAATATTTACAAATACCAAAAAGTTTAATAGATTTTTAAATGATTTGGTTAAAATATTGAGTTTTACACCTAATAAAGAAGGAGATGTTAGGGGATATTCAATTGATTTATCAGAAGTTCTTGAAGAGAAACATCAAGTTGATATGTTAGGTAAATATTTCAATAAAAGTATATTAGACAAACTAGAAAAAGATAAATACAAAGGTAAATATGAAAAACAGTTTTTACTTTTGCATAATTATAATCCCTTATCAAATGGCAGATTTACTACTGATATGCACTTTTATTCTCATTACAAGGACTATGTCTTGAATAAAATATCAAATTTAATTAGGGAAAATAATTCTTTTGAGATTTATGATAATGTGTATTTTCTCGATTTCAGTATATCACCAAATAGTCAGAACTTTATTTTAACTGATTTCAGAACTTATGAACCCAAAAAATTAGAAAAACCATTGGAGATTAATTTTCATATTGGTATAGATTTTTCTTGTGAAAGGTTGACTTTGGATAAAAATAATTTCAAAAAAGATGAATAAAGTACTGGCTACAACAAAAAATATACGGCATTTGGCAGGCAGTACTAAATATGAAGATTGTGGCAATAATTAAAAATAGCGGCAACTTGAAAATGAAGGGTTTTAAAATACCAAACGCCGCATATTCAAACCGTTATGCCCAATGAAAGAAAGTATCTAAATAATAGAGGAATATATGAACCCAAACATAACATACAAAGGAAAGCATTTCTTATACAAATATTGATGATTTAACCCTAGAACATATTTTTCCTCAAAATCCCGTTAAATGGAAAACGGAATTAGAAGAAGATGAAATTTCTGATATTTTGAGTAAATATTTACACACTATAGGTAATTTAACATTAATTAATCAATCATTAAATTCTAAACTATCAAATAGTGAATTTAATAAGAAAAAATTACTTTTAGAAGAATATACAATATGGCCTAATGAAAAAACTTATTATCAAAAGAATAAATGGGATAAATAAGGTTTCAAAGCATTTGGGAATAGATGTAGAAATTATTAAATTTTAATCGTAATTACAATCTTTTTTCATAATTTTTTAATGAAAAATTATTTTCTTGCGAAATAAAAAAAATAAAGTTATAGTTATTTATGAGGAGGATTTATGACAAAAAAAGAAAAATTTTATGATCTTATAAATAAAAATAAAAAGTATTTAAAAAGTTTGGGAGTAATAACAATTGGAATTTTTGGCTCTGTTGCCAGAAATGAAGATCTTGAAAATAGTGATTATGATATTTTAGTTGAGTTTAAAAAAGAAAGTAAAACCTTTAAAGCTTTTATGAGTTTATGTGATTTTATAGAAAATAATCTAGGTAAAAACTATGATTTAATTACAAAAGACAGTTTAAGCCCTCATATTGGAAAATATATTTTAGAAGAGGTTCAAAATGTCAAAATTGCCTCTTGAATACTTAAGGCACATATTAGATGAAACTAAATTTATTATTAGAGAAAGTCAAAATTTAAAAGAAGAGGATTTTTATAATAATCCGGTATTAACAAGGGCTTTTATAAGAAGTTTAGAAATTATCGGAGAAGCTACCAAAAACATTCCTAATGAATTTACAAATAAATACCCTGATATAGAATGGAAATATATGGCAAGAATGAGAGATAGATTGATTCATCATTATTTTGGAATAGATTACTTTATAATTTGGGATATTATAAAAAACGAAATTCCTAAATTGCATAATAGGGTTATTACAATAATAACAGAAAATGAATAGCCGAAAAATTTTACAATGTGTTGTGTATCTACGATTATAACCAAGGAGAGCTAATGAATGAATATAATTATATCTTCAAATATTTACAAAAGATAATAAATAATAAATCTGTTTTGATTTATGGTGAAATTTTAGAAAATGAACTAAAATTTTTAAAAAATAATAAAATATCTATTGTTGATGAAAACCTTGACGGACTCATTAAACTAAAAAAAATATATCCTGATATTGATTTTAATCAATCTTTATACTTTATAAAAGAAAAATTCGATTTTTTGATATTATTAAGTGATTCACCTATTTCTCATAAAGACTACCTGAAGGATACTGGTATTTTTATTAATATTCAATTCATAAATAATCAAGAGGAGTATCATAAATTAATTTTAACTGAAAATAAACAAAACTTTGAATTTATAGAAAGAGTAAATTTATATAAAAAAGATACAGTTATTGGCTTAATAAACTCTAAAAATGCAGTATTTGAAGAGAATGACTTATTTAATCAAATTCCTGATGTAATTATTGAATTTTATTCGGATTTTAAACTTGATATAAAGAATACTGTTAATTTAATATAATTATTTTACAACCTGAGTTCCACTTCCATTAATTAAAGCATCATAGGCGTTGTCTAAACTTGTAATGATTGCTCTACTTCCACCATTTTTAACAAACTCCATTGCAGCATTCACTTTTGGCCCCATACTTCCAGCAGCAAAATGTCCTTCATTTTGATATTTAGTTAATGTTTCAAGGCTTTCTTTTTGCAAAGCTTTTTCATTTTCTTTTGCATAATTAACAAAAACATTTTTTACATCAGTTAAAATAACATAAGCATCCGCATTAAGCATTGTTGCTAATCTTTCTCCTGCTAAGTCTTTATCAATTACAGCAGCAACACCTTTAAGCATTCCGTTTTCTTCAATAACAGGAACACCTCCACCTCCTGAAGCAATAACGGTTAAGCCACTGTTTACCATAATTTTAATGGCATCTTCTTCTATATTACGAATTGGAACAGGAGAAGCAACAACCCTTCTGAATCTATTTTCAATAGTTTTTGGTTTTACTTCTTTTATTGTCCAGCTAGGCTTTAATGTTTTTAACTCATTAGCTTGGGTTTCATTATAAAAAGGCCCAACAGGTTTTGTTAAATTTTGAAATGCTTTATCATTTTTATCAACTAATACCTGATTTACAACAGCAACAACTTTATTATCAAGATTAGCTTTTTTAAGCTCATTTGTGAGAGTTTGAAGCATCATATAGCCAATCTGGCCTTGTGTCATTGCTCCAACAGCATCTAAATTCATTGCAGGAACTTCTTTACTGCCTGCTTCTTGCTGAATCAATAAGCTTCCTGCTTGTGGTCCATTTCCATGTGTTATAACTATTTTAAAACCTTCTTTTATTAATTTAACAATTTCCTTTGCTGTTTTTAATACATTTTCAAGTTGTTCTTCATAAGTTCCCTTTTGATCTGCTTGTTTAATAGCATTTCCACCAAGTGCAATTACAATTTTTTTCATATTTCTCCCAAATAAAGTCAAAAAGGGATTTTACAATAAAAACTACTGATTTTCAAGGGAAGAATAGATGTAAAATTAATTAGAATTTAAAGCCAAAGTTTAGAGTTGATATCAAATCGTGTTCATTCATTACTATTTTATAATTATATATAAAAGAAATTGAAAAAGTAATAAAATTTCTGGTTTTCATTTTTGATAAAAAAAATATTGTATCAAAGCCTAAATATCCTCCGTAATCAATAAAACTATGTTCATTTCCTTCATAGGTCATTACTAAATCAGGAGAAGCATTATCTTCATTAAAGCTTTTTTTACTTGTTTCTTTATAAAAATTACCTCCACCATAAAAAGACATATACATTCTTTTTTTCATGTGCATCAAATAGCCAATTCCAAGATATAAATCAAAATATGATTTCTCTTGCTCTAAAAAATCACCATAAGTATATGAATCAGAAAATTTAAGCTTAATAAAACTATCAATAAATAAAGAACTCTTAAGATGAGTTATAGTTTTAGGAGCTGATTTATATTCTCCGTCATATTCTTCCGGGTTGGAGCCTAAAATTATTTCAGATCTTTGCTTCAAAAAATAGAATTTATATCCTAATATAGGTAACCATTCAAAATTATGTCTGTTTACGGTATCTTTACCATATTTCAGACCAATTCCAATTGATATTTCATTTGAAAACATATCAGATGATAATAAAGTTGAGCCCGATATCAACATAAAAACAATAAAAATTAATAATTTATTAATCACATTCATTAAATTCTCCTTTAATTAAAGAAAATCTTCTTTTTAAAATCGTACAAACAGCATCTATTTGTGCTTGTGTAACATCTGACTCCTGCTTTAATGTTTTAATAAAACAATTACCAGGTGTTGAAAGAGTTATTGCATTTAAATAATTACTGAATTCAGAATGTAAGCATGAATATGATTTTAATAAATATTTATCAAAGTTTTCAATGCCAACTGTTTTTTCAGCTTCCCACATAGATGAAGCCCAAATTGTTCCTGCCCAGTAATACGACTTAGCTTGAGCAGTTGCCTGACATGTATTTGGGTCATTATCATATAAGAGCATATCAAGAGTTAAACTTCTGTTATTATCTAAGCTTCTGTCAGAAATAGGATTTTTATCAACTCCAATTCCATGTTTTGTAACAGATAAATAAAACAAATCAGCACTGCCTGTTTTTCTTGATGACCAATAATCAGAAAATCCCTCGTTCATTGCTGATTTATAAAAATCATTTCGTACACCAAAACAATTTTGAGGAAGTAAATCATAGTATATTTCATCTCCTTTTAAAACACCTTCTGCAGCATAAGCAAAAATTGAATGAGCAAATTCATGAGTAACAACCATAGGATTTGAAACAAGTGCCAAATGATTTAATTTATCCTGTTTTAAAAAAGCTAAGCAATTTAAAAAAGAATAGTACATTGCATTATCTTTCATTTCTTCTTTTTCCTGAACTTCATTTGGCATTTCGAAATTCATTTCATAGAAAATTCTTATTTGCCCATAAGGTAATCCATTTGCCCCCTGCTCCATATTCAAACCATTTGAAATAAAAAAATCTATTGCTTCTCTTAAGTTATACTGTAAAGTTAACAAAATACTATCTTCCAAGGTATATGGAATAATTGTATCATCTTCAACTGAATATCTAATATTTGGAGCAACACCTTCGTCTTGATATGTTGCATCATTAATTTCATCAATTGTTGCTGTTTTTTCATTTATTTCAGTACCTCTTTCCAGAAACATGCTTACTTTTGCTCTTGAGAGAAATTGAAATCTTTCAGACTCAAATTCGGATAAAGAAATTATTCCCTTTACTTCCTTCTTTTTATAACTTACTTTTTTAGTATTTATATCAACATCCAAGACTTCCACATATTTAGGAATTTCTTCACCACAGCTATTAAATATTATTAAAACTAAGATAAAAATAAAATATTTAAATTTTTTACTAATTAAATGACTCATAAAACCTCTTCATAGAACAATAAAAGATATCATTATTATTAAAAAATGTCAAAACACTGTCAAAACTATTGCAGAATTACTAATTATCAGTTACAATTTATTTTTTATGGTAGATAATGGAAATAATTTATACAAAAAATATAAAAGAAATATTAAATAATTATATAAAAGATGAAAACTACTCTGAAGTATTTATTTTAGTAGATGAAAATACAGAAAATTACTGTTTGGCTTTACTTGATTTAGAAATTAAATATCAAATAATTAAAATATCAGGTGGAGAAAATAATAAAAATATAAAAACAATTAACAATATTTGGCAAAAATTACTATTAAATAATGCTTCTAGGAATTCACTTTTAATAAATCTTGGAGGAGGAATTATATCCGATATTGGAGGATTTGCAGCTTCAACTTACAAAAGGGGAATTGACTTTATTAATATCCCAACAACAGTTCTTGCACTTGTAGATGCTACGATTGGAGGTAAAACAGGAATTAATTTTTTAAATAAAAAAAATATGATAGGGCTATTTTCTGAACCTAAAAAAATATTTATTGATATAATATTTTTAAATACTTTATTAGAGAGAGAATTTTTAAATGGAATGGCTGAAGCAATAAAACATGGTCTGTTATTTGATATGAAATATTTTGATAAAATAATAAAAGCTATTTCAAAAAGAGAAAATATATCTGATATAATTAAAACATCAATAAATTTCAAAAAAAGTATTGTAGAAAAGGACTTTAAGGAAAATGGTTTAAGAAAGATTCTTAATTTAGGACATACAATAGGTCATGGTCTGGAGTCTTATTTCATTGAAAACAATATAGATTTAAAGCATGGTGAAGCTGTAATTATGGGTTTAATTTCAATGTTTTACTTATCTAATAAAAAATTTAATTTTGATATTGCTCTCCAAAATAGAATCATCACTGAATTAAAGAAAGTTTATACACTTAATATATATAAAAAATTTGAAAACCAAAAAATAATTGAACATATAATAAATGATAAAAAAAATAGAGATAATAAAATATTAATGGTTTTACTAAAAGATATTAATAAACCTGTTTTTGATATTGAAATTACTTTTGATGAACTAAATGAAAGCTTAAATTACTTAAAATTTATACTGTAAACCACCCCATACTCTCATACCTGTTTGAGGATATAAAACTTCTCTTCCTGCATCATAGTATCTTTGATTAAGTAAGTTTTCTACTTTTAAAGATACAGTAAGACCTTTTACAAATAAATCATCTGCAAATAGATTTAAATTTAATACAAAATATGGGTCTGATGAAAATGTTACATCTTCAGTTGGATTATCTGGATTACCAGTTTCTTTAAAATTTTTCTTAGGTACATATTTATCACTTGTATATCTACCAGAAAGATTAAAATTATACTTTTTAAATAATCTGTAATTAAGACCAAAAGACATAAAATACTGCTGGCCATAATCTAATCTGTAAAACTTATCAGGATCTTCTTTTTCTGTATCACTAAAAGTATCTTTATCTATTCTGAGAGCCTTTGTTGCACTACCTCTTCTTTCAGCAATATTATATCCACCTCTGAGACTTATATAAAATTCTTTTAAAGGTGTATACTTGATAAAAACTTCTCCTCCTGTTGTTCTGTATTCATTTTTATTAGCTTGCTGATTATAATCTTTACTTCCATCAGGTAATTGACTTGAAGGAAACTTATCAGCATCACTAAAGTCATCTGGGTCTGTTTTTTTAGAATAACTAATAACATTATCAATTCCAGTTCTAAAAAATGTTAATTCGATATCTAAAAATCCTCTTTTATTATAACCAATTTGTGCTTCTATAGAATTTGATGTTTCTGGCTCTACAGAAGGGTTTCCGTAATAGGCATTTTTTCTGAAATAATATAATTCATGTAGTGAAGGAGCTTTAAAACCCTGTCCCCATATTCCTTTAAAGAAAAAATTACCAAGAGTAACAACTAAAGAAGCTTTTGGTGATAACTGAGCTTTATAAATTGAGTTTTTATCATATCTTGCACCGCCAACAATTGATACCATTTTTAACAAATTAAATTCAGCCTGTAAAAAAGCACCCATATTGTTTTGTGAAAACACAGGCTTATCAATATTACTTGCTTCAAATACTTCTGGATAATACCATCTAGTTGTTTCTAAGTGTTCGTAATCAAAACCAGCTAAAATAGTTGTTCCAAAACTTTCACTAAAATCATATCCCAATGTAGTATATATTTTTCCTTCATATCTATTATCTAAAGCAGCCATCTTTCTTGTATATCTTCCACCACATTCCGTTTTCATTTCTTTTTCATATACAATATTACCATTTTCATCAACTAAAGGATTTCCATCCTGACCTTTTATTGAAATAGGATTACCATCTTCATCTTCTTTGTTAACTAATTCATTAGTACAATCATCAGTTCTATCATCATAAGGTTTCTTTTCATACTGAGCACCATCTGCAAAAGCATATCTATCATGAGAAAGAGTTACATTTAATGAAAATCTTAAATCCTTCTTTTTAACAAGTTCTTTATCATAGTTTAAAGCATTATAAAATCTGTTAGTAACAAGTCTGGTATCATCTCCTCCAACAGAAAATGTAGTAATGGGAGCATAAGGGTCATATCTGTTATAATATGAAGTTAAATTAAAATCCCACAATTTAACTTTTCCTAAAAAAGTATATGAATCTTGAGTCATTCCATTTATAGTAACATCTTTTTTTGCAACATCAGACCACTCTTTAATTACCATATCACTTGAAGTATTGTCACGATAAGTCATAACAGAGCCAAATACAGAAACATTTTTATTTACTTCTTTTACAACTCTTGCATGGCTTGAAAATGTATTGTGAGTTCCTCCGGATACAGTGATTTCATTTTTACTATTATACTTTTTAGTAACAATATTTATAACACCTAACAAGGCATTTGCACCCCAGATTGATGAACCAGGACCTTTTTGAATTTCTATTTTCTGAATATCTTCTAGAGAAATTAAACCTTTTGAAATAATATTTCTGTAGAACTGAGTAAAACTCATATTATGACCATCAATAAATACAAGCAAGTATTTACCATAGGTTGTTCTGTCATTAATACCTCTAAGACCAACATCCGGCCATGAACCATTATCATTTACATCAAATCCTTGATCTCTTAGTATCTCTATTAAAGAATGATATCCATATTCCTTAATATCTTTTGCTGTTACAACAGAAATATTTGCAGGAGCAGCAGACCTTGATTGTGCATATTTTGATGCAGTAACAACTTTTTCTTCAATTTCATCTTCTAAGAAAACAGCAAATTCATCATCCATCCCTTCATCTTCATTTTTTAATTCTTCATTGCTTAAAGCAACCTGAAGCTTATTTTTATTATCTGATTCAATAATGTCAACATACTGCGGATTTTCCTTACTTAAAAATCCATCAACAGTTTTACTTTCAATATCAATAACTTCAATATAATAAACAACACCAACTGACCCCATTTCATCAGGGTTTATTTCAGCAGCATAAAATCCATCTTTAGGAACCATCTCTTTTTCTGACCATGATTTATCATTAATATTTTTATAGTGTAAAATTACATAATTAACTTTATGAGCATTTAAGATATTTGCTTTAATATTAATATTTTCACCTTGCCTAACCCTTATAACCTTAGTATGCAATACTCTAATTGCATCGCCATCAGCAAAAACGCTAAATGAAAAGATTAATGTTAATAAAAATAAAAAAAAGACTTTTTTCATAAATCCCCCTTAAGATATAAATTAAATAATATAAAACTAAGCAAACAAATTCATTATACAAATTAATAACTATAAATTCAATTTTTTTGTTTAAATTACAATATAATAAGAAGTACAAATATAACTTGACTAAAAATTTAATTATTGATAAAATCAAATTCAAATTTTTATGAGGTATCAATGAAGTTCTTTTATTTACTCTTAACTTTCACAATGGCAGTTTTTATAATCTCATGTGGAGGTGATAGCGAAACTCCAGCATGTTCAGAAGCAAATCCAAATGGAAGTTGTGAAAATAGTATGGTTTGTAATCAGGGAACATGTGTTTCTAAAGATGAAATTTGCTCTGAAACTTATCCTGAAGGATATTGTGAAGGAGATAATGTGTGTCATGCAGGAACATGTATAAGTAATAAGGTATGTTCAGAAGCAGTTCCTAATGGAATATGTGAAAATAGTGCTGAATATTGTGATTCTGGAATTTGTAAACCTGAACTAAATAAATATAAAATAGGTGCAATTGCTGAATTAATTGAAGACCATAACCTTACAAAAAAATATCACTTTTATATTATGGATATAACAGGAAGAAAAAAACATCAAATTACAAATGAAGTACAATCATGTATAAATAAAGATAGTTGTTGGGTTTCTCCTAACTATAAATATTTTTTATACCTAATAAATGCAGGAGGTGGTGTATATTCTTTAAAAATAGTAGATATTCCGGATAATTTTCAAGCAAATTTTGCTTCATCTGAAATAGTAACAACAAAAATGCTTGGGACTCCACATTTCTTGAATGATGGAATATCTTTTATCTACATAGATAATACCACCGGTCAACCAATGATTAAAAAATATAATATGTTAAATAAATCAGATTCTGATATAGCTAAATTTTCTGTTGTTAAACAAACAATGGAGCAAAATCCTACTGATTACGACCATCCAGCAGAAAATTATGTAATAAGCCCTGATAATAAAACTCTAGTTTTTGATATAATAATGGATTATAGAGAAAACAATCCATCAGAAATATGGAAACTAGATTTAACAAACCCATCTGAAACACCTATTATGATATATAAGTTTAACAAGCTTAATCAAGATGGAAATGGAATGAATTGGGGAGTTATATCAAATGATAACAATACTCTTGCATTTATATCCGCTGCAGGCCTTCAGCATAGATTACACATAGTAAATATGGATGGTAGTAGCTTGGTTGAAGATGGTGGAGATCCTGTTGGAGACACTGCTGGAAATCCATTAGGTAAATTCATAGGTCCTGATTTTAATAGCTGTTCAAATATTAATGGTATTCAAATTTGTGATATGAAATCTGAATTATTTTATTCAAATGATGATAAAACTCTTTATTTTGCAGGTAAAGTAGGAAAATATACAGATATATCACCTAAAGTTAATTTATATAAATATGAAATAGAAAATAAAACTCTCATTAAAATAACAGATGAAAATACAGAATTAACAGACCATCCAATGCAAACAGTTATATTTAATATGTCAACTCAAAATGTAGCTTATACAAGAGATGAGCATGGATTTGCAAAGAACCATGATGCATTTTATCTTGACTTAAACTCAACTGAAACAGATTTGGGCAGAACACAAATCACTGATACAAGAGATTTAAGAGAACTAAAATTATTTTTTTTAAAACGATAGGAGGTAAAAGTGAAAGGATTTATAATCTCAGTACTAGCTCTTTTAATTACATTACCGGTATTTGCAGGTGATAATGATATTGAAATGGGCGAAGATTACTACATTAAAATTATTATTGATAATTTAGAACATGGAATGGATCAGGCAAAAGAAGAAATGCAAACCTACTTTAATGATTTAAGTAGCCAGCTTGGTTTTGGAATGTCTTATCATAACTCATCTCCTGCTCAGAATTTAAAATTTGGAATATTACCAACAGTAGAAGTTGGACTTGATTTAGCAATATTAGATATTGATAATGTAGATGATGTTTGGGGGTATGTTATGCCTAATGAAGATATTCCTTCTATTTTTGCAATTCCAAGACTTCATATAAATATGTCACTTCCTTTTGATTTTGAACTATCATTTGCAGGAGCATTTGTACCAACTACAAATATATATTTAGTTGGTGGAGCATTAAAGTGGTCTATTATTGGAACACATGATTCCTTTTTTAACCTTGCTATTTCAGGAAATTTTAGTAAACTTATTGGTATTGAAGAAGTTTCAATGTTTACTTATGGTGCAAATGCATCTGCTTCTCTTGATTTTATGGTTCTTGTTCCTTATTTAGGTGCTGGAGTTGTTAGAATACATTCTTCAGCAGAAGTTCCTAATGTAAGTGAAGAATTACTTCAACAGGTTGATGACAACCCTGACTTAACACAAGATCAAAAAGACATGATTAAAAGTGAATTTAATGAAAACGAACCATTTGTTGAACTTGAAGACTACAAAGAAATGAAACCAAATTTCTTTTTTGGAACTAGATTTGACTTATGGCTCTTAACTTTTAATGCAGAAGTTGCTTTTAGTTATGACTTTAAAAGAAGTGAATACATAAATACAGTTTACTCATTAAGAGCAAATATGAGCTTTTAGATAATATGTCATTAAAAAAACATCTAAATAAAATAATCTTTCTAACAATAATTATATTGTTTTTTATAGTATTTGCAATTTCTAACAATTCAAAAGTTATAATAGAAATCTTTCAAATAAAAGAATCTTTTAAAATATGGATATTGGTTTTATATTCTATTCTGCTTGGTTCTATAATTACAATACTCTTTATTCTTCCATCTATAATTAATTTAAACTCCAGGCATAAATCATTAAGAGAAAAATTTGAAATTCTAAGTGATGAAAAATTGTCAGAAACAATAAAAACAAATGATGATATCATAGAATAAAATTAATACTTGCACAAGAGAATATATTTATATATACTCTCATTTCAGTAGTATATATTAAGAGGTTGCCATGATAAAAATAATTAAAACTTTAATTTTCCTATTAATTACGACCAATTTATTTGGAAATATTAGTTATCTAGAAAAACAAAAAAATGAGTATATAAAAAGTGTTCAAAATTCAAAAAATGATATTACGATTCTTTATGATATAAATAACTTATGGAATATTAATGACTATTTTGATGATAATCCATTTAAAAATATTATCACTAAATTTAAAACTAAAAATAAACTTCTTGATAGTTATCTTGATTTATATAGATACAGAGTAAATAAAAAAAATAAAATTGGATATATAAATAATTACTATATAATTGGTCCATTTGATAATCAAGGTAAATCAGGATTTACAAAGTCATATTTACCCGAAACAGAGTTTTCATTAAAAACAATATATAGTGGAAAAAATCAGGAAGTAAAATGGAAAACAATTAAAGATTATGAAAAATCTTTTATTAGTTTTAAAAACTTTATAAATCCCAAAACAGATTCATTAGGATTCTTTCTTGTTTTTGTTAAAATTAATAAAACAGGAAATTACCAAATAAGATTTGGAACAAATAATCAATATGAACTTTTTTTAGATAAGAAATCTATATTAAAATCTGATAATTATGACTACTTATATTATGATAAGAATATTTTAAATATATTTTTACAAAAAGGAACTCATACAATACTCATAAAACTTGATGATAAATATGATGATTGGGGTATATACTTAAGGGTTCTCAATAAAAATGGAAAATTTGATAAAAAAAATATTGAATTTATATTAAATGATTCATATCCAAAAACCTTTCCAAAAAATAGAATAATTTCTAAAAGTAATGATTTAATTAAACAAATGGAGAAAATAAAAAATAAAAATTATAAATACTATATTAAAAGAGCTGTTATTGAAAAAAACTTTATTCCATACGATAAAAATTCCAAACCATATCCTTATGAAAAATATCTTGAAAAAGCAATTGAGTTGGCAAAAACAGATTCTGAAAAGGCAGAAGCCTACTATTTTGCATATATCTATAATTCAAATATAATAGATGTTGAAAATTATCTTGATATTGCAGTAAAATATAATTATTTTCCAGCTATTCTTAAAAAAATAAATAATAGCATTAACTCAAATAAACTTTATGAAATTAAGAACTTAATAGAACAAGCTCAAAAAATAGATAGGTATGATTATGAATTACTATTCCTGATAAATAAATACTATATATTATTTGGAGTTGACTACTTAAACAGAATTATTACTCAATACAAAAAAAGTAAAAAAATATCAAAATATTTTGAATTTCAAATTGATAAGTTAAAGTTTTCAAATATTAATAAACTAATAAAAATATATGAATATAACCAAAAGGAAAATTATTTTACAATTAATGACAAAAAAGATTTACTAAGCTATTATCTGCAAAACTTAGAATTTAAAAAATATGAAAAACTATTAAATAAAAAACTAAAAAATAATTATTTAAGCTTTGATTATAATTCTATGAAAATAACATATTTATTTTCTATGAAGAGGTATAATGACTTACTTAAGTTATTCAAAGAAAGAGAGGAACTCCTTGATGATAGCCCTAAATTAATAAAAATCATAGCTCGATCCTATCAACTACTTGGAGATAGTAAGAAAAGTATTGATTATTATAATAAATATCTAAAATTAAAACCTAATGATACTAAAATAAAAGAATATCTAGCATTTATATCTACAAATAAAAAAGAATTATGGGCTAAAAAATATATTGAAAAACTAGAAAAAAATGATATCAACTATAAAGAATATCAGCCTAAAAACATTCCAATAGAAAAACTTTACGAACATATAATTATAAAAGTAAATGATGACTTCTCTTTTAATATGTTCAAAAAAGCAGCAATTGCAATAAATAACTCAGAATCGGTTAAAAGATTTAAATTTTTACCAATGTATTACCTTCCTAATAGTGAAAGGGTATTAAATTCATCAGTAAAAATAATTAAAGCAACAGGTGAAATTGAAGAAATTACAGACTATCAGGATAAATATTACCGCTCTAAATCAAACGGAGCATTCACTAATTATTCATTAAGAGGTTATTATCTTCCTAATCTTGAAAAAGGTGATATTATAGAGTATTCATATTATCTAAAAAATAATAACACCTATGAAGACCCTTTTTATGCAGCTGTATATAATTTAAATTCATATATTAAAATTAAAAGAGCAACATTTACTTTTATAACGGATGGTAAAAAATTAAATTTTAACTTAAAATCCAACTCAGAAAATAAAAACATGTATTTCTTTGAATTTAAAAACCTAAAAGAAGTAAAAAGAGAGCCTTCATCTACAGGATATAGCTCAAATTACAAGTTTTTATCAGTTTCTTCACTCTCTTCATGGCAGGAAGTTATTAATTGGTACAAGGGCTTACTATTTAAGCAGGATTTATTACCTCAAAATATTAAAAAAGAATTACATGAAGGTGTTGATAAAATTTCAGACTTAAAAGATAAAATAAAATGGATTCATAATTATCTATTTGAGCATACTCACTATATTGGTATAGAATTAGGCTTAAATGCTTATAAACCATATTCTGCAACAGAAGTACTTGAAAGGAAATATGGTGATTGTAAAGACAAAGCAAACCTATTTAACTCATTATTAAAAGAAATTGGTATTGAATCTGAAATAGTATTACTAAGAACTAATAGTTTAGGGCAAATACTTTCAGAACTTCCTGCAAACCCTAAATATTTTAATCATGCTATTTCATATATTCCAAAATTAAATTTGTTTGTTGATTTAACAGCAGATAAAAATGGTTTATTTGATTTACCATTTTCCGACCAAGAAGCATCTGGAATTATTATGAAAGATAATGAAAGTCTAAGACAGTTACCATCTTTTGAATCAAAAGAAATAATTAATATAAATGGGAGTAAAAAAGATAATAACTTAGAAGCAAATATTATAATAAAACTACAAAATTCTCTTGGTTCAACCCTTAGATATGGTCTTGAAAATAAAGAATTAAGAAAGAATTATTTACAGAAACTATTTAAACCAATATTTAATTCATTTGAAATAAAAGATTTTAAAATAAAGAATTTTGATGAAATTAATAAAGATTTAATTATTGAAGTAAACCTTGTTGTTAAAGACTTTTTTAATAATAATAAAGTATATAGCTCTATTTTCATTAAAAACTCACTTGTAAATGAAGGATTATTAAATAAAAGAACTGAAAATTATAAGAAATTAAAATTATCAATTGAAGAAACAATAAATATTAAAAATGTAAATATTAAAGAATTTTATAAAAATAAAGATTTTAAAATAAATGATGAAAATATATTTTATTCATCTGAGTTAAGTAATGAAAATGGAATAACAATTAAAAATAAGATTTCCTGGAAAAAATTTAGTATAGATGTTAAATCATATAATACATTTAGAAACAGTATAAATGAAATAATTAAATTTATGAATAATAATATAGCCTATTTAAATGGAGATAAATAATGATTTTAAAAACTAAATATATAATATTTTCACTCACTTTACTTTTTTTAGTATCATGTAGTTCAGGTAAAAAAACTATGATACCCAAAAATAAAAAATTAGCTCCTGCTGATATAATTTCAACAGATGAAGAAAAACAATTTTTTACTCAAAATACCATACCCAAAACAAGGTCTGGATTTTATGATATCTTTTTTTCATATATAGAAGGAAATTATGATAGATTTTATAAATTATCTGAAAATTATATGCGAAATAGTAGTAATCCTGAAATATTAAAAGTTTGGATTGAATTAAAATATTTTAATTTATTTAAAAAAGATATTATCACTTACAAAGACATTGAGAAATTATACCAAGATAATATCAAACTTAAAACTACTCCCTTACTAATGAAAGAAGTAAACAGATTTTATAAAAAAATTTTTAAGCTAAATGAAAATAATACAACTAATTTATTTCCACTTAATAAATGGAGTATCAGTGGCCCATATAAAACTACAAATTCAGCTAATTTGGAGAATTTTAATTTTAAAAACAAATATGATGAAATTTTTACTGAAAACAAATTAGTATATTTTAAAAAAGGAGGAATTACTATTCCATCTTATAAAGAAAATATTTATGGAGGCATTTATAAGTTAACAGCTAATGTAGAAATAAAAGATAATGAAATAAACCTTTATTTAACAAATAATAATTCTGTATTTATGTTAAAAATAGATAATAAAATAATTTTTAATAATGATAGTTTATACAATAAAAAAAGAAGAGAAATTATAAATATTAAATTAAAAACAGGTATTCATAAATTTACAATTATTATGAAAAACTTTAATAAAGAATTTTTTATATACAGCGATAAAAAAGTACAATTTAAAAAATCAAATTTAAAAATGGCAAGCAATAACATGGAAATATCTTTACTTTCTGAAGAATTAACTAAAAAAGTTTATAATCTTAATTCAAAATACTCAGATAGTTTTAAAAATATAATACTTTCAGAATTAATACTTGACCTCACAGGTAATGCAGATATTTTTTATAAATACTTAAGCAAAATACAAAACAACAATTTTTATAGAGATTATTTATATAGTAGCTTTTACAATAACTTTTATGGTGCAGGAATTGCAGTAAAAAGTAAATATATACAAAAATACATAAAATCATCTATAAAAAAATATCCAGATTTCTATAAAGCCAAAATGGAATATATTGTTTTACAAAATAATCCAAATCCATATAAAGTAATAGATGAATTAAAAAATATTCAACCTACAATATGGTATTATAAATTACTTGCATCATATTATAAAAAAGCTAATTTACTTGAAGACTACCGAAAAACAATTAATAAAATATATAGTATGAATAATGGTACAGTATTTCTATATAAATATTTCTCAAATGATTTAATTTTATTTGATTATAATATGTATTCAGAAATATATTCTAAATTAAAAGATAAGCTGCTATATAAGACAAATTATACTCAAGACGATATTGACTATATCTTAAAGGAAATTAATAATGCTCCATATTCAAAAAATAGCCTATATCTCTTGCTAACACTAAAAGATATTAATAAAAAATTATTTTCAAAAAATATTCTTAAACTCTTTAAAGATGAATATATTAAAAATAAAATTAATTCCTCAAACAAAGACTTAGAGGACTTATTAAATGATGAAAATAGTAAGTACTATATTAAAGCTGATTTTTTTCTTAGAAAATGGGATAAGTATATTAAATTTGAACCAGTTAAAAATATAATTTCATCATTTAAGAAACAGAAAATTACAGAAAACTTTCCAACTACAAAATTACTTGATTATGATGTCGCTTTTATTGAAAAAAATTATTGGTTATTACTAAACAGAAGAATCATTAAAATAAATAATTCTCAGGGATTAAGGAAATATTCAAACTTAAAAAGAGATCGAAACTACTTAAAAGTTGTAACTGTATCTAATGATGATTTAAAAGAATATGAACCTCTATTTACTCAGGACACATCTGAAATATCCCTTAAAAAGCTAAAAGTAGGAGATTACATTGAATTAATTACTTATCAAAAGTCAATAATAACCCCTGAAACACCTCTTACACAGCTTATTGCATTCAGATATAAAGATTTTAACCAAACAGTAATTAATGCAAAACTTGATTTATATATTAACCATTACTTTAATAAGGGAGAAAGAAAACTAATACTAAAGTCAAAAAATAATTTTGATTTATCTAAAATTAAAAATGAAAAATTAAAAAACTATACACTATATAAATACAGAGATAATAATTTAAAAGGAATTAAAACAGAACCTTTTACTTTTAGAAATGGTGACTTACTATTTCCAAGCTTAGATATTTCTTCTAAAAATACATGGAAAAAAGTTTATGAAATTCTTCAGCTATTTAATAGTTACTTAGAAACATCAAATTATGACAAAACTCTTATTAATAGTTATAAAACAATAAAAACCCTAAATGATTTAAAAGAATTGTATTATCAAATTAATAAAGAAATAAAACACATAAACTCATATTATGGTTATTTTCAGTCAACTTATTTAAATAAACAAGGAAATTTAGCTTACTTTATTAAGATGATTTTAGATATACAGAATATAAAAAGTTCAGTTTTAATCTTTCACAATAAATATAATTTTTTAGATAAAGAAAATACTCCAAGATTATCATATTATAGCCAGTTTGTTTTAAAAGTTGTTTTTAACAATAAAGAATACTATCTTGATTTTTCAAATAAATGGAGCGAGTTTAATAAAATATCTCCTGATTTATATAATCAGTTTTATTTAAGAATTGATAATGATGGTAATGTTTTTAAAGAAAAATTAAAAGAAACCCAAAAATTAATAACAAAAACAGATGTAAATATTGAAATAAAAAAAGATGATTCTGCTGATTTCTTAATAAAAATGACAATTCCTTCTATTTTAGGTGCTGGTTTAAAAAGCTTTCTTACTACACAATCAGAAGATAGAATAAATATGATTTTCAATGCTATATTCTCTAAAAAACTCGGAACAATAAAAGACTTCAAGTTAAATATTCAAAATAGTAATACCGCAAATAAGCCACTTATTATAAATTTAAACTTTACAAAAAATAATTTTACAAAAAATAAAAATCATAAATTAATTATTACAGATTTCCTTAATAAAGAATTTAGTAGTTCATTATATAATCATGCAACACTAAAGGATTATACTGTTCTTTCAAATAGGACTCTCCCTTTGATTCTCAGTTATTTTAATGATATCTATACACTGAATATTGTATTTCCAGAAGGCTATAAAGTAATCAATTTAAAAAACACAGAAATAAATAACAATTATATTAATTATAAATTAAATTCAAATATAAAAAATAATATAATTAAAATTAAAAGAGATTATTATATTAAAGGAAACAAGGTTGATATAAATAAATATTCAGAATTAAAAGAAATATCAGAACAAATCAAAAAAATAAAAGTTCAGGAAATTACAGCAACAAAAAAATAAAGAGATAAAAAAAAGGAGCCGAAGCTCCTTTTTTAAATATTTTCATATTATTTTATTATTTACTCATTGAATCCAAGAATTCTTGATTTGTTTTGGTTTTCTTAAGTTTATTAAGTAAGAATTCCATTGAATCAACAGGTGTAAGAGGATGAAATAATTGACGAAGAATCCAAACTCTGTTAAGAGATGCTGGATCTTGTAAGAATTCCTCTTTTCTTGTTGCAGAACGATTGATATCAAGAGCAGGAAAGATTCTTTTCTCCATAAGTCTTCTATCAAGTTGAAGTTCTGAGTTACCTGTACCTTTAAATTCTTCAAAGATAACTTCGTCCATTCTTGAACCAGTATCAATAAGAGCAGTTGCAATAATTGTTAATGAACCACCATTTTCAATATTTCTTGCAGCACCAAAAAATCTTTTTGGTTTATGTAAAGCATTAGAGTCAACACCACCAGAAAGAATTTTTCCACTTGGAGGGATAACTGTATTATATGCTCTTGCAAGACGAGTAATTGAATCAAGAAGAATAACAACATCATGCTTATGTTCAACAAGTCTTTTTGCTTTTTCAATAACCATTTCAGCAACCTGTACGTGTCTTGTTGCAGGCTCATCAAATGTTGATGAAATAACTTCACCTTTTACAGATCTTTGCATATCTGTAACTTCTTCTGGTCTTTCATCAATGAGTAATACAATTAATTTTACTTCAGGATGGTTTGTTGATATTGCATGTGCAATATCTTGAAGAAGTACAGTTTTACCTGTTCTTGGAGGAGCAACAATTAGTGCTCTCTGTCCTTTACCAATTGGTGTTAACATATCAATAATTCTTGTTGACATATTAGTAGGACTATGCTCCATATTTAATTTATTTTTTGGATATAATGGTGTTAAATTATCAAAAGTAAGCTTTTCTTTACAAAAAAGAGGATCTTGATGATTAATTAGCTCAATTCTAAGTAAAGCAAAATATCTTTCACCTTCTTGTGGTATTCTGATTAATCCAGAAACTGTATCACCTGTTTTTAAGAAAAACTTTCTGATTTGTGAAGGAGAAACATAGATATCATCTTGTCCCGGCAAATAATTTGATTTTGCATTTCTTAAAAAACCAAACCCATCAGGTAGGATTTCAAGAACACCTTCTGCATAAATTTCAATTTGTTGCTTTTCTTTTAAAAGATTCAGATAGAATGAAATAACTTCATGTCTTCTGTTTGTTTGTGGTGATTTTCCACCAAGTTCCTTGATTAGATCTTCAAGTTGATGAAGAGACTTTTTCTTTAAATCACTCAAGTTAATTCTTTGAGCTTTACTCTCTTTAGCCATTTAAAAACTCCTATATTGTTTTGATTAAAAAAAAGAATGACATTTAAACCTTTATTTAAATTTAGTTTTGATTTAATTTTGTGGTAAAACCAACAAAAGATAAAATCTTATACGACATTTAATGTTACTTGTCAAGTACTTTTTAATTTTTATTGGTTTTACTAACCTTTTTTTATCCATATAGGGAATTTCTTACCTTTTATCTTACAGTTTTTTAAATTTGAATATGCTGTATCAATTATATCTCTGCTAATTGCAACATAAGACTGATTGTCATAAATATCAATTTTACCAATATTCTTACCATCTATTTTTGCCTCTTTTATTAAAGCACCTAAAATATCTCCAGCTCTCATTTTATTTTTCTTTCCACCTTCTATTACAATTGTAGAATTTAAAGCAGTTGGTTTATAATTCTCATTTTTAGACAAGGAGCTCATGTCATTAAATATTCTATTTTCATTTTTGTAGGCATCAGCTTTATAGCTCTCTTTATTTATATATAGAGTAAAAGCAAGTCCTGTTTCTCCAGCTCTTCCAGTTCTTCCGATTCTATGAATATAAGTAGCTTCATCATGAGGAAGCTCATAATTAATGACAAGAGAAAGCTCTTTAATATCTATTCCTCTTGCTGCCACATCAGTTGCAACCATAACAGAGCAAGATTTATTAATAAACTGAACCATTACATCTCTTCTCTGATATTGCTCTAAATCTCCATGTAATGCAAGGGCATCAATCCCCTGACGCTTTAAAAATTTTGATATATTTTGAGCTTCTATTTTAGTATTTGTGAAAATAATTATATTTTCAGGTCTATAGGTATCAAAAATTCTTAAAACTATTGATAATTTTCTATTCTGTGGAGTTTGAAAAAAATATTCAGTTATTTCATTTGGTTTTTCTGTTGAAATAGTTTGTATATTTATTGCATCTCTTTGTATTGATGCCCCAAGTTCTATTATCTCTGGAGGATATGTTGCAGAAAATAGAAGTGTTTGTCTTTTCTTAGGAGCATATCTAATTACCTTTGTAATTTCTTCAATAAACCCCATATCAAGCATTCTATGAGCTTCGTCAAGAACAAGCATATTTAAAAACTCAAGATTAAAAGAATTTTTATTAAGATGCTTAAGAACTCTTCCAGGTGTAGCAACAATAATATGTGCTCCATGTTTTAAAGATTCAACCTGAGGCCTAAAAGGTAAACCTCCACAAATAGTTAATACTTTAATGTTATTAGTAAATCTTGCTAGTTTTCTTATTTCTTTTGCAACTTGTTCAGCAAGTTCACGGGTAGGACAAAGAATTAGTGATTGAGTTTTTGAATTTTTGATATCCAGCTTATTTACAACACCAATTCCAAAAGCCACAGTTTTTCCACTTCCTGTTTTTGCTTGTGCAATTACATCTTTTCCGTCAAGTATATAAGGCAATGCTTTTGCCTGTATATCTGTCATGCTTGTAAATTCAAGATTATTTAGATTCTCAACCATTGATTTAGGTATTTTTAATTTTGAAAATTTATTATTCATATTTATTCCTTATACTAAGTACATCTGCAAATGCAGAATTAAGCTATAAATAACAGATAGTTATATGATTATCAATGGTTTTATTTAATATTTTATTAACTCCTAATTAATATTTCTTAATTTAATATAAAAAAAACTGATTTTTCTTTACAAATAGTAATAATTTATATAAAATAATTTATTATTAATTTTTAGAGGTATTTTATGAAGCGTTTATCCGCAATTTTTTTAGCAATATCAGTGAGTATGTTTATATTTTCAACACCTGCATTTAGTAAATGTATGAGTGGAAGTGGCTGGAAAGATGGAAATAATACAATGTATGTATGTGTAAAAGGTGATAGTTTTGCAGATAGAAAAAAAGGGAAAAAAGTATGTGAATCTGTAATGAAAAAGTCATGTAGCACTCCTTCTACTTTTAGTTCATCATGTGGAAGTGGAAGCTGTTATGATGCAAGTGGTAAAAAAAGTAACTCATTAAGTGGTTTCTAAAAAATTACAGTTTTATTTTTATAAATAAATATTTTATCAGAAAGCAATAACTTTAATCCTGTTGCTAAAACTATCTTTTCAACATCCTGTCCTTTATTTTTCATTGATATCCATGAATCCGTATGATTAATATTTATAATATTTTGTGAAATTATAGGTCCATCATCTAAATCATCAGTAACAATATGTGCTGTTGCCCCAATAATTTTAACGCCTCTTTTATAGGCCTGTTTATAAGGATTTGCACCTATAAATGCAGGAAGAAAACTATGATGTATATTGATGATTTTATTTTTTAAATTCTCAATAAAAGATGGAGTTAAAATTCTCATATACTTAGCCAAAACAATATAATCAAAATCAAATCCACTAATTAGTTCAAGTATTTTACCTTCATGTTCTTCTCTAGTTAAGTTGTTAACTGGAATATAAAAAAATGGAATATCAAACTTATCAACAAATGGCTTTAATATATTATGATTTGAAACAACTCCTAAAATATTTGCATTTAAACTCTCACTATAATTTCTAATTAATAAATCTCCTATAACATGACTTTCTTTAGTTACAAATATTATAATATTTTTCTTTGCAGGAGAAATTACCTGAATATTTATATTTGGAAGAGCTTTTTCAAGAATAGATAACAACTTTCCCCTTGAAATATCACCACTAACAACTGACCTCATAAAAAAATGCTTATTTTTAATGTCTACAAATTCATCATTTTTATCAATATTTAATCCAGAATTAAAAAAAACTTCAGAAATTTTGTAAACCAGCCCTGTCTCATCATCACAATCAATTAAAACTCTATATTTACTCATAAAACTACCCTATTAAATTTTACAACACCCTCATTATTAAAATTTCGCATATTAAATAAATAAACTATATTGGTATAAAAAAGAAATAAAATGGAGTTATAACTTAAACTCAACAAAAGCTTTGTAATTTCTGTTTATCTTATCAACATCAGGATATTTTCTATAATTTGCTTTTCTATGATATATAACAGCTTCCACTCCAATAGAAATTCTTTCTACTAAATTAATATGAATTGCCGGCTCAAAAACCCCAATAAACTCAGTCCCATTTGCTCCATGATAAGAATGAATTAACCAAGTTGTATAATGGGCTTTTAATGTTACATAAGGTATACTAAATAATAAATTTAATTTCGTTGTTCCACCCCAACCTAAGTTATAATCCCTTGACATATTTAATTTTTTAACCAGAGAATACTTAGCATACTGAGAATTGACCCCAGCCATTGGAACAGCTCCAAGAGTAAAGTAACCAAGCAATAAAGATTCTTTTCTAAACTTTCTTTTAAACATTAATCCAAAAGATAAATCTAATGAACCTATCTGATAAATATCATTCTGTAAATAATCAAAATTCTGAAATGTACCAAGAATAACTTCAAATTTCTTAACACTATTAGTAAATTTAACACCATATAAAATACTAAATAATCTAAATGTATTCATGATGTTAGTTTCTGTTGGATTTATTATAGTTGATAAATAAAAATGGTCAAAAGGTTTAATTCTTTTTTTCAAAAAAGGGTCATCATAGTTTAAGGTAAATTTTAAAAATATTGCTTTTTGATTATGACTGTAACTATTTATTAAATTTAATTTATTAATACCTATTTTAAAGTTAGCATAATATCTTCTTCTTTCATATATATTCTCTTTATTCTTTCTTGTAACTCTTCCTCTAACAGCTCTGTTTATAAGCCGTCCTGGATTAAAAAAGGTTAAACTTCCCTCTCTTACAACTCTTTCAAATCCACCGCTACTCTCATCTATAACATGGTTAGCTAACCTATAAAATATTTCACCCACCATTGCACCAGCAAATGTTGTTAAAATAACATCATTAATTGCAGCAGGTTCAATTTCCATAAAAAACTCCCATTGTAAACTTCCAAAAAAAGTAAATCCCATAGATTCGTAATAACTATAACCATTACTTCTTGCAGTATTGTAATATATTGAACCCTGATATGGATGCCTCCAGAAATTGGTATATAAATCATCTGCATCCCAATCAAAACCATGTTTAAAGTTATTTTTTATTGATTCAAAACTTATTTGTGCAAATTCAGACTTTGTTACAAACCTGTTATAACTACTTATTAGCAAATTAAATCCAATTATCTCACTTAGTGGTAACCAAAATCCAGATTTTGGATTATATTTATCATATAATGACTGATTAAACAATACTTCGCTACTATTCCAATAATAAGCATTTTTTACATTAAAATATTCTATTTTCTCATCAATATTAATTGTTTTTTTATCAGTAGAGAAGCAATTAATAGAAAAGGCAATTAAAAATGAGTATATAAAAAATTTACTTAATTCTATTTTCCTAGAAATCAAATGATATAAATATCCTTTTCTCATTATTCTCCGATGTTATATCAGGAAAGTTTCCATATTTAGCTTTTCTATGATACATAAAATACTGCAATCCAAGCTTTATCCTTCCAAGAATCCTAAAACTTAAAGTAGGTTTTAGTACCCCTATAATTTCATTTCCTCTTGCACCCTGCCATGTTTTAAACCACCAGAATAAATAATCAATTTTAAAAAATGTGTAAGGAAATAAGAAAATAAGTGATGTTTTACTACTTGCTCCAAATGAAATATTATAATCTCTTGACCTATTAAGAGCCTTTACTAAATAGTATTTGGAATAATCTGAATTCGCACCACCCATAGGAATAAAATAAACTCCAGTTTTGATTAACATTCCAAAATACTTACTTCTTGGGCTTCTATACATAATAGCCCCACCTAAATCCAAAGCAGCAATTTGATAAATACTATTTTCAAGATAATCAAAATTCTGATTAATACTTAAAAGTATTTTGTGTTCACCAAAGCTATATCTTTTTCCGTAAAAAACACTATCAATTAAAAAGCTACCCATAAAAGGCTGTTTATTTTTTGTTAAATTAAGCATCATTTCTAATGTAAAATAATCAAATGGTTTATATGTTTTCTTTCCAAAAGGATACCCATATATAAATAAAAAATCAAAAATTAAATTCCTTTTTTTACCATTAACATCAATATTAAATCCATCAGAGATAGTATTCATTCCAAAAGCAAAGTTCAAAGAATATGGCTCTTTTTCATATACATGATCTTTTGATTTTCTGGAAATCTTTGTAAATATCAATCTGTTTAATAACCTTCCAGGATTAAAAACTCCTGCTGAAGTTTCTCTAATAATCCTTTCCGAGCCCGTTGTTGTTTCATCTATAATTAATGATGATAACCTGTAAAACATCTCACCAAATATAGAACCTGCCATTGTTGTAATTATAAAATCATTAATTGCAGGAGGTTCTATTTCCATAAAAAACTCCCATTGCAAACTACCAAAAGCAGTAACAGCCATAGATGTTAAATAATCATGCCCTAAAGTTCTTGATGTATTATAATACATCGCTCCTTGAAAGGGATGCCCCCAGAAATTAATCATTAAACTATCAGCATCATAATCAAAACCATGTTTTAAATTATTCTTCATTGATTCAAAACTAATCATTGCATGATGAGCCTGATCAATGTATCTATTATATGACCATAACAACATATTTAAACCAAATGTTTCAGTAAAAGAAATCCATAAAGGTCTTTTAGGATTATATTTATCAACAATATCTTTATCAGGAACAAAACTATATCCTTCCCATTTTAGATATGATAAATCCATAACTTTTTTTTGTTCTTTTTTTTGTTCTTTTTTATTATTATTTGATTTTTGATTTTTGATTTTTGATTCGCCCATAATATTAAAAGAATATAATGCAATCAATACAGCAATAACATACTTCATCAAACCTCCTAAGTAAACTCACTTAAAATAGCATATTTTAAGTGAGTTTACAAAATAAAAATGCATAAAAGAGATAAAGACGAAAATAATGCTTGCATTTAAAATATAAATATAATATCAATATAGCATTATATTTTAAGGGGGATTATGTATAGGTCACATCATATTGAAAAATTAATGAAAACATCCTCATGGATAAGAAAAATGTTTGAAGAAGGAATTGAATTAAAAAAACAATTTGGAGAAGAAAATGTATTTGACTTTTCTCTTGGAAATCCAATTACAGAACCCCCCCAAGCATTTTTTGATAAACTAAAGGAAATTGCAAATAATCCTATTCCAGGAACACATAGATATATGCCAAATCAAGGCTTATATTCAACCAGAAGTAAAATTGCTGCATATTATTCAAAAGAATTTGATATTAAAATATCACCTGATGAAGTAATAATGACTGTTGGAGCAGCTGGAGCAATTAATGTTATTCTTAAAACTTTTATTGATCCGGCAAATGAAATCATAACATTTGCCCCTTATTTTGCAGAATATAAATTCTATGCAGACAATCATCAAGCAAGACTTGTTGTTCTTGGTAGTGATGATGAATTTAATCCTGACTTAGAAAGATTAAGAGACATGATTAATCCTGAAACAGCTGCTGTAATATTAAACTCTCCTCATAATCCAACAGGTAAGATATACAGTGAAGAATTCATTAAAGAATTAGTTAAAATACTTGAAGAAGGAACAGCCAGAATAGGAAGACCAATATATATCATTACAGATGAACCATATAGAAAAATAGTATATGATGGATATAAAAATCCCGTAATATTTAAACACTATAAATATACAATTTTTGTAACATCTCATTCAAAAGACTTATCTCTTGCAGGTGAAAGAATTGGTTATGCAATTGTTCATCCTCAAATGCCATGGAAGGAAAAACTTGTTACATCAATGGCATTCTCAAATAGAATACTTGGTTTTGTTAATGCTCCAGCAATTATGCAATTACTAATAGAAGATATTGTTGATGAGTCAGTTAATATTGAGGAATACAAAGAAAAGAGAGATTTATTGTATAATGGTCTAATTGATGCAGGTTTTACAGTTTATAAGCCACAGGGAGCCTTTTATATTTTTGTAAAAAGTCCAATAAGAGATGAATTAAAAATGGTAGATCATTTAAAGAAATATAATATACTAGCGGTTCCTGGTGTAGGATTCGGTAAAAGAGGATATTTCAGACTTTCTTATGCTGTAAAAAAAGATGTAGTAGTAAGAAGCCTTCCTTTATTTAAAAAAGCAATGGAAGATTTAGAATTTATAAAATAATTTATTCATTAGGAGGATTTATGACTGTTAATATTGATTGGGATAATTTAAGTTTTAGTTTAACAGAAACTAAATATATGTATGTAGAAAATACTTATGAAGGGAATTGGGTTGGAGAAGGAGCTTTCAGGCCTTTTGGACAAATTGCAATTTCTCCAGCAGCAGCAGTTCTAAACTATGGCCAAGGATTATTTGAGGGTTTAAAAGCATATAAAAATGAAGATGGTAGAATTGCATTATTTAGACATAGGGAGAATGTTAAAAGAATGAATAATGGAGCAGAAAGATTATCAATGCCTAAATATCCAGAAGAAAAGTTCATGGAAGTAATTGAAGAGCTTGTAAGAAAAAATCATGAGTATATTCCGCCTTATGGAAAAGGAGAGTTATATATTCGTCCTACATTATGGGGTACAACACCTCTTTTAGGTGTTGCTCCTGCAAAAGATTATGGGTTTATGGTTTTTGCTTCTCCTGTTGGACCCTATTTCAAAACAGGATTTAAACCAATTAAACTTAGAATTACAACATCATATCATAGAGCTGCCCCTAAAGGAACTGGAAGTGTAAAATATATTGGAAACTATGCAAGTGGTATGTTACCTGCAAAGGAAGCTAAGGCAGAAGGTTTAAATGAAGTTATTTATCTTGATGCAAAAGAGGATAAATATATTGAAGAAGTTGGTGCAGCAAACTTTTTTATGGTAAAAGGGAATACTCTTTTTACACCTGAAAGAGGCAGTATTCTTCCTGGAATAACAAGAGATTCAGTTATGACAATTGCAAAAGATATTTTGGGAATGAAAGTAGAGGAAACAAAAGTTTCTTATGATGATGTTTTAGATGCTGATGAATGTTTCGCATCAGGAACAGCTGCTGTTATTGCATCAATTGGCTCTATAGAATATAAAGATAGAATTAAAATTTATAACAATATGGAAGTTGGACCTATTGCACAAAAAATGTATACAACATTAAGAGAATTTCAACATATGCAAAGAGAAGATGTTTATGGTTGGAGTAAAGAAATAATTATTTAACTTTTGCAAGACCTTCTAAATCAATAGAAGCAACTGCTTCTCTAAGTTTTTCAGCATTCTTAAATTCCGTTTTAAAATATACAGATGCTTTAACAGCAAGACTATTAAGTTTAACCATTACTAAGCTATCTTTAACTGTAGTTGCATCAAAATCACCTATTTTACTATGAAGTAATTTTTTATTATTAAGGTAAAATAACACCCCTAAAGCACTAGGTCTTCCAATGTTCATCATAAAAACAGATTTCTTATCTTTTTTAACAGATATTAAAAAAGTATTTGAAATAGAAAATGTTATTTGGTTTAAATCATAACCTTTTAAAATTCCCTCTTCATTTGTAAGAAAAGGTTTAATTGCCTCTACAGCTTCCTTTTCCTTTTCCTTAAATTTATTATTTACAACAGTAATTTTAGTATTAATTTCTTTATATTTTAATAAATATTTTTTTAATTTTGGATATTTTGTTTTTTTATTAAAAATAGACTCTATTCCTTTAATATCAAACATATTGAATACTTCTTCCATTGCCTTATCTGATTTAACTGATTTAGCTGTTGCAGAAATTTTAAACTCAATATCTCCTTTTAAAAGTATCCATGCCCAGTTATCCTTAGAGTGACTTGCAGGATATCCTGCAAATTTCTTTCTATAAGATTTTCTTAAAATATCACTTAACTGGTCTCTGTAAGAAATGATAATCCAAAATAATTTTTCTTTATCTACTTTTTTTTCTGTTGGATAAATTGTTACCCACATAGAATTAGAAAAATAATTTACTTTTACATATTTATATTTTGAATCTTTTTTTAATAGAAAAGGAGTTTTTAAATTCTTAAATTCTCTTGAAAGCTCATATATTTCTTTTTGATAATTCTTTCTCTCTTCAGCTAATTTATCTCCATAAGCAAATATCTCTGATAATTTTTTTATTTGCTCATTACTTGCCTTTGATTTTTTAATAGTTAAAGCTTTTGCTTCTTTTGGTGATTCTTTTTTTTCAGTATCAGCTTTCTTGTCTACTTTCTTCTCTACCTTCTTCTCTACTTCTACTTTTTTAGTATCTGCCTTTTCACTAGCTTTCTTTTTACCACAAGCAGTAAAAGAGATTGCAATTATAAGAAAAGCAACTAAAAACTTTGTAATTTTCATAAAACCTCCTGAATAATAATAATAAATTAGACATTTACTAGCATAAAAAGTATGATTTTACAAGTTAAATCAATAAAATAACCTTAATTTCAATATAAATATCATAAAGAAATCTTTAAAAACAGTAAACTTGACATTTTTAAATAAAATAAACTATAATTTCATTTGATATATGTATGGGTTTTAATGAGAACATATCTTTTATTAATAATTTTATTTTTTACTTATTCTTGTAATAGCTATATTAAGGTTGAAAAACACAATAATGATATTAATAAACTACAAGATAATATTGTTGACTTAAAGAAAAAAGAATATAAATTAAAGTTAAAAATTGATTCAATGAATAGCCAGCTAATTATTTTAGAAAATCAAATAATTAAAATAAAAAAAGAATTGTCTAAAACCCCAAAAACAACTACTTACCAACCTACTTCAAATAGGGAACCTAAAAGTTTAAAAATAAAAAAAGGTGAATTAACACAAGATGAAATCCTTAAAATCACAGAACTTAGTAAAAAAGAATATGAGCAAGAAGAACCCATAGTGCTAACAAACTCCATGCTTTCCTCAGGTTATAAGAAACATGAAAACAAATCAAAGCATAAACAAACAAATATAAGCTATACAAAAAAGAATAAAAAATACTTTCTAAAAACAATGAAAAAAGAATATGCCAATGCCTTGTTACTACATAGAAACAATAAATTTGACGAAAGTATAACAGCTTTTAACAAACTAATAAGCAAATATTCAAACATAAAGAGTTCCTTAACTGATAATTTTTATTATTGGCTAGGAGAAAACTACTTAAGCCTAAAAGATATACCTCTTGCAAGAAAAAATTTTGAAATTGTAATAAAGAAATATCCAAAGGCAAATAAAGTTCCTGATTCAATGTTTAAATTAGGCTTTATTTTAGAACAAGAAGGTCGTTCAAATATAGCAGTAAAAAATTATTATAATAGTTTAGTAAAAAAATATCCAAATACAGAAGCAGGTAAATTAGCAAAAGAAAGACTTCTGAAGCTAAAACCATAAAGGAGGAAGAGATGAGTAAATCTTTAATTATTTTAATATCTTTTTTAGCAGTATTTTCTTTATATGCTCAATATGGAGCAGAATCTAGAGAATTAGACTCTGAAGAAAGCAAAATTGTTGTTGTTAAAGAAGGAGATACTCTTTGGGATTTATGTGAACAATACCTAGGAGACCCTTTTTTATGGCCTAAAATATGGGCATTAAATCCACAAGTTGAAAATCCTCATTTGATTGAACCAGGAGATAAAATTAAATTTAACTTAAAAACAGGTGAAATGAAAATCATGCCTAAAAATCAAATGAATGCAACTAATATTAATAATTTTGATGATGAAAGCTTCAATAAAAATACAGGTGTTACTGTTGCAGATAAAAAAAACTTTATGTTTAGCAATAGAAAAAACAATAACACAACAAATCAGGTTACTGTTAGAAACGAAGCATTATTAACAGACAAGAAATTTAAAAAATCAGGAAAGATATCATCATCGAAAGAAGAAAAGGTATTGTTAAGCAGAAATGATGAAGTATATCTTAAATTTAAAAACCTAGATAAAATAAAACCAGGTGATAAATATAATGTTTATAAAATAAGAAAAAAATTAAAGCATCCCCTTAGAGATAAAGAATATGGATACTTAATTGACATACTTGGAGAATTAACAATTAGTGGTAAAACAAAATCAAAAGCAATTGCTGTTATTACGAATTCATACCAGGAAATAGAAAGAGGTGATTATGTTGTACCTAAAATAGACTTAGCACTTAGCGTTGAAAAGATATCTTCTCCAAGAAGAATTGATGGGCATATTATAGACTTTTCTAAAAAACATGATAATATTGCAAATAAAGAATTAGCTTTTATAGACAAAGGATCTAATGATGGTATTAAAAAAGGCATGATTCTTAGAATAATAAGAGATAAAGACCCTATTACTAACGAATATATACCAACTTTCCAAATTGGTAAACTTATAGTAATGTCAACAAACAAGAATACTTCAACTGTATTTATTATGGTTGCAACACAGAATATTAAAAAAGGTGATAGAATTACCACTCAAAAAGCAAGAGAAAATAAAAAGTTTAAATTACAATAAAAAACAATAACAAACTAAATCTTGAAAAAAAATCAAGTCTTTGTTATTATACTAAGCTGTTTATTATTATTACTATAATTAAGGAGATTAAATGATATCAACAAGTGAATTTAAAAAAGGTGTTAAAATGGAGTTGGATACAACCCCTTTTGTTATAATTGATTTTCAACATGTGAAACCAGGAAAAGGTCCGGCATTTGTAAGAACAAAACTAAAAAACTTAATAAACGGAAAAGTTATTGACAGAACATTTCGTTCAGGTGAAAAAGTTAAGGAAGCAGATGTAGAACAAAGATCAATGCAGTATTTATATAAAGATGGAGAAGATTTTATATTAATGGATAATGAAACCTATGATCAAATTGGAATTCCAGAGAAAACAGTTGGTGATGATGCAAAATGGATGCTTGAAGAAGCTATGGTTAATGTATTAATTTACAAAGGTAATCCAGTAACAATCGAATTACCAGCATTTCTTGAATTAAAAATTACAGAAACAGATCCAGGCGTAAAAGGAGATACTGCACAAGGTGGAACAAAACCTGCAACTCTAGAAACAGGTGCAATAGTAAATGTCCCTTTATTTGTTGGAGAAGGTGAAATTATAAGAGTTGATACAAGAACTGGTGATTACATGGAAAGAGTTAAAAGATAAAACAAGGAGAGATTATGGGTGGCAGAGTTGCTAAAACAAAAGCAGGTGCAACTAAAAAAGGTGCAATAGCATTAGTTGCAGGTATCGGAACAGGATTACTTTACTGGAAAACAGGTTGGCCATTAGGTGTTGTTGGAACAGTGGGAACACTCGTTCTTACTGCTCAGTGGTTTATATACAGAGCAAAAAATGGTATGAGGTTCTAGTGAAATATTTAATATTCTTGTTATTTACTCCAATATTCCTATATTCATGGAATATAAAAGATCCTGACTTATGGAAATATGAAAGAAGATATCTTCCTACAAAGTCTTTAGCAATGGCTGGAGCTCAAAATATAGGAGCTAATAAAACAGATGCAGCATTTTTAAATCCTGCTACTTTAATTACAAAAGATAAAAAATATATGATATCTTTTGATGCTCAATATACAGACTCCGATGTACCTACACAATTCATGATTTCAGCTGTTGATAGCAGAACATCTAAAGTTGCAGGTGGTGCTTATGTAAATTATTATAACTATAATAAAAAAGAAGGTCTTAAAACTGTTAATTACAATGCTTTACAAGTAGGTCTGTCATATGCTTATCCAATTTCTGGAGGCCTAGTTATTGGTTTAGGAGGACGGTACTATAAGTTTCAAAAAGCAGATAAAAACTATATTCATACAGGTACATTTGATGTGGGTATGACTTATAGATTTTCTCCTTATGTGAAGATAGGAGTTGTTGGTTATAATTTAACAAACCTCAGCTATGTTGAAACCCCTATGACTGTAGTAAGTGGTTTTTCAGTTGGTAGTGATGACATGTTTGTAATTAATTTTGACTTTGTTGCTGACTTTTCTGCTCCTGAAATATATGAAAATCAGATAGTGCTCTATATGAATATCATACAGGTGTTCAGGTTACACCAGTTGATGGCTTCTCAATACTTGGAGGATATGAAATCAATAAAGTCATTGATGAGAATTTCTGGTCATTAGGAGCAGAGTTATTTGTTCCTGAAAGCAGAGTAGAATTCACAGCTGCTTACTTACAATCTACATCTAAAAACTATAATAAATACTTTAGTTTTTCATTAAGAATATATTTTTAAAGAATAAAACTCACTATTAATTGTTATTAGTTTGTGTTTGTTGGTATACTTATGAATTATAATAGTAATATTTTTATATATCTCCTGCTTTTAATATACAGTATTCACTTGTTTTCAAGTGATAAAAACTATTTTAATAAAAGCAATATAAATGATTTATGTGAAAAATTAAATAATTTTCAAAGAAAAAAATTAGAATTAAATACTCTAAATGCTTACGATAGAGCTGAAGAAAAGATTAAATTACATAATGAACAAAAAAAGTTTATGGAAAGTTATTTTATTATTAAATTAACATCCAATGAATTTCAGCTTGGAGACTATAATTTTGCTAATTCATATTTTGAAATAAAAAATATAAAATTAAATTCCAAAGTTCAAATTGAATTAAATGTTCCTATTCTTCTTAATATAAAAAAAAATAATGCAAAAATGATTGCGGCTAAAAAAGAATTAGGAATACTAGACTTATACTTAAAAATCAGATTAAATGATTTATCTGATTTTTATAGTAATTACTGTACAAATGAAAATAAAAAAAATAAAATAACCCATATTTACTCTACAGTATATGAATATTTTTTTATGTGTGCTCAATCAGGAAATGTAATTGATTATGAATTACTACATGAAAAAAAAGACAAATTCATATCATCCCCATTTATCGACTTAAAAGATATAAAAAAGAAAAATGAAATTAAGAAAATTCTAAATTCATTTGAAAAGAATATCTATAATTGTAAGAAAAAATTTAATAGTTATGGCATGAAAATATATCAAATAAATATAAATTCAAATGGGAGTAAACAAATCATAAATAAAAACTCTTCTTTTAGCAACAAAAATCTGGAACACTGTATTGATAAAGTTATTTCAGAAAAAGAATTACCTAAAACAAATGAAGGATATTCAGTATTTTTTTCTGTTGTTGTCTCAAATCTAAAGTAAATTCTAAAAGCTGTATATTCCATTCTTTAAACATAAATATTTCTTATCTTCATCTTTTAAAGGACAAAAAACAGAATCTATATTACATGGAGAACAAGTATATTTTATTGGATTAATTTGTGTTTGTTTTGAATAAAAATGTTGCTGATGGTTAATTGAAGAAAATAATATTTCCGTTTTTTCCCTTCTTATAAAGGAAATAAAATGGTCAAATGAAGAATTTAAAACAATAACCTTTTCATAATTATGTATAATCACAGTTAAAAGCTCTTCAAGAGTATAATTATCACTATAAATAAGTTTATAATTTCTTTTTTCTATTCTTTGAGATATTAAATCTGTAATTTTTCTATTATAGGGAGAGATAAAAAGAGTTTCTTTTCTTTTTATATATGGTTTTAACTCCATTTGATTAAAATATATATTAGCAGTTATATCTATATTTAATATTTTACAAAAATCCTCTATAATTAACCTTGGATTATCTTCATTTACTAAAATCATATCAAAAAACTTATTCGATAATGGTTGTGAAATACCAAATCTTGCTCTTGCACTTAATATTCTGTACTTCCAGACAGTTTTATAGTCCTTTTGTAAGGAAATATAAAAATCATAATATTTATCAGTATCAATCTTTCCTGTTTTAAATGGAATTAATTCTCTTAAAAATCTGTATTTTTTTTCTAATATAAAATCTATTTCCAATTTTTTATACTTATTTTTTAATATAAATGCCAAAACAATTGCATAAAAAACAGACCTATCATTGTTATCAGGATGTATTAGTATTGTTTCTGGTTTAAATTTTTGAAGTAATCGCTTATTCATATTAAAAATCTGAAATTCTATCAACTAAATCAGGTCTGTCAATAAATGGGTTTCTATTTTTCTGAATAGCAAATATTTTATTATTTCTATTTATTTCAGCTTGACTTACAGGGTCTTCTCTATGCCATCTTCTTAAAACACTTTCTTCATAAGGTGGAATATGATTAAAGTGATCAGGCCCAGTTAAATATGCCTGTGATTGATTAATATCTTGATTCTTATATCTTACAGCAAAGTAAAAAAGTGATCTTGCTACATCACCTTTAGAGTCATCCATTACTTCAAAAACAGGATAATCAGAACAATTATAAGTAGGCTTACCTTTTTTAGCTTCTGTTTGAACACCACTACTATGTATTACACCATCCCAGTCACAAAAATAACAACAACTATTAGTTTCTGCACAATTATTATCATAACTGCAATTACTATAGCAATCAGGATTACAATCTGTTTTTACAACATCTCCAAAATGAACATTTCCACGCTTAGAGTTTACATAAGATGATACAAGCCTTAAATGATGTAAGTCACTTACCATTGGAGTATTTCCTCCAAAATATGACTGTGGCCATACATGTTCTACATTAAAGTCAAGACCTGTTAATCCTGTATATGCACAAACTTGTCCGTCAATATCTCCTAATTTACTCTCAGTTCTTCCATAGCTAATACTGGTATGGTCTTTTATTCTCTGAAAAAGTGCCTCTATTAATTCATTATCTTTTAAATCATCAGAAATTGAACTATAATAATTACCATAAGATGCTGTTACACAGTTACCATCTGAATCAGGAGCATATCCTTTGTCACAATAACATATATAATCTTCATTTGTAATTCTTCCGCAAATTGTTTTATGCGTAACGATACAAGGAGAATCTAAACATGGATCAACTCCTGCACAATGACCATCTTCAAGAGTATAGCCATCTTCACAAACACATATTGCAGAATTCCCATATTCCTTGCACACAAAATGAGGTTCGGTACATGTATCTACTTCACAAACACCACCACCATCTTTAACACAAGTACCATTTGCATATTCAGTATAGCCAGCCTCACAAATACAAGTATATGTACTACCCAAATCCTTACAAACAGTTTTATGCGAAACCATTGTATCAGCACATGGATTATTTTCACAGTTATTTTCTAAGTCAGCTACACATCTTTTTTCATTATCTTCAATGTAACCAGCTTCACAAACACATGTATAATCATTTCCAAGATCTTTACAAACTGTTTTATGCTTAACTAGAGAATTGGCACATGGATTATTCTCACAATTTTTAACAGAATCATTGCTTCCTGATTCACATGATGTGAAAATAACTAAAAGTAATAACAAGAATAAATATTTCATCCTAACCCCAAAATATATAAATTCATTTTACCTAAATAATAAATTAAGTCAAGTACAACGATATCTAGTTAACTATATAGAACACCTTGTCAACGATATTTAGTTGTACAAATTATATTCTCCTAGTTTTCGCTGGTTTAACAAAGAAAAATAAAAAATAAAAAATCTGGAAATAAAAATGCTGTTAAACTGTTTAGTTATTGAGATTTAACTTTTAAGGAGAAATTATGTTAAATATAAACAAATATGTAGATATTAAAACTTTGGACAAAGAAGCTAAAAAAGATTATATTGATAGACACTCTGCTTTTATCGAATGTGATACAGAAATCACAAAAGGTGAAATGTTAACTGTAACAGTTAGAGTTGGTGATGAATATCCTCATCCAGATGATTTTGATCACTATATCTCTTATGTTCAAATATATAACGGACAAACATTACTTGCACAAGCTAATTTTGAGCCAGGTGCTGTTTTTGGTAATGGTGGAAAAGGTAATCTAAGAGTAACCTTCAATGTTATTGCAAATAAGAACTTAAGTCTAACAGCAATGGCTTACTGTACAAAGCATGGTCTTTGGGAAAGTGATACTGTTAAAGTTTCAGCAAAATAATAATATTAATATTATTTCTCATTATTCCGAGAAGTAAACATTCCCCCCGAGGGAGCCTTTGGTTCCCTCCTCCTTTTTAATTTTTATTAACAAATCGTTCTTCATCAGAAAGAAATGATTTTAAATCAAAAATATTTTTTTCAATATCAATATAAATATAATTTCTTAATCCTTCTTTTAATGTATAAGGTGTTTTTATACTAAAAACAGGAGCCCAGGTTCCACTATCTATAAATTTGGTTTTTTTATTGATTGGAAATGACCTTGGTTGATGTGAATGACCAAAAATAATAGCCCTAGTATCAATTATTCTAGCTATTTTTTTAGCATAATTAGGTATTTTTTCTTCTATTGTAAATATTGTTTCCCCTTTTGTTATCATTTCATAAATAAAAAATAGTAATGGAAAACTTGATAATGGAACCATTAGTTTTATCCACAATGGTATTGGTACTAATGCTAATGCTATTGTACCTCCAGTTAAAAGCATTGCCAAAAAAACTCTGTCAAGCCATAACTCTTTAATCATTCTAAATGTTCGATACATAATTGGTAATTGCCTTAATTCATTAAGCTTATCTATCTCTTTCATTGTAAGATTTAACCTTTTGGCTTCATTATTTATAAGCTCTTCATAGTTTTCAGGAATTGTTTTTTGTTTTTTCTTAATAGAAAAAATCTTAAAAATAACTAAAACACTCCCCCATATCCAATTAAACATTAAAGACCTTCTAGTAAAAGCATATTTTGTGAGCCAATGCTTGATATATGAAAATGCACTTAATATATAATCTGAAGCATGAGGATTAAAATATCCCATTGAAGTCATTAAATATCGATTCGATAAATTTCCCATAGGAAGAGCAATTTCTTCACCCCCTTTATTAATAATAATTGGTTTTAAAGGATATTTAAAAGATGTATAATAATCATATTGATTACCATGTTCAACATAAATTTCATTTTTCTTGTAATAGAACCAAGGATAGAAGTTAATTTGCTCTTTTAAAAGTTCAAAGCCTTCTTTTTTAGCTAACTCTATAAGATAATCTACAAAAAACTCCTGCAATTTATCAAAATACAACTCTCTGTCATGATTTCCAATAACATAAATTAACTCATTACCATTTGCTAAAAATAAAGCAAGAACTTTAAAGAATTCTTCCTGGTCGTATAGAACTTTTTTTAATTTCCACAAAGACTTTTCCATAGTTGGAGATAAACCTCTCTTTTTTTCATTAGCAGAAATTTCAAAATCAGGAATTTTAGGATAATCAACAACTAAATCAAAATCAATTATATCACCATTAAATACCAAAGTAATTTCTTTATTATAATTTTTCAACAATCTTTCAAATGGTTCTGAAATTGAATAAATATCATTTTTATAACCCTTCCAGCCATCTGAATTATTCTCTATATCAGTAAGATGTAAATCAGATAAAACTAAATATTTTCCACTCATGTTTTCCTTATAAATCAATAAATAATAACATCACAATAAAATCTATCAATTTACAATTATTTGTCAAGTTTTTTTTACAAAAATTTATACTAGACTAAAACCTAAATAGATTATATAATATAAAGTCGTTTTAAGGTATTATGGAAGAAAAAATATTAATAAATAAATACAGGATAATAAAAGAGCTTGGTCGAGGAGGAATGGCTATTGTTTATCTTGCTGAAGATAAACAATTAAAAAGAGAAGTTGCAGTAAAAATGCTTCACCCACATATGAACCAAGGTGAACATATTGTTAGATTTGAAAGGGAAGCAATTGTTCTCGCTACATTATCTCACCCAAATATTGTTAATATTTTCGAATTCTTTGAATTTGAGGGTAATTTTTTTATTGTATATGAATTTGTTGATGGAGAAACACTAGGCAAGTTTTTAGAAAACAATATAATTAAATATCCTATCATATCATTAATGATTTCCTATGAAATTATTGAAGCAATAGAATATATACATAAAAATGAAATCATACACAGAGATATTAAACCAGAAAATATTATGATATCAAAAGATGGTAGTGTAAAGGTAATGGATTTTGGAATAGCAAAAGTACTCTCAAATGTTACAGTTACTGATGCAGGAGCATTACTTGGTTCTCCAGCCTATATGTCTCCAGAACAAGTAATGGGAGAAGAAATAACTTATAAATCAGATATCTTTTCTATTGGAGTATTAATTTATAAACTAATCACTAATAGGTCCCCTTTTGCATCTACATCAACTGCCTCAACATTAAAAAATGTATTAAACTCATCATATTCAAATATTTCACACCCACTTGTAGACAAAGGAATGATGAGAATCATTGAATATTGCTTATACAAAGAACCTAAAAAAAGAATTAAAGATTTAGAATCACTAAAATCAATTATTAAAATTAAAATAGAAACTGAGGGTAAAAAAGCTCCATATAAAAAAGAGCTAGCTCTTTTTTTTAATAATCCTGAAAACTACCAAAAAAAGTTAAAAAAAGAATTATTAGAACATTATAAAAAATATTCATATAAATTATACAAAGAAAAAAATATATTAAAATCATTAAATTATTGTAGTAAAGCTCTTGAACTAGGCCCTAAAGATCCACAGTTAAAGATATTAAGTAATAAATTAAAAATATTTAATAATGGTAAAAGGCTAAAAATAATAATTTCTTTTTTTGTAGTATTAACAATAATTTTATTAATATTTCTTAACCTTATTTTTATAAAACAAAATAAAATTTCATATAAATATAAATTAAGTGCACTTGATTACAGTTATTTAAAATTAGTATCAAAAAGTAAATTTTTAGATAATTTAATGATAAGTAATAACCTATATACCAAGCAAATAATAAAAAACTACAAGAAAGCTCCTATAAAAAAGAAAAAAGGGCATCGTAAAGAGACACACGATCGTGTGTCTCAACCTACTATGGTAACCGATAAGAAGCCTGATAGAAAAGACCATCGTAAAGAGATACACAGCCGTGTGTCTCAACCTACTATGGTAACCGATAAGAAGCCTGATAGAAAAGACCATCGTAAAGAGATACACAGCCGTGTGTCTCAACCTACTATGGTTCACCCTAAAGAAAAAATAAAGTATGGTAAACTATCATATTGCTTTAGGCCTTATGCAAAAGTTTACATCAATAATAAACCATACCCAAATAGCTGTATAAGTAATGGAATTAAACTTCCTTATGGAAAATATTCAGTTATTGCAAAATATCCATATTCAGATAACTACAAGAGTAATATTACAATCAATGATAATCATAAAAATTTATCTTTAAGGTATAATTTTAATAGTAATAGTAAAGTATATTTGAATTTAAAATCAATTAGCCCTATAATTATATCTGTGAAGAATGAGTATGGTAAATATGTAATAGTTAAAACAAAAAAAGGTAAAGAAATTCTATTTAAGAATTTAAACCTTGGTAAAATAAAACTATTTTTTATTAAACCAGGTAGGTACTATATGGATATAACAAATGGAGATATATATTATAATAACTTATTACTAAATATAACTCAAAAAAGAAATTATACAGTAAATATGGACTTAGAAAATGATAAAAATATTAAAATACAGTAGTATAATTATACTATACTTTTTTACAGGATGTTTATTTACAGAACCAATAAATGAAAAAGTAAATTCTAATTTTATTTATTCAGGTGATTTTCTTGTAAATACCCCTATCTCATTATTATATGATACTCTTGAAAATAATAAATCTGACTTAAAATTAACATGGCAGATAAAAAAAGTACCTCCATATTCACTTATAGAAGAAAATTCATTTTTACCAAGTAATGATAAGAATAAAAGAATTTTTATTCCTGATATTCCAGGTAACTATGTTATTTCATTAGAAGTTGAAGACAAATATCATGCTAAAAGTATTACAGAAAAAACAATAATAATAAAAAACAATCTTCCAATTGCAGTAATAAAGTCATTAAATGATGGAAATGATTTTGTAATCAATAGGGAACTGACTTTTGATGCATCTAATTCATATGACATTGATTATAATAAAATTATTTCATACAAGTGGTTAGTTACCAGTTTTCCTAAAGGCAGTATGCTTATGAATGAAGCTTCAGAAAGTACATTATTTCAAATCCAACCGGATATCTCAGGTAATTATGGTATTAGATTAACGGTATTAGATGTTAATAAAGAAGAGAACTATACCACTTACTCGTTTTACATACAAAAAAATATTTTTCCAAACCTAGTAAAAACAAATCCTGATAATAATATCTTCTTGATTCCAATATCCAAAGATGAAACTAAAGAAATTACAGCTCTCTTTATAGATAAATCAACAAATACTACAGAATTAAAATATCAGTGGTATATTTCAATAAATAATGATGATTACTTTTTATTATCAAATGATAACAAATTAAATTTAAATGCTAATAATTATGGAACAGGAGATTTACTAGGAATTAAGCTCAAAGTCACAAATTCACTAAATAACAGTAATACTACTTTATGGAGATTTATAATTACAGAATGAAAATAAATATAATATTGCTAATACTGTCTTCGTTAATTATTAATGCCAAAGACTACATCCTATTAAACGATAGAATTAATATTAATATTTGTGATAAATATCCTGCAAATAAAACCTATAACTGGAAGTTTGATAAAAAGCCATTAAGTTCAGCAATAACAAATGATGAAATTAATCAAAATAATTGTTCTATTTCTTTTACTCCAGATGTTGAAGGTATTTATTTAATAAAATTTAATACAGAAAATATAGAGGAATATTTTGAATATGAAGTATTAAATTCACTGGAAAAATCTAGTATAGATATCAGTTATATTATAAACAACCAATATTATTATGACAACCTAGAATACTATAAATATTCAGAAAATAATAAATTAATATTTAATATTAAAAACACTTTTAAGAAAATTAATTTTAACATTAAAGGAACTGCTTTTATTAAAGATTTAACATCAAAGGAAGAATACATAATCAATACAAAACATCCTTATTATTTTAAATACGACCATTTATATAATATTATACTTTATCCCGATAAATACTATGAAAAAGAATTCACCATAAATACAAAATCTTTTGATATTACTAGTATAAATTTAATAAAAAAAACAAATAAATTAAATTTTGCTCTTACAGATTTTGAAAATAAAAAAATAATAGGAATAGTTACAATATACAATAATGAAATTAAGGTTAGCAAATTTAATAATTCAGACATTTTTACTGATGAAGCAAATAAATTACTATTTACTCCTATAAAAAGCATAAATAATTATCCATCTATTTTATATTTTGGTGATCTTAATTCAACTATAGAGTTAAAATATGATGATATTATTTTTAGTAACTTATATATAAAATTAGATTCACTACCTGATGATACTTTTATAAAAGTAAAAATAAAATCATTATTTCTTGACAAATGTTTACTAAATTCCTTAAACACTATTTGTAATTATCAAAAAACAATTATACTTAATAAGAACAAAGATATTTCATTACCAAATGGAAGATATCAAATAACAGAATCCAGAAAGGGTTTTTATGATATTATAAAAACTATTGATTTAGATAATGATTCAGAATTTTTAATTGATAACTTACTTGAAGTCCCCAAAGTCAATGTAGAATTCCCAGAAAATACAAAAGCTATCTCGTTTAGTGATATAAAAGGTAATAATTATTTTTTTAATATTGATAAAACAATTAAAAAAATAAAAATACCAGAGGGCTTATATGATATTACTATTTTTACTCATGATGACTTATATAATATTAAATTAATAGAAATTAATGATGATATCAAAATAAACTACAATAGGAGAAAGTTAAATATAGAAATAAAAGAAAATAGTAAAAATAAATATGGTGGAATCATTATAATTGAAAATAAAAACTATATTTTTAATAATGATGAAGTCCAAGAGTTTTATATTGAAAAATAAAGAAAAATAGTTATATTGATATAAACTTGGTTGAATTTGTAAAATTAACTTAATGGAGTTTAACATGACACCTAAAGAAATATTTGATATTCTTACTAAAGAAATAGGGCTCATGCCTGAAATAGAAGAAGATGCACAATTATGGTTTAAAGACGCTTATAATAATGGAAGTACTGAGGTAAAAAAAGCCCTTCTGGAATTACTAACCTATAATGTAATAAAACCTGCTGATGAAAACGAAGAAATAATGTGGATATTCAGAACTGTATTTCATGGAAAATTAGAAAATAAAAAAAAGCTAAGACAAATGTATTACGAAGGCCATGGTGATGATAAAACAAGAGTTGAAATTGTTGAATATATTAATCAAAATGCAAAAAAACATGACCTCGAATCAATAATATTTATGGGACATATTCACAGTGGTGGCTTTGGTGTTGAAAAGGATATTGATATTGCACACAATTGGTATAATAAGGCTGCCCAAAAAGGAGATGCTGGAGCTCAAATTGCTGTTGCAGATTATCATTTTCGTAAAGAAGAATACGATAAAGCACATAACTGGTATCATAAAGCAGCAAAACAAAATAAAAAAACTGCATATATCAGGCTTAGCATGATGTACAAACTTGGCCTTGGTGTTGAAAAAAACAGAGAAAAATCACTTTACTATAAAAACAAAGCAAAAGAAGGCGTAATTAAAGTAAAACAAGAAACAATAAGAAAATATATGCCCAAATCAAAGAAAAAATATACCAAAAAGAAAAAACATGAAAAAAGGTAATATTTTTTTAAAAATAATAATTGGATTTTCTATTATTATTATTATATTTATATTCTCAACTCTATATATCAATATTGAATTAAAGTATATCAATAAAAAACTAACATTACTAAATAAGGGATATGTTTTATTTATTAGAAACTTATCAAAAATACAAATCACCTTAAATAATGATAATAAAATACTTGAAAAAATAGTTAAAGATGAAAAAATAAAAAAGAATTTTAAACTATTTATTTTAAATAGATACAAAAATCATCCAATTGATAAAATTTTTACAAAATCATTATTTGAAATAAATAGTTTATTAAAAAACAATTCATTTTACGATGGTAAAAAATTTTATAACTTTGCAAAAATAGAGTTAAATATACTTAAAGGATATTATCAAAGCAATGTAAAATCATGTTCTGAGTACATAAATGATGAAGCCGATAAGGAAGATTGTCAAAATTCAATGAATAGATTAATTATAAGAATAAGGTATTTAAATACTGTTACAGATAAAAAATTATCAGAACTTTCAATAAATATAGAAAATATTTTAGAAAGGATTACAATATATAATTTCATATTTATAGGCTTGTCTGCAATAATAATAATTATAATACTCATCTTCCTTTTAATGTTAATTGCTCCAATAAAGAAACTTATAAATGCTATTTCATTTATAGAAAAAGGAGATTATTCACATAGAGTTGAAATGAAGAGTAGTGGTGAAATTGGAGTGCTTGTTGATTCTTTTAATGATATGATTATAACTCTTAAAAACAGAGATGAACAAATAAAAAACCAGCAGGATTCACTAGGAAAACATCATGAAAACGAAATAAAAATAAAAAATAAGCTCCTTGAAGTAGAAAGATTAGCTGCAATAGGTAAAATATCAGCACAAATAGCACATGAAATAAGAAATCCACTAAATTCAATAAATCTTAATACCGATATTATTGGAGATGAAATATTCAGTGAAAATTTTAATCCAATAGAAATAAAACCATTGTTTAAACATATTAAAATTGAAATAGAAAGACTTAATAATATAACAGAAAAATATCTTAGATTAGCCAAAGAACCAGATTTAAATATTGAAACTAATGATATAGTAAAATTATTAAAGGATATTTCAGAATTGATGGATGCAGAATTTAAAAAGAAAGAAATATTACTTATAAAAGATTTTAAAATAGATTCTTTCTTGTTAAATTTTGATAAAAACATTATGAAATCAGTATTCATTAATATTCTAAAAAATGCTCTTGAAGCAACATCTAAAAATGGAAAAGTTACAATATTTATTGATAAAACTTTAAAATCAGACAATAATTACATAAAAATATCTATCAAAGATACTGGAATTGGTATTTCAGCAAAAGATAAAGACAATATTTTCAATCCATTTTTTACAACTAAAAAATATGGAACAGGCATTGGTTTATTTACTGTAAAAGAAGGTGTTTTAAATCATAATGGTGAAATAGAATTCAATTCACAATTTAGTAAAGGAACAGAGTTTATTATTTATTTACCTATTGAAATTTAAAATTTGGCATTTTTAGGTGTTCTTGGAAATGGAATTATGTCCCTTACATTGCTTATGCCTGAAAAATACATTAATAATCTAGCAAAGCCAAGACCAAAACCAGCATGAGGAACAGAACCATGTTTTCTAAGCTCTAAATACCACCCAAGCCCATGTTCATTATCCATTGGAATATTATTTTTAATCATTGCTCTTTCTAAGAAGTCATATCTGTCTTCTCTTTGAGAACCACCAATAATTTCACCAACCTGAGGAACAAGTACATCCATAGCAGCAACTGTTTTTTCATCATTATTTAGCTTCATATAAAAAGCTTTAATATCTTTTGGATAATCAACCACTGCAATTGGCTTTTTAAAATGATTTTCAGTTAAATATCTTTCATGCTCTGATTGCATATCAATTCCCCACTTTACAGGAAACTGAAATTTCTTCTTTGCATTTTCTAAGATTTTTATAGCCTCAGTATAACTAATTGTTTCAAAATCTGATTTAATTATTCCTTCAAGTGTAGAAATTCTTGTATGAGATTTATCAACAAATTTATTAAATAACTCCATTTCTTCACTACAATTATCAAGAGCATATTTCGCAAGATACTTTAAAAACATTTCAGCCATTTTCACATCAGCACTCAAATCAGCAAATGCCATTTCCGGCTCAATCATCCAGAATTCAGATAAGTGCCTGCTTGTATTTGATTTTTCAGCTCTAAATGTTGGACCAAATGTATAAACATCACCAATAGCCGTTGCTAAAATTTCTGCTTCAAGTTGACCACTAACAGATAAATTTGTTGGAGAACCAAAAAAATCATAATCAAAATTTAAAGGCCCTTTGCTTCCCATTAATTTTTCAAGATTAAGTGTTGTAACCTGAAATGTTTCCCCTGCTCCCTCTGCATCATTTGCAGTAATAATTGGAGTATGAGCATAATAAAAACCTTGCTCTTGAAAAAAACTATGAACAGCATAGGCCATTTTAGACCTAAATCTGTTTGTTACTCCAAAAAGATTCGTTCTTGGACGCAAATGTGCAATTTCTCTTAAAAATTCATTAGTATGTCGTTTTTTCTGTAATGGATAATCTTCTGGTGCAGAGCCTATTAATTCAATTGTATTTGGTTGCATTTCAACAGATTGTCCCTTTCCAAGTGATTTAATTAACTTTCCTATAACTTTAACAGATGCACCAGTATTTATTGCAGTAAGTTTAAATTTTTCAATATCTTCTGCTTCAATTACAATTTGTAAATTTTTAAGTCCTGAACCATCATTTATTTCTAAAAAAGCAACATTTTTACTAACTCTTTTCGTTCTAACCCATCCAAGAATCATTACATCATCTTTTTCAATACCTTCTGTAAGCAATGTTTTGATTCTACTTCTTTTAAAATAATCCATTTTATCTCCTTAAACCAATAGTTAGGTATAATCCAATCAGTAATTTATAGTTTTTATAAAATATTGTCAAGTTTTAAAAATACTTAAAACCAGAGAGAAGCTCTGAAAACCAACTAAAAAGAATCTCCATTTGCTTTTTTACCAGGTGAATATAAACTATTATTTCCACTTACATCACTATGTGGGGCAAAATCGGAATTTGTTAAATCAGGATTTCTGTTAATAGAGCCATCAACTCCATTATTCGTATAACTTACAGATTCTAATTCATTATTATTTTCATCAATAATTCTAATAATATCATCACTATTTTTCAATGATAAACTTCCTGAACTTGCAACAACAAAAATAGTATTTGCTTCACTTAAGGCAGATAAATCTCCTCCTCCAAAAATAACAATAGAAGAATCAGGGCTTAAAGTACCAGTAAAATCATGTCTATATGAATAATCTAAACTATCCCATATTGATAAACCATCAAGTGATAAGTTTTTATATGAAACATTTACAATCTCAATAAATTCATCATCATTTATATCAAGAATTCCATCATTATTTACATCATTATTTACTTTATAATAAATCTCATTTATCAGTAAATCTCCTTTCTTAGGTTTTAATGGTGTTGAATCATCTACAACAGTTAACTCAACAGTAAATTCTTCAATAGTATTATTTGCATCAGTTACAACAACTACAAAACTATTATTTTCAGGTGTTATAGCTGTTGGAGTCCCTGAAATATGATTTTGAGAAAGAGTTAAGCCATTAGGGAGTGTTTCATTTGCTTTTAATTCTATTTGATATGGAGCAACTCCTCCTGCAATATCAATTGATTCATCATAAGCTTTATTTATTACTGCATCAGTTAATATACCGTTTTTTAAATATATTGATTCCGAGAATATAAACTCCAAGTTAAAATCACCTATATTATCAGCTTTAACATGTAAATAATATTCACCAGCTAGCAAACTCAAAGAAGATATTGAAGATGAACATGATAATTCAATAAAATCTCCATTACAACCTTTTGAAATAGCTAAAACAGAATTAAAGTCATTAGTTATTAAATTAACTGATAACACAGAATCACTATCAATAATGAATTTATAAACTTTATCAATATTTTGATTTGCTTCACAGCTTAAAGTTTGAGAATCAGATAATGAATCAGTAATTGTATCACTAAAATCGTTTAAATTAATTAATTTTGGATAATTACAGCTATTTCCTTCTATTTCCTGACAAATATTATTTATATCATACTCAAAACCATCTTTACATGAACACCGTGAATGAAAACTATTGTTTAAAGTACAAACCGAGTTTATTCCACATGGATTAGGATCACAGGCATCATCAATACACACACTATGATTATTCTCAATAAATCCAGCATCACAAATACAATTAAAATCATTATCACCTGTTCCAGTTGGTACGCATATGGTTTTATTATCTTCAGTACATTGTGAGCCTATAGGAGTACATGGATTATTATCTTGTGTACAACCACTACCATCAATATAGTTTTCGTATCCATCATCGCAAACACATGTTCCGGTAACACCATTACAGGAAACATAATCACCATTACAACTCACAGAGTTTTCTTCACATAAATCAGTTACACATTCACCTACTTCATTTTTTATAAACCCGGTATCACAAATACATTCTAAATTATCTAAGTTACAATGTGAATTCAACTGACAATCAGGAGTACATGCTGTTCTTTTATAGCATAATTTATTTTCCAAGTTACATTCATATAATGAATCAGAACAAAGCTGTAGTTCTCCTATTTGCATACATTCTTCATAACAAGTAGAATCATCCCCAAAACTATATCCATCTAAACATTCACATCTACCTGACTCAATATTACACTGTTGATAAGCTCCTTTGCAATCACTATTAGAAGAACATAAAGGCTCTACTTCTAAAATAAGTGAGTACCTCCCTTTACTCGTACTAGAATAACCATCAGCAAAAACATAGTAAGTACCAGCATCTAAGTTTTCTATTTCTAATACTTCATCAGCACCAGAATAAGCATCTGCAATATCAGCATAATCAATCTGAGAATCAGAATCACTACAAGTACTTCTTAAATATATATATTTATCCCAAAGAGTTCCCATTGTTGACATCGTTATTTTTACATAAGAGTTTTTAGTTATAGTAAACTGATAAACAGCATCATTTCCATTTGCACTATTTGATTTGGATTTATAATTTTTATGTAAATGAGTTGTATCCCCTGTAAGCAAAGTATTTTCAGGTAAATTAACACCAGGGCATGTATCAGCAATAGTTAATACACAAGCACCATTTATATCCACAAAATTATCATCACATGAACAAATAGTTTCAATACTATCATCTAAAATATTATAAGTACACTTTGTTTTATTGGTTTCAGTACAAGTATTTGTAGGTGTACATGGATTCTGTAAACATAAGCCACTACCTGTTTTTATAAAATTTGTATCACAATTACATGTATAATCTAATAAGTTATCAGAAACAACACATTCAGAATTTTCTGTGCAAGGAGCATTAAAACATGGGTCAGTTACACATGTTAAACTATCACTATTAATAAAACCTTCATCACATTTACAAGTTGCATCTAAACGATTACATTCTCCATTCTCACATGCCAGATTATTACTCAAACATTTATTTTCTTTACAAATATGAGTATCTAAGTCACAGAATGTAGTATCATCATCAGAGCAATCAATATCTGTATAACAAGGCTCTGTTAATTCATAATTTAAAGTATATTCTCCTTTATTATTTGCAGAAAAACCATCAGCAAAAAGATAATATGTTCCTGCTTCAAGATATTTATTTTCTATTTTTGCAGAATCCGTATTTTCACCATCTTTATCAGAACATGCCAATTGATTTGAATTATCTCCACAACTATCTTTAATGTGAATCACAGCATTATATATCGTATCTTCTGAAGGAGTAATTGTAGCAGTTATTAATTTATTTTCTGTTATTGTTATTTTATATACTGCATCATTTGACATTGCATAAGAACCACATGTTGCAAAATAATCAGAATGCATAAATCTTGTATCTCCAACATAGTTTGTACCTGCATCTATTTCAATAGCAGTTTCACACAAGTCACCAACAAGATAACATTTATTCTCTGAATTTAATAAATAGCCATCATCACAATTACACTCATATCCCAACTCTTCTGCTTCATTTACAACACAAACAGATTTATAAGGCTCTCTGCAAAGATTAACTTTACATGGATCGAAATAACAATTCCCTTCATCATCAACAGAATATTTATCTGCACATTCACATGTATAGGAATGTTCATGACCCACACACTTAGTTTTATAACTATCTATATTTGCCTGAGTATTACATGGTTGTTCAATTCTACATGTATCGTAATAACAAACTCCATCATCACCTTCATAAAAAGTATCACTGCAATCACACCTATAATTATCATCACTAGTTACATCAATAACACATTTATTTCTTGTGCTATCAGAACATGGATTTACAACACACATATCCTGAATACAAACTCCATCAACTTCAATTAAGCCATCATCACAAATACATTTATATCCATTATTTTCATCTTCATCATTTATACATTGACTTCTGTTTTCTTCAGTACATGGATTCACTTCTGCAGCACAGTTATCTACTATACAATTACCATCTGTATTACTATAGTACCCTTCATCACATAAACAAGTGTAATCAGTATTATCTTCATTAGGAGTACAAATAGTTTTATTTGTTTCTGTACATGGATTATTAGAGTTATTACAAACATCTTCAATACAATCATTTCCAGATAATATAAATCCATCATCACAATCACATTTATATCCATCTTCACTAGTTGAATCCTCTGAACATTTAGTTTTATTTAAATCAGTACATGGATTTGGTTCACAAATATCACCTAATACTCTAAGAAGAAGATATTTTTCAGTATAATTTTTATTAAAGTATATATTTTCATTTTCTAAATGCCCATATAATCTTACTTTAAATTTATATTCACCAAGTTCAGTAGGAACACCACTAACCAAACCTTTATCAGAAAGAGATAAGCCCTTAGGTAAATCTTCAATTTCCTCAAAATAATAATTATCATCTTTCAAACCAGTAAAAATTATTTGATAAGAATATGAAATCCCCCTACTTGCAGAATCAAGTTCAGATGTCTTTATTTTGAAATTTGTTGAAGTACATTTTTTATCTTCACTACAAATCAAATTTCCATAACAATCACTTTCTGAATTACAACTATCCATCTCAACACAACTACCATAATCCTTATCAGAACTTAAATCAAATTTACACTCATAGTTCATTAAACAATCTGACTTACTTATACAAACATGATATTCTTCTATTGTATTTTTACCACAGGAAACAAAGAAAATTATAATTAATAAAAATAATATCTTATTCATAGATTCTCCAACAAAAATCAATTAAGCATTTTATCATAAAAACATATATTCTGCAAATTATGACGATTCTTCTTCAAGCACTTTATTTTTTTATGATTTTTTTACTATTTATAACATCTTCATCAAGTTTTAATAACCTAATAACAGTAGTATACCCAAAATTATATGCTTTTAATGAATGATTTAAGAATAAAGAAAACTTTTTAAAATCTAAATTATTCCATTCATTTTTTTTAAAATATTTTTCAAAGAAATGAACATTCATCTTATTTATTACATAAAATTTAGATTTCATCACCCTATTATTAATTTTAACTCCATTAAAATCATCATACAACAGAACTAATGCCCATGCTCCATCCATAAAATGTCCACCAACAGTTGCAGTAAAATCCTCATTTTTTACTTTATCAAGAGAAAATAAAGTCCAGTCAATACCGCCAATTAATATAGAACTATGTTTTTTTAATTTTTTGATTGCATTATAGGAGCCAAGAGCCATTCCATCACTTGCAGACCATATAATTGAGATATCATCATATCTTTTAAGTGCTTTAGATGTAATATCTTCAGCTCTTTTAATATCCCAATCAGCTTTTACAGTTTGGAGTAATTTAACTTTACCACCATATTCTTCTATCGCTTTTTTAAGGCCATTTCCTCTTAATACAGATGATGTTGTTCTTGATGTTCCAAGTAAACCAATAATATTTATCTTACCATCTTTATCAAATTTTTTATTTTCAATTGCTTTATCAATTAATTCTTTTGCAAGTAAATAACCTGCATTAAAATCATCAGGTAAGTATTCAATTATCCAATTTTTAAATTTTTCTTTTGGTCTTCCAAATATTTTCACCTTTTCTTTTGAAAAGCCTTCATTAATTAAAATTATTTTAACTCCAAGTTTATCTACTTTGGGTAAAAGAAACTCACCAAGTCCATTTTCATTAATTAAAATCAAATAGTCGGGTAATTCTCCTTTATCAAGAATCACTTTTTCAGCAGCTTCAAAAGATTTAAAATAATTCCTATCGGTATATATAATTTTTAATTTTATATCTAAATCATTTGCTGCAGCTTGCATAAAACTTACCATTCTTGAAAAAAATATATCATCTATTGCTCCAGGATTAATAAAAACAACAGAAGGAGATTTAGTAAAAACAATAATAGGGAAAAATATTAGTATAAATATCATCTTCATAACGCCTCCTATTCATCTTTAAATTTATTTCTTATTTCTAGAAATTCATCCAAGTTATCAAAAAATAAATCAACTAATTCAGGGTCAAAGTGTTCACCTCTTTCTTCTCTTACAAGATTAAATATTTTTTTCTCAGGCCATGCTTTTTTATACACCCTATCGCTTCCTAAAGCATCAAAAACATCTGCAAGAGCAGTAATTCTACCATAAATATGTATAGTATCTCTTTTTTTTGTTTTTTTAACTGCTTCATTCCAAGAATCAGATTTAATTGGCTTAAATGTCAGTCCAGTCTCTTCAGAAATAATATCAAGATAATCCTTTGCAATTCCTTGCATATTACCATTTTCATCTACAAATTCAAAAGGCATCCATAAAGGAGAATAAGAAACTTTTATTATTCTTTTTTTGTCAATCCATGCTTGCTCTTTAGTGGTTAATTCAATTTCTTTAGCAAATAGATTAAAACTTATTACAAATAATATTAAAAAGAATATTTTTTTTATAATTCACTCCATTAAAAGCCTTATTATTCAAAATTATAATTTATTTATTTGATATTATGCAAGAAATAAATGATTTTTTTCCAATATAAAAAAATCATTTGACTTTACTGTGCAAATTATGTATAGTTTATTGCTTTTTATGGGGTATATTATGGCAGGTTACAAAATAAAAACTAATCGTGCAGCAGCGAAGAGATTCAAGAAAAAGAAGAGTGGTGGATTTAAGCGAGGAAAAGCTTATAAAAGTCATATTTTAACTAAGAAAACTAAAAAAAGAAAAAGAAGTCTTAGAGAGATTGTAATGGTAGATGATTCTAACATGAAACAAGTTAGAAGAATGTTACCTAATACTTAAATTTACGAGGAAGAAATGAGAGCAAAGAACGGTTTTAATACTAGAAAAAGAAGAAAAAAGATTCTTAAATTAGCAAAAGGCTATAGAACAACCAGAGGAAATCTTTTCAAAAACGCAAAAGAAGCAGTTGTTCGTGCTCATAATTTTGCTTTTAGAGATAGAAAAGTAAGAAAAAGACTTATGAGAAAATTATGGATTCTAAGAATCAATATTGCCTCAAGAATGAATGGTGTATCATACAGTAAATTCATTAATTTAATGAAGAAAAACAATATCGAGCTTAACAGAAAAATGCTTGCTGAGCTAGCTGTTTCTGATATGGCCGCATTCAAAAAAATAGTTAATAAATTAACTGCTTAATCTTGGAGGTCATAAAGTGACTAAAAAAGATATAATAGATATACTAATTAAAGATATGAACTATTCCAGAAAAGAAGCTTCTGAGTTAGTTGAAATTTTCTTTGAAACAATGAAGTCTAATATAGAACAAACTGGTAAATTAAAAATTCCTAGATTTGGAAGTTTTGAAGTATATCATAAAAAGAAGAGGATGGGAAGAAATCCTAAGTCTATGAAAACAGCTCAAATTAAAGAGAGAAATGTAGTTAGATTTAAGGGAAGTTCTATTTTAAGAAACTCAATAAATAAATGAATGCATTACACAGTAAAAAATACTATAAAATTGGAGAAATATCAAAATTTCTTGGTATTAAAACATCTGTTTTAAGGTTTTGGGAAGAAAAATTTCCTCAATTAAAAATAAAAAAAAATAAAAGCAGTGGTCATAGACGATATACTCAAAAAGACTTTGAGTTAATTATTAAAATCCATGATCTTTTATATAAAAAAGGTTTTAAAATTGAAGGAGCTGTTCAAAAACTTGAAATGGGAAAAAATCTAAAAACAGAAGAAATTTCAATAAAGAAAGATCTACAATTAGATAAAAATTCTATTAAAGAAGAACTAATTGCTTTAAAAAAATTAATAGAGGATTTATAATCTTGTTTAATAAAAATAAAAAAAATTTAAATAATTTTATCAATGTCTTGTCTAATTATTTATTATTGGTTATGCACTAATCTAAATAGTGCAATTTTTAATTTGGAGGAAACATGAAATACTTATTAATACTTTTGTCTGTTATGGTTACAATATCAGTAATGGGAGCAAATAAGTTTGCAGTAATTGATATGCAAAGAGTTATACTAGAAGTTAATCAAGGTAAAAAAGCAATGTCTGTTTTAAAAGCAGAAAAAAATAAAAAGGAAAAAGAAATTAATGCCAAAAAAGAAGGCTTTATGAAACAACAAAAAGAGCTTGAAGAAATGATGAAAAATCCTGCAGCAGATAGAGCAAAAGCTGAAGCGAAATATAAAACATTAGCTCAAACATACCAGATGCTACAGATGGAAGCTCAAAAAATGCAACAAGAACTTATGAAAAAAGAACAGATAGCAGCTAAAAAGATACTTGAGAAAGCTCAAATAGTTTTAGCAAAAATAGTAAAAAAAGAAAAATTTACTATGGTATTTAATAAAGCAGCCCTTCTATATGCTCCTCCTGCATCTGATATAACAAATCAGCTAATTAGAGAGTATGATAAATCTTATAAATAATTTTGGTAAAAAATGAAATATACTAATAAAATAATAATTTTTCTTGTATTCTTAACTATCTTTTCATGCTCTGAGGATACTGAAAGTGATTGGAAAAAAATAAAATCAGAAACTGCCCCAGCAATTAGGTTTGATTCTTGTTCATTTTATAGAATAAAAAATAATTCATTTTATATTCTTGCAGGAAGAGCATCTGAAAATAGAATATATAATGATATATGGAGATTTGATTTATCATCTGAACAATGGTCTAGTGTTACAACTCCTACTGGAACAAAAATTGATTCAGGTGGAAGAATGAACTACTGTAGTTATGATAATAAGAATGATATTCTATATTTATATGGTATAAATGGTAGCGGTAATACTCTACCATCAAATATACTAAAATGGACACTAAAAGATAATAAAATGGAAGAGATTGCTCTAAGTAGCCTTCCAGATACATCATTAAGAGGTCATTCTCTTACATTATTAAAATCAAAGCTAGCTGAACCCTCTTTAATTATTTTTGGAGGAGAGGATACAGGTAACACATTAAACAATGATATCAGAAT
>Ga0256827_10000050_pt1 | contig 58201 bp, 34 predicted proteins | sample CV84metaG_FD_185977 | JGI IMG/M metagenome (GOLD analysis project Ga0256827, IMG submission 185977) | Hydrothermal vent microbial communities from East Pacific Rise, Pacific Ocean - CV84 | ecosystem: Environmental > Aquatic > Marine > Hydrothermal vents | place: Pacific Ocean: East Pacific Rise... | reverse complement strand
GACTTTTCAATTACTTATTTCTTTCTCCTTTTCCTCCCTTAGTATTCCGCCAATATCTGAGCAGTATGTTCTTTTGTTTTTACTTTCTTGAATATTTTTTCAATTTTGCCTTCTTCATCAATAATGAAAGTTGTACGATGAATCCCATCATATTCTCTGCCATATAGTTTTTTAAGTCCCCATATTCCATATAGTTTTAGAATCTTTTTTTCAGTATCTGGAATCAGTGGGTAAGGAAAATTGTATTTTTCTTTAAATCTAATTTGCTTTTTTGTGTCATCTGCACTTATTCCAAGAATCTCAAATCCCTTTGATTTAAGTAATTCATAATTGTCACTTAAGTTGCAAGCCTCTGCAGTACAGCCGGGAGTCATTGCCTTTGGATATGAAAATAGAATAAGCTTTTTACCTTTATAATCGGATAGTTTTATTGTGTTGCCTTGCTCGTCAATAGTTTCGAACATAGGAGCAATATCACCTTCGGTTAAATGTGTCATAATTAATAATTTAATGATTGTATTCTAATCAGAAATGTGGTAGCCAAAGATAGGAATATTTGCTTAATAATTCATTAAAAATATGGCAATTGTGTATTAAAAAGAGGTTTTTTATTTTCCAATATAAATAAAACTACTCCAGTCTAAAGGAGTGTCGCCTCTTTTTATACTTTCAAGTTTTGCTTGTCGTAATGCTTCGGAATAGCTTAGTCTATTATTGATAATATTTGAGTAGAAACTCATCATTATATTTTGTGTTTTCTTGTCGCTGACATTCCACAATGAAGCGATAACACTTTTGGCTCCAGCAAAAATAAAACCATAGGGTAACGACATTTTACCTTCGCCTTTAATGTTTTTACCTTCAGATGTTTTACATGCTGAAAGAACAATCAATTCTGATTTTATGCTGTTATTTTGTATTTGGCTAAAGGATAGAAATGAGGTGTTTGATAAGCTGTCATAGAGGTAAATTCCTGTTTCGTCAAAGGAGGTTTTTGAAGCTACACCATGTGTGGCAATATGTACAATCTTTGATTTGTTGAGCTCACCCATGAAATTACTAATGGTGGCTTCTTCGTTTAACATAATTGTAGAATTGTATTTGTTTTGCCTAAATAAATTATCAATCTCTTTACACTCATCAATGGAGTATGGTAATGGAGATAATTTAGTACCATCACTTGTCCTATTATTACTTGAATTTATTGCAATATTGTCTTTATTATGAGTGAAACTTGGTGCAAAACATGAAATCTCTGTATTGTATTTATTTTTACTATTAATATTGCTAAGTTGACTAACAGAATTTAAATATGAAATAGTGTGATTAGTAATAAGAAATTCATTGTTATTATCTAATAATACTTCAATGGGAAAAGTAGCCAAAGAGTTGTCAGGAATAAAATAAAGAGAGTAGTTTTTGTTTTTGCTTAAAGTATTATTAATACCCAATCCATTGAGAATAGGTTCTGACTCATTTATTGATATTTTATCTCCAATCTTAATACTTCTTTTGAAGTTTTTCATATTGCGAAAGACATCATTTGCATTTTCTGTTTTATGAAATGTTATCTTATTGTTCACATAAGAGAAATAGAATAAAGAACTATCATTGGTATATAAGTCAATGACTGTAGTATTAGAATCAGTATTTGCTAAACCACTGTTAATATCTACATTAAGCTCTATACTAGGGTATAACAGTTTAGCCTCTTTGTCGTAAGATAGTACAAATGATTCTTTATAGCAGTCGAGTAATTCAGCTTTTACTTTGTAATCGTCATTATCTTTATTAGCTTGGCTTAATACCTTAAACTCTCTTTGGAGAGAATCATATTTTATTTGATCGTTAGTTTTAAGATTTAGCCTGGTAGACTTTTTGCTAAACTGTGAGTTTAAGTAATTATTTTTAGAATAGGCTACCGTTTCCCACGCTTCAGTAATTATTGAGTCTGGTATATTATTTTTAGATGATAAAAACTCTAAAAGTCTCAATGAAGTGTTTTTTGCTTTGCTAGAGAATACAAATTTAGCTGTCAGATTATTTTTTATAAATACTTTATTATTTAATGCATCAATATCTTGAATATAGCAAGAATAAACATTATAAAAACTACCTTTATTATTCTTGTATTCATCTTCTAAAATTTGAATATACAATTTCATAAACTTATGCCAATAGTCGTAGCTATAATTGTCATTGGGAATGCTGTTTGGTAAGAGTTTATTGCTTGTAATAATACTGTCATTTGCCATATAGAATAAGCACTGACGAATTTGAGTTTTAGCTAAATTATTATTTTCTAGTTTTATATTACACATAGCAATATTGCTTAATGCTAATAGAGCCTTTATGTTATTATTTTTGGCAGATTGTTTTGGGTATGTATTATACATTTGTTCCAAATAATATAATGCAGAATCATATTTTTCTTGAGATAAATAAATTTCTCCTAGACTACTAATTGCCATTTTGGAATATTTGCCTTTATCATTCTTAAAGTAGTCTAATTGTTTTATGGCTTTATTGTATTCTTTTTGCCATTTGTATGAGTTTGCAATATAATAGTTCAGAACATTCTCAAACCTTTTGTTGTTTAAGTTGTTTGTTTTAAGTGTTTTTAAGGCGTATTCAAAATGATATAGGGCTTTATCAAAAACATTTCTTGCCATATATGAAGCACCGGTAATAAGATTTAAGTAAACAATTTCTTCGCTTGTAATGTATTCATTAGATTTACTTAAGTATATGGCATATTCCATAAATTTAGTAGCCTGCTGTGGCTCATAAAAACTAAGAATATTGCCAGCATTTGCATAGTTGTCTTGAAGAACTGCTATTAAATTCAGCTTCTCTGCAATATCATTAGATTTGTCAAAATAATCAAAACCTTTTTTAAGCTTTTTTGACATAAAGTTGTACTTGGCTGCATCGCTATAAGCTTTACTAAGAATTGTTGAATCGGCATTGATTTGCTCGAGTATTTTCACAAATCTATTGGAATGCTTAAGCATTTGTTCTTTGTTTCTTAGTTTTCTATAGGTAATAGTAAGTAAAAGATTAGAATAAGCAGTTTCATAAGAAATCAGATTAGCAGCATTACTAATGGAAATATTTGATTCAAGTAAACTTTTAGATTCCTGTAGATTATTTTTATCAATGTATTTTTGAGCAATATTATTTAATAGGTACAGATATTCTATTTTTTTCTTTTTTGCGTAAAGAGAAGAATATTTAATGGCAAGGAGATTGTCAGGTGATTTTTTCTTTTTGTATTTGTTTACCTTATTTGTGTCAATGCTTTGGTATCTATATTCTTTAAAACTAATTGTTTGGGAGAATGAATTAACAAAAATACCCAAAAGGAAAATACATAAAAGGAAAATACGAAACATTGATAAATTCTTTTGATTTAGTTAAAGTTCAAATGTAAGAGAAAACTAATCAATGATACAAAAAAGATATTCAAACTTATTAAAAATTCAACCAATGGTATAGGTTATTATCAAGATATATTATTTCACTTAAATAAAATGAAGATAAGATGATTATTTGCTTGTAATAACTTCTCCTCTTAAGTCAAAAGCTTCAGCACCAGTAATTTTCACTTTGTAAAATTCACCAGTAACTAGATTTTCAGCTGTTTCAATAATTACCTCATTGTCAACTTCTGGAGAGTCATATTCTGTTCTGCCAAAATATTCATTTCCTTCTTTTTTATCAATAATTACTTTGAAAATCTTTCCTATTTTATCCTCATTCTTTTCAAAAGAAATCTGTTCTTGAAGTTCCATCAATCTGTTGAGCCTATCAGTTTTAGTTTCTTCTGATACGTCATCGGCTATTGGATAAGCAGGAGTATCTTCTTCAGGAGAGTAAGTAAAGGCTCCTAATCTATCGAATCTACTTTCTTTTACAAAATCTAATAGCTCTTGGAATTCTTCCTCAGTTTCACCAGGATATCCAACTATCATTGTTGTACGTATATTAATATCTGGTACAAATTCTCTAAACTTCTTGAGTAGTTTTCTTGTAGTAGACCCTTTGTGTCCACGTTTCATTGATGTAAGAATTCTATCATTAATATGCTGAAGTGGAATGTCCATATAATTGCATATATTTGATTTTTCCTTCATCAATTGTAATACATCGTCAGGAAACTGAGTAGGGTAGGTATAATGAAGTCTTATCCATTCAATTCCTTTAATACAGCTAAGCTCTTCAAGGAGTTTTCCAAGCATTTTCTGGCCATAAAGGTCAACGCCGTAATAAGTTAAATCTTGAGCTATGAGCATTATTTCTTTTACGCCATTATCTCTAAGCTTTTCTGCTTCAGTTACTAGCTCTTCAATAGGTAATGATATATTCTTACCTCTAATTAGAGGAATAGCGCAGAAGCTGCATGTTCTGTCACAACCTTCAGATACTTTTAAATATGCATAATGTTTAGGGGTGCTGAGTAGCCTTTCACCAATAAGATCTTTCTTATAGTCAGCTCCTATGTCAGAAATTATTTCTTCCATATCATGTACACCATAAATACCATCAGCATCAATTAGTTCTTCTTTCAGGTCGTCTAGATAACGCTCAGAAAGACACCCCATAACAAACACTTTCTTTATTAATCCAGCTTTTTTTGCTTCAATAAAATTAAGTATTGTTTCTATTGATTCTTCTTTAGCATCTTTAATAAAACCACAAGTATTAATAATTACGTAATCAGATTCTATATTAGATTCATGTGTTACTTCGAGATTATTTAGTTTTAGTTGCCCCATCAATTTTTCAGAATCTACAAGATTCTTTGAGCAGCCCATTGTGATAACATTAATGGTTTTTGTAGGTATATTGGTTTTCATGTTTGAATGTTTGTATAAAGAAAAAATCTGTTTTATGCTATAAAACAGATACTAAAAAGGGGTAATTAAAGAATATTAGCTAAAGATTGAATCCACAAATTCATTTTGATTAAATATTTGTAAATCTTCCATCCCTTCGCCAATACCAATGTATTTAACAGGAACATTAAATTCTGCAGAGATTCCAATTACAACTCCACCTTTTGCAGTGCCATCTAGTTTTGTCAATGCTAGAGCATTTACGTCTGTTGTGGCAGTAAACTGTCTAGTTTGTTCAGCTGCATTCTGACCAGTTGAACCATCAAGAACAAGTAGAACCTCATGAGGTGCCTCTGGAATAATTTTTTGCATCACTCTCTTAATCTTACTTAGTTCATTCATAAGATTAACTTTATTGTGTAGGCGTCCTGCTGTGTCAATAATGACAACATCAGCATCTTGACTGACAGCAGACTTAAGAGTATCAAAAGCAACAGAAGCAGGATCAGCATCCATGCCTTGATTAATGCATGGAACTCCAACTCGTTCTGACCATATTATTAATTGGTCCACAGCAGCAGCTCTAAATGTATCAGCAGCACCAAGTACTACTTTTTTTCCAGCTTTTTTGAATTGATAAGCTAATTTTCCAATGGTGGTAGTTTTTCCTACCCCATTAACTCCAACAACCATTATTACATAAGGAGTATCTCGCTTTTCAAAGTCAAAATTAATGAGATTATTATTCTCATTCTTTTCAAGGAGTTTAACAATCTCTTCTTTTAGAATTCTGTTAAGTTCTGACGCACCAAGATACTTATCCTTGGCAACTCTAGCCTCAATATTCTCAATAATTTTAAGAGTAGTTTTAACACCAACATCAGAAGTGATAAGGATTTCTTCAAGATCATCTAAGACTTCTTCGTCTACGGTAGTTTTACCAGCAACTGCCTTAGTGATTTTATTAAAAATACCACTTTTGGTTTTTTCTAAACCTTTATCAAGTTTTTGTTTCTTGTCTTTTGAAAAAATACTAAATAAACCCATGTGCAAAATATTTGCGCTAAAGTACTAAATATTAGCGCTTAGTCGATGAAAAAAATTGAGTTCCTATATGATAAAAAAAAAGCTTTTTTCGATTTTCGAAAAAAGCTTTAATTCTTTTAGTTTCCTAAGACTATTTTTTAGCTAAAATCGCTTTAACTTTGTCATTAGGTACAATTTCTTCTTTAAAAGCATATGCGCCAGTTTTTTCTGATTTAACCATGCGAATCACTTTAGAATAACTTTTTCCTCCTGTTTGTAATGAGGCAACAACTTTCTTAGCCATAACTTAATTATTTATTTGATTTCGCGATGAATAGTCATTCGCTTCAAAATCGGATTATACTTCTTTAACTCTAAACGGTCAGGTGTATTCTTACGATTCTTAGTTGTAATATATCTTGATGTACCTGGCATACCACTGTCTTTATGCTCAGTGCATTCCAAAATAACTTGACCTCTTGCTTCTTTATTCTTCTTTGCCATCTTTAAATCTCCTTATAAATTTAGGGCTGCAAAAATAGAAACAATTTTAATACTTACCAATATTTTTTTAGTTTTTTTTCATGATAAAATTAAAATCTCTATTTTATTGAAATAGCAGCGGTTATATTTCCTCTGTTTCTACTATCTTAGCTATAATATCTGCATAAGGTATTAATAAGTATTTCTTGCCTTCAAATTCAGTTTCTGTTCCTGAATATTCTTTATATAATACGCTTTCGCCAACAGAAATCTCTGCATTCTCAATAGAACTAATAGCTACAACTTTGGCAATATTCTCTTTTTCTTTGGCAGAATCAGGTATAATAATTCCACTTGCTGTTTTAGAAACAGATTCCTTTTCATTTAGTTCTAATAATACGTTTTGATTAACTGGTTGTAATTCTTTCATGACCTTAAATATTTGGTTGATTTGGTTATTTGTTTATTCGGTTATTTGAGTTTTATCCTTTATCCTTTATCCTTTATCCTTTTATCTCAAGCAACTCGTTTATTCTTTTCTTATCAAATCCAATTATCATCTCTCCATTAATATCTGTTTGAGGGACCCCTTGCTGTCCGCTTCTTGCAACCATTGCTTTTGCTGCTTCTTGGTTTTGAGATATATCAATATCATTATACATAATTCTATGTGTTCGAAGATGAGTCTTTAGAGTATTACACCATGAACATGTTGGAGTAGAATATACTGTTACTCTTTTTTGGGGCTTTCCTTCTGCTTTCATCTCAGCTCTAAATAAACTTTCTTCAATTAGATTCTTATAGAAGTCGGCAGACTGGCATCCCTTAATAATATTTCGCAATTGAGTAGTATCATCAAATTCCATTAATGTAGGAACTGAAGTAATTTTATAATTAGGATGAATATCTCGGGCTATTCGTACATCTGCACTAAGAACTATAACATTTTCGATATTACTTATTGCTTCACCTAAGTTGTTTAGTGCGCAGTCACTTTGTTTACTACTTTTCTTATAGAGTAAACACCATACCTTTTTTTCTTTATTAATATACTCTTCAAGTTCTATTTTTGAACTTATACTCTTCATGCTCATACTGTAATATATTTATTGTATAGTGGTCGAGAATAGTAATAATTGTGCCAATATTACCAAATAATTATTTATTGTTAGTGCATTGTGTAAACTATTTATTTACAGACAAATATTGTTTAATATTGAAGTGACAAATTGACATAAAAAAGGCTATCTTATATCAATAAGATAGCCTAAAATTTATTCTTGTAATATTACTATTTAGTAACAGTTACTTTTTGTTGCATTACACCATTCTCTGTTTCAATATAAACAAAGTAAATACCAGAATTAAAATCGCTAGTATTAACAGTAGCATGTGTAGCACGAGGACTACTTGTCATTACTGTTTGACCAAGAATATTATACATACGAATGTTTAATACTTTTGAAGATGATTTAATATTTAAAATTGAATTTACTGGGTTAGGATACACAGAAATTGAATTGTCAATAGTTGCAGTGTTTACACCAACACCTGAAGTAGCAGGTCCAGTTACATCGTCAATTTTCATCATAAAATTATCAGTACAGTCATAATGCTTGAAAGCAATATATACCATTTGACCATTATAAGCGTCTAAGCTAACAGCTCTTCTTACCCATATAGAATCAGGAGTAGTTAAAGTCTCTTCAAATAGGTCAGTAGTGAAATCTTCAGCAGCATTACCTGTAGTAGAAATTACAACAGCATACTTATCTGCTGGCCAACTAGGATCTTGAGGAGCTACCCACCAAGTAATACTATCACCAGTTACAGGCATTAAAGCAGGAGTAATTAGATAGTTAATTGGAGTAAGTGCAGAACCTGTCCATGATGCAGAGGCTGCGCTATGTAATCCACTGTGAGGATTAAATCTGTAGAAATTCCAATTGCTACCGTCTCCATCAAGGTCTATCATTGTCCATCCTGCAGGAGGAAAAGCAACAGTAGTATCTTCAAAATCTTCATTTAATGCTGCACCTTTAGGGGCTGGTAAAATGTAATTACCAGCCTGAGCAGTAACAACCACTGAAGGGTCTTGGAATTTTTTTGCCATCATTTCAGAAGTACTGCTTTGCGCAAATACCACTACCGATGCAATCAAAAAAGTAAATAAAAAAGTAAATTTTTTCATAGTTAAATAGTTTAATTAATAATATATGTTAATACTAGCAAAGATAGTTATATTTAGTACATAATTACATTGTTTTATTAAAAAATATTGTTGATATTTTTACTTGCCAATAGATTTAATATTTGAAATTATTTATATCAAATATATTTTAAGGGGAACGATATTATCAATATATACTTATTAAAATAATTCTTTTGCTAGTTTCATTATTTTATTATCTTTGCCGCACAATAATTAATAGTGGATAAATTTGATTGCTTGCAACCACTGGAAAAAATGCTAAACACAATGTTCCACCCAAGCAATACAATAAATTCCACTGATATTTTAGATATAATTAAACTAAATTTTAATATGGGATATTTATTTACATCCGAGTCAGTGTCTGAAGGACATCCTGATAAAGTTTCGGATCAGATTTCAGATGCTATTCTGGATAATTTTTTGGCCTATGATGCCAATTCAAAAGTTGCAGTTGAAACACTTGTTACAACCGGTCAAGTTGTGCTTGCTGGAGAAGTGCATTCTAATACTTATCTTGATGTACAGCATGTTGCACGTGAGGTTATTAATAAGATAGGATATACAAAGAGTGAATATATGTTTGATGGAAATTCTTGTGGTGTTCTTTCTGCTATACATGAGCAATCTGGTGATATTCGCCAAGGAGTAGAGCGCGAAGATAAATACGATCAAGGAGCTGGCGATCAAGGAATGATGTTTGGTTACGCAAGTAATGAAACTGAGAACTATATGCCTCTTTCTTTGGAATTGTCACATTTGCTAGTTTATGAAATGGCTGAGATTCGTAGAGAGGGAAAAGAAATGACATATCTACGTCCAGATTCCAAATCACAAGTAACTATTGAGTATGGTGATGATAATAAGCCTAAGCTTATCAATACTATTGTTGTTTCAACACAGCATGACGATTTTGATGATGATGAGCCAATGTTAGCTAAAATTAAGGAAGATGTAATAAACATACTTGTTCCTAGAGTTAAAGCATTATTACCAGCACACATTCAAGATATGTTTACTGATGATATTATTTACCATGTTAATCCTACTGGTAAATTTGTAATTGGTGGTCCTCATGGTGATACTGGTCTTACAGGTCGTAAGATTATTGTTGATACATACGGAGGAAAGGGAGCACATGGAGGAGGAGCTTTTTCTGGTAAAGATCCATCAAAAGTTGACCGATCTGCAGCTTATGCTTCTCGTCATATTGCTAAGAACCTTGTTGCTGCTGGTGTTGCTGATGAAATTCTAGTTCAGGTTTCTTATGCCATTGGTGTAGCTCGCCCAATGGGTATTTTTGTTGATACTTATGGTACAGCTAAAGTTGATAAAACGGATAAAGAAATAGCTGATATTATTGATAGTGTATTTGATCTACGTCCTGCTGCTATCGAAGATAGATTAAAGCTTCGTAATCCTATTTATTCTGAGTCTGCTTCATACGGACATATGGGAAGAACTCCACGTACTATTACTAAAATTTTTACTAGTGAGTATCTTGGTGATAGAGAAATTGAAGTAGAGTTATTTACTTGGGAGAAACTTGATTTCGTTGATAAGGTAAAAGCTGCTTTTAGTTTGTAATAAAACTTATTAAGACGTAAAAAAAGCCTGCATTGCAGGCTTTTTTTATGTCTTATAGTTTATGTCTTAGAAATTTACTTCTGAATTATAAGCTTCTTAGATACATATTTCTTCCCATCAACAATTACGCTATAGAAATAAACGCCATTGTTAAGATTAGAAACATCAATCATTGTTTTTCCACTTAATCCTTGAATTTCTTGAACTTTTACAACGCTACCTATAACATTAATAACTTCTACTCTTGCAGATTTAGAATTACTAAAATCATAATTTAAATAGAAGGCATCTTTAGTAGGGTTTGGATATGCTTTAGAAACTGTAATTATTGGAGTGTTATTTTCAATGCCAACAGCACTACCAGTAATAAAATTAATAACTACTGCTGCTGAATCATTAGTGTCAGCAATATTAAAAAATGTATATAATATAGTGCTTTTACCTGCATTATCATTAGAATTATAATCTCCCATAAATGAACTGTTAGTTTCATTAGCATTTAGAGTTAGTGCATTTGGAGACACATATGTGCTTGGTGGAAAACAGCTATACCAATCACAAAAAGTATTATCACTTCCAGATACAATACTTAATTCGGTTTTTTTTACTTTTATATCTATTGATGATGAACTATTATTGGTTACTGTTAGGTTTATCGCAAAACTAGCATTATTATTAGTGCTAAACAAAGTAATAGTATCTCCATTATTGAGTGTGCCACCAGCATATGATAGACCAAGGCTCTGACTCATTGCCATTATTGAAACAAGAGTAAAGATTGAAATTAAAGTAATTGTTTTTTTCATAGTATGAATATTTGTGTGTATTAATTTAAAATAAAATTATTAATCGCAAAAATAATAAATTACTAATACAAGACGACAACACATTAAATTAAGTTGCATTAAAATTTGTTAAAAATTAGAATTATAAATATCCAGTTTTTATTGGTAAAAAATAAGGGAGGTATTGTAAAAATGTAAACAATTGGTTGCTTATTGACTTAAGTTGTCAATTATTTATTGTCTTTTTTGTTTAAATATGGACATTCAATAATACTTAATTGTAAGTACAATGGTTAACTATTTATAAGATATGATAAATTTAAGTATTTTTGCTTTATTATTAATCTTACAGCAATTAGAATAGCATGATTATTCGAAAATTAACGATTCTTATATTTTTCTTAAGTTTTTTTTCTTCAACAGGAGTAATTGCTCAGAACGATAGTAAAATAGATAGTTTAGAAACTCTGATTAATAGTGTTGATAGTGATATTGAAAAAATAGATTTAGTATTATCTTTAGCAAAAGTATATCGTACACAGATACCATCAAAAGCAATTTCACTTTCTTTGGAAATGAAAGTTCTTTCTGATAGTTTATCGTATAAAAAAGGGCAGTATCTTTCTAGGAGATTGTTAGCACAATCATATGCTGGTCTTTCTAATTTTCAAGAGGCAATTTCTTATGCAAATCAAGCAAAAACCTTTTTAAATGAAGATGAGGACTCTTATGAAAAGGCATTGTTGAAACGTATATTGGGCTTAGTATATTCAGGGTTGGGAGAGTTGGATAAGGCTAGTAAGTGTTATTTCACAAGTTTACAAATATGCGAGAGTCTAGGTAATAAGGCTTGTTTAAGTTCTTCGTATAATGGTATTGGTGATCTTTTTTTTGAAAGGAAAGATTATAAAATGGCACTTAAATATTATAGTGATGCTTTAGCTATATCAAGGAAACTGAATGATTTAGTAGGTGTTTCAAGGGGGTTGAATAATATTGCAATAGTGTTTTCTTCTGATGAGAAAGAAGATAAAGCACTTCCTCTTTTATTTGAAGCAAGTGAGATTAATCAGATTCTAGGAGAACGATTATGGGAAGGTATTAACTATTTAAATATTGCTGAAAATTACCGTACACATAAAGATTATGACTTGTCTTTACCTTATTATTTAAAGGCTGATTCTATTTTTACGGAACTTAAACATTATATTTTAAAAGCTAAGACCTATATCAGTATTTCTAAATATTATTTTGATATTAATGATGAAAAACATAGTATAAAGTATGCAAATCTAGCATTTAAAATATCTGATGAAAGGGATTATGTTCTTGTAAAAAACAGAGTGTCAGAATGGATGTATGAGTTATATTCAGATATTGGGAATGAAAAGAAAGCTTTTCACTATGGATTAATACATTTTCAATTAAAGGATAGTCTGGAAATTGAAAAAAATGCAATAAAACTTTCTCAAATGGAATTATTGTATCAGCTAGAAAAGAAAGATCAATTGCGAAAAATCGAACAGCATAAAAAAGATACAAGATATATTGTTGCCATATTAACAACTGCATTTGTTGGTCTTTTGATTGTTATTTTGCTTAGAGCTAGATATAAAATAAAGGTAAATAACGACCTTTTAGTAAAAAAACAACTGGAAGCAAAAATTGAGATTAAAGACCGTGAATTAGTAGTTAATGTTATGTCGCTACTAAAAAAGAATGAGGTTCTTGCAAATATTGTGGATAACCTTATGCAAGTGCATGACAAAGCAGTAAAAGAAGAGACAAAAATAGCTCTAATTAAAATAGCAAAAGATATTCAAGAATCTAGTGAAGTTGAGATATGGGAAGAGTTTGAAGTTAGATTTAAGCAAGCACATGGTGAATATTATGATAGATTATTTAATAAATTTCCTAATTTATCGCCAAATGAATTAAAATTATGTGCGTTTCTGAAATTAAATATGTCTACTAAAGATATATCTGAATTAACAGGAAAGAGCTTAAACTCAATAGAAATAGCACGCACTAGGCTGCGAAAGAAATTGGGAATATCAAATACAAAAACTAATTTAATAAGTTTTATTTCTCAGATATAAATTTCCCCAAAGTTTATTAATTCCAAGTTTAGATTTTTTAGTAGAAAAATTGAATGTTATCTTGAATATAGATTTGCAAACAATATTATTTTATTGTGACAATAATTGATTGTAATTGTCTACTGTTTTTTAATTATTATAATCATTAATCTTAAAGAAAGCTTCAAAATACTATTACATTACTCAGTCATTAATAGCTTAAGCATATATTGCATTCAAATAAAACATCTAATTTTTGTATTTGTAATATATTGATATTCAATCAGTATAACTATATGTAATAGTTTTGTATGGGTGGATTATGGGTGTGTGTAATAGTTTTGTAAGGGACTAAAATTAGTATTCTGCTTGTTTATGGGTGATATTTGCAATGCACAAATCATAAATAAGATACGCTTATGTCACAGAATGAGAATATTGATGAAATTAATAAAAAAAATGCTGAAATACAGGATGTAAAAGCATTTATTAATAAGACGAAAGTACAAACAAAAACATTGAAGAAGATAATGAATAAGCTCAATGATAAATCAAAACAAAATAAATTAGTTGAATAAATAAGTATTAATATTATGAAAGAAAATTACAAGTTATTTTTTATTATGCTAGCTATATTAACGCTAGGATCCTTTAGTGCAAAAGCACAGACGTACCAAATGAAACCCTTATATCAAATATTTACTGCATCAACATGTGCACCATGTGTGTGGGGAAATTCTGTTGCTGATGCTATTTTAGATGATAATGAAGGTGAATTCTCATTGGTGAAATATCAAATGAATTGGCCTGGAGTAGGTGATCCCTATTTTGTGCAGGCAGCTGATGATCGCCGTGATTATTATGTTGTTACAGGAGTTCCTACTATGTATATTAATGATACTAATGTAGCTCCTTATTATTTAACCCAAAGTATTTTTGATTCTCAAGCAGGTAAAATGACCTCAATGGGTATTAATATTGACACAGCAGAAATTACTGCTAGTGGTTTGATAAATATTGATGTTGAATTGGAGGTAGATGCCAACTATGCCGCAGATCTTAGACTTCAGGTTGCTGTTGTAGAGCGTCTTACTACAGGAAATGCTAGTACTAATGGTGAAAAAGAATTTCATAATGTAATGTTGCATATGTTCCCTAGTGGGTATGGAACATTACTACCTGCTATTACCGTTGGTAATAATCAATCTTTTAGCTTTAATTATGATATGAGTACAACATTTATGGAGCAAGCAAGTGATTTAAGAGTGGTTGTTTTTGTTGAGGATACTGTAACCAAAGAAATTATTCAAAGTGAAATGGTTGATGTTACACCTTTATTTACTACATATACTACAACTTTTACTGTTACTGACTGTGCTGGAAATATTGTTCCAGGAGCTACTGTATTTTTAGATTTTATGGGAGAGGATACTACTGACATTAATGGCGAATTGGTTTATGATAGAATGATAGACGGAACTTATACTTACGAAGCAAAAGCACCAGGTTTAATAGGTACTACAGGAAGTGTAACCGTGAGCGGTGGTAATGTTACTGAAACAGCTGTTCTTGATATTCCATTAGTGCAATATTTGCAAGATTTTAGTACAGGTGTTCCTAGTACTTGGGGACAATTTACTGCTGCTGGTAGTGGTGATATGGTTTTAGAATATAACGGTACAGCTATTTTATATAATCAGTCAAATCAGTTTCCTCCACTAATGTTAGTAACTGAGGCAATAAATGTTGATGCAGCAGATATAGTAACATTTGATCTTGGAGATACGGATCCTTATACAGAGCCAGTATGTGGTTTTGGGTATTTAACCGACCCTACTGATACTGCAACTTATGTTCAACTAATGGAGATTGCAATTGGTGTTGAAGAAAATAATATGGTATCGCATGAGTTTGATCTATCAACATCATCTCTTAGCGGCGATGTGTATTTTGCTTTTAGTTTTAATAGATCAGGAATAGGTCTCAATGGAGGATTTTTTGCAATAGATAACTTCGCTTTAAGAAACAATAGTATAGTTGAGAATATTAATGCATATGTTTCAAATATTCACCAAACAACTGTTGAATGGGACGATTTTGGTGTCTGTGGAAGTGCTAGTGCTGCTTTTGATCAGTATAAAGTTTATCGTGCAGAAGAGGGTGGAGCTTTTACCCTAAGAGACTCATTGATTACAGATAACTATTATCATGATGTAAATTTAGATGAAAAAACATACCATTACTATGTTACTGTTACAATGAATGGTGAAGAGTCATTATCTTCAGATACTGTTTCTGTTTTAGTTACTAGCATTAAAGCACCAGAAGTACAGAGCTTTGAGTTATTCCCAAATCCTGCTTCAGACGTAATTACTATTTCTTCAAGCACTAAAATAATTAATTTGAAAATATATAATTACTATGGTCAATTAATACTGTCTCGAAGTGTTAATTCTGAATCGTTTACTCAAGATATTTCAACTTTAGTTAATGGGGTTTACTTTATTAGATTAGAGACTAATGATTCAGCTATTTCAAAAAGATTCATTAAGCAATAAACAAATTCCAAGCTTATTATAGCTTGGTTTAACATTCAAGAATTATTAATATTAAATATATAAATTATGAAAACAAATCTTACTTACTTATTTGCCATTATTATGGCAGTATTATTTACATCAAGCACTGTTAATGCTCAATTATTTACAGAGAGTTTTGAGGGCTCGTTTCCCCCTTCTGGTTGGGCTATTGTAAACAACGGAACTGGAAATGATTGGGTACAGAATATAGGTGTTAGTGGATCATCTGATGGAACTAAATCAATGAAGTATATTTATAATGGCACTGATACTGCTGATACTTATGCATTTACAAAAGGGATTTATCTTACAAGTGGTTCAACTTATAGTATTAAGTTTGATTATAAGATTCAATCATCGTATTACCCTGAAAAATTAAGAGTTACTGTAGGTACCGACCAAACTGTTGCAAATGTAGTAGATACATTATGGGAAAATAATGGTGGTACGAATTTATCAAATGATGTTTTTGAACAAGGATCTGTTTTTTATACAGCAACAGCGACAGATTCAGTTTACTTTGGATTTAATTGTTTTTCTGACCCAAATATGTATTATTTATTTGTTGATAATATAATTATTACTCAAGTAGTTCAAAACGATATTGAAGTATTAGAGATTTTAGGAACTTATGGTTCTTTTGGTCAAGATAATTATTCTGTAAAAGTGGTTCTTAAAAACTCAGGAACATTGGATCAAACTAATGTTCCTGTGAATTATAAACTTGGTAATGGATCTGTTGTGAGTGAAACAATGACAGGTACCTTTGCAGCTTTAGCTACTGATACTTTTACTTTTACTACATTATTACAAGGACCTGCTACAGCTAGTCTTTCAACTTTAGCTGTTTATACTACACTTAGTAATGATGCTGATAATTCTAATGATTCTGCATTTATTAATGTGGAAAATATTGCAATACCTCATAATGAAGGTTTTGAGGCTTATCCTTATGGTGGTGAGCCAAAATATTGGTCTAAAAATATCTATGGAACAGGTCTAAGCTCTGGTGTTATAAGTTATGCTGCTTATGCTCATAGTGGAAGTAATTATTTTGGTATGTATTCGTCTCCTTATGGTACTCCACAAGGTTCAATTTATAGATCTCTTCCTGCAGTAGCTTCAAATCTTACAGACTTAAGAATAGATTTTTATGCTATTAATGCTGCTGATGGTAATTTTATTATTGGTATAATGGATAACCCAAATGATACAAATACATTTGTTGCTTTGGATACTATTCCTGCATCTACTACTTACATGAAATATGGTTATTCTTTTAATCAATATACTGGAACAGGAAAATATATAACACTTAAAAGAGAATGTTCAGCAACATTGCAGTCATCTTTTATTGATGATGTAAGGCTTTATGTTCCAGTGTCTGATGATATTTCTGTAAAGAGTTTTACTAAAACTTATGGTGGAGCTTTTACTTCTACTAATGAGGTTGTTAGTGTAGTAGTTGAAAATAATGGAGATGCAGATAAACTATTTATTCCTATTAAGTATGTTTTAGATAATGGTACTGTTGTAAGTGATCTAATTCCTAGTTTGCCAGCTTTTTCAACAGATACTTTTGAGTTTGTAACTACTTTTGATAACACTGCAGAAGGTATACATACTCTTACCGTTTATTCAGAACTTGCTAACGATTTAGACAATAGTAATGATACTATTTCTGTAACTTTTAAATCATTCGGTACACATACAATTCCACTTATTGAGGGTTTTGAAAATAACTTTACTTATTTTGATAATGCTTCAACAAATAAAATGGGTTTTAATGTAATAGATTCATTAACTCACTCTGGTAATTATGCAGCATATGATCAATATACAACTTCAAGTAATGATATATTACATGAAACTGGAGTATTGGATTTATCTGCTACTACTTCGCCTGTAATTACTTTCTGGCATATTGCTTTATTGGAAGGCCCAGCTTGGGATAAAGGTTTTGTTGAGATCTCTACTAATAATGGATTAACTTGGACTGCTCTTGATAGTAACGATTATTTAGGAGAATCTACACATTTTCAAGCTAATGATTTTTTCGGGTCTGCCTCTTATACAGAATGGCAAAATGGTTCTGTTCCTGCTAATGACTCAATGTGGAAAATGGAGAAGTTTAGCTTAAGTAATTACAAGAATGACAGCGTTCGTATTCGCTTTAGATTATTTTCTGATAGCTATATGAATCATGAAGGTTGGTATATTGATGATGTCGTAATTCAGGAAGATGCTACTTTTGCTGTTGACTTAGGAAATGATGTAGTAGCATGTAATAATGAAGATGTTGAGTTAAATACTGGATTAATTGGTTATGAGTATCTATGGACATTTAATGGCGATACTATTGCTGATGATTCTTATGCTATTAATGTAAGTGCAGCAGGTGTATATACTGTTGAGGTTTCAGGTTTAGGTAATATAGCTTATGATACAATTACTGTAACTACAGGTAGTATTTCTTTTGATTTGGGAACTGACCTTTCAGCTTGTATTAATCATCAAGTTACTATAGATGCTGGAGCAGGTTTCATATCTTACTTATGGAGTAATGGAGAAACTACTCAATCAATTACTTTAGATAGTACTGATTTTAGTGTTGGTAATAATGATTATTCAGTGGAAGTTGTAAATACAGATGGATGTACTGCTTCTGATACAATTAATTTAGTAATAGACCTTTGTACAGGTGTTCTAACTCCTGAAATAGCAAATGCAAATATAAAAGTTTATCCAAATCCTTCTAATGGTTTGATTCAGATGGATATAACTGGTTTAGAAAATCAGAATTATAATTTGGATATTTATAACTCTATTGGAGTTTTAGTATATTCTGAAGTCTTAGCATATTCAGGAAATGATACTGAAACTAGAAAACTGGATCTTAGTGCTTTCGGTAAAGGAGTTTATAATATCCGTTTATTCTCTAAAGGTGAGATTAAAGTCAAAAGAATAATAATAAAATAAGTAATTGTTTTCATAAGCAAATAGCGAACTTTGTTCGTAAAGAGGCTGTCTCATTTGAGATGGCCTCTTTTTGTATAAGCTATAATCTTAGACGTTAAATTAAGCTGAGAAATACATTAAAATTTAGGTTATGTAATTAATTAGAAAAACTTTTATATAGATAACCAATAGAAATACTAAAAGTAAATTATTTGTATATAATTATTCTATTATTGATTGTTTACTTTTATATTGATTATCAATAATTCATTTTTACTCGTTTACTTAGTTGATGTTTGTAAGGTATCTACAATTTAGTATTGACGCTAAGATATATGGTGGTTATTTACATTTTAAAAGTTTATTGGACAACTAATGATTAATTTGTTGATTTATTCTCATATAATTTGATGTCAATTATCAAATAAGCTTAATGAATAGTGTATTTGTAAAGTAAAAAAAAGCCCCAAATTCAATTAAGAATTTGAGGCAATTATATAGGTTATAATTAATCTTATTTAGTAAGAATAATTTTTTGAGTACTAACTTCAGTATCGTTAATTATCTTTACAATGTAGTTGCCTGCAGAGAAAGAAGATAAGTCAATAGTAGTATTCTTATCAGCATTATTATTTTGATAAACAATATCTCCAATCATGTTATAAACGATAATTTGAGAATTGTCAGTACCAATAATTGTAACTAAACCAGTAGTTGGGTTAGGGAAAATACTGTAGTTTGTTTTATTAGCAGTATTAATACCAACATGACCAAGTCTAACTTCAGTTGCATTTACAATTTCATTTGTACTATTATTAATGATTAAAGCTACAAAAGAAATTTCGTTCTTGTCCCAATCTGCATCTAAAGTACCAGAATAAGAGAAAGAATTTGCAGTACCAGAAGTAATATTAGTAGGTACACTGTTAGCAGAACCTGTAAAACCATCAACTAACTGGCGACCAACATGATTGTAAACCATATCAGCAGCAGGAACAGTACTTGGTAAATTAGCATAGTTTGTACCATCATAATCAATCATGTCACCATTGCCACCACCTGCATAGTAGTTGTGCTGTTCCCAGCCTGGACCAGTTCCAGTAACACCATTCTCAACAATAATAAGAGCAGTATTAAAGTCTGCATTACTTATGTTTACTCCAAAAGTTGTAGCAACATCAATAGTCCAAGCACGAGTAGCATCGTCATAAGTTTCAGCTGTAATATTTATTTTTGCAATAGTAGGAATTACTTTATGCACACCATAGGCAGTTTGTAAAGAAGCTAAACCTGGATCAATTGGATTAGCAACTCTATCCATTACTCCTGAAGGATATCCACTAATATACCCACCAATTGCATTATTATAGGCAGGTACAGCCATTGGATCACCATTATGAACACCAATACCAATCCATGTTCCATCATTAATATTATGAGCCATAGTATTTAGTCCAACTAAACCTCTAACGCACCAACCACACCATGTTCCTGTTCCTTCTTCATAAACTACATTCTTAGTAAATAATTCGTCAGCTACAAGAATTTGTTTTGACATAACATTATCAGTAGGATTTTCATCAGTTATTCCATTAGGGTTAGAAATTGTTACTTCTACCATTTGTGCTCCAGCACTTGCATTCCATTGTACGTCATGAGTAAAGTCGTAAGTTCCTCCTGGAGCAATACTTTGACCACTTACACTATAAACAGTACTTGCAGTACCTCCATTAATTGTATAAACAATATCAAAAGAAGTTAAAGTCTTTTGGTTACTCATATTTCTTATAGTACCTACAACGTCAATATTACCTGGAGTAATAACATCATCCATATTAATAGAAACCATTGCTATATCATCATCAACAGGACTATAATTAGCAAACTGAGGGCGTAAATAATAAGTATGTTTAAATCCCATAGCTCCCAAATCATTCCAAGTATTATTAAAATATGCCCAAGCAGTACCATCAATGTAAGGAGTAGTAGTGTATTCTAATTTTAAGTTACTAGCACCTTCAATAAGTCCTATAAAGTATGTTCCTGCTGGTAAAACAACAGGTACAGCAAAGTTAGCCTCGTATACAGTACTATCAACTCCGGTAGTAGTAATAGCTAGAGATTGTCCTAAGTCAGCACCTGGTTCAGTCCCAAATGCTCGAACTATAGCAATTACTTGGTCCCCATTTGCTCCATTAGATTTAAATTTAATAGAAGTAATAGTGTCTTGAGCTGAAATTGTAAATACATTACCCATTTCACCTCCTGCAGTTCCAATACCTATATTACCAGCACTAATTCCATTATCTCTTCTCAATTCATTTCCACCAAATATAAAATCTTTTGTATAAATATTATCAGCAGGATTATCATCTGAAGAATAGGCTGCATTATATGAGAAAGTAACTGTTCCAGCAGTTGGAGTATAAGAAGCAAAAGTAAAATCTTCGCTATCACCATTACTCATAGGAACAGTAATAGCCTTAGTGTCAGTGTATGTACCTGCAGTTAATATAAAGTTTGTTGCAGCAGATAATGTAAAACCATTATTATATACACTACCCTCTGGTGTAAATGCAATAGCTTGATCCATAGGTTGAGCAAAGTATTCAGTAATAAAACCTTTGTCTGAAGATACTAAGTCGGCAACTGTAGGTCCGTCTTCAACACTAATGTCATCAATTGCAACGCCAGCTCCCCATTTTCCTTCATCATCATAGTGGAAACCTATCATTACACTTGAGTCGTTTGCATAAGCAAATAGACTAACATCTATAGCAGTCCATGCAGTATTTCCAGCTAAATTAGCTATAGTGTCCCATGTAGTTCCTCCATCATTACTTGCAGTTATTTGACAAAGTCCACCATAAGTTGTACTAAAAATATACTCAAAGCTTAATTTAGGATTTGGTACACCTGTTAAATCTATAGTACTAGTATACAAAAATACATCAGACATATCGCAATTGCATATGTCATCGTTAGTAGCAGCATACTTAGTATGTGCAGGAATAACCCAATACGATGAACCAAGAGAATCACCAAATTCCCAACCTGTAGTAGCAGCTCCTTGAGTAGCAGTCCATCCTGTAGGTAAAGCACCACTTTCAAAATCCTCAGTAAAATAACTTGTTTTACTGGAGTTGGAAGTAGTGTGAATTTTAGATTTTGTAATAATGTTTGGCAATCTATCATTTGCTATGTAAGATTGCGCTAAGCTAGTAGTACTAATAAACACTATTGCTAGCAGTAAAGATAATAATTTCTTCATGTGTGTAAAAATTTAGTTAAATAAATGATTTAAGAGGCAAAGATAAAAAAATAATTACTCATATAAAATAAAAAGGAAGTAAAAGACTTCCTTTTTATTATTAATTGTAAACTATAATTCTATAGATAGATAAAATTTTGATTTATATTTTGATTTATATTAAGAATAACCAATATATCTTATCTAGTGAGAATAATTTTTTGAGTGCTTACACCTTCATTATTGATAATCTTAACAAAATAGTTTCCTATAGCGTATTTTGATAAGTCAAAAGTAGTATTAGGTTCAGCATTTTCAATAGAGAAAATAACTTCACCTATCATATTATAAATTGTTACCTGAGCACCTTCTGTACCTTCAATATTTACTACTCCATTAGTTGGATTTGGGTAGATACTATGTTTTGCTTCTGTTGAGTTATTAATTCCAACATTTCCTAATAACATTTCAGTAGCATTAACTATTTGACCAGTGGCGTTATCAATAATGAGAGCTACAAAGCTAGTTCTCCAATCTACTATGTTAGCTCCTAAAGTACCAGAGTAAGAAAATGTATTTGGTACATTATAAGTTATAGAAGTAGGAATACTGTTGGCAGAACCACTAAATCCATCAACTAATACTCTACCTACGTGGTTATAAACCATATCAGCAGCAGGAACTGGATTTGCTAGATTAGCATAGTTTCTACCATCATAGTCTATCATATCTCCATTAGTACCACCAGAATAGTAATTTGCTTGATTATATCCTGAGCTTGTACCAGTAACATGATTCTCGACAATAATAAGAGCAGTATTGAAATTTGCAGCAGCCATGTCCATTCCAAATGTAGTTGATACATCTAAAGACCAAGCACGAGTTGCTGAGTTATAAGTTTTGTTAAGAATTTCAATTTTTCCTATTGAAGGGTTTGAAAGTTGTTCAATGTATGCAGCTTGTAATGTTGTTAAACCTGGGTCAACAGGAGTTGGTAGTCTATTTATTATTCCTGAAGGATATCCACTAATATAATTGCCAATAGCACTATTGTAATCAGCTACAGCCATTGGGTCACCATTGTGTACACCAATGCCAATCCATGAACCATCAGTAACACTATTAGCCATAGTATTTAACCCAACTAAACCTCTAACACACCAGCCACACCATGTACCTGTTCCTTCTTCATAAACAACATTCCTTGGATACACCTCATTTGCGGCTAACAATGTTGTTGATAAGCTATCATTAGAAGGAGTTTGATCAGCATGACCATTAGGATTACTAACCCATACATCAATAATATGAACTCCTGATGTAGTAAAATAAGGTGTAGAATGTGTGAAATTAACTGTTGCAAAACTAGCAATATTTGCACCAGTTATATTTTGAGTAATAACACTACCATTATCAACTGTATAATTAATATCGTAAGAAGTAATAGCTTCAGAACCATTATTTAAAATTTCACCTTTAATATCAGTATTTATACCAACTGATGTTACATTAGGGACGTTCAAACTAGTTAGAGCTAAATCAAAACTGTCAACTTCAGTAGATGCTAAATCATATCCAATTATTGCAGTTCCTTGAACTAAACCACCAAGTGTTGTAGTTCCTGGTACTATTCCTGTTTCAATCCAAAGTCCTCCTCCTGAAGTTGCTCCAGGAATATCTCCAGAAACATCATGAGTAAGTCCAGTTTGAGCTCCTGTAGAAACTTTTATTTGAAATATTGTTGTATTAGAAGGATTACCAGCACTAATAGCCCAAATATATGGACCTCCATCACTAATTGTATCATAAGCAGTACCATAAGTAGATAATAAGCCATGAGTTGCAGCTGTAATAGTTGAAAGAACAGTACCTGTACGACTAACTAGGGAAAAGTCAGTAGCCCAATTACCAACCCAAAATCCACCTGCACCATTGTCAGCTGTTGGATCATAACAAATGTTTCTAACTGTTACGTTAGGTGAATTAATTGTTCCAATTAAAGAAGGAGGATTAGTAGAGAAATCCATCTTATAAATTTTATTTGAGGATTTTCCACCATAAAAATACTGTCCATCATATGCTAAGTCACGTAAGCCAGATACTCCAGCGATAGAAAAGCTATCAACTTTAACTCCACTCATATTGTATTTCCATATAAGGTTTCCATTCCATTTTGTAATATAGAAAAATGAACCATCAGTTTCGCATCCAGCAGAACCAGCATCGCTAATGCCATGGTTAAATTGCATAATCCATGCGCCTTTAGTACTGTTCATCTTTGGCCCTTTTGGTCCAACATCTAAAGTTGAATTTGCAGTCTGAGCATATGTGAAAATGCCAATAAACAATGCAAATAATGTAATTGTAATTCTTTTCATGTGTATATAATTTAGTTTATAATATGCTTCAAAGATAAAAATAATGGAGATAGGTTGCTTTATAAAATAAATAAAAGAGAATATGTAGCTCTCTTTTGTTTATTTTTCTCTTATTTGTTTAGTTTATCATAATAGGTTTGCTGTACTTTTTATTTCCAATAGTAACATTAACAAAATAAATGCCACTTTGTAAACCTGAAATATCAAAACTTAAGTTTTGTAAACCTGATATTGAACCTAAATTATTAATCATTAATTCCTGACCAATATTATTAAATAACGATACTTTGACATTTTCAATATTAGGAATATTTAAATTGATATTAATTTGATTTGTTGCTGGATTAGGAAATATATTACTAATAATATCATCACGAGTTTGCTCGTCCATGCCTACAGTAAAGCTTGAATATGAAGCTTGATAAACTTCTTTTGTAATAGGATTTTGTACCCATACAACTGCTCGTAGATTATTAAAGTCTTCAACAGAATGCTCAATATCATTATTTATTGGATCGCTTGCGTTATTTGGTAGCCTATAAGTGCCATTAAAAGTATAACTGGCATATTTTGTAACTGCTACTCCTGCTGTAAGTGTGCCGACAGATACTCCACTTGAGTATGGTAACATCTTTTTCATTACCCAATGGAATTCAGTTTCGCTGTTAGTTCCTGTATTATTATGAGTAACTTGCTCTACTATAGCAATGTAAACCCTTGCTGTAGCAGGAAAATCAATTTTTGGATTAATAGTGTAGTTAATATTCACTCTATTACTATCTAAAATCATATTTGATGTTAATTCCATGAATGAGGGGTAGGTATAGGCTGCGTCTATATCAGTTTGAGTAACACTATTTGAATTTCCATTATAACCACCATCAATCTCTTGACGAGGAACAGAGTTTACTCCATATAGAAATTTTCTATCCTCACCTTCATTAGTGAAATATGGATCTCCATCACCTGGCCAATTCATTTGGTATTTTACACATACCCATTTATTGGGATTTGCAGCAAAAAGAGCATCCATATTTGTATTACCTCCAACACAAGGTCCACAAGTTGAACTAGTGAATGTTTCATATAATGGCATTCTTTGAACTGCAGAAGTTGAATTATATCCTGTTGTTTGAGCACTTAAATTATTATTAGCATTATTTTGATCATTGTTTCCATTTGGATTGCTTACCCAAACTTCTATATTATGAATTCCTGATGTCGCAACATATGGTGTTGAATGAGTAAAATTCACTGTTTGATAACTTAGAATATTAGCTCCTGTAATACTCTGTGTTATTATTGCACCATTATCAACTTGGTAATTTATATCATAACTATTAATTGTTTCAACTCCTTGGTTAATAAAGGTTCCCTTAATATCTGTATTTTGCCCTATAGGACTTAATATTGGTATACTAATACTAGTTAAATCCATATCGTATAAATCAGCAATAGTAGTTGATAAGTCATAACCAAAAAAACTAGTATTTTGTATCATACCGCCAATTGTAGTTGTGTTACCTACAACATTTGATTGTATCCATAAACCTCCACCAAAACCTCCGTTCATTGCAACATCAGTAGATATATCATGCGTAAGTCCGGTTTGAGTTCCAGTAGATACAAGTATTTGTGAAAGCATGGTAGAGCTACTACTAAGTGCCCAAATATATGGACCTCCTGCACTTACTGTATCGTATGCAATACCTCTTATTGATGTTAAACCATGTGTTGCAGAGGTAATTGTGTTTAATACTATGCCTGCTCTACTAACTAATGAAAGATCAGAATCATTATTACAAACCCAAAAAGCATCATTTACAGGGTCATAACAAATATTTTTAACACCAATATTGGGTGAGTTTATAGTAGATAGTTTGAAATGTAGATTAAAGTCCATCTGGTAAAAATTATTAGCTCCATTGCCACCATAAAAATAATTACCATCGAATGCTAAATCACGTAAACCTGTAACTCCAGGTATTGTGAAACTGTCTAATACAATACCTGTAAGACTTAATTTCCAGATTAAATTCGAATTCCAACTTACTATGTAGTAGTTAGTACCATCTGTTTCACAACCTATAGTTCCGCTTTTAGTAAAACTATGATTAAATTGTACAGTCCATGTACCTTTAATATCACTTTTCTGAGATTCAATAGATTTAGCTCTAAGGTTTGAAGGGGACTGAGCTATTGCAAAAACGGTAATAATAATACTTAATAGAGTAAGAGATAGTCGTTTCATAATTGAAAATTGATTTAGAATATTAATAATTAATAAAGCAAAAATAAATTATTCTGACACTAGAAAAAGAAAAGTAAAACTATACAATTACGTATATAGTAATAAATAGTTATGCTAAAATATTGTATTAGAGTTAGTTGTTGAAGTTTGATAAGGTTTGGAAAATAATTTGGAATATAATATTTATAATTGATAGTAATATTGCGTAAAACGCACTATTAGTGGCACAAAATATGCTATTAAATGGTCTTTATAAATTGAATATTATAAAATATATATTAAGTAATACTTTTCGACAAAATCATTACTTTTGCAAGCGATATTTTTATAGTACACACATAGTAATTTAATTAATTTTTAATTCGACTAAAATGAGAAAAATCAAATTTGTTTTAATGTTAACAGTTATTGCTTTTACATTATCATTTACATCAGACAACAAAAGAAGTTTACCAACTGAAAATGTTAAATCTTTGGATGGAAAGATTGTTAGTACTTCAACATTTCAAAATGACGGAAATCCTATTATCATAAGCTTTTGGGCTACTTGGTGTAAACCATGTGTTCACGAATTAAATACTATTGCTGAAGTTTATGAAGATTGGCAAGAAGAAACTGGTGTTAAACTTATTGCAATTTCTGTAGATAACTCACGTACTTCAGGTGGTGTAATGCCAATGGTTAACGGAAAAGGATGGGAATATGAAGTTTATTTAGATGAGAATGGTGATTTTAAAAGAGCAATGGGAGTTAATGTAGTCCCTCATACTTTTTTAGTAGATGGAAATGGTAATATTGTTTGGCAACATACTTCTTTTACTGAAGGTTCTGAACTTGAACTTATTGAGTTGGTTAGGAGATTGAAGAATGGTGAAGATATTACCAAGGATGAGAATAAATAGTTAAAATTATTTCGAAGCCAAGGCTAAAGTTTAAAAATAAGTCAATGAAGAAATATATACTAATAATTATTGTAATAGGCTTAGTTCAATTGTACAGTAATAAAACATATTCTCAAACTCTTGGAGGGGGAGAAGTTCACGGTAGTTTTCAAGCTGATGCACAATACTACAATCAAGACACCACTATAGGTGCAGACAAAATACCAGAGGCTATAGCAGTTAATGCCTTTATGGAAATGCGATATACCAATAAAAATTTTGAAGCAGGAATGCGTTATGAATTGTTTATGCCACAAATGCAAGGCTATGATTCGCGTTGGAAAGGTAATGGGTTTGGGTATCGTTATTTGAGATATAAAAACGAAAGAGTTGATGTTACTGCAGGTAATTTCTATGAGCAGTTTGGCTCGGGAATGATTCTTCGCTCTTATCAAGAATGGAATTTAGGTTTTGATAATTCCCTTGATGGCGTTAGAGTAAAGTATAAAATGAAAGCTTTAACCATTACAGGATTAGTTGCTAAACAAAGATATTATTGGGATGTAGGTCCAGGATTAATTAGAGGAATAGATGGTCAATTGTCTGTGAATGATTTGTTCAATAAAATGGCTGATTCTAAGACTAGATTATTCTTGGGCTATAGTTTTGTAAGCCGTTATCAGTCTGATTTAGATCCTATATATAAATTACCAGAAAATGTAGCTGCAGAAGCTGCAAGAATGGAGTTATTTAGAGGAGGATTTCATTATAAATTAGAAGTTGGTTGGAAAATTAATGACCCTAATGCTTCTAATAATATGATATATAAAGGAGGAAATGCTGTAATTACTGAGCTTGGTTATTCTCAAAAAGGCTTTGGTTTTACACTTCAAGCTGAACGAGTTGATAATATGGATTTCAGATCAAATAGAGCTTCTACAGGTTTTGATTTACCTGTTGGCTATATTCCAGCCATGACTCGACAACATGCTTATAGTTTAGCAGCAATGTATCCTTATGCATCGCAAGCTAATAGTCAAATGGGGCTGCAAGCAACTTTAATATATAAGATTAAAAAGAAATCAGCTTTAGGTGGTAAATACGGAACTAATATTAATATCAATTATTCAATCGCTAATTCTATTTATAAAGAGAAAGTTAATGATACTATTGCTATTGGTCAGCCAGGTACTTTAGGTTATAAGTCGAAGTTCTTTAAAGTTGGTGATGATTTATACTTTACAGACTTTAATATTAAGATTCAAAGAAAAATTAATAGAAAGTGGAATATTTCGTTTATGTATATGAATGTATTTTATAATATGTTTATTAACGAAGGGCATGCAGCACCTAATGTTTATGCTAATATTTTTATAGGTGATTTTTGGTGGAAGTTTAAACCGTATAATTCATTGCATCTAGAACTTCAGCAATTAACAACAAAGCAAGATGAAGGTAATTGGACATCTGCAATGTTAGAGTACAATAATAGAGGATTCTTTGCAGCAGCAATTATGCTGTTTAATCAAGGGGAAGCAGGTAAAAGTAATTCTTCTGTTTATCCTTTTATTACCACAGGATTTACTCGTAAAGCAACACGTATTTCTGTTTCTTATGGAAAACAACGTGAGGGAATTGTATGTGTTGGAGGAGTTTGTAGAGCTGTTCCTGCATCCAATGGATTTGCCCTTTCTATGAGTAGTAGTTTTTAACCTCTTAATTTGAAAATAATGAACAAGAAAATAATATATTTAGTTTTTTGTGTATTTGTAGCTGCAATGTTAGTTACTACAGCCTGCGATAAAGTTGAGCCACCCTATATGGAAGATAATGGTGGAGGAGTTATTGCAGATACCGTCAGAAAAGTTCTATTTGAGGATTTTACTGGTCATGAATGTGTAAATTGTCCATCAGCACATAAAACATTAGAAGATTTGCATAATCTTTATGGCGATAGATTGATTGTAATAGCTGAGCATGTTGGTTTCTTTGCTAAACCAAAAGCTGTTCCATTTGATTATGATTTTAGAACTTCTGAAGGAACAGATATCGCTACATTTTTTGGTGCCTTTACGGCTCCTCTTCCTAAAGGAATGGTTAATCGTAAAAAGTCAAATGGTAGCTACTTAATAGATAAAGCTGAGTTTGGAACATCTATAAGTCTAGCATTAGATTCTATGCCGACATTACCAGATATTTATATTCAAATATCTGCTACATATAATAGTACTGATAGTATAATTGGAGTAGAAGTGAAATTAACGGCTTTAACTAATCTGCCAAGTGGAAAATATAATCTTTCAGTTCTTGTTACAGAAAGTGAAATTATACAACCTCAAAAAAATAGTGATCCTAATATTGGTAATGTTCCTGAAATTGATGACTATGAACATAATCATGTTCTTAGAGGAGCAATTAATAACACTTGGGGAGAGGAGTTTACTAATGGAGTAATCTCAAATGGTCAAACTTTCACTAAAACTTATTCGAACTATAAGATTGGTAAAGATTGGAACCCTGATAATATTCACATTGTAGCATTTGCATATTACGCAGATGGATCTAATGATAAAGTTGTAATCCAAGCAGAACAGATTGATTTGAAGTAGTTTCTCAGTCTACAGTCTACAGTCTACAGTACTGATAACTGAAGACTGAAGACTGCCAACTGAGAACTAAAAAAAGCAGAGGTGTCAATTGAATAGCCTCTGCTTTTTTATCTACAATACTTCGTTGAAAAATAATAATAATTCATATAGACTATTAGATATGAAAGATTATTTTTGCAAAAACTTATTTAGATTATGTCAGCAGCTCAATATAATGAAGATAGTGTAAAGTCTCTCGATTGGAAAGATCATATTCGCCTAAGACCAGGTATGTATATTGGTAAATTAGGAGATGGTGCTTCTCCTGATGATGGTATTTATGTGCTTATTAAAGAGGTGCTTGACAATTCTATTGATGAGTTTATCATGGGAAATGGTAAGCAAGTTATTATTAATATTAATGGGAAAGAAGTTGAAGTAAGAGATTTTGGTAGAGGTATTCCTCTTGGTGCTCTAAGAGATTGTGTATCAAAAATAAATACTGGTGCTAAATATGATTCTAAGGTTTTTAAGAAAACAGTAGGTCTTAATGGTGTTGGTACTAAAGCTGTGAATGCGCTTTCACAGTCATTTATTGCACAAACTTTTAGAGAAGGAAAATCTAAGATTGTTGAATATCATTCTGGTATTCTTATTAGGGAAGAAGACTTGGATACCCCTGATGAAAAGAATGGTACTCTTATTCGGTTTATCCCAGAAGAAAATATTTTTACTGGTTATAAGTTTAGGTTCGAATATATTGAAAAGCTGCTTTGGAATTATGCATATTTAAATCGAAATCTAGCTTTATACCTTAATGGACAGAAAATTCAATCTAAGAATGGGCTGTATGATTTGTTAGAGCAGAATATTGATGATGGTATTATTTACCCTATTATTCATATTGAGGACACTGATTTTGAATTTGCTTTCTCTCATGCTTCAAAGAAATATGGAGAGGAATATTATTCTTTTGTGAATGGTCAACATACAACTCAAGGAGGTACACATCAAGCAGCATTTCGTGAAGCTATAGTTCGAACTGTGAGAGAGTTCTTTAAGAAAGATTTTGATGCAAGTGACATAAGAACTTCTATAGTTGCGGCTTTTAGTATAAAAATTCAAGAGCCAGTTTTTGAATCTCAAACAAAGACAAAACTTGGTTCTCAACATATGGAGCCAAATGGGCAAACAGTTAGAAATTATGTGGTTGATATTGTAAAGCGTAATTTGGATAATTTCTTACATCGTAATACCGAGGTTGCAGAGGCAATGCGGAAAAAGATTATGCAGTCGGAGAAAGAGCGCAAAGAAATGGCTGGAATTAAAAAATTAGCTCGTGAAAGTGCAAAAAAAGCTAGTTTGCATAATAAGAAATTACGCGATTGCCGTATTCACTATAATACAAATAAAGAACAAAGACTTGATTCTACTCTTTTCATTACGGAGGGAGATTCTGCATCAGGATCTATTACTAAGTCACGAAATGTAAATACTCAAGCTGTGTTTAGTCTTAAAGGTAAGCCTCTAAATTCTTATGGATTGAGTAAGAAAATTGTTTATCAAAATGAAGAGTTTAATTTACTTCAAACAGCTTTAAATATTGAAGAAGATTTAGATAATTTAAGGTATAACAATATTGTTATTGCCACAGATGCTGATACAGATGGTATGCATATTAGGCTCTTATTATTGACTTTCTTTTTGCAATTTTATCCAGAATTAGTTAAGGCAGGTCATGTATATATTTTGCAGACACCTCTATTTAGAGTTAGAAACAAGAAGAAAACATTTTATTGCTATTCTGATCAAGAGAGGGTAGATGCTATTAAAGAAATAGGTGCGCAAGCTGAAATAACAAGATTTAAGGGCTTAGGTGAGATTTCACCAGACGAGTTTAAGTTTTTTATTGGAAAGTCAATTAGATTGGACCCAGTAATATTAAACAAAGAATCTAAAATTGAAAAAGTATTATCTTTTTATATGGGTAAAAATACTCCAGACAGACAGGTGTATATTATGGATAACCTACGGAAAGAAGAAAATACTCCAGACGAACTTGTAGCAGTATAAACTATTTGTAATTAATTATTTATCCTAAGTATTCCGATAACTATTTTCTTAATACAGTGACTGTGCCTTTCTCAATAGCTTCTCTAAAGTAAGTTTTGTAATCAATATGCCAGAAGTAAACACCATCAGACAAACCTTCTGCATCCCAATCATTTTGATAATTGTTTGAGCTGTAAACTAATCTACCCCAACGGTTATAAATTCTTAAATATGCAGACTCTAGCCTTTCAATATTTTCAATTACAAATTTATCATTAGAACCATCACCATTTGGGGTAATAATATTTGGGACTTTAATTTCATCAACAACAATATTGGCATAATAATAGATTGAGTCAACACATCCTTTTTCGCTAGTGGCAATTAGCCAAACAACAAATTCACCATCATTAGCGTAAGTGTGAGATGCATTTTGCGTAGTAGCAGTATTGTTAGGGCTGCCATCTTCACCAAAATTCCATAGCCATGTATCACCATTAGTAGAAGTATTAATGAAATCAATGGTTGGGTCATCAATTGTAACAACTGCAGGTTCCAAATAAAAGTTGGCAACGGGTGTTGCCCAGCAATTAATGATGCCATTAGCAAGGTATTCTCCTTTACATCCACTTGGTGCTATTGCTATTAAGTGCAAATCATATGTGCCAGCACTATAAATATGAGTTGGATTTTGTACATCAGAACTATCACCATCACCAAAATACCATTTCCAAGTATCAATAGCCGGCGTTGATAAATCTGTTAAATTTACTTCAAGGGGCTCGCAACCACTATAAGTATTAGCATAAAAACTCACCATAACTTTGTCATTTACTTCTACATTTATTGTATCAAATGCAGAAGGACAACCTGATAAATCTCTAACTTCTACAATAAATTGGGTAGTTTGACTGGGATTTGCCCATGTGCTCAACAGTGTTGAATCTGTAACTTCTGCATTAGGATTCCAACTAACAATGTAGGGAAGGATTCCATCAATTGGATATGCATTTAGTAAAAGGCTGTCGGAGCAAACCATAGTGTCAGCTTGGTGTTCTGTGAAGGTAATAGGGGTATAGTCAATTATGGGAATAGTAACAGTGTCTACCGTGCATGAAGAAGTTTCAAATATCATATTCCAGTCTTCTTGTCCTTCAGTGATACCATCAGATAATGGTGTAAGAACTAAGGATGCAGTTTGTTGTCCAGCAGGAACCACAATGCTGTCAGCAATAAATGGGAAATCAACGCCATTAGTTGCAGTACCCCACATGGTATCTATATGAACTACGTAATCATAGATTAGAATTTTTGGAAGAGTAACCTTAATTTCAGCATTATTACAACCCTCGATTCCTTTTTGTATAGCACCTTGTATGGTAAAGTTGGTTGAAATTTGAACAGCATTAGTGCTAAAACTACCTTCTTCAAGAAATACTCCAGAGTCGTAGGCTCCATCGCCGGCATCTCCAATGGCGGCTTTGAAATGATATGTAACGCAGGGTGTTACAATAGTCCATGCTTCAAGTACTACGGTCATGCCGTCATATTGTATTGTAATACCGTTATTATTATTAAAATAATATGTAGTGTTAATGTTTTGATTCACATTATTAATGGAAACAGCAGTAGCGGTATTTGGTATAGTTGCCATATTTAGATTAGTATAATTGCCACCAGTAGGGTTAGGTCCACTAATAAAGAAACCAAATACATCATTAAAATTACTACCAACAAATTCTTCATATTCATCTGATCCAAATACATATCTAAAGCTCACTGTATCAGCTATAGGAATAAAATCAAACTCAAATACAGCAGCATCGTTTATTGCTGTAGTTACAAGGCTTGCAAGTTGTGGATCAGAAACACCTGTATTATCAAACCCTGATGAACCACTATTATTTGGACCAATTGCTAAAGTAGCATTTCCTGAAGTCATAATTACTCCTGATTGTAACCCAACATTGGTAGTCCCTCCATTTGAGAATTTTCCTATTGCAGCAAGATCTCCGGTATAAGTAATATTTGATACTGTAACACCATATCCAATCAATACTTGTGATATTAACTGTTGGGGAGTAAGTGTTTGACTAACTTGTAGCTGAGCTGATGCTAATAGATTATAGAGAAGAAAAAAAAGAATTATTATATATTTTCTCATTATACTTTTTGTTTTTTATTGTATGAATAATACAGACTAATTAACTTTTAAGTAGGTAGTTAATAATAAATTGATGAATTATAATTTTTCTACAGCAAGCCCGATAAATTCATATTTTACTTTTGGGTGCATATTCCCTTTTTTCGATGCTTTGAATATTTTAAAGGCTTTACTGTTATCAGAACAAATATATTCTACTTTACTATTTGCTTTAATATCCAGACTTAATTCATATTCATTTGGTGAATCTAAATCACATGACCTACACACATCATTATACCAAACATTCAATTTCCAACTAATTCTAATATTGTAATTATTGGAATTTACATATCTGAATACAAAATAATCGTTTTCTGTAGGATTGTGTTCTGTACTACATTTTGCAATCTTTGTGTAAATGGTAACGCCATTTACTTCTTTGTATTTAATCCACTCTTCATTATTAGAGAATGAACTTAATGTAATAAGTATTACAGTAATAAGTCCTAGTAAAATATGATTTTTTGTTTTTTTCATAATGTAATATTTATAAATATTGACGTATTGCAATCTGTAAAGATAGTAGAATTATTACTATTATTGACACTAAAAACGATGAAAGGTTGTAACGTATGGTAATTATTTAATATTCATGAATAAATGATTAGATTTTTAATGTTTTATTAGTATCTTTGAAATCAAGTTTGCATTTTGTTGTAATGCATATATAATTTTCTTGATTATTAATATCCTAGCTTATGAGATTTACTATACTATACTTGATAATCACTTTCTTATGTGTATCTAATACTGTTTATTCTCAAAATCAAAAAAATGATAGATCTACAGATATAAGTGGAGCTTCATGGATAGACATGATGCAGTCTCCCGATGCTAATTTCTATACAACCCAACAGGTATTTAATAATTATTGGAGAGGAAGAGTTCGTCAGAAGGGTGATGGGTGGAAAGTTTTTAAAAGATGGGAATCATTTATGGAAACTAGGGTAAATAGTAACGGAAAGAAAATATCTATTGGAAATCAACAGCAGTTATTTGCAAATAGTAATACTTTATTATCAGCCTCAGGAACATGGTCAGAATTGGGACCAAATGCAATACCTACTAATGGTACAAGTCAACCCAATGGCATAGGTCGAGTGAATGATATTGCATTTCACCCAACAGATTCATCGATTATTTGGGTTGGAGCTCCTGCTGGCGGATTATGGAAATCAACCAATGGAGGCATTTCTTGGGTTGTTAAAACAGATAATTTACCAACACTTGGGGTTTCATCTATTCTAATTGATGGTAGCAATACTAATAAAATGTATATAGGTACTGGAGATAGAGATGCTGGTGATTCTGAGGGTAAAGGTGTATATTTTTCAAATAATGGTGGTGACACTTGGGTGAGTAAAAATAATGGAATTGGTAATAAGACTGTCAATAAACTTATTATGAAGTCTTCCAATCACAATGAAATATTAGCTGCTACTAATGCAGGTATTTACAAAACAACAAATGGAGGTACTACTTGGTATTTAAAGTCAATAAATGCTAATTTTAAAGATATTGTATATAGCCCAACGAATAGTAATATTATTTATGCAACTAAAGCTTCTTCAGCAGGTGCTGTTTTTTATAGATCTATGAACGGAGGAAATACATGGACTTTATCAGGGGTAGGACTGCCAATAAATGCCTATAGAATGTCTATTGGAGTTAGTGTTGGAAGTAGTGTTATTTATGTTGTCGCTGCAAATTCTAATGGTTTTATAGGAATATATAGCTCAGGTAATGGAGGTCTTTCATTTTCATTAAAGTCTTCTACTCCTAATATTCTTGGTTATAGTATTACAGGTAATGATAATGCAAGTCAAGCATGGTATGATTTAGCTATTGAAGTAGACCCTGTTCATGCAGATACTCTATATGTTGGAGGTGTTAATACTTGGAAAAGTACTGATGGAGGTGTTACTTGGTCTATTGTAGGACATTGGGTAGGTAATGCCTCGGTTGCTGCAGTGCATGCAGATCAACACTGTTTGAAAATATCACCTATTACTGGCGATTTGTATAATGGTAATGATGGTGGTATTTATAAAACATCGGACTATGGTTCTAGTTGGACTGATATTAGTTCAAACCTAGCTATTTCTCAAATATACAAGATAGGTCAAAGTAAATTTAATTCAAATCAAATTATTGCTGGATTTCAGGATAATGGAACGGCAATTCTTGATGGTGCTACGTGGAGTACAGAAATAGGCGGGGATGGAATGGAGTGTATTATTGATCCTACTAATGCTACTTATATGTATGGCTCTCTTTATTATGGAGAGATATTAAGGTCAAATAATGGAGGAACTTCATTTTCTACTATTGCTGATTCGGCTGTTAATGGTATTACGGAATATGGTGCATGGATTACTCCATATTGTCTTAAGGAAGGATCTCCTTCAACCATGTTTATTGGGTACGATAATGTTTGGAGGTCTACTAATGTTAATGCTTCGAATGCAAATTCTATATCATGGACAAAAATCTCTAGTTTAGGTAGTGGGGCTAAATTACGAGTTGTAGAAAATTCTCCTGCTGATAATAATATATTATATATTTCCAGAGGAAATAGTTTTTATAGATGTGATAATGTTAATGCTTCTTCACCCACATGGACAACTTTGAATGGACCAGGAGGTATTATAACAGATATTGAGGCTCATCCATCAAGTTCCAATATAGTATATGTTACAGCTGGTACTAATGTGTATAAATCTGTAAATAAAGGACTTTCTTGGGTAAGTATTTCTGGTAATTTGCCAACTGTAACAATGAATTGTTTAGTTTATGATACTACAAGTGTAGAAGGATTGTATGTAGGAACAGATGTTGGGGTCTATTATAAAGATAGTTTGCTGTCAAATTGGGTGAATTATTCTTCAGGAATGCCATCTGCTCCTCTTGTAACAGAATTAGAGATTTATTATTCTTCAACAGCAATGAATTCTCGTATTACTGCATCAACATACGGTAGGGGAGTTTGGCAATCAGATTTGTATTTAAACCCTAGTGCACCAATAACTGCTGATTTTTCAACTATTGCAACATCGATATGTGTTAGTGGGACATTAACTTTTACAGATATAAGCACGCCAACACCTGTTTCATGGAGTTGGAGTATTACTCCGTCAACATATAGTTTTGTTGGAGGTACAAGTTCCAATTCTCAGAATCCTCAAGTTCAGTTTACCGCTGCAGGAAATTATACTATTTCTTTAATAGCAACAAATGCTAATGGTCCAGATACTATAACAAAAACAAACTATATCTCAGTAACATCTGCATATAGTACACCATATTTAGAAGATTTTCAAACATTTACTGTAGGAAATCCTGGAACATGGACAGGAGGATGGACTTATAGTAATACTGGCTCTTTTAATTGGAGGGCAAAGTCAGGCTCTACACAAACTTCATATACTGGTCCAACCACAGATCATACTTTAGGAACAGCTTATGGTCGTTATTTGTATACTGAAGCTTCATTTCCTGCTGCTCAATATGAAGAAACCAATTTGATTAGTCCTTGTATTAATATTCCTTCTTCAGGTACTATTGAACTTAGTTTTTGGTATCATATGAAGGGAAGTGGCATTAATGGTCTAAATGTAGATATTTATAATAATGGTGTTTGGACCAATAATATATATTCACTAGTTGGACCTCAACAAGCTAATACTTATAGCCCATGGTTAAAGGCTTCAATTTCTTTGTCATCTTATCTTGGAAGTACAGTAAAACTAAGATTTAGAGTTGTACGAGGTTCTAATGATAAGGGAGATGTGGCAATAGATGATATAGAAGTAAAGTCAGTAGTTGTACCAGTAAATGATGAACCTTGTGGAGCAATAAGTTTGGGCGTTGGAAATAATGTTTGTCAATATGATACTTGTACTAATGTTAATGCAACAACAACTTTAGGGGTTGTGCCGCCAGGTTGTGGAGGTTCAATTTCAGAAGATGTATGGTATAAAGTAGTTGTACCTTCTTCAGGTAAACTTGTGATTGATGCTAATCCAGTTTCAGGTAGCTTTAATGATGGGGCAATGGCTGTTTATTCAGGCAGTTGCACATCTTTGTCTCTAGTTGATTGCAATGATGATTTTAATGGCTCTGCAAATATGCCTCACTTATCATTAAATGGACAAACACCAGGAGATACATTATTTATAAGGTTTTGGAAATACAGTGGAGGAACAGGGCAGTTCTTACTTTGTGTTAAGGATCCTCCTCATTTTGTTATGTACCCAGGAAGTATTGATGTTAATTATACTTTAGGAAGTAGCACTGTTTATGTTAGTGCTTCCCCTAATATTACTTGGTCGGTTACTGATAATGCATCTTGGCTTACAGTTAGTCCAATATCGGGAACAGGTGATGATACTCTTATTGTTAATTATTCAGCTAATGCTTCTGCCCCTAGAGTGGGTAGACTTAAAGGAATAGCTGCAGGAATGAGTAATAAATATGTTTATATTAATCAGAGATCTCCTGTTACGGCAGACTTTACTAGCTCTGCGCAGATGATTTGTTCAGGTACTAATGTTACATTTACTAATACATCGTTAAATGGAAATTCTTATGTGTGGTATGTAAATGGGGTACAGCAATCAACGGCAACAAATTATAATTATACTTTTAGCTCGCAAGGGAATTATAGAATATTATTGAAAGCAATAGGAACAACATATACTGATTCAACAGCAAAAAGCATATTCGTAGGTAATTTCCCAACTGCTAATGCAGGAACTGATACAAATACATGTTCTGGTTATAATTTACAGTTAACGCCTGGTACTAATGAAGGCATAATTAATTGTAATACAGCTTGTACATTGCCTACAACTTATTGCTCGTCAATATCAAATGATAATTCTCAGGAGTATATTAAAAAAGTACAGATTGGTGATATTATAAATAACTCGTCAAATAATGGTGGAGGCTATTCTGATTATTCTCAATCAGTATTTGTTCCAGTAATTGTTGATTCTAGTTATACCTTAAAAATTGGTGCATACACTTCAGGTTTATGGCTTGAATATATTGATGCCTTTATTGATTGGAACAGAAATGGGATTTTTGATGAACCTGCCATTTCACTTGGTAGTGGAACTTTTGCTGGAGATTCAAATTTTGTGGGAATTATAACAGTACCTTCAAATGCTGTGAGTGGTAAAACTAAGATGAGAATTATTATGAAATATAATTCTGCTATATCTTCAGGATGTGGCTCTTATAATTATGGAGAAACAGAGGATTATATGTTATATATTTTAGATAATGGAGTATTAGGTCATTCTTGGACAGGTCCATCGTCTTTTACTTCTAATTTAATATCACCAACTATTAATAATATTTCTGCTAATAATGCAGGTAATTATATTTTAACTGTAACTAATGCATATTCATGTACAGCGAATGATACTGTAAATATTAGTGTAACAAATTCTCCAACAGTAAGTTTATCTCCAATAAGTGGGGTTTGTGATGATGTTCCTGCTTTTGCATTAACTCAAGGTTCACCAAGTGGTGGAGTATACACTGGAACAGGTGTTACTGGAAATATGTTTAATCCTTCTGTGGCAGGTCCAGGTAGTCATACAATTACTTATACAGTTACTAACTCTAATGGATGCTCGGCTTTTGCAACTCAAAATTTGATAGTATATGATGTGCCAGTTGTTAGTTTTACAGGATTACCTAGTTCTATTTGTGAGAATGCAGCTAATGTTACTTTGACAGGAAATCCAGCTGGTGGAATATTTACTGGTAGTGGAATTGAACTTACAAATCAATTCAATCCTACTCTTGCAACTGCGGGAAATCATGCAATACAATACAAATTTACAAATTCTGGTGGGTGTTCAGATTCAATTTCAAATTCAGTTGTTGTCTATTCTTTGCCAACAGTAAATGCTGGAAATGACACAACAATTAATTATAACAATTCTGCAAGTTTATCGGCAACAGTTGGTAATCTCATAGGAACGGCATCATATTCTTGGACTCCTGCTTCTAAAGTTGTCAATCCGTCTAGCCTATCAACAACTACAACTGTATTAACAAGTTCAACATTGTTTAATATTAGCGTTACTGATAACTCTACAGCATGTGTAAATGATGATGATAAGATTGTAAATATTACTGGTGGACCTCTTAATTTGGCTAGTCTTACAAGTTCAGAAGATACAATTTGTAGCGGTGACTCTGTAGTGATTGTTGCACTTGCTTCTGGTGGAAATGGAACTATTAATTATAGTTGGACATCTTTTCCTTTAGGTTTTAGTTCTACGAATTCAATACTAAATATTTCTCCAACAGTTAGTACAACTTACATAATTACGCTTTCAGATAATAATACAACAATAACAGATAGTATTCATATTATTGTAAATCAAACACCATACACTAATTTCAATATTACTTCGCAATTGTGTGAGGATGAATCGGCAGTTGCCATGACATCAATTACTCCAATTGGCGGTACTTTTGTTGGACAAGGAGTTGTTGGTAATACTTTTGATCCTCAAATAGCAGGTGTTGGAGTTTTTCCAATAACATATACTTATGTTGGCACAAATACTTGTGTTGGTAAAACTACTAAGAATGTAACTGTTAATGCTCTGCCTAGTGTAAGTATCCCAAGTATGGCTTCCACATGCGATGGAGTATCTCAAATAACACTTTCTGGAGGAACACCATACGGAGGTACATACTCTGGACAAGGAGTTGTTGGTAATAAATTTTATCCATCTAGTGTTGGATTAGGAATTTATACAATAAAATACTCTTTTACAAGCCAATCACAGTGTTCGGCTGAGGATAGTACAAGCATAATTGTTAATTCTTCGCCAATCGCTAATGCAGGATCGGATCAGCAAATTAGTAGTGGAGCAACTGCAAACTTACTTGCTAGTGGTAGTGGAGGTTCTGGAAATTATACTTATTCTTGGTCACCGAGTGATAAACTTAATAATTCAAATATTAGTAATCCAACTACAGTAGCATTAACGACTTCACAGGTGTTTACTCTTAATTTAGAGGATAATGCTTCTTCATGTTCCGATTCAGATGTTGTTATTATTACAGTAACTGGTGGTGCTTTGTCAGGATTGATGCTTGCAAGTCAGTCAATTATTTGTGCTGGTGATAGTATAATTCTTACAGCTGTTGGTTCTGGAGGAACAGGAAATTATACTTACCAATGGTCATCTAGTCCTGCAGGTTTTTCAAGTTCACAGCAGATAGTGAATGTTGCACCATCTAGTACTACTGCTTATATAGTATCAATTACTGATGGAGCCTTGTCAACAAGTGCGAGTCAGTTTATTATTGTAAATTCCATTCCTATTGGTAGTTTGCCTTCAGATACAGCTATGTGTAGTAATGATCAAATGATTTTGGATGCAGGAGGAGGATATTCCAATTATTTATGGTCTAATGGAGATACAAATCAGATAATAAATATTGATGCTTCAAGTTTACCATTTGGCTTCACAGATTTTGCAGTTACTATTTCAAATAGTATTGGTTGTAGTATTATTGATTCAACAAAACTTGAAGTAAGAGAAGCTCCATCTAATTTAATTGCTGATGATAGTGTTTGTCTAGGTTATCCTTATTATCAGTATAATGCATTACCAAATATGAGTTCATATCTTTGGAATACTGGCGATACAACCCAGTCGATAACAGTAAATACATCTGATTTGAATTTTGGTAATAATATATTCTGGGTATCAGTATATGATAATGTGGGTTGTTTTGGTTCAGATACAGCAAATTTATATTTAGATATTTGTGAATCAATTTATGAATCAGAAAATGGCAATATTGTCAAAGTTTATCCTAATCCATCTAATGGAGTAATCAATATTGATATTGAAAGTGAAAATGAGGAGGATATTTCTATTAATATTTTTGATAGTCAATCGAAGCTAGTTTTTAGTAACAATACATCTATAAATGCTATAAATAATACTCTAAGAATTAATTTGAATAAATTATCTAAAGGAGTTTATATAATGCATATTAAAGGGGATAATACTTATAGTATTCAGAAACTAATTATTCAATAGAAAGAATAATCTACAAATAATAAAGGCTGCTTAAAATCAATTAAGCAGCCTTTGTGTTTTTGTGTGGTATTGATATTATAATTTCTCCAATTCAACAGTAAAATGACGTAAAATAGGAGCTTCTTTTGTTATTTTTAAACCTTTAGTTATTTCGTTTCTTCGTGCATATACATTACCAATAGCAGTTGCTACATAATTCATATGGTTATTAGTATAAGTTCTACGAGGAATTGCCAAACGAACTAATTCAAGTTTAGGAAATCTATCTTCACGAGTATCAGGGTCGCGGTCAGCTAATAATGTTCCAATCTCTACACCTCTGATACCAGCTTCAATATAGAATTCTATTGCAAGAGTTTGAGCTACATAATGCTCTTTTGGTAGATTAGGCAAAAATCTTTTAGCATCAATAAAAACAGCATGTCCGCCAATAGGCTCTTGAATGGGAACACCAAATTCTTTTAATCTATTGCCCAAATATGCAACTTGCTCTATTCTGCTTTCAAGTACGTTAAACTCTGTACCTTCTCTTAGTCCTTGAGCCAAAGCATTCATGTCACGACCAGACATACCGCCATAAGTAATATATCCTTCATACATTATATTGAAAACACTTGCATCTTGAAATAGTTTTTCATCTCTCATTCCAATAAATCCACCCATATTTACTATGGCGTCTTTTTTAGAACTCATTGTCATTGCATCAGCATTCTCAAACATTAATGCAACAATTTCTTTAATAGTTAAATCAGCAAATTCAGCTTCTCTTTTTTTAATGAAATATGCATTCTCAGCAAAGCGAGCTGAATCAAATACAACCATTTTATTGTATTTATTTGCTAAAGCTCTTACATCACGAAGATTTTGTAAAGAAACAGGTTGACCTCCTGCAGAGTTATTTGTTACAGTCATTATTATAAATGGCACACTATCACCACTTTCAATAAGAACTTTTTCTAATTTATCAATATCAACATTACCTTTAAAAGGATGGTTAATAGTAGTGTCAAATGCAGCGTCAATAGTACAATCTATTGCATGAGCTTTTCTCGATTCTATATGACCTTTTGTTGTATCGAAATGAGAATTACCAGGAACAATGTTACCCTCTTTAACAAGAACTGAGAATAATACATTTTCAGCAGCACGACCTTGGTGAGTTGGTAGAAAATATTCAAATCCAACAATATCTTTAATAGAAGCTTTGAGTTTGTCATAAGATGTAGCGCCAGCATAACTTTCATCACCTAGCATCATTTCTGACCATTGCTTATCGCTCATTGCTCCAGTTCCTGAATCAGTTAATAGATCAACAAAAACTTGACTGCTTTTTAAACTGAAAAGATTATATTTTGCATCTTTAATCCATTTTAATCTTTCTTCTTTTGTACTTCTGTGAATGGCCTCTACCATTTTAATTTTGAAGCTTTCTGCGAAAGGAAGTTCCATATTATATATAGTTTTAAATAGTTTTAAATAAAAATTGAGTAATGTAATATTTTGTTGGAAAGGAATTTATAAGTATTCGTCGCGATTTTTTATATTGCGAAAAGTGAATTCTTTCAAGTGTAATTTTTTTGTAAAAATCATCTGATATTAATATTTTGATGCGCAAAGATATTAAAAATTATTTAACAGTGAATATAGTTTACAAACAGGATAAAATGTTTTTAAATATACTGTATATGAATAAAATTATTATTTGTATATTTGAACCCGATTAAATGCACATATTTCATAAAATTATTTTCTAGATGAAAGAGCTTCTCCCAATAATATTTGCCATTGCTTATTTTGCATTTAAACAATATAAGAAAGGGCAAGATGGTAAAGCAGTTTCTCATCCTCACAATGGAAGAGAGAATGTTAAAGAAGCTCCACAGGCTGCATCTCCTACTTTAGATGATTTTATAACAAGTTTCTTTGGAGAGCAAGGTTTGAAACCAGAAGTAGAATCTAAGTTAAATTTTTCTGAAGAAAAATTTAATAGTGCTGATGAAAATCTTGAATTTGATTCCAATGAAAAAGAAATATTAAATGAGGTTCAGGGGCCATATAGTATTGATTATAATGATAATACTAGTGAAGTTTTTGAAGATGAAGATCAATTTGAAATGATTAAAAATAAGGAGCCAAAATCTTCACAAAGCATTGATTTTGACCTTAGAAATGCTGTAATATATGATGCTATTCTAAACCCTCCATATATTTCACGATAATTGCGTTGTTAAAATTTGTTAAACAAGTTAATAATTTTTTTATTTTTGGCGGCTTAAACGTACAGAATACATAAAACATAAAATATAAGTCTATGATTCGAAAAATACTATTGTCAGGTATTGTTCTATTTCTTTCCCTTGCTTCAATGGGACAGGCAGGAACATTACAAGGAAAGGTAATTGATGGGCAAACTGATGAACCTATTCCTTTTGCTAATGTTGTAGTAGAATTAGCAGGTAAGCTAGTCAATGGAGGTACCACCGATTTTGATGGTAACTACAAGATTAAGCCAATTCAACCAGGAACATATGATGTAAAAATTAGTTATATCGGTTATAAAAAGAAATTGTATAAAGGTGTTATTATTAATGCCAATAAGGTACGTTTTTTAAATATTAAACTAGAGTCTTCAGCAACAAACCTTGAAGCTTTTGAAGTAGTGGAATATAAAGTACCATTAATTGATAAGGATCAAACTTCTACTGGAGGTACTATGACATCTGAGGAAATTTCAAAAATGCCAGGTCGTTCTGCTGAGGCTGTTGCAATTACTGTTGGTGGTGTATTCTCTGATGATAATGGTAAAATGGGAGGTATGCGTGGTCAGAGATCAGAAGGTACAGCAACCTATATTGATGGTGTTCGTGTTATTGGTTCTTCTTCATTACCTCAAGCAGCCATTGCTCAGGTAGCAGTTATTACTGGTGGTACTCCTGCTATGTATGGTGACCTTACTGGTGGTATTGTGAATATTACAATGAAAGGTCCATCTCGTGTATTTGGCGGAGGTGTAGAAGCTGTGACATCAGAATTATTAGATGGTTATGGTTATAGCCTTATAGGCTTTAGTGCTACAGGACCATTATTGAAAGGAAAAGATTCTACTAAAAGTACTTCATTGCTTGGTTTCTTTATTTCGGGTGAAGGTAACTATACAAGAGATGGTCGTCCAGCATCATTAGGAACATATCGAGTTAATGATGAAAGATTAAATCAAATTAAAACAGCTCCAGTTGTTCCAACAGGAACAGGTTTTGGTTCATTCCCAGCTGCAAATTATGTTTACAAAGATGATTTGGTGCATAATAAAACAAGAATTAACGCTGAAGCTATGTCTGCAGCTTTTGCAGGAAAAATTGACGTAAGAACAACTGATAATACTAACCTTACTTTTGGAGGTTCTTATAATTGGAGTAGAAGAAATCTTTGGTCTAATTATAATACACTATTTAATTCTGAGAATAATGGTGTTGCTGATAATTCTACTTGGCGAGTTTATGGTAAGTTTACTCAACGCTTCCCAACGGCAAAAGATAGTAGGTCTTTAGTTAAGAATGTATATTATAGTATTCAAGCTGATTACTCAAGAACTACCCAAAAAACATATAACCCAATTCATGGTGATAAAATATTTAACTATGGTTATGTAGGAAAATTTACTACACATTCAATGAAATCTTACGAATTAGGTAATGATACTGTTCTTGGTCTTACTAATGTATTTATTCAGAATGGTTTTATGGATACTTTATACGAATTCCAAAGATCAGAAATTAATCCTAATCTAAGTAATTACACAGATCAATACTATAATTTGTATGATAATTCTAATTTTTATCGTAATGCATTAATAGTACAAAACGGTGGAGCGCTTCTTAATGGTCAATTGCCAGGTTCTGTTTATGGTTTATATGCGCAAACAGGAACTCCTTATAATGCTTATAATAATTTTGATAATTCTAGATTTGGTTTTAATGCAAATGGATCAGCAGATATTGGAAACCATGAAATTCAATTTGGTATTCAATATGAACAGCGCAAAGAAACTGGATATGGTTATAATCCTGCAGGTTTATGGACTCTTATGGATGGTTTAACAAATAAACATATTGAGCAGTTAGATTTATCAAATCCTATTAAAATATATGATGCAGCAGGTGTTTTTCAAGATACTGTGGAATATAATAGATTATACGATGGTAATACTCAAGCCTATTTTGATAAACAACTTCGCAAAAAATTAGGATTGCCAGTAGATGGTTTGGATTGGGTTGATTTAAATAATTATGATCCTGAAACATTCTCCATAGATATGTTTAGTGCTGATGAATTACTTAATAGTGGTAATCCATATGTCTTCTATTATGGTTATGATCCTTATGGAAATAAACTTAATGGTAAACCAGCATTTGAAGATTTCTTTAATGAAGTGAATAACGAAGGAAATTATTCAAGAGTAATTGGAGCTTATGAGCCTATATATATGGCAGGATATATTCAAGATAAGTTTGCTTTTAAAGATTTAGTATTTAGTATTGGTCTTCGTTTTGATAGATTCGATGCTAACCAAAAGGTTCTTAAAGATCCATATTTATTTGCTGAAGCAAAAACAGTAAAGGAAATAGATGATCCAAATATTTCAGGTGAAGTTCCTTCAAGCATGGGTGATGATTATGTAGTATATGTTAATGATATACATAATCCAACAGCTATAGTTGGTTATCGTGATGGAAGTAGATGGTTTAATGCAGCAGGTACTGAAGTTACAGACCCTACTTTGTTACAAACATCACAAGGTATTGCACCTTACTTAGTAGATCCAGATCAAACAGAGGTTTCTCCTACAGCATTTAAGGATTATGACCCTCAAAATACTATTTCACCACGTATTTCATTCTCTTTCCCTATATCTGATGAAGCTTTATTCTTTGCTCATTATGATATATTGACCTCACGTCCCACAGGTAGAAATAGAATACCAATGACAAATTATTATTTTATTAATCAAGTAGGAAATACTGTTATTAATAATCCTAATCTTAAACCAGAAAGAACAACTGATTATGAATTAGGATTCCAACAAAAAATATCAAGTTCATCTTCTTTAAAATTCTCAGCTTATTATCGTGAGTTTAGAGATCAGATACAAGCATTTAGATATACTAGTGCTTATCCTGTGTCATATATTTCTTATGCAAATATTGATTTTGGTACAGCAAAAGGTGTTACTATGGCTTATGACCTAAGAAGAACAAAGAATTTATGGTTGAAAATTAGTTATACTTTACAATTTGCAAAAGCAACTGGTTCAAGTGCAACTTCTGGAATTAATTTGGTTACTTCTGGACAGCCTAATTTAAGAACAATAAATCCTATTAGCCAAGATAGAAATCATACAATAAATCTTATTGCAGATTATCGTTATGCTAGAGGTAAAGATTATAATGGTCCTACAATTACTAGAAGAATAAAAGGTACTGATAAAGTAAGAGTTATTAGAGTTTTGGAGAATTTTGGAGCTAATATGACTATAATGGGTGGTTCAGGTCTTCCATATAGCCGTCAGAGTAATATTACTAGTGCATTATTAGGTGGTGGTTCTCCAGTACTTGATGGTTCTATAAATGGTTCTCGTTTACCATGGCAGTTTAGAATGGACTTGAGAATTGATAGAGATTTCTTTATATCAAGAAAAGAAGGTAGTAAAAAGAATCCTCATTATATGAATGTATATTGTCAAATACTAAATGTACTTGATACAAGAAATGTGATGGGAGTATATCGTTATACAGGTAATCCTGATGATGATGGTTATTTGAATGCAGCGGAGCATCAAGCTTCTATTCATTCTTATGATGACCCTCAGGCATTTATTGATATGTACTCAACTAAAATTAATAATCCTTATAATTATAGTTTACCTAGAAGAGTTCGTATTGGTTTAATATTTAATTTCTAAAAAGTAGCAATAAATAATCATTTAACTATGAAGAAAGTATATAGCATATTTACACTTATTTTAATAACATTAATGTTTTCTGCGAATGTAATGGCAGAGAATGTTAAAGGTGAAGGTAAGAGTACACGAAAAAGCTCTCAGCTTACTAGAACAGGAGCTGCAGGTTGTTTACCAGCAACTGCTGCAACAGAGTTAAATCTTAATAATGTTAGAGCCAGAATCAATACTGGTGGTGACATGTGGTGGGATTTGCAAGGTTTAGCAAAATATGAGATTCCAAAGGGATCATCTAAAACATCAATGTTCTCAGCATCATTATGGTTAGGAGGTACTGATGTTAATGGTCAGTTAAAAGGAGCGTTTCAAAGATATAGAGGACATGGAAATGACTATTGGCCAGGACCCCTTACAACTGATGGAAAAGCCTCTATTACAGAAGATGTTTGTAAAGCTTATGACAAGCACTTTGTTATATATCGTCAAGATGTTGATAATTTTCGTTTAAAATATAATAATCCTGATTATCCTGATTATATTGTGCCAGATATTATTAAAAATTGGCCTGCTAATGGTGATGTTTCTAGAGGACAAAGCCAGTGGATTGCTCCATTTGTTGATCTTAATGGAGACAATGTTTATGAATGGGAACAAGGAGAATATCCCTATTATGATATAGATAATAAATTATGTAAGCCTGTTAAAAATGCTAATGGTGATTATTATTATGAACCAACACCTGAAGGAGGAATATTAGCTGACCAAGTATTAAAGGGAGACCAAACTATTTGGTGGATATTTAACGATAATGGAAACATTCACTCTGAATCAAGAGGTAATGCTATTGGTGTTGAGATTAGAGCTCAAGCTTTTGCTTTTTCAACAAATGATGAGATTAATAATATGACTTTTTATACTTATGAAATTATTAATAGGTCAACTTATAGATTAACTCAAACATATTTTAGTCAGTGGGTCGATACTGACTTAGGTTATGCACAAGATGATTTTGTTGGTTGTGATGTTGGTAGAGGTTTAGGATATTGTTATAATGGTGACGATGATGATGGTTTAGGAAAACCTGATCATTATGGAAAACAACCACCTGCTGTTGGTGTTGATTTCTTTCAAGGTCCATATATGGATGCAGATGGTATTGATAACCCAAAATATGATGCAAATGGTGTACAAATATGTGATGAAAGCATTAATGGTGTTAATTTCGGTGATACTATAATTGATAATGAACGATTTGGTATGAGAAGATTTGTTTTTCATAACAATACAGGTCAAGGAAATCCTGCAATGCAGGATCCTGATTTAGCAGCTGAGTATTATCAGTTCTTAAGAGGTATATGGAAAGATGGTACTAAAATGACTTATGGTGGTGATGCTCATAATACTGGAGGTCCTGTTTGTGACTTTATGTTCCCTGATTTAACAGATGAATGTAATTGGGGTACAGGAGGTGTAGTTCCTAGTCCTAAAAAATGGACTGAAGAAACGGCAGGTAATGCTCCTTACGATAGAAGATTTATGCAATCTGCAGGTGAATTTACATTAGAGTCTGGTGCTATTAACTATATTACTGTTGGTATACCTTGGGCTCGTGCTGGTGCTGGTGGACCTTTTGAATCTGTTAACCTATTACGTAAGATAGATGATAAAGCTCAAGCTTTATTCGATAACTGTTTTAAAGTATTAGACGGACCTGATGCTCCTGAGTTATTAGCTCAAGAATTGGATAAGACATTGATTATTTATCTTAAAAATCTTAAGTCATCAAATAATGCAACTGAAGAGTATAAAGAAGAAGATGTTACTATTACTGCATTGAATAACGATACTACGAATTATGATCCATATTATAGATTCCAAGGATATCAGATTTTCCAATTAGCAAATGATGAGGTGTCTCTTTCTGAATTAGATGATCCTGATAGAGCTAGAATAGTTGCTCAATGTGACTTAAAAGATGATATTGAAAGTTTGGTAAATTTCTACTATGATGATAATTTAGGGGGAAATGTTCCTATTATGAAAGTTGAAGCTGAAAATGCTGGTATTAGGCATACATTTGAACTTAGAGAAGATGCTTTTGCAACAGGTGATAAAAGATTAATTAATAATAAGAAATACTATTTTACTGCTATAGCATATGCTCATAATAACTATGCTAACTATTCACAAGATCCTAGTACAATAGGAGGTTTAAATGGTCAAAAGGTTAGGTATTTATCAGGAAGAAAATCGGCAGTGGGTCCAATTAAGATTCATACTTTAATGCCTCATATTCCATCTCCTGAAGCAGAAGGTACTGTTGTAAACTCTGTTTATGGTTCAGGACCTATGATTACTCGTTTAGATGGTCGTGGTAATGGAGGAATTGATCTTGAATTGACTCCAAGTTCAAAAGAAGAGATTTTTAAAAATAATCAAGTTGAAAAAATCGAGTATGTTAATAATCATGGACCTATTAGTGTTAAGGTTATAGATCCATTGAATGTTACTTCTGCAGAATATATACTTAAGTTTGATGATGCAGGTTCTTTGGATACTGCAAATTGGACTCTTTATAAAGATGGTGAATTGATTGCTACATCTGATGCAACTATTGAATTAGGAAATGAGCAATTGCTTATTGATGAAGGTTTGAGTATTCAGATAAAGCAAAATAATGGTGCTGGTGATGTTGAATTAGAGTCTAATGGTTACATTTCTTCAGCTATAATTTATGAAGATAGTTCACGCATGTGGTTAAATGGATTCCCTGATATTGATGCCGCAGGTGATTTGGATGCGAGAACACCAAGTCCTTTTAATTGGATTCGTGCAGGTACATTAGAAGATAAGAACAAATCATTTCATAATGATTACGATCCTGCTCCTACTGGAGGTGATTTAGCTTGGGTTGATCCAAATGAAGCATTTGAAAAAATGATGGGTGGAACTTGGGCTCCTTATAGATTAGCATCTATATATGCTAACGGACCTGCAGGTACTGCAACTCATAAAGGATATAAAATGTCCATTAATGAAAGTGTAGATATTATTTTTACACCTGATAAGTCTAAATGGTCTCGTTGCCCTGTAATTGAAACAGGTGATGATGATAAAGCTAGTGAAGGTGGAGTTAAAAAATTACGTTTAAGAGCACATAATTCTATTGACAAAGATGGTAAGTTTGCTACTTCAGGTAGTGGAGATGATCCTTCTGATGTTGATGCTCCTAATTATATTTCTGAAACTAGTATGGGATGGTTCCCAGGTTATGCTATTAGCGTTGAAACTGGAGAAAGACTTAATATTATGTATGGTGAATCTTCATGGTTAGTTGGTGAGAACGGTAGAGATATGCAATTTAATCCAACAGCTAATTATATGTCACCTCTAGGTGGTGTTGATGGGGTATTAATGGGTGGTAAGCATTTTCTTTATATTTTCCGTCATTCTCCTGATAATAATGGTTGTCCAGCTTATGATGCTGGAAAATGGCTTAGAGCAAAAATTGATGGAAATCCAAATAACATTAAAATGATGCAAGTGCATAGAGATATTATGTGGGTTTCAATACCAATGGCAAATGCTAATGAGGAATGGTTGAGTAATGATGCTTGGGTTCGTTTACGCGTTGATTATCCTTATACTCTTGAAGCATGGAATAAAAAGAATTCTGGAGTTACTAGTTCTAGATATAATAACGGATATCCTGCTTACTCATTTAATACTGCAAATATTGCAACTAAAAAAATGGATAATGAGACCGCAGAAAGTGCGCTTGATTTAATTAACGTAGTGCCTAATCCATATTATGCTTTCTCTTCTTATGAAACGGATCAGTTAGATAATAGAGTTAGAATTGTAAATTTACCAGAACGTTGTACTATAAGTATTTATTCTTCTAATGGTACATTAATACGTAGATTTAAGAAAGATGAAATAAACACTTATATAGATTGGGATTTGAAGAATACTGCTAATATTCCAATTGCAGGTGGTGTATATTATATTCATGTTGATGCACCTAATATTGGTGAGAAAACTATTAAGTGGTTTGGAATTCTACGTCCAGTCGATTTAAATGCATTTTAATTAAGAAACCAAAATATATCATATAATGAAGAAATTATATAAAGTATTATTGTTTAGCATAGTGTTAAGCCTTGTATATGGACAAAGCTATGCTGGAAATAAAGATAGAGCTGGTGAAGCTGGGGCAGGTCAGTTACTTATTAATCCATGGGCTAGAAGCAATGGTTTAGGAGGTGCTAACTCTGCTAATATTCAAGGTTTAGAAGCTATGTTTTGGAATGTTGCAGGTCTTGCCCATACTCAAGGAACAGAATTGATATTCTCAAATACAACATGGTTAAAAGGTACTGGAACAAATATATCAGCGTTTGGAATATCAAAGAAACTTGGTGAAAATGGTGGTGTTATTGGTTTATCTGTTGTTTCCTTTTCTTATGGAGATATTATGATTACAACTGTAGATCAACCTGAGGGAGGAATTGGTACTTTCTCACCATCACAGAGTAATATTAACTTTTCTTATGCTAAGACTTTCTCAAATAGTATTTATGGAGGTATTAACATAAAGTATGTTAGTGAATCAACATCTGATACACATGCTTCTACTTTAGCTGTGGATGCAGGAATCCAATATATTACTGGTAAACATGACGAGATAAAGTTTGGTGTGGCATTGAAGAATGTTGGTGGTACTATGAGTTACGAAGGTGATGGTATGTCTTTTCGTGGTTTAGTTCCGGGACAGGCTAATGCTATGACAATTGAGCAACGTTCAGCAGGTTTTGAACTTCCTTCTCTTATTAGAATTGGATTTTCATATGATTTTTTCTTGGGAGATAAATCAATATTAACACCTGCATATACTTTTACTTCTAATTCATTTACTAATGATCAACATGGTCTAGGTCTAGAGTTTAAATGGAGTAAGTATTTAGTTTTAAGAGCTGCTTATGTATATGAAGATGGTATTTATGACGAAACAATTAGAATGAATGCTTTGACAGGTTTTACTGCAGGAGCATCTATTCAAGTTCCATTTAATAAAGACAATAAGTCTGGTTTCTCAATCGACTATGCATATCAAGATTCAAATCCATTTGCTGGTTCTCACAGTGTTGGAATTAGATTATTCTTCTAGAATAATTTTATAATACGCAAAATAATAATAACTATTTTTGCAGCAAATAAATCAGAAGGTCCTTACGGTCTTCTGATTTATTATATATACCAAGACTAGTTTATTTTCTTTCAATAATGCATTAAACAATTTGCATATTAAAGAATATATTTGAAAAAAATTAACATTCACATATTATGGCTGAAGTACAATATTTCTCTGAAGAGGGACTACAAAGAATTAAGGATGAGTTATTAGAATTAACTACTGTTCAGCGTCCATATATTTCTAATCAAATAGGAGAAGCAAGGGATAAAGGTGATTTATCTGAAAATGCAGAATATGATGCTGCAAAAGAGGCTCAAGGTTTGTTGGAGCTAAAGATTTCTAAATTAGGTGAAATCGTAAGAAATGCTCGTCTTATTGATGAAACTAAGATAGATGCTAGTAAAGTTTTATTGCTTTCAAAAGTTACTATTCGTAATCAAGCTAATAAAAAGGAAATGATTTACACTATTGTTCCTGAAAAAGAGGCTGACCTTAAGAAAGGAAAGATATCAGTGAATTCTCCAATAGCAAAAGGTCTTTTGAGAAAAGAAGTTGGTGATATTGCTGAAATTAAAGTTCCAGCTGGGCTTTTGAAATTTGATATAGTTAAAATTGAAAGATAATGAGTAGTATTTTTACGAAGATTGTAAATGGTGATATCCCTTCTTATAAAATTGCAGAGAACGATAGATTCTTTGCGTTTTTAGATATTAATCCATTAGCTAAAGGACATACACTTGTAATTCCCAAGAAAGAGATAGATTATATTCTTAATTTGGAAGACGATTTGCATGCTGAATTATGGAATTTTGCTAAAAAAGTTGGTAAAGCAGTTGAGAAAGTAGTGGAGTGTAAAAGAATTGGTCTTACTGTAATTGGTCTCGAAGTTCCTCATACGCATATTCATGTTATTCCGATTAATACTATATATGATATGGATTTCAAAAAAGAGAAATTAAAGTTTAGTGATGACGAATTTAAATTTATTTCAGAAAGGATTTCTGAAGAATTTTTGAATTTATAAAGAAAACTATTATGATAATTGAACCACCCATTTATAAGTATGGTGGTAAAATGTCTTAGAAAATCTAATTTCTATTCTATGGATAATATTCCGATTGTAAGTAGTTGGATGGTCAGTCATTTCTTTTGTATTTAGTAGTTCTCTCTTATACTTTAATAGATAAATAGTACAATTCTACATTGTTTTTGGTATTTGTTAGTAACCTAAAAATAAGATTTTTTTATTGGGTTCTTGTTTTAATGTGGAGTTGTGTATGTAAAAAACTTACCTTGCTATTGTTATCTTCCCTGTGAATGTCTTATTACTAGTTTGCACTGAAAATAAATAAATGCCTTGACTTAAGAAATATACTGGAATCTTTTTATTAATATCTAACTGATGTTTCAATACCACATTTCCTCTTATATCATAAAGGTATAAAATACTGTTATTATATGTATTATCAGCTTCTATCATTATGTAATTAGATGTAGGGTTGGGGTAAACTCTTATTTCTCCTTGTTCAATAACGTCCTTTTTTTCGTTATTTTGTGTTGAATAGTAGTAAATATGTTCATCATTTTTCTCCCATTTGTTTAAGTAAGTTGAATACTCGTAATGTCTGTGTTTAGTAACTAAATGCTGAAAATAATTGATTTTGTCTTGGTCTGAATTAGAGTAGTCTGTTGGGAGTATTAGGTCAGAGAAAGCATAATTATTATCATAGAATCTTTCGTATTTGTATTGTGGAGTCCATAAATTTGTGATATTATCACACCAATAGACTGTTTCAAACGAGAGATTGTTGTTAATATCATATGTGAATGTATTCATCCAAAAATTCTTCCATTCATTGGAATTATAATAGTAATCGGTTATTTTTATTAGTTTTCCGTAATAATCATATGAATGTATCAGTTTGCTTTCTTTAGCCCACTGTAGATTTAGTGTATCCCAAGAATAAGTTGTATTTGAGTGTAGAATAGTGTCGCTTATGTAATTGTAAGTAGTTTGGTACTTAGTTAGTTTGCTGCTTTGAACATTGATGCTTTCATTAGTTTCTTGTATTAATTTCATTTGACTATTATATGTTAAGTTTTTAGTCGAAATGTAATTCCATGAGTTTGAAGAATCACTATTCGAGAATTGTTTAATTGTTATGGGCATTCCAAATGAATTATAATCAGTTTCAGTTAAAGCATAGTATACGATATTTAGGTTAATATCCCAACCCCAAGATTCGTCGATTGTTTTATTATTAATTGAGTCGTAAGTCGTTGTGTATTTTTGACTAAGATTCCATTGATGAATTAAAGTGTCCCATTTGTAAAGTAGATAGGAAGTGTAATCTGGAGTATTATTATAAGTTATTTCTACTTTTCTTTTTTTTAACCATTTTTCTTTATTCTTAAATTTATTATACGTTAGTTTTAAAGTCATATTTCCCTCCGAATTGTATTTGTAAATAATTTTGGATTTGAATACAGAGTTATTAAATGTCTCAAATGATGTAGTAATCATAGAGTCGAGTTTCATAAATCCTAGATTCTTTGTTTCGGAAATTGAAGCTAAACGATAATGTGAAAGGTAAGAGGGTTTGATATAACTCCGTATATTATCATCTTTGCTATCATTATATTTTACTTGTGAAAATACTAAGGAGTAAATAAAGAAGAAGATACTTACGAGTATGTATTTTTTCATTGAAACAATGTTAAGAATTTAGTTATTTATCCTCACTAAAATAACAAAGAATATGCCATATTAAGTAAAATCAGAGTAGTAAATTTTGGAAGAGTTGGTTTTTGATGTGGAGTTGATGATTTGTGTATTGTTTTAATGTGGATTTGTTTATTTGTTTATTCGGTGATTTGACTGTATACTGTTAATTTGACTGTTTAGCAGCACAGATAAGCAAATAATCAAATCACCAAATAATTATTAATTGTTATGTTGTATTCTGTAAGAAACAAAATAATATTATAAATGTATTCTACAGTAAACAAAAATATACTATATTTGCATTCTATAAGATACAATATATGCAATTATGGAACAACTTAGGAAAAGGCATACTAGTTTAATAAAGGGAGTAAACCTAGATTTTATAAGATATTTATACGAACAACTTCCTTGGAATGAAAGACTTGTTGGAATAAAAGGAAGTAGGGGAGTTGGGAAAACAACCTTATTGCTACAATATATAAAGCAGGAATATGGATTTTCAGATAAAGTTTTATATGTTTCACTTGATGATTTATATTTTTCAGAAAATAAATTGATTGACTTTATTGATGAATTTGTTAGCAAAGGAGGTGAGCATTTGTTTATAGATGAAGTTCATAAATATAATAATTGGTCAGTTGAGCTAAAAAATGCCTATGATTATCATCCTGAATTAAAAATTGTATTTACAGGGTCTTCTCTTTTAGAAATTTTGAATTCTAGAGCAGATTTAAGTAGAAGAGCTTTGGTTTATAATATGCAGGGTTTGTCTTATAGAGAGTTTCTGAATTTTAGATACGGAAAAGAAATTGAAAGTATAAGTTTTGATGATTTATTGGCCAATCATAAACAATTAAGTATTAGCATCAGCGAAGTAGTTAAACCTTTGGCGCATTTTGAAGAATATTTGAGAATAGGATATTTTCCATTTTATAATGACAATGAGGATTTTTATCAGAAAAGATTACAAGAGGTAATAAATATGATATTGGAAATTGAATTACCTTTATTAAGAAATACAGATATTTCTATCATTAGCAAGATAAAGCAAATGCTCTATGTTGTTAGTCAATCTGTACCTTTTAAACCAAATATTACAGCGCTTGCTAGCAAAGTACAAGTAACTAGAAAAACAATATTGTCATATTTGAATTATTTGTCAGATGCAGAAATTCTTAATCTAGTATATAACGATACTTCAAGAATAAGCTTACTTCAGAAGCCTGAAAAATTGTATTTAGAAAATACAAACTATATATATGCTATACGGAATAGCAAGCCAAATATTGGTAGTTTAAGAGAAACATTTTTTCTAAATCAATTATCACAAAATCATTCAATAACATATCCCCAACAAGGAGATTTTATGATAGATAATAAATATCTTTTTGAAATAGGAGGCAAAGGAAAAGACTTCAAACAAATTGCAGGAATCGAAAACTCATTTATCGCTGCCGACGATATTGAATACAGCTTTGGTAATAAGATTCCACTTTGGTTATTTGGATTTTTGTATTAAGGGTGTGGATTTGATTTTAATGTGGATTTGTTGAGCTGTTTATTCGGTGATTTGACTGTTTAGCAGCACAGATAAGCAAATAATCAAATCACCAAATCACCATTTTTTGTGGAGTTGATGATTTGTGTATTGTTTTAATGTGGATTTGTGTATCTGTTTATTCGGTGAGTTGAATTTGATGTGGATTTGTTGAACTGTTTATTCGGTGAGTTGAATTTGATGTGGATTTGTTGAACTGTTTATTCGGTGATTTGACTGTATACTGTTAATTTGACTGTTTAGCAGCACAGATAAGCAAATAATCAAATCACCAAATCACCATTTTTTGTGGAGTTGATGATTTGTGTATTGTTTTAATGTGGATTTGTGTATCTGTTTATTCGGTGAGTTGAATTTGATGTGGATTTGTTGAACTGTTTATTCGGTGAGTTGAATTTGATGTGGATTTGTTGAACTGTTTATTCGGTGATTTGACTGTATACTGTTAATTTGACTGTTTAGCAGCACAGATAAGCAAATAATCAAATCACCAAATCACCATTTTTTGTGGAGTTGATGATTTGTG
>Ga0256827_10000049_pt1 | contig 58252 bp, 48 predicted proteins | sample CV84metaG_FD_185977 | JGI IMG/M metagenome (GOLD analysis project Ga0256827, IMG submission 185977) | Hydrothermal vent microbial communities from East Pacific Rise, Pacific Ocean - CV84 | ecosystem: Environmental > Aquatic > Marine > Hydrothermal vents | place: Pacific Ocean: East Pacific Rise... | reverse complement strand
GGAAGAACAAAAAAATATGAGCATACAAAAATCAAATAAATATACTATAAGAACAATAGAATTATTTGCTGGTGTTGGTGGATTTCGTATAGGCCTTGAAAAAGTTAAAAATAAAAAAAACTTTTTTAAGATTGTTTGGAGTAATCAGTGGGAACCTTCAACAAAAGTCCAACATGCTTCACAAATATATGAAAAACAATTTAGCACATTAAATCATTCAAATGAGGATATATCAAAAGTAAAAGTGTCTGAAATTCCTGATCATGATATGCTTGTAGGTGGTTTTCCTTGTCAAGATTATTCTGTTGCTAGTACATTAAAAAATTCTCATGGTATTAATGGAAAAAAAGGTGTTTTGTGGTGGGAAATTTATCGAATATTACAAGAAAAGGGAGAAAAAGCTCCTAAATATTTACTTTTAGAAAATGTTGATAGATTATTGAAATCACCTGCAAGTCAAAGAGGTAGAGATTTTGCGATTATATTATCATCTTTAAACCTTTTAGGTTATAGTGCAGAATGGAGAGTTATTAATGCCAGTGATTATGGTATGCCTCAAAGACGAAGAAGAGTTTTTTTATTTGCTTCTAAAAAAGGTACAAAATTTTACAATAATTTAAAGATTGGTTCAATATCTGAAAATTTAGAAAAAAGTGGTTTATTTGCTAGAGCTTTTTCTATTAAAAAAATTGATGAAACTAATATTTTGACTCAACAACTTAGTGATGATTTGGTAGATATTACAAATAATTTCAATACCGTTACACCGAAAAAAAATGCTTTCTTTGAAACAGGCTATATGATTGATGGTATTTATCATACTTCAAAAATAGAGATTGATTATAAAGGTGAATATAGTGTTCTAAAAGATTTTTTACAAGATGAGTCATTAGTTTCTGAAGAATTTTATATAGATGACGAAGAGTTAAAAAAGTGGGAATATCAAAAAGGATCAAAATCAATTCAAAGAGTAAATAAAAGTACAGGACATCAATATACATATAGTGAAGGCAGTATGGGATTTCCTGATAGTTTAGATAAACCTTCAAGAACTATAATAACTGGTGAGGGTGGAGCGAGTGCTTCACGATTTAAACATGTTGTAAAAGTTGATGGTAGATATAGAAGATTAACACCTATTGAATTAGAACGTCTTAATATGTTTCCTGATAATCATACAGAGGGTGTTACAGATGCAAAACGTGCGTTCTTGATGGGTAATGCTTTGGTTGTTGGTATTGTTGAAAAATTAGGAAACACCATGTTAGAAATATTACAAGAGGATAAATAATGCAAAAAGAAGATAAAAGAAAAGGAAGAGTACAGCCTGTTAGGTTGTCTCCGGATTTTTTTCCTCTAGATATACATAAATCAATGTTTATTAATGATTTGACGATTACGATTCCATCATACTATGTTAAAACATGGGGATGTGAGATATTAGATAAACATGATAAAAGAAATCGAAAATGGGAAATTGATATTTGTTATGAATCTCCTAAAGAGATGGGAAAATTATCTTTTAATTTTAAATCATCTCTTACGTTATCTTTTATAAAAGGTAGAAACAAAGAGAGTAGTTATAGGTTAAAATGGGATAATGAGTTTGCAATGCAGCTTGCTAAGGATTATCCAAAAAGCTTTGTAAGAGCATTAGAATTTCATATAGGAGATGAGTACTATAAGGAGTTGCAATATACTGAATTTGATATTGGTGGATTTAAAGAGCAACTTCAAGTTAAAATAGAGTGGAAATATAATATACCTACTGTTGTAATTAAGGAATTTTTTCGAGTTAGAGAGGAAGAACAAGGATTTCCATATGTATTTAAAGAATTAAGTTCTTATTTAATTGCAGATTATTTGTTAAGTTCTGATGATGAATTATTAAGACGTATTCAAATTACAGAATGGAAACCAAGAGAAGAGATATCAAAAGAATTAAATGAAAACAATATTTATATATTACTAAATAGAGAAAAAAGAGAAGTTTATTTTGGAGAAACAAAACAGTCTCTTTCTCAACGTTATCCTATTTCTCAAAAACATCACTCATTTGATGCTTGGGATGAATACTCTATCATCCAATTACCACCAGAAACTTCTGATCATACACGACTTTTAATAGAACGAGTTTTAATAGCTACTGGAGCAAAACTTTTTCCAAATACAATATATAGTGAATCTTCAGTATTAGATAGTAAAAATGGATTAAAACTTCAAAATAGAAAAAAATAGCTATATTTAACAATCAAAAGGAAAATCAATTTGAAGATTAATAATGAATAAAAAATTATATATGGTATCTCTAGGACCTGGGGATGCGCAACTTTTAACACTAAAAGCTTTAAATGCCTTTAAAGAGTGTGATGCTATCTGTGTGCCAACTAAGAGTGATGATAACTCATTTTCAAAATCTATAAGTTATAAGATACTTCAAGACTCTCTTTCTATCCTAGATATAACAAAAGAGATAATACCTGTTTATTCACCTATGCACTTTGTTTATGAAGATTGGGTTCATGAGGCTGAAACTATTTTAGAGACACTTAAAAAATATGATATTGTATGTTTTGTAACACTTGGTGATGCAGCTATTTACTCTAGTATTTATTATCTACTAGATATAATCAAAGATAAAGATGAGTATATCTATGATACTTGTGAAGTGATAGCAGGTGTTACATCTTTTTCTGCTGCAAGTGCTGTAAGTAAAAAAGCTCTTTGTTTGGGAGATGAAGCACTTTATATAAAGCCGATAAATCCAAGAGGAGAAGTTAAAACTACAGAAATTTTAATGAGACCTCGTATAGGTATGGATACTGAAAGTTTAGGTGATGGTGATTTTTATACTTATGAAAATATGTACTTAAAAGAGGAGAAGATAACCCCCTCTAAGATACAAAAAGTTAAAAACTATATGACCCTTTTTATAAACTATGCAAAAAGGTATTAGGGAGTTAGTTTACTTTTTCCCACTCCCCTTTTTCTGCACCACTTAGGTCATATTTATTTAGATAGCCTCTTGGTGTTAAAACTTTTTTGTTCTTTGTAAGTTTTGTTGTTGAGTTTCCTATAAGTAGCGTTGTAGACATATTTACATCTGTATTTTCTACTCCTGCTTTTATCAGTTCTGCAGAGTTTACAATTTTTATCATCTGGTTTTCTCTACCTATATCTCTTGCTATTACAACTATTCTATCTTCGTTTAGAGAGTTTAGTTGTTGCAGCATACCCTTATAAGGTTCAAGTCTAGAACGACTTTTTGGATTGTAGATAGATATAACAAAATCAGCTTCAAGGGCAAATCTGATACGTTTTTGTATAAGTGTTGCATCTGTAAGTCTATCAGATAAAGATATAAGACAAAAGTCCTGTGATAAGGGTGCTCCAACTTCGCTTGCTAACGCCAATACTGAGCTGATACCAGGTAAAGCTGAATAATCTATCTTATCCCATAGGTTTAAAGTATCTAAAAGTTCTACTACTAGGCTTCCCATAGCATATACATTTGCATCACCATTTGATAGTAATGCAACATCTCTACCCTTTTTTGCTTCATCGATAGCATATTGAACACGTTCTATCTCTTTTGTCATAGGTGTTGTAAATACTTCTTTATCTTTTACAAGTTGAGGTAAATCTTTCGCATATTTTGTATAAGCTACTATTAAATCAGCTTGTTTTATAGTATTTATAGCTTCATTTGTAAGATATCTATCTCCTCCTGCTCCTGTAGATACGAGTGTTAATTTTCCTGCCATTTTATATTCCTTTTTAAAATGAAGCTGCTATTGTTACAGCTCCATAGATTCTTTTGTTTAAAAAAAGTGTGTTGTTCTTACTTGCTAACAAAGATGCAGGTTCTGCTACACCTTTAATGTTGAAAAACTTTGTTGCTTGACTTGGAGAGAATTGTTGTGTTAGTGAGTTTATATCATCTTCATTGTAAAACTCTAACGCCAATCCACTATCTTTAGCAAATTCCAATAAACCAATTTCATCGCTTTTTGCTTCAAAACTAGCTAACTTATCTATCTGTGTAAAATTTAATGAATGTTCATATAAAAATCTTTTTACACTAAGCTGTATCTCCTTTTTTGAAGTACCTCTATTCATCCCAAGTCCTAAAGTTATTTTTTTAGGATGTAGTTGTAGGGAGTTGTTTTGAAGTTGTTGAGGAGTTATATAAACTGATGGGATATCATCTCTAAATAGATCTAAATTATCAGGTGATATAAATATAAAATTTTCTTTTCTATACCCTTCAAACTTTTCTAAAAGTTTTATTATGTAGGGATAGCTTATAACTTGAACCTGTTTATTATTTATGATTGCATTTGAGATTTCTGCTAAAGATTTTAGGTTACTTATGGAGTAGTTATGTTTTTTTGCAAACATATCAAATGCTAAGACTTTTATCTGATCAGATGCTGTTGTAACAAAATTTATACATCCATCTATTTTTTGACTTATCTCATCTGAGAGTTCATTTGCACCTCCAAGATGTCCAGAGACAAGCGGTATGATATGTTTTAAGTCAAGTGTCATTATAAGGACAGCCGGATCAGTTGCCTTGTCTTTTAAGTGGGGAGCTATCTTTCTTATAACTGCACCAGTGGCCATGATAAAGATAATGGCATCATACTTACTCCAAGCAATTGGAAGTATCTCATCCACTTTTTTAAAAGTATAAAAAGTGGTTCCAAATTCTACATTTTCTTGTGATTTATTAAAAACACAACACTCATGATTTTTTAAATGTGGCAATAGTTGTTTAGCCGCATTTAAACTAGGATCATTGATAGTCACTATAGCTATTTTCATATAAACTTTCTTGTTATTTTTTAAAAAATTATATCTTGTGAAAGTTGATGTTAGATTAATATTAAAATATACTTTAAGTTTTAAAGGGATATGATTATAATAGATTCTAACAAAAGGATATGTTATGAAACATAATATTTTATCTCTTGTCCTCATCTCTGCTATATTTGCTGGATGTAATTCTACTGATGATAGTTCCGATTCATCGACGGGTTTGTCTTTTGATAATTTGTCTGCCCAAAGTTATTCTCTGTACCAAAAGTCTATAGATGAAGAGGCTGACAGATATATAAATACTTTACTTTCAAAGTATAAAGCCCAGTTTTTACAACAGATATCTGATGCTGCTAAAACATCTGGATATACTCTTTCTGATGAGGAGACAAATTTTGTTTTAGATAGTTTAGTATTTGATTTTAAACACTACTTGAAGCAGGATATTTTAAAAGATATAAATAAAAATCTTAAAAAGAAGTATGAAGATACTTTAAATGAGTTAAATCTAAAAGAGAGTGAGGAGGTGGTTCTCAGTGATTTTGAAAAAAACCTCATAAGGGAGATAGCATTAAATTATTTTGATGAACAACCAGTTCTAGATGAGGAGATTGATAGTATTGCAAAAGAATCTTCTGATAAATATCTAAAACCTTCACAAACTCAATCAAAATCAGCCAGAGCAGCAACTTCAACAGCATCGCCACAGCTTTCTTCTGCTAAAGATACAGTAAAATTTAACAAACTGATGAATAGTTTGTTTGGTAGTTATAAGCCTGAGAAAGGAAATAATGTTGGTGGTGGTATAGATGGTGGTGCTATCCATGGAGATAATCGTGTAACTAATGAATTAAAAGAAAATACTTTATATATTAATGAACCATCATACGATAATGGGGAGTTAAAGATAAAAGAATCAACCAAAGATGTCACTTTTCAAGGTAAAAGAGAGTTAAGTACTTCTGCTGATTTGAATGGCGATGGTTTTGAGAGTTTGGTTGTTGAGAGTTGTGATAACGGTACACTCTATTTTCAAGAGATATCTTCAAAAGTTGATAACTATGCAACTAAAACTCTCTTTAAGTTAGAAAATCAAAAATGTGGTACGACTACAGATTTTGTTTCTGGGGATTTTGATGGAGATAGTAAAGATGAGTTAGCATTGGGTACAAACAGTGGTGTTTTTATCTATGATGATGCTGATCATGGTTTTGCTCAAATTACTAATTTTAAAAAAGATACTGGCTACAGCAGCGATAATGTTTACCGTCTTGCATCTGGAAATGTTGCAGATAAAACTTATGATGATTTAGGTGTTGTTGTCTACAATAGTGATGAAGATAGTACATTTAAAGCGATGGCGTATCTTTTTGAGATGAGTGGTATGAAATACCTAGAAGATAATAATGTTAGCTATGACTATACATTATATACTTTAAACGAACAAGAACTTGACTATACAACAGCTGCTGATGTTGCTATTGGAGATTTTGAACTTTATGCTAAATTAAAAATGTATGTACTGCAGATGTCTGATAAGCAAGAGCATGAGACATATGGTCCAGATAAATGGAAAGAGAGACATGATGCTAGTGGTATAGGTATAGCTCTTGACAATCATTGGTGTACTTATCGTGCATACTATAAAAATCATATGGCTCTTTATAGTGTAGATAATTTTCCTATAGATCCAACATCTAGCTCTCCAGAAGGGATGTTTAAAGTTGGTGAAAGCGATATAACCAATAGGATAAGTAGCACTTATGTTAAACCAGCCTTTGGTTGTGATGATAAAAGTGATATAAATATTTTAAAAGATGGTTCTCATGGTATATTGTTTTCAAAAAATAACCCTATTCAACTGACAGCGTATAAAAGAAATACAGCGAAAAAAGGTGAGCTATCTATACTAGACTTAAATGGTGTCCCTTTATCTGCTCAAGTCTTTAGTGCTGGAAATGATTATGAGATAAGTGGATTATATGATAAAAAGTATTATTCTCCAGGATCGCCAGATCTTAAAAGACCAAACTTGTCTGATGATAACTATGAGTATGAGTATAAAAATTTTGATACATTTGGCTATAACTATGTAAACACTTATGTAGAATCACCAAAACATGATAGTTATTTCAATCAACACTCTGATCAAGATATCCCATCTGATGAATATGGAAACAGAGGTGATGATTCACTTTATAACCAAAGGTTTGTATTTAGCAAAGGTGATGATAAACAAAAAGTGATATCTCATCCTACATACTATAATGATTCTCTTGTTATGTTATATAGAGCTCATACTATCTTTTACAGTGATCCTCAAACTGTTGTATATATGAGTGCACCCCCAGTTAAAGCTGGACAGGTTACATCTTTTACATACTCAACAGGTGAGTGTTCAACAACTCAGATAAAAGAATCATCTTCTAATGGTTTTACAGCTGGAGCAGGTGTGTTGTTTGGTGCTTTATTAGGTGGTTCTGCCTTGGGTGCAACTGCAACTATAGAAACGTTAACAGGAGTATCTATCCAAGCTGGATGGAGTAAAGATAGTAGTAACTTTGACTCTAGTAGTACTTGCTCAAAAATAAACAGTACTATAAAAAGTGATTATAGTAACGATAAACATCTTATCAGCAATGATATTGTAAAAGTAAAAAGTAGTATCGCTGATACTTACACTTATGAAATTATCAAAGATTTAAATCATCCTGAGAATGTTGGAAAAAATTTACATGTGAGTGTAACAAGAAAAGATAATGACAATAAAAAGATAGAATATTCTAAATGGATGAATATCCCTGAGTATACAAAAGTACTCAATGACTACAATAAATCATTGGATGTGAATTTTTCATCTATTGTAAAACATAAATCTGGTGAAATAGGTTCTTATCTAACATTGGATGAGTACAATACCTTAGAAAGATCTAAACATAATTCAGTAGATAGTGACGTTATATATCATAATTTCTATAGAACGAAAGCTTGTACAGTGCAACAAGATGAACATAGTAATGTTGACTCATATGAGTATAGTTTAACAAGTGTAAACGGTACAACAAAAGGGGATACTGATACTCAAACAGTGTTAATCCAAAATTTAACAATTTTTAGAGCAGGATTTCTTTTTGCTGCATCGGGAAGAACTATGCTTAATTATGGATGGACACATAAACATACTATCACCTATAGTTCATCAACATCAAATAGTGCCTCATACAAATTTGCAGCATCAGGTGCAACAACTCAAGAACCTACAAATGATTCGTATATGTATGGTGCTTTCACTTATGATGTAAGTAAAAAAGGTAGTGATGGTAAAGCTGTAGGTAAACCGATCAAAGTTATAGATTTTTATACAAATAATTAGTCACTAAATTATGATGCATTACAACTAGTCTGTGCTGGTTGTTTTGTATGTTTTATTTTAATTTATATGGAGTTAGGATAAAATGTACAAACAAATAGAAGTTATGGAAGTATAATGCATAAAGGGAATCTAAAAGATTTAGTTGAAAATACAAAGACATTAAAAGTGTTATATGTTGAAGATTCTCAAGAAAGTAGGGATGTTGTTCTTGAGTTTTTAGATGTTTTTTTTGATACTATCGTCATCGGTGTTGATGGTGAGGATGGACTTCAAAAGTATAATTCTTTAGAGTTTGATATAGTTATAACAGATATAAATATGCCAAAGATGAATGGTTTAGAACTTATAGAAAAGATAAGAGAGACTAACGATTCTATCCCTTTATTAGTTTTATCTGCATACAATGAATCAGAATACTTTTTAGAAAGTATAAAGCATGGAGTTGATGGTTATCTTTTAAAACCATTGGATCTTAATCAAGTGGTCACTATCTTTACGAAGGTTGTAAAAAGACTTAAAAACGATAGAAAACTTCAAGAACTAAATGAAAATCTTCAAAAGATGGTTGAAGAAAAAACAAAAGAGGTTGAGTATAGATGTTTGCATGAATTTTATACAGACCTTCCAAATTCAGTTATGCTTCAAGATGATCTTGTTTCTCAAGAATATGATTTTATGTTGATTCTTGATATATCTCACTTTTCTGTATTAAACAAAGAGTATGGCAAAGAGTTTGCTAACCATGTTATAAAAAGAACAGCAAGAATACTTGAAAAGCATATACATAGAGATGCAAGACTTTATAAAACAGAATCAGATAGATTTGCTATATTGCTAAAAAATACAAATGAATCATCTGTTGAGTCATATTGTGATCAGATAGTATCTTTTTTTGATGTTAAAAATATAAGGGTTGATGACTCTGAACTTCATATAACTTTTAATATCGGTGTAGATAAAATTAGAGCAGATGTTACTGAAACATTTATAAATTGTGAGTATGCTCTTGATCGTTCAAAAGAGTTGGGTAGTAGGCATTATGAGATATATGATGATGAAACATCATCTTTTAAGGATGAAAAAGAGGCTATAAAATGGCTTCATCTTACTAGAGAATTGGTTCTAAATGATGCGATAGAACCATATTTTCAACCTATCAAAGATGTTAAAACAGGGGAGATACGTAAGTATGAAGCACTTGCTCGTGGTATCTTAAATGATAAAATAATAACACCATTTTTCTTTATAAAACCAGCAGAAAAATTAGGTCTCTCAACGGCTATAACAAGAACAATGATAAATAAATCTTTCGCTTTTATGAGTGATAAAACAGAGGAATTTTCTATAAACCTTACTGAGAGGGATCTTCTTGAGGGATATCTAAGAAAGTATCTTGATGAAAAAATGGCATTATATGGTATCTCTGCACAAAGAGTCACTTTTGAGATACTTGAAAATATTACAGTTGTAAAAAATTCAAATAAGATAACTAAAGAGTTAAATCATTTAAGGGAGATTGGTTTTAAAGTTGCTGTTGATGACTTTGGGATAGAAAATTCAAACTTTAGTAGACTATTGGAGATAAATCTTGATTTTATTAAGATAGATGGTATATTTATAAAAGGTTTAAAAACTAACAATAAAAACAGAACTATAACAAAGGCTATCGTTAATCTGGCAAAAACATTAAATATAAAAACAGTAGCAGAGTTTGTTGAAGATGAGGATATATATGAGATTATATCTGAATGTGGGATAGATTATGCTCAAGGTTATCTTATAGGAAAACCTGAACCAGAGTTGTTAACATGAGGTTGTCACATTTAGAACAGATAGTAAAATACCTTAAAGATTTTAAAAAGATATCTGCTATATATAGAGTTTCAGATACAACATTAAAAGTGGTGTTTGATAAAAATGATGAGATATACTTTAATATGAATCGTTCAAACTCAAGTATCTTTAAATGTGATGAATACCCTCGTTCAAAAGTTTATAATGCACCTTTTGATGTGATAGTAGCAAAAAAATTCAATCGCTCAAATATTTTGGATGTTGAACTTTTAAATGGGGATAAGATTATAAGGATGAAGACCTCTTTATCATCTGCATACAAAGAGGATACAACATATCTTCAAATTGAGTTTACTGGTAAGTATACAAATATCATTATACTTGATGATAATAATATAGTTTTAGAAGCACTTCGTCATGTAGATCTGTTTGCATCATTTAGAGAAGTTAGAGTTGGCCAAAAACTTTTAGATGTTCCATCTGCTCCTTTTATAGCAAAAAAGTACCCTATAGATGATGTAGAAAAGTTCTTGTATGATGTTTTCAACAAAGAACAAGAGATTAAACTACTAAGTTTAAAAAAGCAAAAGATAGCATACTTAGAAAAAAAACTATCCAAGTTAGAAAAACTGTATGCAAAGCTAGATAGTGAATATGAATTGATAGAAGAAGCTAAGAAGTATGAACATTATGGCAATTTAGTATTATCAAATATGCATAATATAAAGCCATATGTGATAAAACTTGAATTAATAGACTATGATGGAAAGATATTGGCGTTAGAGTTACCAAAAGCGTATCCTACAGCTCCTATGATAAGTGATATGTACTTTACAAGAAGTAAAAAAGCAAAACAAAAAGCTAAAAACCTTCATATAGAAGAGGAGTCATTAAGCTCTAAGATAAAACATATCAAATTGTTTATAGATGTAGTTAAAAATGCGAAGAATTCAGCAAAGATAGAGTTGCTTTTTCCAAAAAAAATTAAAAATAAAAAGTTAAAAACAAACGATTCTATAGAGGTGTTTTGGATAGAAGGTTATAAAGTACAACTTGGTAAAAATGAAAAAGGGAATATAGAACTTTTAAAAAATGCCAGAGCAAAAGATATATGGTTACATTTAAAAGATCAACCATCATGCCATGTTATTATAACCACAGATAAGCAATCTTTACCAGAAAATATTATAAAAAGTGCTGCAAGGTTATGTGTTGAGTTTACAACTACTTCAAAAGATAGGTATTTGGTCGATTATACTCCTCGTAGGGAAGTTACTATACAGCATGGTGCAAATGTTCTCTACAATAAGTACAAAACTATAGAGATTGATACGAGGAGTTAGTTATGGCTATAAGTCCAGTTGGTGGTGTTATATTTACAAATCAGATGACACCTGTAGTTAGTACAGCTCAGACATCTTTAAACAATCGTTTAGATTTTCAAAATATGGTTGCTCAGGTATCTGTAAATGAAAAAGATGAACAAGTGATAGAGATACGTCCTGCAGAAGAAAACCAAGGTGTTGATCCTGATAAAGAGCATAATAGAGAAGAAGCTGATGAAGAGACTAAAAGATCAGAACATAGCTCAAACGATGATAGTGATGAAGATACTGAAGAACTCAAACATATATTAGATATTAAAGTGTGATAGGATATAATTGCAAAAACCTTTTTTAAGAGGTCTCTTAGTAGGAAGTATGGATGGGTATTTTAAAAGATAGTAAAGAGAGAATAGTTACAGGATTTGCACTTTTAGCAGCTGTTTTTGTTATAGGTTATATAGATAATTTCTTTTTGATGTGGCTTGTCTTTGGTGCTATCTACCTTCTTGCTTTTAAAGAGGCTATCAAACTTTTTGAAGTTGAAAAAGATGGCTTGTTACCTTTTGCTATAGGTATCTGGCTTCTTGCTGGTATATACCCTTATGGTGATGACCTTTTTGTTTTGGCTGGTGTTGCTTATGCAAGTGCTGTCGCTTTTAACAAAGAGATTCCGTGGAAAGATTTTTTCCCATTTATATATCCAACCGCGGGTATGCTTTTTATGTTTACCATGTATCAAGAGTATGGTGTTATGTCGTTGTTATGGCTTCTTGGCGTAGTAGCTCTTACTGATGTTGGTGCTTATGCAGTTGGTAAAAGTATAGGCAAGACACCGTTTTGTCAAACATCTCCAAACAAAACTATGGAAGGTGTAGCTGGTGGTGTTATGGTGGCTACATTGGGTGGTATGTTCTTTGGACTTAGTATAGTTGACCTTGGCATCTCATTTTTAATCTCTTTTGCTGTTGCTGTAACTTCTATATTTGGAGATTTGTTCGAATCATCTCTTAAGCGTTCAGCTGGTGTTAAAGATAGTGGTAGTTTACTTCCAGGGCATGGTGGTGTTCTTGATAGGATAGATGGATATTTATTTGGAGGTATAGTGATGCTTGTACTTCTTCGTGGGTTAGTGTAAGTTGGTACTTCTTGGATCAACAGGTTCTATAGGGGTCAACACTCTTTTAGTCGCAAAAAGATTTGGGATAAAAGTTGAAGTTTTAGTATGTGGAAACAATATAAAACTTCTCAATAAACAGATAAAAGAGCATAATCCCAGAACAGTAGTTATTGCTAACGCCAATAATATAAAAGATGTAAATCATAAAAATGTTTTAAGTGGTGATGAAGCTATACTTAATGTTATCAAAGAGTCTAAGAGTGAACTCGTTGTAAATGCTTTAGTTGGGTTTTTAGGTCTAAAACCTACATTATTGGCGTTAGAGTGTGGTAAAAAAGTAGCATTGGCAAACAAGGAAAGCTTGGTTGCTGGTGGTGCCTTTATAGATACGACAAATATTCAGCCTATTGATAGTGAACATTTTGGACTTTGGTACTTACTTCAAGATAGAGCTGTTAGCAAGATGATCATTACTGCTAGTGGTGGGGCATTTCGTGATTGGGATATCTCAAGATTGCAGAATGCTACTTTAGCAGATACACAAAAACATCCAAATTGGTCTATGGGGCAAAAGATAACTATAGACTCAGCAACTATGGTAAACAAGATGTTTGAGCTTTTAGAAGCAAGATGGCTTTTTGGAGATGGTAATTATGATGCTATTATAGAAACAAAGTCCCTTATTCATGCTCTTATAGATTTTAAAGATGGCTCAACTACTGCTCATTTTGCAAATGCTTCTATGCAACTTCCAATAGCCTATGCCTTAGATAAAACTATGGATGAAAATATACTAAAACATGTTGATTTACTTCAAGCTGGAAGTTTAGAATTTAGGGAAATTACAACTGATAGATATCCGATATGGAAGTTAAAAGATGAAATTTTAAAGAACCCTTCACGTGGTGTTGTTATCAATGCAGCCAATGAAGCAGCGATAGAACTTTTTATAGATAAAAAGATAGGCTTTATGGATATAAGTAAAAATATTTTAAATGCTTATGAAAAGTTTGATATTACAGTTAAAAATATAGACGATGTTTTTGAGATAGATAAGGAAGTAAGAGAGTATATTTTATAAAACTTTGGCATTAATTTAAGTATAGTTTGGTTAATATGTGTTCAATAAATCTACTAAAAAAGGTTTTATAATGAAGTATTTACTTGTTTTATTACTATGTGTTGGTACGTTGTTGGCAAAAGTTCCAGATGTTGTTCCTGTTTCTTGGCTAGAGGAACATTATAAAGATCCTACATTAGTTATTATCGATGTTCGTGATGAAAAGATTTATAAAAAAGGACACCTTAAACATGCAGTAAATATACCAGTTTTTGAGAAACTTTTTTATGGAGAAGAGATGCATATACCACCTCTTTCAGATTTAAGAGAGTTGTTTAGTCAAGCAGGTATAAATGATAAGAGTGATATCGTGGTGTATGGTGGAGTTAGCCCTATTTGGTCTGCTAGATTTTATTGGATAAGTAAAGTTCTGGGTGCAGATAGTGTTGGGATACTTAAAGTTAGTTATGGAAATTGGAAAAAAGGTCAGTTACCAATAACAACAAACGAGTTTAAACCAAGGTATCAAAACTTTGCTCCAAAGATAAACAATGCATATCTAAAAACAAAACTTGATGTTCTTACATCTTTAGATACTGCTTATATAGTAGATGGACGACCTTATGAGTTTTATATAGGAAAAAAATCTCATGCAAAAAGGTATGGGCATATACTAAATGCTATCAATTTACCTGGTAGTTTAACTTATGATAAACAAGGATCAAAAAGTTTTGTAAAAGATTTTGATACTCTTAAACCACTATATAAAAAGCTAGATAAAAGCAAACCGGTGATACTTTATTGTGAAGATGGGGCAGATGCCGCTATAAACTTTTTAGTATTGAAAAAACTTGGTTACAATGTTTCTGTTTATGATGGCTCATGGCTTGAATGGGGAAATGATAAACACTTACCGATAGAAAGTCATACTACAAAAGAATAGTTATGCAAACATCAACTTATAAGGGTTCAATTCAGAAAAAATTTATAAAAGCGATTTTTTTACTTATCTCTTTTATAGTTTTTACTGGATATATCCTTTTTGTAAGTTGGTATGTTTACAAGCAGCAAGATGATCGTACATACTTAGCACATAGTATGACAAAGGTTTTGTCACAGGATTTTATAAAACTTATCCTTTTAGATGATATAAATACAGCTACAGACCTTACAACAAAATTGCAAGCGCTTACAAAAATCCAAAAAGTTATCTTATATAACAATCAAAAAAAAAGAATCTTTCAGTATATAGCATCATCAAGAGTTACCCAGGATGAGATTTTTACTACAACTACAAAAATGTTCTATCATGGAAAATCTTATGGTGAACTCTATTTTGAATTAAAGGTAGAATCCCTTTTTGAAATCTTAGAAAAAGATTTTATTTATCTGGTTGTTTTACTTATCTTATTTTTAAGTATCTCTTTTCTTTTAGTTAAATTTTATGCACATAGATTTACACAGCCTATTTTGTATTTGGTTGATTTTTTAGAAAAAGTGGAGTTAAATGGTAATATTAGTCATTATAAAGTAAAAACAAACCATGATGATGAATTTGGAAAACTATACGAAGAGATAAATTTTTTATTTACAAAAATGATAGATTTTTTGCAGCAAAAAGAGAAAGCAGAAAAAGAGTTGGCAATCTCAACACAATATGATCCACTTACAGGACTTTATAACAAAAATGGTTTTATCAACGCTTTATCTGAACTTTTAGAAAAAGACAACTTGCACTTCAATATGATGTTTTATATAAAACTGACAAATTTAAAATCTATAAATCATGCCTATGGCTATAAATATGGTGATTTTGTTCTTCAAGAGTTTTCAAAAAGTATAAAAGAAAACTTTAGTGATAGTAATTTAAGTGGACGAATGGGGGTAGGAGATTTTATATTGTACTATCAAAATGAAGATAGCAATAAGCAAGTTGTTATAGAAAAAGCACAAAATATAGCAGATGCACTCCTTGGAATATTGTCTAAAACTTTTAATATACAAGGTACTCTGATAAAAACAGAAGCTCATATAGGTATAGATATATTTAACAATGAAAAAGATCCTCTTAAGATTTTAAGGAATACAAATATAGCTTTAGAGATGGGAAGAGAGAGACATAAACAGATTGTTTACTTTGATAAACAAAATGAGAATAATGAGAAAAATATATTAAATGTTTCAGAAGGTTTATTGGTAGCACTACAAGAAGATCAACTTGAATTATTTTATCAATTGCAATACAATCAAGATAAAAATATTATTGGAGCAGAAGCTTTGATAAGATGGAATCATCCAGAATTTGGTCTGTTGTCTCCATATAAATTTATACCAATAGCAGAACGTACAGAGTTGATAGTTGATATCGGAGATTGGGTTTTAGATGCTGCATGTAAACAGTTAAAAGAGTGGGAAGCAGATGAGAGAACTAAAGATTGGATATTGGCTGTAAATGTTAGTGCCAAACAGTTTAGTAGAGATAACTTTGTATCAAATGTAAAAGAGGTTATCGCAAAGTATGATATAAATCATACAAAGTTAAAATTGGAGTTGCTCGAGACACTCTTTATAGAAGATCAAGATGAAGTGGCACAAAAGATGAAAGAACTTAAAAAACTCGATATTAATCTATCTTTAGATGATTTTGGAACAGGTTTTTCATCATTACAATATTTAAAAACATTTCCATTAGATCAAATAAAAATAGATCAATCGTTTATTATGAATATGTTTAATAATAAAAAAGATATAAATATAATCAAGTCTATAATTTACTTAGGATCACTTTTAGAGATAGATGTTATCGCTGAGGGTGTAGAGGAAAAAGAACATTATGAAAAACTTAAAGAGATTGGTTGTAAATATTTTCAAGGGTATTATTTTGCAAAACCAAAAAGTATCAAAGATATAAGTTTTACGTAGTTTAGATTTATTTTTTTAAATGGAGAAATAGTTATGAAAAAAACAGTTACTATAGATGCAAATGAAGCAGTTGCTAGAGTTGCCCATAAGATAAATGAAGTTATCGCTATCTACCCTATCACTCCCTCATCTCCTATGGCAGAATTGAGTGATGTTTACTCTATAAAAGGGGAAAGAAATATCTTTGGTTCATTACCTGATATTATGGAGATGCAGAGTGAGGGTGGAGCGAGTGGAGCTGTTCATGGTGCACTTCAAACAGGTGCATTAACAACAACTTTTACAGCTTCACAAGGTCTTTTACTTATGATTCCAAATATGTATAAGATAGCAGGGGAACTAACTCCTACTGTATTTCATGTAGCTGCCCGTTCTATAGCTGCACAAGCTCTTTCTATATTTGGTGATCATAGTGATGTTATGTCTGTTCGTCAAACTGGCTTTGCTCTTTTAGCTTCTGTAAATGTTCAAGAAGCACATGACTTTGCAGTTATATCTCAGGCGGCATCATTAAAATCACGTATACCATTTGTTCATTTTTTTGATGGTTTTAGAACATCTCATGAGGTTTCTAAGATAGAACTTTTAGAAGAAAAAACACTCAAAAAGATGATAAGCGAAAAGTTAGTTGATGCACATAGAGAAAGAGCTTTATCTCCTGAAAATCCATTTATTCGTGGAACTTCTCAAAATCCTGATGTTTATTTTCAGGGGCGTGAAAGTGTAAATATTTATTATGAAAAGCTACCAGATATACTGCAAAAGAGTATGGATAAGTTTGCTAAACTTACAGGTAGAGAGTATAAACTTTTTGATTATGTAGGTGCGAAAGATGCTACGAGAATCATTATCTTAATGGCTTCTAGTTGTGACAGTGTAGAGGAGAGTGTTGAATACCTTATGGAGCATGATGAAAAAGTTGGTGTATTAAAAGTAAGGCTTTATAGACCATTTTCCATAAAACATTTTATGCAAGTTTTACCAAAAACTGTAGAGGCTATAGCTGTACTAGATAGAACTAAAGAATCAGGTTCACTTGGTGAACCGTTATATCTTGATGTAGTAAGTGCTTTAAATGAGCTTAGAGAAGATGATGCTTTGGGCTTTAGTATGCCTCGTATAATAGGTGGTCGTTATGGATTGTCATCTAAAGAGTTTACTCCAGCAATGGTAAAAGCAGTGTTTGATGAGTTGAAAAAAGTTAAGCCAAAGAACCATTTTACTATAGGTATAAATGATGATGTTACTCATAGCTCATTAGAGTGGGATAAATCTTTCTTTATCCCAAATCAAGATCTATTTCGTGGAATGTTTTTTGGTTTAGGTAGCGATGGAACAGTTGGAGCAAATAAAAATTCCATTAAAATTATAGGTGCTCAAACTAAAAATTATGCTCAAGGTTATTTTGTATATGATTCGAACAAGTCAGGTTCTATGACAACTTCACATTTACGTTTTGGCAAAAAGCCTATAAAATCCAGTTACCTTATAGAAAGAGCCAATTTTGTTGCATGTCATCAAAGTGTTTTTTTAGAGAAGTTTGATATCTTAAAACATGCAGAAGATGGAGCTGTTTTTTTACTTAATTCACCTTTTTCAAAAGATATACTTTTTTCAAAGCTACCACACTCTGTTCAAAAAACCATCATAGATAAAAAGTTGAAATTTTATGCTATTGATGCAGCTAAAGTGGCTGCAAAAAGTAATATGGGAAGAAAGATAAATAGTGTTATGCAAACTTGTTTTTTTGCTTTATCAGATATTATTCCAAAAGATGAAGCGATAGAGAAAATTAAAGATTCTATAGAAAAAACTTATGGTAAAAAGGGAAAACAGATAGTGGAGATGAACTTTAAAGCTGTTGATAACACTTTAGAGAATCTTTTTGAGGTTGATGTTCCTAAAAAACCTTTAGGTGGTGTAGCTATGAGACCACTTGTTAAAGGTGATTTTGACAAGTTTGTTCAAGAAGTGACTCAAAAGCTTATAGCTGGTGATGGTGATGATATACCTGTATCAGATATGCCTGCTGATGGAACTTGGCAAAGTGGAACATCTCAGTATCAAAAACGAAGTACAGCACTTGAAGTTCCTTTTTGGGATCCTGATACCTGTATACAGTGCAATAAGTGTGTTTTAGTTTGTCCACATGCTGCTATTCGTTCTAAGGTAGTTAAAGAGGATTTTTTAAGTGATTTGGCGGATGATTTTCTTTATACAAAAGCGAAAGGTAAAACATTTGATGATGATGAGATGTTTACTATTCAAGTAGCAGTTGAGGATTGTACCGGATGTACACTTTGTGTTGAGGTTTGTCCAGCAAAGAATAAATCAAAAACAAATCTAAAAGCTATAAATATGACTCCACAAGAGCCAATAAGAGAGAGTGGTGCAAAGTTATGGGATGAGTTTACAAAACTACCATCTTATGATAGAAGTAAGTTAGATCATGAAAAAGCAAAAGAGACACAGTTTTTAGAACCTCTTTTTGAATTTAGTGGAGCTTGTCCTGGTTGTGGAGAAACACCGTATATAAAATTGGCTTCACAGCTTTTTGGTGATAGGATGGTTATAGCAAATGCAACAGGGTGTTCTTCTATATATGGTGGAAACTTACCAACTACACCATGGAGAAAAAATGAACAAGGAAGAGGTCCAGCATGGTCAAATTCTCTTTTTGAAGATAATGCAGAGTTTGGGCTTGGTTTTCGTCTTGCTATAGATAAACATACTGATAATGCAAAAGAGACTCTTATCGCACTTCAAGATAAAGTAGGTGTCAAGCTCAGTGAAGATATTTTAGAAAGTTCTCAAACAACAGAACCTGAGATATTTGAGCAGCGTCAAAGAGTAGAAGAGTTAAAAAATGTACTTCAAAAGATAAAGGGTGATGATGCTAAAAGGCTTACTAAGTTAGCTGATTATCTTGTAAAAAAATCTGTTTGGATGATAGGTGGTGATGGCTGGGCTTACGATATTGGTTATGGTGGAGTTGATCATGTTCTCGCAAGTGGTAAAAATGTAAATATATTAGTTTTGGATACGCAAGTGTACTCAAACACTGGTGGGCAACAGAGTAAGGCAACATTTACAGGTGCTGTAGCAAAATTTGCAGCAGGTGGAAAGGCTCAAATACCTAAAGACTTAGCGATGATGGCTATAGCTTATGGTAATGTTTATGTAGCTCGCGTAGCTATGGGGGCAAGCGATGCACAAACAGTTAAAGCCTTTGTAGAAGCAGAAGCTTATGATGGTCCATCTATTATTATTGCATATTCCCATTGTGTAGCTCATGGTTATGATCTTCGTTATGGTATGACTCATCAAAAACTTGCAGTTGATAGTGGTTTATGGGCTACATTTAGATACAATCCAGATCTTTTAAAAGAGGGTAAAAATCCTATGCATCTTGATTATAAAGCTCCGAAGATAGATGTTAAAAACTTTATGTATCAAGAGACACGTTTTAAAATGGTGGAAAAACTTGATGCAAACAATGCTGCTACGTATCTACAAACAGCAAGAGAACATGCCCAAAGTATGTATAAAAGATATAAAGATTTAGAACAATCATTTGAGAAAGAAGAGGAGAACTAAGATGGACTTGAGAACAAAATATATGGGACTTGAGTTGAAAAATCCTATAATCATAGGGGCTTCACCTCTTACCTCAACTATAGAATCTATCAAAGAGTTAGAGAAGTATGGTGCAGCAGCAGTTGTTCTTCATTCTATCTTTGAGGAGCAGATTAATCATGAGATGCATGAGATGGATCATTTTCTTTTTCATGGAAGTGAAGATTATGCTGAATCTCTTGGGTATTTTCCAGAAGTGACATTATCTAATTTAGAATCACAACATTACTTAGAGGAGATAGTAAAACTTAAAAAGGCTGTATCTATCCCTATTATAGCATCATTAAATGGTGTAAGCAGAGGGGGATGGATAAAGTATGCAACAAAGCTTCAAGAAGTAGGAGTTGATGCTTTAGAGTTAAATATTACTTATATTCCTACCGATATCGACATCTCTTCTAAAGAGGTTGAGTCTCTTTACATAGATGCTATAAAAGCAGTTAAAGAGTCTGTTGATATCCCTGTAAGTGTTAAGATGAACGCTGTTTTCTCAGCTCCAGCGAATATGGCCAAAAGGCTTAGTGATGCTGGTGCAGATGGATTAATCCTTTTTGATAGAGCCGTAAATGTTGATATAGATTTGCAACATTTAAACTCAATTCATACTATAGAAAAAACAAACTCTAAAGATATGAGTGAAGGTCTACGTTGGAGTGCTATACTTTATGGTAAAATCGAAAGTTCCTTGTGCATCTCTACTGGAGTTAGAAATTATAAAGATATACTAAAGGCCATGATGAGTGGTGCAGATGCAGTTGCTATGGTTGGTGCTGTTATGGATAATTCCCCAAAACATATAAAAAAGACTCTTAAAAAACTTAAAAAATGGATGATAGAAAATGAATATACATCTATAAAACAGATGCAGGGGAGTATCTCTTTGGCACATACCCGAAATAAGGCAGCTTATGAAAGAGCCAATTATATGAGAGTTTTAACAGATTATAGGTATTAGGATAAGTAAGCGATGTTATTAAGTATTGAGAGTTCATGTGATGATAGTGCTATAGCTATAACAGAGATAGAGACCAAAAAACTTCTTTTTCATAAGAAGATAAGTCAGGAGATAGAGCATAGTGTCTATGGTGGAGTTGTTCCAGAATTGGCTGCAAGATTACATGCAGAAGCCTTACCAAAGATTTTACAACAGTGCGAAGAGTTTTTTCCTAAATTAAAAGCAGTTGCTGTAACTTCTACACCTGGACTTGCTGTAACACTTGTAGAAGGTGTTACTATGGCAAAAGCTATATCATTGGCGTTAGAGATACCTATTATTGGCGTTAACCATCTTGTAGGACACATATACTCACTTTTTATTGAAAAAGAGACAAAGTTTCCACTTACGGTTTTACTTGTTTCAGGTGGACATACTCAAGTTATGGAAGTAAAAGGTCTTAATGATATAAAAACAGTTGCAAAAAGTATGGATGATAGCTTTGGTGAGAGTTTTGACAAAGTTGCTAAAATGATGGGGCTTGGATATCCTGGTGGTCCACTTATCCAAGAACTAGCAAAAGGTGGTGATAGGCTTAAGCATAATTTTACAGTACCTCTTCATCAATCACCACTTATAGCATTTAGTTATTCTGGGCTTAAGAATGCAGTGCGTTTGGCAGTTTTAAAGGAGCAAGAGAATTCAGAGGTAGATTACAAAGATATAGCTGCTTCATTTGAACATATTGCTACAAAACATCTTACTATGAAATTAAAAAAATATTTTAAAACAAACCCACCTAAAACTTTTGCAATAGTTGGTGGTGCTAGTGCAAATCTTTATCTTCGCTCTCAGATAGAAGAGTTGTTAAAACCACATAAAGCAGAGTTGCTTTTAAGTGAGTTAAAGTACTGTTCAGATAATGCAGCTATGATAGGAAGAGTGGCTGTAGATATGTATCAGGAAGGGATGTTTAGCTCTTTAGAAGATCTGGAAGTATCACCAAGAAGCAAACTTTAATCTACTTCATAGTAAAATCTATGTATGCAAACAAAAAGAAGATTGATCAATATAATGACTAAAGGTCTTTATATTGTGTGGAGTGTTTTAATTTTTGCTATATTAGCTATAGCTGTTGAGAGAACTTACTCTTATGCAAGATATATAGCAAAACAAAATGCTCAGACCATGGTAAATAAAGATATTGTTTATAGAAACTGGGTCGCTTCTCACGGAGGTGTTTATGTTCCAGTAGATAAACATACCCCACCAAATCCATACCTCTCCCATGTAGAAAGTAGAGACTTTAATGTCGCTGGTAGAGAGTATACACTTATGAATCCTGCATATACTTTAAGACAGATGATGGGTGAATATACAAAACAGTATGGTATTAAAACAAAAATTACAAGTAAATTATTATTAAATCCTATAAATAGACCAGATGAATGGGAAACTTTAGCTTTAAACAAGATAGAAAGTTTAAGATCAAGATATGTTGAATTTACAGATATAGATGATAAAACTTATCTTCGTGCAATGACCCCTTTGTTTACAAAGAAAGGTTGCTTAAAATGTCATGCTTTTCAAGGTTATAAAGTTGGTGATATAAGAGGAGGAGTAAGTATATCTATCCCTATGAAACCATTGTACAATGATGCATTCAAGGGTTCTTTATTGCTCAGCGCTCTTTTCTTTGTTCTTTGGATAGTTGGTTTAGTTGCTATTCGTATGTTTAGTAAAAAGATATACTCATATATAGATGAGAAAGAGTTGATGTATGAGGAGTATATCTATGGGCTTGTAAGTGTTGTAGAAAAAAGAGACACTTACACTGCTGGACACTCTACTCGTGTTGCGGACTATGCTGAATTGATAGCTAAAAAGATGGGTATATCTGAAGCGGAGATACACGTTCTTCATCGTGCTGGTATGCTTCATGATATAGGTAAAGTTGGTATACCTGACTCAGTCTTTTTAAAACCAACCAGGTTAAGCTTGGATGAGTATAAGATGATTCAAGAACATGTAAATATGAGTTATGAGATGTTGAAAAATATCTCTATCTTTGATGAGATAAAAGAGATAGTAAGAGATCATCACGAACATTATGATGGTAGTGGTTATCCAAGAGGTCTGATGGGTGATGATATCCCACTTTTAGCTCATATCTTAACACTTGCAGACTCTTTTGATGCTATGACGACAGATAGAATTTATAAGGGTAGGAAAAGTGTTTCTGAAGCTTTAAAAGAGATAGCAAAACTTTCTGGTAAGCAGTTTCATCCAGATGTTGCAAAAGCTGCTTTGATAGCTTTAAAAGATGTTATTATAGAACAGGTTGAAAATCAAAAACCAATAACATCTATAGAGAAAGAGCGTTTTAGTTATTTTTATAAGGATCCACTGACTGGAGCCTTTAATGAAGCATATCTACGTTCACATACTGAAGATATGAAAGATTTTAAGTCACTGATTTGGGTGTCTTTGACAAATTTTCATGATTATAATAAAAAGCATGGATGGAACGAAGGGGATAAAGTTCTTATAGATATAGTTGATATCATGAATGAAAAGTATTCAGGTGTACAAAAAGTTTATAGATTTTTTGGTGATAATTTTTTATTTGCTTTATATGATGCTACTATACAAAAACAGGTTATAGATGATTTAAAAAAATTGTTTGAACAAAGGGAGATAACATACAAGATGAAAATCTCTGATTTATCTACAAAAAATACGGATGGTATAAAGATTCTTGAAGATGTTCTCGATAAACTTTTTTAAGCATAAAAAGTCAGTTTTTATACTGCCTGTCGTTATTTTTGTCTTTTTAGAGATACTTGTTATTATTGGTATTATATCTGCAAAAGATATTCAAACAAAAAATTATCTTAGTAATTTATCTCCTGATTTTAAGTCGCATATAGATGTTGCAAATACTCATCTAAACGATATTGCAAAGATATTTTATGATACAGATATAAATACAGTACCGATTAAGAAACTGATGTATGATGCTACTTTAACAAAAGATAAGAAGAGATTACAATCTTTAAGAGATGCTTTGTATAATGAGTTAAAGTATACATATCTTTATATGAAAAAACATAATGTTAGACAATTGCATTTTCATCTTCCCGATTCTGTTAGCTTTTTAAGATTTCACAGGCCAAATAAATTTGGAGACTCTCTTATAGGTATAAGAAAAACTGTAGATTATGTTAATGAGTATAGAACACCTATATCTGCTTTTGAAGAGGGAAGAATTTTTAATGGATTTAGGAATGTATTTCCGATATTTTATAAAGATATTTTTGTTGGAACTGTTGAGGTTTCTTTCTCTTTTGAAGGGCTTCAGGATATACTTGTAGGTATAGATACAACATCTTACCTTTTTATGGTAAAAACAGATGTAGTTGATAGTAAAGTGTTTAAAAATGAACAAAAAAACTATAAGTATAGTAATTTTAATGGTTATGAATATGATAAAGATACTTTAAAAAATATTATGGAATTCTCATTAAAAGATATGTATCATATAAATTCTATAATCTACGATGGTATAAAAGATAAACTTGATAATAGTGAACTTTTTTCTATCTATTATAAAAGTAAAGATATCTATGATAATAATTCTATTATTGTCTCATTCTCACCAGTAAAAAACTTAAATAATAAAACAGTAGCATATATAATTCACTATCAGTTTGGTAGTTTTATAGATATGATTTTAAACAATATAAATATTCTTTTTATTTTACTTAGCACACTTTCATTGTTGATAAGTGCTATATTTGGTTGGATATTTTATGCAGAGAGAAAAAAACAAGAAAATATACATTATTTTGCTATGCATGATGCACTTACAAATATATATAATCGACATGGTGTTTATGAGATACTAAACCATAAACTTTTAGAGTTTAAAAGAGTTAGAAGTGATTTTAGTGTTATCTTCTTTGATATAGATCATTTTAAAAATATCAATGATACATATGGTCATGATATAGGAGACTATGTACTTGAAAATATCTCTAAACTGGTATCTTCATCTATAAGAGAAAGTGATATATTTGCTAGATGGGGTGGAGAAGAGTTTATAATTTTTCTTCCATTTACAAATCTTAAAGATGCAAAAAAATTGGCTGAGAAATTGAGATATAAGATACAAGAGCATGCTTTTGGAAATGTTGAACAGATAACTTGTAGTTTTGGTGTTACAGAATTTAGAGAAAAAGACACTAAAACAAGTTTACTAAAAAGGGTTGATGAACTTTTGTATGAAGCAAAAGATTCTGGTAGAAATATTGTAGTAGATGATTTTAAGTCTTAACTTAAACTTAGTTATAAAGAGTTTTTTTTTAAATAAGAGTAAAATTATTGGATTTAACATATACTTCTTTCAACAAAACGCAGAAGCGTTCAAAAATTAAAATAAAAGGATTTGAATATGGCAACAACTAAATTCAAAGGTCAAGAAGTAGAGTTATTAGGTAATGAAGTAAATGTTGGAGATAAAGCTCCTGAGGTAACAGTTGTAAACTCTGATGGTTTAGGTGATGTAGTAGTTGGTGGTGCTCAAGGTCACAAACAACTTATCATCGTTGTTCCTTCACTAGATACAGGTGTATGTGCTACTGAAACTCGTAACTTCAATGCAAAAGCTGCAAACTTAGATGGTGTTAAACCAACTATCGTTTCTCTTGACCTTCCATTTGCTGCTGGTCGTTTTTGTTCAACTGAAGGTATCGATAAATTAACAGTAACTTCAGATTTCCGTAACAAAGATTTCGCTAACGCTTATGGTGTACTTCTTGGTGGTTCTGTTCTTGCAGGTGTAACTTGTAGAGCAATCTTCGCTATAGATGAAAATGGAATTGTAACTTACAAAGAGATTGTTCCAGAGATCACTGAAGAGCCTAACTACGACGCTGCAATCGCTGCAGTAAGCTAGGTCAAACTTTTACTTTTAAACAGCAAACTTTAGTGTTTGTTGTTTATCCTTTTTCCACTTCCTTATACACTTTATTCCTACTTAAGATTTTAAACAAACTACTCTGATATAATATTACATACAATTTTGGAGAAGATAAATATGAAAAAAATAATAATCGCTACAGGTTTAGCCTCACTTTTATCATTATCGTTAAATGCTGACTTTTTAAAGTTTGAGATAGGTGCTGGTGGATGGAACCAAGATCCAAGTGGAACAGTTGTTCAACATGAGGCTGGTTCATTAGATGCTACATATACTTCAAATGAAACTACAGTTACAAATGCTTATGTGTGGATGCTTTTAAAACACCCCATACCTATTGTTCCAAATATAAGATTGGAATATGCTAAGTTAAATGATGAGGGTGTGGCAAAAGGTTCTTTTGATAACTTTAATGCTCCACTTGGTTCAGCATCTAGTATAGATATAACGGAATATGATGTGATCCCTTATTATAATCTTTTAGATGATTCTCTTTGGATTACTCTTGATTTAGGTGTTGATTTGAGAATACAAACAACAGATTTTAAGGCTAATAATGTTGAGTTAGTATCTATGCCAAACTATTTAGCTACATATGAAGATGAAACTACTACCTTAATCCCACTTCTTTATGCAAGAGCAAGAGTTGAGATACCATCTACAGATATAGGTTTAGAAAGTGATGTAAAGTTTATCACTTATGATGGTTCTACTGTTTATGATATTCGTGCTAAGGTAGATTATACATTAAGTTTTGTTCCAGTAGTACAACCTGCACTAGAGATAGGTTATAGGATTCAGAAGTTTGATGTAACTGATGATGATACAGTAACTGATCTTACATTTGCTGGTGTATATGGTGGTTTGATGCTTCGTTTTTAGATAAATTTTTTATCTAGTATAATGATTTCACATTCAAGGTTGATACCAAAATGCTCAAAAACTCTTTTTTGAGCTTCTTGGATAAGCCAGATAGCATCTTTGAAAGTTCCAGTGCCATTATTTACAAGAAAATTAGCATGTTCCTTGCTAAAACACATATCCCCCATCATAAAACCTTTTAAACCAACTTTTTCTATTAGTCTTCCTGCATAGTCACCTTTCGGATTTTTAAAACAGCTTCCTGCACTTGGAGTTGATGGTTGATTTTCTCTCATTTTTTTAAACATTTCCACTTTCTCTTTTTTAAATCCATAGCTTAATTCAAAACTAGCTTCAAGTATAGGTAAATCTATATCTGTGTATCTGTATCTATAGTTTATATCTGCTTTGTTTTTTGATGATATTGGCGTTAGGATAGATATAAGATGGTTAAATATTTCATACTCTTTAAGTCCAGCGTTCATATAAACCAATCCACCAAGTTTTCCAGGAAGATGAGATAAAAATTCAAAATTTGTTATATCATGTTTTTTGCAAAAGGATGCTATTTTGCCAGATGGAGTTGCTCCACCTATTTTTAGAGTATTATCTTCTATCTTTATATAATCAAAATCCTTTCCAAGCATCATAAGTGGAGGTGGGTTCTCACCTATAAGAGTATTGTTACATGAGCCTATAAGATAATGATCTTTTAAAAATGGGGTTTGCTTGGTTAGTATAGATACTTCAAAACTATTACCTATTTTAAAAGATGAATAATTTTTGAAGTTTATCTTTTTTTTCTTCATCACTGCACAAAGTTAGGGATAAGACCAAATATATGCTTGGCAAAGTCAGTCATCTCGTTTAACATCCATGGCATAGTTAAAACTATAACTATAACTACTCCTATAATTTTAGGGATAAAAGATAGTGTCATCTCATTTATCTGTGTTGTTGCTTGAAATATAGAAACAGCCAACCCTAAAAACATCCCTGTTAGAAGACCAGGTAGTGCTAAAAGGAGTGCTATTTTAAAAGTTTCAACACCAAGTGCTACAAGTTTTGCTTCCATAGGTTATGAGTTCCTAAGTTCTGCGTATTTAGTTGGTATAAGATAGTCTTGTATCTTTACTTCACTATCATAAAATCCATGCTTATATCCAAGTTCAAAAAGTTTATCTATCGCTTTGTATTGGATTTCACTTAGTGTGATAGACTCATCATTTGCATAAAGTTCTAAGTACTTATCTAGTGTTGGAGCATCGATACGCACAAGATCTCTCTCTATAAGCATCTCTGATAGTTTTGCTTTGTGGTCTCTTGCTACTTGCACAGCTTTTGTAAGTGTAGCTTCATATTCTATAGCTTTGTTTAGTGGGAGTGAACGGCGAATTGCCATACCACCAAGAGGAAGAGGTAACTCATCTCCTGCTAACTCTTGCCATATATCCCACATCTCACGTTCAACCTCAAGTGCATCATCGTAGGTTAGTATAGACTCATGTATAAGAACACCAGCATCAACTTTGCCATCTATAACAGCTTGTTCAATATCTAAAAAATTCATATAAGTTATACGGGCATCAGGGTAAGCTATACGAAAAAGCATAGCATTTGTAGTGTGTTTGCCACTTAGTGCAACTTTGAAGTTCCTTTTTAGTGTAGTACCTTTTCTTTTTATAAGTTTAGGTCCATATCCTTCACCAAAACTAACAGCAGTACGAAGAGGTGCATACTCGTCTTTTATGTGTGGATAAAGAGCAAAGCTAATTGCGACTATATCATATAAACCATTTAAGGCATCTTCATTTAGTGTTTGTATATCTTTGGCGATGTTATCAAAAGTGACACCTTCCATATCTACCCAGCCAAATTTTATGGCATAGTACATAAAGATATCATCTGCATCTGGTGAGTGAGCTATAAGTGTTTTTTTCATAGTTATATTTTAACCAATTTTTATAAAACATTAGCTTTAATTATCTGTTAATGATTATTGTCTTATCATATATGTATGAATAAAAAATTAAATTTTAAACATGAATGGGTTTCTCAATTATTGGGTAACACATATATAGGTATATTGGTTGTAGATAAAGTTAGAAAAAATCTTTTTGTAAATAATCGAATGTGTGAGATGTTTGGTTTTAGTGTTGATGAGATACTTCAGACTGATGCTAGAGTTTTTCATATAAATGATGAAACTTTTTTAAATTTTGGTAAAGAGGCTTTTGAGTTCGTTTTAAAAGGTGAACCTGTTCATATAGATTATGAATTTATCAGAAAAGATGGAACAACTTTTTGGGCTCATATATCTGGTGATTTAATAGCAAACGAGGAAGAGGTTCTTTGGACACTTGTTGATATAACACAGAGAAAAGAGCTTGAACTTGAACATTATAAACAAGCACAACTTATAGAACAGATGCAAGATGGTGTTGCTACGATAGATCTTAATAGTATATGTATCAGTTGGAATAGAGGGGCACAAAGGATACTAGGATATACTAAAGATGAGATGTTGGGTGAAGCTGTAGAGAAGCTTTATCTTGAAGATGACCTAGAAGAAAGAAAAAGAAATATGCAACGTATCCAAGAGGAAGGTTTTTTTGTTATAGAAAGAAAATTTGTTGCAAAAGATAAGAGTGTTATAGAGGTTGAGTTAACTGGATCTGTACTAAAAGATGTGGATGGAAATATAATAGGCATAATTGGGTACTTTAAAGATATAGGGGATAGGAAAAAAGCTCAAAGAGAGTTAGAAGAGTTAAATTATAATTTAAAACAATATATGGATGTTATAGATAAGATAGATATAGGTATCTTTGTTGTTGATGATGACTTCAATATCAGATATATGAATAATACAATGATAAAATGGTTTGGTGATCAAACAAATAAAACTTGCTTCTCTTCTGTTGCAGGATTAAATGAAGCATGTTCTTACTGTAAGTTGGGTGAAGTTATACATGAAAATAAAAAAGTTTTATATGAGCCAGTAACGCCAAATGGACAATCATTTGAGATAGTAGCTACTTCTATAAAAAACTCAGATGGTACGATAAGTAAGATGGAAGTTATAAGAAATATAACAGATAGAAAAAATGTTGAACATAATCTTTTAGCACAAAAAGAGGAACTTGACTATCTTGCACATCACGATGCTTTAACCGGTTTACCAAATAGGATACTTTTTAATGATCGCTTAAGCCAAGGTATAAAAAAAGCAAAAAGAAATAAAAAGATATTGGGTCTGTTGTTTATAGATCTTGACCATTTTAAAGAGATAAATGATTCTTTGGGTCATGATATGGGTGATGAAGTTTTAAAAGAAGTAACATTAAGGTTACAGTCTGTTATGAGAGAAGAGGATAGTTTAGCTCGACTAGGTGGAGATGAGTTTACTATTGTGTTGGAAGAGTTGGCGACACCACAATCTGCAGCTATATTTGCGAGAAAAATATTGGATGTTTTATCTAAACCTTTAGTTATAAACACACATACAATGTATATATCAAGTAGTATAGGTATAAGTCTTTATCCAGATGATAGTGAAGATGGTAAAGATCTTTTAAAATTTGCAGATTCTGCTATGTATAAAGCTAAAGAGGAGGGAAGAAGTAATTTTCAGTTTTATGCTCCAGAGATGACAGAGATAGCTTTTGAAAGAGTTGTGATGGAGGTTAGTCTTCGTCAAGCTATAGAAAAAAAAGAGTTTGTTGTTTATTATCAGCCACAAGTGGATGGAAAAGAGAATAAGCTTGTAGGTATGGAGGCATTAGTTAGATGGAGACACCCTATTATGGGGATAATATCTCCTGCGAAGTTTATCCCCTTAGCAGAATCAACAGGTCTTATAGTAGATATAGATATGATAGTTATGAAAGAGGCTATGAATCAGTTTAAAAAATGGTATCAGATGGGTTATAATCCTGGTGTATTGGCTTTAAATCTTACTGTAAAACAGTTAGGTAAAGATGATTTTGTAGAGACTTTAAATCAGTTGATGGATGAGGTAGGGTGTAACTGTACACATATAGAATTAGAGGTTACAGAGAGTCAGATTATGAGTAATCCAGAGTTAGCCATAAAAACATTAAATAAGATAAGTGATTTGGGGATAGAATTGGCAATAGATGACTTTGGAACTGGTTACTCCTCTTTGGCTTATTTAAAAAAGCTTCCTATAAATAAACTAAAGATAGATCAGTCATTTGTAAGAGATTTACCTTATGATGAGGAAGATATAGCTATAGCCAATGCAGTTATAGCTCTTTCTAAAAGTTTAAAATTGCATGTAATTGCTGAGGGTGTTGAAACTTTAGAACAAAAAGATTTCTTGGTTAATGCAGGGTGTAGAAATATACAAGGGTATTATTACTCAAAACCTATTCCAGCAGAAGAGATAGAAGATATTTTAAAAATGGGTTTTAAAATTTAAGTTAATTAAAAATATGTCAAATTGAAATATATTTGAAAAATAACTAAAAATAAGTATATAATTTTTTAAAATTAATAATAAGTGAGCTAAATTATGGATGCAAATAAACAAAAGTCACTAGACTTAGCGATGAAACAGATAGATAAAGCTTTTGGTAAAGGTGCTTTGATGCGTCTTGGTGATAAAAATATAGAACCTATACAATCGATAAGTACTGGTTCTTTGGGATTGGATTTGGCACTTGGTATAGGTGGTGTACCACAGGGTAGAGTTGTTGAAATATATGGACCTGAAAGTTCTGGTAAAACAACATTAGCACTTCAGATAACAGCAGAGTGTCAAAAAAACGATGGTGTTTGTGCTTTTATAGACGCTGAACATGCTCTTGATGTGATATATGCTAAAAATTTGGGTGTAGATGTTGAAAATCTTTTAGTATCTCAACCTGATTATGGTGAACAAGCATTAGATATAGTTGAGACGATTGCAAGAAGTGGTGCTATAGACTTGATAGTTATAGATTCTGTAGCTGCTCTAACGCCAAAAGTTGAACTAGAAGGTGAGATGAATGATCAACAGGTTGGTGTTCAGGCAAGGTTGATGTCAAAAGCACTTAGAAAATTAACTGGCGTTTTAAGTAAAATGAACTGTACTGTTATATTTATAAATCAAATTCGTATGAAGATAGGTATGATGGGATATGGCTCTCCTGAAACGACAACAGGTGGTAATGCACTTAAATTTTATGCCTCAGTTCGTATAGATGTTCGTCGTATCGCTTCACTTAAACAGGGTGAATCTCAGATAGGAAATCGTGTAAAAGCAAAAGTTATCAAAAACAAAGTTGCACCGCCATTTCGTCAAGCTGAATTTGATATCATGTTTGGAGAAGGTATCTCAAAAGAGGGTGAGTTAGTTGACTATGGTGTGAAACTAGATATCATAGACAAAGCTGGTGCTTGGTTTGCATATGGGGATTCTAAGCTTGGTCAAGGTCGTGAAAATGTCAAACAAAAGTTTAAAGATGAACCAGAATTAGCAGCAGAGATAGAAGAGAAGATAAAAGTAGCTATGGGTATAAGTGATGTTATGGTTATGGATACAACAGAGATAGAAGATAGTGATTCTTGATAATTTTAGCTTTTTTGGCTTAATATGGTGAAATTTCTAACTTTTAGTACTTTTATAGCACAGGATGTTTTGATCTTTTTTTACTATATAGGTGTTTTGTTTTTACCATTTTTTATTTATTATTATAGAGAGTTTTTAGTACAAAAGCTCTCTTTCTTCTCTACTCAAAATCAAAAAAAATTTATTATTTTTATGCTACTTATGTTTTTATGTATGGAGTTATTCTGGCGTATAATGTTTGAAGTTATGATAGGCTATTTTGATATGCATGATTATCTTTATGAAGTTTCAAAGAGTTTGAAGTAGTTACAATTTTTAAACATCAAACAAACTTTTAATGAAATTTGGATAAAATAGCAGCAATAATATACAACTTTAAAGGCGAAAAATGTTTATAGATAGCGTAAGTGCGATAGAAGTTATGGATTCACGTGGTAATCCAACGGTAAAAGCGACAGTTGAGTTAAGTGATGGAACAGTTGAGAGTGCTATAGTGCCTTCAGGTGCAAGTACAGGTAAACGTGAAGCATTAGAGCTTCGTGATGGAGATGATCGTTTTATGGGTAAAGGTGTTCTTAAAGCCGTTGGTCATGTAAATAATGAGATTAATGATGTTTTAGTAGGTATGAGCCCATTTAATCAAGCTACTATTGATGCTACTATGAAAGAGCTTGATGGTACTGAAAATTATGGTAATTTAGGTGCAAATGCAGTTCTTGGTGTTTCTATGGCAGTAGCTCGTGCAGCTGCAAAGTCTCTTGGTATGCCACTTTATCGTTACCTTGGTGGTGCAAATGCAATGGTAAATCCTACTCCTATGTTAAATATCATTAATGGTGGTAGTCATGCAGACAATAGCGTTGATTTTCAAGAATATATGATTATGCCTGTAGGTTTTGAAGATTTTGCTGAGGGATTACGTGCTTCTGCTGAAGTGTATCATAATTTAAAAGCTATTCTTAAAGAGAAAGGTCATTCAACATCTCTTGGTGATGAGGGTGGTTTTGCTCCAGATCTTAGCTCAAATGAGGAACCTATTCAAGTTATCATGGAAGCTATAGATAAGGCTGGTTATAAAGCTGGTGAGCAGATAGCAATCGCACTTGATGTTGCTGCATCTGAGATAGTAGCGCAAGAGGGTGGTTATAGACTTGAATCTGAGAATCGTACAGTTTCTTCTGCTGAGCTGGTAGATTATTATGCTGATCTTTGTTCTAAATATCCTATAGTTTCTATAGAAGATGGTTTAAGTGAAGATGATTGGGATGGTTTTAAACTTATGACTGATAAGCTTGGAGATAAAATACAGATAGTTGGAGATGATCTTTTTGTTACAAATGTTAACATCCTAAATGAAGGTATCCAAAAAGGTATAGCAAATGCTATTCTTATCAAACCAAATCAGATTGGTTCTGTAAGTGAAACTATGCTTACTGTTCGTCTTGCGCAGAGAAATGGTTATAACTGTGTTATGAGTCATCGTTCTGGTGAAAGTGAAGATGCGTTTATTGCAGATTTTGCTGTAGCACTTAATTGTGGTCAGATAAAAACAGGTTCAACTGCTCGTGGTGAGAGAACTGCAAAATACAATCGTCTCTTAGAGATAGAAAACGAAGTTATGTATGGTGAGTACTTAGGTTTAGCACTTTTTAGCTAAGACTTTGTTATGAAAAAAGAGGAACTTTATGAGGAGATAGATACAAGGGAAAGTTTTACCCAAAAGTATCTTGGTCTGTCTCTTGTAAAGTTCTTTACACTTATAGCTGTTGTAGTAGGTATTGGTATATACATAGGTATACTTTTATATGGTACAAATTCTATAGATGTCTTACTTGATTTGCAAGAGTATGAAGCTTATCTAAAAGATGAAGTAGGTGATTTAAAAGTCAAAAATGCAGAACTTCAACGTGAGTATTTTGAACTTAAAGAGATATCGGTACAGTAAAAGGGTTAGATAATGGTAAAAAAAATTGTAATTTCGATACTTCTTTGTTTACCTCTTTTTGCGAGGGAAAATCCATTTTTTCCTTCTCAAGGAGAGATTGATATACCTATGAGCTCAAATCAAGTACAAGATGTTCCTGAATTAAAAAGGGCAACTTTAAAACTTCCATCTTCTGCCAGAATTATTGAAAGTATTACTATAAAATATAAAACTTTAGATGGTGATATAAAAGAGCAAACAGAAGTCCTTCAAAATAGTATAGATTGGCATTTACCTGTATTTATATCTCAAAATATGCAAACAGAAGATAAAAAAAAGTCTTTTTCAAAACATTCACATAAAAATTTTCATAAAATTTTATCACTTAAATATATCTCATTATATGAAAATGCTAAAGAGATGAAAGTAATAACAAAAGATAAACTTATGCGTCATTTTATAATGGTTGAACCACATAGAATAGTGATGGATTTTAAAAGGGATATCGATATACGAAGCCATAAAAGTGATATTAATCCAAATCGTAGATTTATCTCTGCAAGGATAGGCAATCATACTGGATATTATAGGGTTGTTGTTGAGTTAGATGGAGAGTATGTATATAAGATATCTCGTATAAAAGATGGTTATTTAGTTAGTATTAGATAAGTTTACTGATAATGATACCATTTTGATGAGACCTTTTTTGTTTGTAGTTAGTTCTTCATTAAGAAGATATATTTGTATCTTTAGATCATGCACAAGTTTTAGTTGAATAAGCAAGTGAAAAAATGAAACAGTTTGTAACTATTGCTAGATATCTTAATATAAAAGCTCTAAATGATGGTATACTAGTAGATAAATAATCAGGTACTATTTTTAAAATGCGTGTGATTTGATTTTTATCGCGTCTATTTAAAAGTTTATATTGATTTAACTGATGAGAGAGTAAATAAAGAGAAATGAAGATACCTTTAGCAACCTGTTTGTTGATGTCTACCATAGTAACAGCAGAGGTTGAAGAAACTGTACCTTCGCAAAATACTTATAAAGATATCTCAAAAAGTATGAGTGTAAGTGTTAAAAAAAGAAGATTTTTAAATCTTATGCTACCACCTATAAATAGAGTTCATAAAGAATTACAAGAACAGTTTATACAGATAAAAAATGATATTTTAGCTGGTGTAAACAAGAAAGAGATTCAAAAACTTAAAAAGATATATAAAGTAGAAAGTGATGAAGATCTACTTTATGCACTTAAACCTCACCCAAAAAGTATCGTATTGGCACAAGCAGCTATAGAAAGTGCTTGGGCAACTTCAAGATTTTTTATTCAAGCAAATAATGTTTTTGGAGTGTGGAGTACGCATCCATCTCAAAATAGACTGGCGGCTGCTCAAAAAAGGGGAGATAGGACTATCTGGGTAAGAAAATACTATAGTTTAGAAGAAGCAGTACGTGAATACTATAAGATGATTGCTAGAGGGGATAGTTATTTTGATCTACGGATGTATAGATATAACAGTGATGATCCATGCTTAATTATACAAGGATTAGATAAATATTCAGAAAGAGGTTATGAGTATGTAAATATAATCTCAACAGTTATAAGACATAATAATTTTACAAAATATGATAAATAATATTCTCATCTAAAAGATGAGAATATTTATATTGTTATGGCCAAGTTGGTTCTGCGATAAGTGAACTTGTGTTAAAGTCATTGTGTAATGTTACTTTTGAAACATTCCACTCACTTAAATTTTGATCAAAAGCAGCAGCATGATAAAATGTTTTGTTCATATCTGTAACATTAGATACATCCCATCCACTTATGTTTACATCAAATTTTGTAGTATTTGCAAAAGTAGAATTTAAAGTAGTCACTTTTGATACTGACCAATTTTTTATACTTGAATTAAATTCACTAGCACCATCAAAAGTATATGACATATCTGTAACATTAGATACATTCCAATCACTTATATCTTGGTTAAATGCTGCAGCATCACAGAACATACCACCAAGGTGAGTTACGTTAGAGATATTCCAAGCACTAATATTTGAATCAAATGCAGTTGCTTTGTAGAACATATCATCCATATTTGTAACTTTAGCTACGTTCCATTTGCTGATATCTGAATTAAATGCAGTTGCTCCATTAAACATATCATTCATATTTGTAACTTTAGCAACATTCCATGTACTTATATCTTGGTTGAAAGATGTTGCATCTTTAAATGCAGCTTTCATATTTGTTATAGTTGAAACATCCCATGTACTTAAATTTGAATCGAAAGAAGATGCACCATTAAATATATCTGAGATATCTGTTACTTGAGAAAGATCTGGTTTGTCTTTTGCCAAAATAACCATATTTTTAGCTTTATAAAATGCTTTATTAAAACTAAACCAATGTGCATCTCCCCACTGATCAATACTTTTAAGCTTGTTTGAGTTGTTATCATCAAGGTATATTATAGCAGGAAATAAACCTGTTATTTTAATTGTGTGATTTCCATCAGTTGTATATTGATGTAGTTTATTGGTTGATATATTTACATCAGTTGTACCATCACCCCAATCTACAGTGTAGTTATAAGAGTACGTATTGCTTTTTGTAGATATAGTTATTTTTTTATCTGCACTAGTTGTTGACCATCTAGTTATAAAAGGTACAGTTGCATAATTTACAGTAGATACAGGTTTAACCACAGGTTTAGTAGTTTCAGGTTTAGTAACTACAGGTTTGGTAATAGCAGGAGCATCTATTTTTGTTCCATCTTCATTTATATCTAGTACTGCAAATGTTTCTTCTAAATGTTGAAGAGCATCACTTTCTGAAACTAAAACAATCTTATCACCCAGCAATTTTTGTATTTTTTCATCAAATGTTGGTGATGTAAAGTCAATCTTTTCAGATAATTGTTTCTTCAGTATTGCTTCATCTATTGTTATAGCATTTGTAGGATCTCCATCTTTATCCAGTGTTTGCAATAATTGAGCAAAATTGAGAGCAGCTATTTTATTGTTTGGAAAAAGTGTATAAGGTGTTATATAGTCCGATACAGCAACTTTACCTAAGTAAGTGTTACCTAAGGCAAACTCTACTTCATCACCTGTTTCACAAGTAAATTGTCCTTTAGTGTTTGTAGTACCAGTTAAGCCAGAAGTACATCTATAAATAAGTCCACTTACGGCACTATCTACAAATACACCAGTTTTTGGGTTTGTTATATTTTCTGTATTATCACCACTACAACCTATTAAAAGTAGTGTAAATGCGATAAGAGAAGTGTTTAATTTATTCATTTATTAAATCCTTTATATTATCAAAATTATTGTATTGTATCATATTGGGCTTATATTGAAATTTTATTGAGTATAAAATCTGATATAATTGCATTTATGAATCAATTAAAAGATTATTTAGATGCTCACGATATAAGTGAAATGCACCCCTCAGATATAGCTAAAATATTAAAAGAGTTAGATGATAATGAATTTTCACAAGCTATTAAGCTTGTTCCTCAAGATCTAGTTGGAGATGTAGCTCTTGCTCTTCCAGATAGATATTTTGATGATGTAGTTGAAAATTTAAGTGTTGATCAACTTTCTCATGCTGTTACAGAGTTAGAGTCTGATGATCAGTTAGAATTTATGCAAGAACTAGAAGAGGTAGATGAGTCTATCGCCTCTGAAGTATTTGAAAGTCTTGATGAAAATGATCAAGAGGAGATAACAAAACTTCAAACATATGAAGAGAATGAAGCTGGTGCTTATATGCAGCTTGAACTTTTCACTGCATATAAAGATGAGATAGTTCAAGATGTTATAAAAAGGTTTGCAAGACTTAGAAAAGAAAATGAAGTTGAAAATGTTCAAAACCTTTTTATAACAGATAAAGATGATAAGCTTTTATATGCTGTTGGTTTAGACGATCTTTTAATCTTTGATTTTTCAAAAACAATTATAGAAAATATAGAGATAAGTGAAGATAGTTTTGAACCCATAAAAGCACAAGATAGAGATGATATAAAAGAAGTTGTTCGCATTTTTGAACATTATGATCTTTCTGTTTTAGCTATAGTCAATGCTTATGGTATACTTCTTGGACGTATAACTTCTGATGATATTTATGATATCATCAATGAACATGCAACAGAGCAGATGTATAACTTGGCTGGGGTTGATGATGATGCGGAAGAGGATGAGGAGATTATACCTGCTGGTAAGAAACGAGCGGTTTGGTTATCTTTTAATCTCTTAACGGCTATACTCGCATCTTTAGTTATTGGTTTGTTTTCAAATACATTGGAAAGTATGGTTGCTTTAGCAGTACTTATGCCTATAGTAGCTTCAATGGGTGGAAATGCAGGTACTCAAAGTTTAACAGTTGTAGTGCGTCAATTGGCGTTAGGGGATATCTCTCAGGGCGATGCTATGAGAATTATTAAAAAAGAGGTTGCTATCGCTTTGATGAATGGTATGCTCTTTGCTGTTGTTATGGGAATTATCGCAGCAATTTGGTTTGATAAGGGGATGTTAGGTGTGGTTATAGCACTTAGCATGATTATAAACTTGTTAATGGCAGGTTTTTTTGGTGCTACTATCCCTTTACTACTAAAAAGATTAAATGTAGATCCAGCAATAGGCAGTACAGTTATACTAACAACTGTTACTGATGTTGTTGGTTTTTTTAGCTTTTTAGGTTTAGCAACATATATATTATTGTAAGGAATTATTAAAACGTGGATTTATTGATACTATTTTTTGTGTTATCTGTTGGTGTGTCTTTCTTGTGTTCTGTACTAGAATCGGTACTTTTATCTATAAATATGTCATATGTAGCAGTTTTAGAAAAAGAGAGACCAAGTGTAGGAAAGTTACTTCGTATACAAAAAGAAAATATAAACAAATCTATAGCAAGTATACTTATACTAAATACTATAGCTAATACTCTTGGAGCAGCAGCAGTTGGTGCACAGGCATCTGAAGTTTTTGGAAATGATGCTGTTGTTGTTGTATCTATTGTTTTGACATTTGCTATATTGTTTTTAAGTGAGATTATACCTAAAACTATAGGTGCTATACATTGGAAAGCATTAGCACCTGTCGCTGCACAATTTATACGAGTTTTTATATGGATTACATATCCAATTATATTGACTACGCTTGCTGTAACAAACAAGATAAGTACAGGTAAGGGTGATGCAAATTCACTTACTAAAGAGGAGCTTTTAGAGAGTATGCTTCAAAGTGAAGATGATGGTGTTATAGATGAAAAAGAATCAGATGTTATAGAAAATATATTGAATCTTGATAATATAAAAGTTGGAGAAGTTTTAACCCCAAGAAGTGTCGTTTTCTCTTTAGATGAAGATATGACTTTAAAAGAAGTTATAGAAACAAAACCTGCTATATTTAAGTTCTCAAGGATTCCAGTTTATAAAGATTCTATAGAAGATGTTGTTGGTCTTGTTCTTACAAAAAAGATATTTAAACAAGCCCTTGAAGATGATAGCGTAACTATAGGTTCTATCAAAAAAGAGATGTTTTCTATAAATGAAAATGTACCAGTAAGTAAGGCTCTTGATCTGTTTATATCTAAAAAAGATCATATGTTTTTAGTTACAGATAATTATGATCAGACAGAGGGTATTATCACACTTGAAGATTGTGTAGAAACTGTTTTAGGTGTCGAGATAATGGATGAAAGTGACACAACAGAAGATATGCGTGAACTTGCAAAAACTAAGATGAAACTTAAAAGAAAAGCAAATAATGCCACCAATTAGGGAAAAAAAGGTGGCATTTAAAGGAAGTTAAGTTAATTTAGTCTTTTAGACTCTCGAAAGGATCTATCTTTTAGTTGGACATCAAGTCCGATATTTTCCTTTCATGTAGATATTATATAAATAAAAAGTGTCAAATTAATGTTAATCTTTTTACATACAAGGGATTCTTGGAATTTTTCCTAGTTTTGAGTAGCGACAGTATGTACCCCAACCTTTTTTAAGCCAGTGACCAACGATAGGCATAGGTATCATAAATGCACGTTTTTCATCTCTATAAACAAAAGCAGCACCATCTCCACTATCCATAACACATAAGATATTTAAATGTTCATCGTAACCTTTAAAGTCATTTGAACCATTGTCTCTTTGGTTAATATTGTAAGTTGCATTTTTAGCCATAACTTCTGCTATATGACCTTGTTTTGCTCTCCACTCATACCCTTCTAGTGCAGCTATATCACCTATTGCATAGATATTACTCATAGACCCGTCTTCATTTAGCACACATGAGTAATCATCTGTTTTAACAAAACCAGCTGCATTTTGAGGAAGATCAGACTCTAAGATAACTTGATGACCCGCTCCTGCAGGGATGAACATAGTAAAGTCAGCTTCAAGTTTACTCTCATCTTCAAAAACTATACCATCCTCTTCAAAATTAACAATTTTTTTACCAAAATGTTTTTTGATATCTAGTTTATCAAAGAACATATCCATCATTTTTAAAGCTTTTGGACCCATTCTTTTGCCTGGTTCAGCCATAGGAGCAAAAAAAGTAAGTTCAAAGTTATCTCTTATACCCTCTTTTTTTAGTTTGTTATGAACATTAAATAAAAGTTCAAATCCTGGTCCACCACGAACAGCTGAAGTGTCATTTGGATTGCCTCCAAAGCCCATAGCTATTTTACCACTACCTTTTTTTATAAGTTCATCTATCTTATCTTTTATCAATAGAGATTGTTCTGGAGCACCACATATAGATAAAGTATTTTCAAGACCTTTATGTTTCATTTTTGCTGCACCCATAGCTAATATGATATAGTCATAATCTTTAAGTACATCTCCATTTTCAAGAGTTACAGTACTGCTTTCTTTACTTATACTTTTTACGCCACTTACAATAAGTTTGAAATCGTGAACTTCTTGTAATTTTTTTAAGTCAACACAAACATCATCAAAACTACTTTCTCCAGTTGGAACCCATATAGACGTAGGGTATATATAGAAAAAATCCCTATCGCTTACGAGTGTTACATCATAATTCATTTTTTTAAGGTGAATCGCTGAGTCAACACCAGCAAATCCACCACCAAGTACAAGTACATTTTTCATATATAATCCTAAATTATAAATTTTATAAAATTTTACATAAATTGATGTTAAAACTATATTAAACTCTTTAGTTTTATCGTCATATTTTATTTTTATTTATAAAATATACAGCTATAATGCTTAATACTCCTCCAATAATGATATGTGTTTGTATAGGTTCATGAAGAATTATAGATGCAGATCCAAGGGCAAAGAATGGTACTAAAAACATAAATGAACTTGTTCTTTCACTTCCAAGTTTTCCACTTGCTATAAAAAATATAGTTGTAGCAAGCGTTTGTCCTAAAACAGCTAGATAAATAAGTGCTATCCAGAAAGTTATGTCTTGTGAGAAAACATCAAGTATATCTGTATCAAAAGCATAGATAAAACTAACTATAGTAGCTATAATGGAGATAAAGAAGCTATAGTGTACAGGATGTATATGCTTTTGTGAATGTTGAGAAAGTACGGTAACTCCAGCCCAAATAGTAGCACATAGTAAAAAGTATATGTTTGAGCCATTTAAAAACAGGGAGATATTGTTTAACTCTAAAAGTATATATCCACCTACAAGTCCTATCAAAAGTCCTATAAGCTGTAATGATGATAGTTTTTTTCTAAATAGTATAGCAACGAGTATAAAAGTCATGATAGGGCTAAAAGTTGTAATAATAACACTTCCTGCACCTGCGTATCCATATTTGATACCTAAAAATGAAGATATCATAAAAGATATATTTAAAATTGAACTCCCAACTATGTATTTTATACTATCTTTATTTAATTTTATAGGTTCATTAAAAAAATAAAGTATAGGGATAAAAGATAAACTCATCAAAAAGAATCTCCAAAAGATAATGACATCTATGGGAAGATTGTATGTTAGTATCTTTAGTGCAGTCCATCCTCCACCCCACAATACCATGGCTAAGAGTAATAACCATTGGTAAAAGTTATCGTTTCTTTTCAAATTCATCAACAATTTTAGTTACTATAAGATCTGAAGTTACATTTAGTGATGTTCTACACATATCTAAAATTCTATCTACGGCAACTATTAGAGCCATATATTCAACTGGTAAACCAATTTGATTGAGTATAACAACCATCATGACCAAAGATGCTGATGGTAGAGCTGCTACACCTACACTTAAAGCTACAACCGTGATACCTAGAAGTAATTGACCACCAAAATTTAGATCTACCCCCGCTAAATTTGCTATATATAAAACTGCTACGCTTAGATATGCTGCTGTTCCATCCATAGAGACTGTTGCTCCAAGAGGAAGAACGAAAGATGCAGTTTTTTTATCAACTTCACCAATCTCTTCTACTACTCTCATAGATACAGGAAGGGTCGCTGCACTAGAAGCAGTTGAGAATGCCATAATAGGTGCTTCTCTTACATCAGATAAATATTTGTAAGGGTTTACCTTTGTAAATATTTTTAGTACAAAAGGGAGAGTTACTATAGCATGAAAAACTATAACTCCTATAACTACTAAAATATATTTATAAAGTCCAAAAACAACTTCTATACCTTGTTCTGCTATCACATAAGAGATAAGAGAAAATACACCTATTGGCGTTAGGAGTATAATCCACTCTGCCATCTTTAACATAGCTTCACTTACTGATGTAAAAAAAGCTACCATTGGCTCTTGCTGTTTAGGTGTTAGATATAATGATGCTACACCAAACAAAATAGCAAAAACTATAATTTGCATCATTGAACCATCACTAAGTGAATGAAAGATATTTGTAGGTATAAAACTAAGTATCATAGCCTCAAACGAAAAAGGTGCAATTGTAGATGCTTTAGCAAATTCTAATCCAACAGCACTAACATGCTCACCTATTTGGAAGATATTCATAGCGATGATTGCTGTTAAGACGGCTAATGCTGTTGTTAGAAGATATAAACCTATAGTTTTTAATCCCATTCTTTTTAGATGTTCTATAGACCCAAGTCCTAAAATAGCGATATAGATACTTGCAAAAACAAGTGGAACAACTAACATTTTTAAAAAATATACAAAGGCTGTCCCTATCATCTTTTGTTTTAGTGCGATTTCAGGAAGATATATTCCAAATAATACTCCTAAAATTATGCCTAAAACTACCAAGGTATTGGTTGTTGAGTATTTTTTTATTTTATTTATCACGTTTTTTCCTAATTTTTTTAAAGTAGATTTTTTTTAATCCAGTATGAGAGTACATAAAGTCCCCATATATGTTGTTTAAAACTACCTTTTGAAGCTATCTTTATATACTCTTGAAGTTTATCATTTTTAAACATTCCAGTTTGTTTGTTAACCTCTTCTATAAGTGATATTTTACCCGAATTTATAAGGTATTCCATATATGGATTTGAGAACCCTTTTTTCTTTCTGTTAATTATTTCTGATCCAAGGTATGGTTCCATGATACATTTAAGAAGTTTTTTGGTTTTTTTATCTTTATACCTCATTATTGGCGTTAGAGAGAAGATTGTTTGTGCAAGTTTATGATCTAAAAAAGGTGTTCTTGATTCTATAGAATGTGCCATACTAACACGATCAAGTTTTGTTAAAAAATGCTCTGCTTGGAAGATATTTAAGTCTATATAACTATACCAGATAGATTCATCTGTATGCTCAGAATTTTCAAATCGTTCTCTGTATGGTTTTAGATATATTAGAGAATGGTTATCTTTGATATTTTTTCTCATAAGTTGATTTTTTTGTAAATCTGTAAACTTATCTCCAGATGTTCTAAATAGTAAGGTTTCATCAAAAATTCTTTTGTACCATTCCCACTCTCTATTCATAGAAAAGTTTGAACGAAAATATTTTTTTAGCCAATTTTTATGAGCTAGATTTGAGGCACTTTCTATATCAAGATATTCAAAATATTGTCTGTAACCGAGAAAAAGTTCATCACTTCCCTCACCACTTAGAACTATCTTGTAACCATCTTTTTTTATCTCTTGAAAAAGAAGATATAAGGGTAGTGCTGCCGGATCATTGAGTGGTTCATCCAGCGTATCTAAAAGTGTATCTATAGTATTTGTAAAATGGGCTTGAGTTATCTCTATTTGTTTGTTCTTTATACCAAGTATATTGGCTGTTTGTTTTGCATTGTTTCTTTCATCATACTTTGAAAACTCTTTATACCCTAAGGTATATGTTTGTAAATCTAAACCTTGTTCCTTAGCAAAATAGTTTATGGTTGCACTATCAATGCCTCCAGATAAAAGAGCTGCTGTAGGAGTGTTAGTATCTATTCTAAGTGCTATGGACTCTCTTAGTTTTTCTTCTAACGCCAATAATGCTTCAGTTTCATCTTTTATAATATTTGGTTGTGCATCCAATAGGTCAAAGTATCTTTTTATTGTGATTTTGTTATCTTTAAACTCTAAAAATTCACCAGCTGCAAGTTTATTTATCCCTTTATAAAATGTATGTGGAGGAGTTGGTGCTAAAAAAGATAGATAACTTAAAAGGGCATCTTCATTTAGTTGTGTTTTTTTTAGAAAAGGTTTTAATGCTTTTATCTCAGAAGCAAACATAAATGAAGATGCACTATTAAGGTAAAATAGTGGTTTTTTGCCAAGTCTATCGCGAAAAAGGTAGAGGGTATCGTTGTCCATCAAAGCTATGGCAAACATACCACGAAGATGGTGTACAAACTCAACACCCCATCTAAGGTATGCAGCTATGATAACTTCTGTATCACTTTTTGTTTTAAACTCAAAATCAAGCTCTTTTTTTAACTCTTTAAAGTTGTATATCTCACCATTAAACGAGAGGAGTATATCTTTATATCTTAGTGGTTGATTGCTTCTGTGATGTGTATCTTGAATACTTAGTCTTTGATGTGCAAAAAACAACCTCTCTTGTTGAATCACTCCACAAAAGTCAGGTCCTCTATGTGAAAGTTTTGCTAACGCCAATCTCGCTTGTTTTTCGTCATAATGACCTATAATACCAAATATCGCACACATTATCTATAGAATCCAACAGTTATATCATTATCTAAATAGTTTTGTTCATATACTATTTTTTTAACATTTAAGGATGTAGCTATATCCCTTATATCTTCTTTTTTCATATAATTATAAGTCTCACTTTTTTTATTCCCATAAAGGGTGTTAAAGATAAAAGCTTTTTTTGATGATCTATAACAATTTTGTATAAAAAGTACAACCTCAAAAGGGGTTAGTATATTTAAAGCACCACTGCATATATAATAATCAGAATTTGGCAATTTATCTTTTGTCGCATCAAGTTTTAATGCTCTGATCTTAAAGTTTTGTTGGGTGATATCACACATCTGTTGTATGTTATCAATAGGAGTATAAGAGATGGGTAATTTTCTTTGTATTTGTAAGTATCTGTAAAAATCTCCAAAACCACATCCTATATCCACCAAAGAAGATGAAGATATATCTTTTGGTAAGAATGATAAAATGATATCAAATCTTAGAGTTTGATGTGTATGTGAAAGCCAACAAACACCTTTTGGCGTTAGGCCATGTTTTTTGATAGCATTGGAGTAGAAAAGTTTATCATTGATGCGTGGCATTTCTATCCTAAGTAATTAAATGTTAAAATTATATATGAAAACATTTAATGATACAAATCATATACAGGTAAAAAGTGAAGATGGTTCATTTACAGCTTATTCAAAAGAGTATGATGAACATTACCATTCTACAAAAGATGGAGCATTAAAAGAGTCTTATAAAAAACATGTTATACCAGCTTTTGGATTTAGCAAAAATAAAAAAGAGATACATATTTTAGATATATGTTATGGACTTGGATTTAACACTTTGTGTAGTGTTCTTTATTATCAAAAACATGCTCCAGATATAAAGTTATATATCTATTCACCTGAGTTAGATGATGAACTTGTAAAGTCATTGAAAAATTTTACTTATCCAAGTGAATTTGATAAACTTAAAGATATTATCAAGGATTTATCAGATAATGGAGTTTATCAAAATGAAAATCTTTATATCGAAGTTTATTTAGGAGATGCAAGAAGTTATATAAAAGGTTTTAGTAATAAATTTGATATAGTTTATCAGGATGCCTTCTCACCATCTGTAAACCCTTTACTTTGGACAAAAGAGTACTTTTTAGATATAAAAATTTCTATGAAAGATGATGGGATATTGACAACTTACTCAACAGCTTTAAAAACAAGACTTGCTTTATATTTAAATGGATTTTATATATATCTAAATAAGGGTGATGACTTTAGAACTGCGACAATAGCTTCATTATTGGCGTTAGAAGGTTTAGAAACTGTAGATATGGAACATAAAATATCTTGTAATAAAGATATTTTACCTTTGAGTGATAAATAAAGTTTAATTTAAGGTTAAGCTGAAGGTGTTGAGAACTTACATAGTAAAGAATATTTGTTAAGTTGTGGATGTAAGTTTATGCAAGGATACTATTTTTCAAAACCAGTTCAAGAGGTTGAGTTTTATAAGCTTTTAAATAGTTAAAAGCTTGGTTTAATAACATGTAAAGATTTAATATTATATCATTGTCGCATTATATAAATAATTAGGTTTTATTATGAATAATAGCATTGTCAGGAAGATTTTCAGCTCCGCTGTATGGGTTTTATTAGCCTTTATTATAACAGTTATAAGTTTTATATATTATAATCAAAGTATAAGTAAGTATCAAGAGCTTGAGGCAGAAAATGCTAAAGTTTTGACTACTAGTATAGATAAAATACTATCTCTAAATAAAAATACTTTAAAATATTCTAGTAACTTTACTACAAATTTAGAAAAAAGTGCAGACAATGTAGAGTTGTTTGAGTTTATGGGTAGTATATCTACTCAATTGATAGAACTTGCAGCTTTTCCAAATGATACACAAAAAAGATCTATGGTGATATCTCTTTTGCGTACATGGAATAAAAAAGTTGTTCAAGAAAATCCTGTTTTAAAAGTTTTTCATGATGATTTTGCTGATGGTATAGATATCATAAAAACTTCTACCGATCCAGATGATATTATATCTATTCAAGAAGTTTTAAATGATATTTTTGCGGCAATGGCAGAAGATGCTATAGATAAAAGTGATAAAGCTTTGATTCAAGCAAAAAAATTAGAAACTGATATGAAAAATATAGAACAGTCATTGTTAAGAAATAAACAAAATACACAAAATGCGGGCTTAGCAAGAGAGGAAGCTTCTAAGGATAAAGAGTTTGCAACTATCATAATCTATGTTATGGCTCTTTTAACACTTCTTGGAACAATTGTATTGTTTTTGATTGTTAGAAATCTAAAACATGGTTTTAATAGTATCGCAACTGAATTAAATAAAATAACAGAAACTGAAGGTGTAATAGATTTTACAAATGTTAAAGAGATAGATAAAGATAAAAATGAACTTACTTTTATACAATATAGTCTTAACGAAGTTATATCTGATGTTCGTGAACTTTTAACAAGTATAGCTGTTATATCTTCCCAAAATGTGAAATTATCAAATGCTATTTCAGGGGCATCCTTAAGTATAAATGAACAGATTGAACAAGAATCTCAAGTTGTAACACAGACAAATGAGAAAAGTGAACATGTAAAAGTTGCTTTGGAAACATCTGTAAAAGATTCTACTAGTACAAAAGAAAATACATTAAATGCAGCACAAAGTTTATCAACAACAAAAGATGATGTTGAGAATTTAATAGAAAATTTAAAAAACAGTATGCATAATGAAATAGAATTAGCAGATAATTTAAGAGAATTAAATCATAATGCAGGTGAGATAAAAGAGGTACTTAGTATCATAGGTGATATCTCTGATCAAACGAATCTTCTTGCTTTAAATGCAGCTATAGAAGCTGCTCGTGCAGGTGAACATGGTCGTGGATTTGCAGTTGTTGCAGATGAGGTTAGAAAACTAGCGGAGAGAACACAAAAAGCACTTACTGAGATATATACATCTGTAGATGTTATGGTTGAATCTATTGCAAATATATCTTCTGAAATGGACAATAACGTAAAACTTATAGAAAATCTAGCAGAACATAGTGAGGAGGTGGAAAATGGTGTTGATATTGTAACTGACAACATGAAGATGACAGCAGATATAGCTATATCTAGCCTTAAGGTAACTCAGGGTGTTTCAAAAGAGACACAAGAGATTATATCTAATATAGTTACAATTTCTCAACTTTCAAATAGTAATAAATCATCAATTAACTCTATAGTATCTGATATAAAAGAGGTTACATCTTTATCAAATACTTTAAGAGATGAGTTAAATAAATTTAAAACATAAAGGATAATTAATATGAAAAACAAAATAATAGTAAGTGCTATGTTGCTAGGATTAGTTTCTAGTGTAGGTTCTGCTGATTGTAAGGCTTTAATGGCTCAATACAATGCACCTGATCCATCAGTTAAAACAATGAAACAACTTAAAAGATGGGCAAAAAGAAAAGTAAAAGATTCAAACAAGGCAGCAGTTGAGAAATGTCTTATAGATAGAGCTGCAGATAATCCAAATAAAGCAACAGTTGCTGGTCAATAAAGGGAGATTATGATGATAAAAAAAATAGCTTTAAGTACAGTGTTAATAACTTCAATGGCAATGAGTTTAAGTGCTCAAACGTATTCTCAAGCAGATATGGATAAAGTTTTAAAAAGATTAGATGCTTTAGAAAATTCAAAAGCATCTACAGAAGAATCTATAGATGAACTTTATGACAGAGCTGATGAAAACGAATTTCAAGCAACAATGAATCGTATCAAGTGGGGTGCAGAGTTTGAGGTTTGTGATAACTTTTTAGATGGAAAAAATGGTTCTATGACAGATATGGGTGTTTCTGGTTATGACTATACAAACAACAATCAATGGACTACAAAATTAAGACTTTCTATGGATGCAAAAGTTAATAAAAAGACAAAGTTTACCGGTAGATTGGCTATGTATAAAAACTGGAGTGATTCAACTAGTTCTCAACTTTCAGATCCTGCACAAGGAAGAAAGCCTATAGGTGATAGTGGTTTATATGTAGAGAGAGCTTATGTTGATTATTCACCTATTGAAGAGTTAACTATTACACTAGGTCGTCAACCAAGTTCTGATGGTCCAGGTATGACACTTATAGAAAACACTAAGAGAAAGTCAACTTATCCAGCAATTTTATTTGATGGTGCAGCTGATGGTGTAGTTTTAACTTATAAAATTTTTCCAAAATCAGAGATGAATCCTACTTTAAGAGCTGCATATGGAAAAGGTTTTCAAAACAATATAAACTATTCTCCATATAGTCCAGCAAAAGATAATCAGCTTGATGACTTAAATGTTTATGGTGCTTTTTATGAGATGAGTTTACCTATAGTTTCTATGGGTGAAAATTTATTGGTTTTAAGTTATGTTATGGGTACAGATTTTGTTGGTCATCCTCAACATGTAGAAGCTCCAAACAATAAAAATCTTGGGGATATGGCTTTAGCTGGTATTTATTTTGAAAACAATAAAGCATTTGGAACATCATTTAACTATTTTTTATCAGCAGGTTTTAACATGCCAGATTCAAATGGAAATAGTGTAAACTTCGGTGAGATGACAGGAAATCAAGATGTTCAACTTATAAAAGATAATGGTAGTGCTTTTCAAATTGGTGCAAGATATGATTTTGACTTTGATGTTAAAATAGGTTACGAATATAATCATGGTAGTAAATACTGGTACAGTTTTACAAGCGGTAGTTCAGACTTACTAAATAAATTAGCAACTCGTGGTAGTGTAAATGACTTATATGCAATATATCAAATTGATATAAATCAATTTTTAAAAGTTGGATATACTATGATTGATTATGATTATACTGGAAGTGGTTGGCATATAGGTGAGCCAATGAAAACTAATGATAATGCAGATAGAGGGTATCTATTGTATAACTTGAGATTTTAATCTCGGGTTATATCAACCCTATCTTCATATATCAAATTTATGTAAAATTTAGCACAGATACAACAAGAAATATTTATCTACTTTTCATCAATTTCATTTCATAATATATTTTATATATAAGGGTGTTTGTTTTAAGTTTTTATAAAGATAGTAAAATAAATAATAGTATTAAAGATAAAGGGTTAAGTAAAGATATGAAGAGAGTTACAAATTTAGTACAACATCAAAAAGTAAAAGTTTTAAAAAAATTAAGAGAAAAAGCTCTACTTAGAACTAAAGCAAGACTCGCAGAAAACAAGATAGATATAGAAGAGTTGAGTGAAGAGGAGTTGGAAATTATCATTAAGGATGAAGAAGATAAGCTTCTTGATGATATTAAAACAAAGTCTATATTTGCTTTGGCTGCTATGTTTGGACTTAGCGTATTTTAGATTATGATATTTAAAAATCTTTTTATATATGCTTATTTATATAAAATAAGAAAAAAGTTATTTTATGTAGGGGCTGTGTTTTTATTTGATATATTGTTTTCATTTTTTATGAGTGATATGATGATGATCTATAAAAGTGTAGAGCTTGTTATGATAAAATGGCTTATTTATTTTTTAAGTTTTATTGCTATTTTTTTGATAATAAATACAAAGAAAAAAGAGATTTCAAAAAAAGATGAGATACTGGCACTTCCCCCACCCAAACCAAAATTTAAAGAAGAAGTTTTTACCCCAAGAGAAGAAATTATTTTAAATAAAAAAGAGTTAAAAAGTCGTGCAGATTTGATAATTCAAAAATATAAAAAAATATAAAAATTTTATATAAGGCTATATAAATGTTCGAACATATAGAACTAGATAAGATAGAAGCTATAGCTAAAGTAGCAGCAACAGCTATAATGCAGATATATAAAAAAGATTTTATTGTAGAGTATAAAGATGACAACTCTCCACTTACAGAGGCTGATTTAAAGGCAAATGAGATCATTTGTAGTTCTCTTAAAAAACTATATCCACAAATCCCTATCATCTCTGAAGAAAACAAGCAAATTAAATATGAGATAAGGAAAAACTGGGATTATTATTGGTGTATAGATCCTATAGATGGGACCAAAGAATTTGTAAAGAAAAATGATGAGTTTACTGTAAATATAGCGCTTATTTATCAAAACAGACCAGTTTTAGGTGTTGTATATGCACCTGCTATAGATGAAATGTATATAGCAAAAGAGGGAGAAGGTGCTTTTAAAAATGGTAAAAGACTTCCCCTTAAAGAGAATAAGGCTCGTGATGAGAGATTGTTTGTTGTATCTTCAAAATCACATCTATCACAAGAAACACAAGAGTTTATAAATGCACTTGATACAAAAAAAATAGAGCAAGTTAGCAAAGGTAGTTCTTTAAAATTATGTATGGTTGCAGAAGGTGAAGCAGATATTTATCCAAGATTAGCACCAACTATGGAATGGGATACAGCAGCAGCAGATGCTATAGTTAGGGAAGCTGGTAAAATGACATATCAGTTTAATAGTGAAGAATTCTTAGTTTATAACAAAGAAAACCTTTTAAATCCTTGGTTTATTGTGAAATAATTTCTAAAAAATCTTCCCCAAACTGTTGATACTTTTTCTCCCCAACGCCATTTACCTCGAGCATACTCTCTTTGTCGTATGGTTTATCGTTTGCAAGATGTTTTAAGGTCTTATCGCCAAATATCAGATATGCAGGTATCCCCATCTCTGAAGCTATCTCTGCCCTTTTTACTCTAAGCTTTTCAAACAACTCCTCATCATAGTCAAACTCTTTTGCCTGAGCAACTTTTTTTGTTTTTTCGTTTATATCTAACCTTGAAGATTTTATATCTACTAATCTTTGGGACTTTAACACCTCTACAGCATCATTTGTAAGTTGTAAAACACTAAACTGCCCTATACTTAACACTTTTAACTCTAAAAGTCTCTCTATGATAACAAACCACTCTTTTTTACTTAGATGTAAGCCTATACTATACACAGAGAGTTTATCAGCACCATTTCCAAGTAGTTTTTGCTCCTTTGAGCCCCTTAGTATATCAATGATATAGTTTTTACCAAACCCTTGATCTGTTTTATAGATAGTGCTAAGTATCATTTGTGCTTCTTTTGTTATATCTTGACGCTTATCATCCGAGCTTATACAGTTATCACACCTATCTTTACATTCATCAAGAGTATCATCAAAATATTCTGCTAATTGCTTATGAAAACATATTTCACTTGTTGCATATTTATATATTTTATCTATTTTTTCTTCTAGATGTCGTTTGTACTCTTCGTTTATTATATCATTTAAAAATCTTTTATGTAGTACTATATCACCAGCATTAAATAGTAGTAATACTTCACTGTCTTCTCCATCTCTTCCAGCTCTACCAATCTCTTGATAGTAGTTTTCTTGTGATTTTGGAAGTGACATATGTACTACAAACCTGATATCACTTTTATCTATGCCCATCCCAAATGCTATAGTTGCTACGATAATTTCTATATTGTCATTTACAAATATTTTAAAATTTTGTTCTCTGATATGTTGAGGAAGTCCTGCATGATATGGGAGGGCTTTATAACCATTTTGATTTAAAAAGCTACTTAACTCTTCTGTCTTTTTTCTTGAACTTACATAGATAATACCACTTTCACCTTGATGGCGAGATAAAAAGTTTTTTAGTTGTGTGTGACCATTATTAATTCTTCTTTGAAGAGATATAAAGATGTTTTTTCTGAAAATTTTACCTTTTAGCAGAAGTGGATCATTTAATTTTAATTCTTTTACTATATCATCCGTTACATTGTCTGTAGAAGTTGCAGTAAAGGCAGCTATAGAAGTGTATGGAAAGTTCTCTTTCAATTTGCCTAAAGCTCTATAGTCATCACGAAATTCATGTCCCCATTGACTTATACAGTGAGCTTCATCTATTACAAAAAAGTTTATATTTAAATTGTGTAAAAAGTTAAGAGTGGAACCATTATTTAGTCTCTCTGGTGATAAGTATAAAAACTTTAAGTCTCCATTTATAGCTGAGTACATTATATCTTCAACCTCTTCAAAACTTTGAGCTGAACTTATCATATCTGCATTTATATTTTGTGCTTTTAGAGCAGCTACTTGATCTTGCATAAGTGCTATAAGGGGAGATACTACTATAGTTATCCCTTCCATCATCATTGTTGGAAGCTGAAAAACAAGTGACTTTCCACCACCAGTTGGTAGTATCATCAAGAGATCTTGATTATCTAAGATAGCATTAATTCCATCTTCTTGTAAGTTACGAAAACTATTGTGTCCAAATATATCTTTTAGTATTTTTTGTTTGATACTTTATCCTAGTCTATTTAAAAGCTACTTTGCATAGCATCTATTTCACCCCAAGATATAGTTGGAGATTTTTTTTGATGAGTTATGATATGTGATACATAACGAGCAAACATATCTGTTTCGATATTTACACGAGAACCTTTTTTATAGTTTCTAAAAAGTGTCTCTTTCATAGTGTGGGGTATGATAGTTAGTCTAAACTCTTTATCACTAACATCATTTACTGTTAGGCTAACTCCATCTATAGTTATAGAGCCTTTTGGTACTATATATGGGATAAACTTAGCCTCTACACTTACAAACACATCATAAGAATTACCATTGTTTTTTATGTTTGTTATAGTTCCTACAGTATCTACATGACCTTGAACAACATGACCCTCAAACCTGTCACCCATCATCATAGCAGGTTCTATATGCACCTCATCTTTGTAGTTTTCTATAGCTAAAAGTTTTTGACTCTCTGGTGACAACTCTACACTAAAACTGTTTTGGGCAATCTTTACAACAGTTAAACAAGCACCATTTATAGCTATAGAATCCCCTATAACTGCTTTATAATCAGACACTATCGTAAGTGTTGAACCTGAAAAACTTTTAACCTTTGCTATCTCTCTTATAAGTCCTGTAAACATCTAAAAAACTATCTTCCCATCTTCTTGTAGACCTTTTATGATCTCTTTTGCTTTTTCATGCCCTTTATATGCTGCTTTTCTACAAAGATCAAGTGCCTTATCGTTATCCATATCACAACCTATACCTTGGTCATATAAGAGTCCAAGATTGTATAAACCTTGAGGTAAGCCACCATCAGCTGCTCTTTTAAAACATATAAAGCATTTTTTATCATCTTGTGTAACACCTAGTCCATCTTTGTAAAGTACTCCAAGATTATTAAAAGCTTCTATATGTCCACGTTTTGCAGCTTCTTCATACCAAAATGCTGCTTCACTATAGTTTTGAGTACAACCTATACCCCTTTCAAGCATAAGTGCAACCTCGTACATAGCTGGTGGTACTTCTCTTTGTGCAGCTTCCATATGCAACGCATGTGCTTTAAATTGATTATGTTCAACTCCTCCTATGCCATTTTCGTAAAGTATAGCTAGGTTAAAAAGAGCATAAGGCTGTTTTTCCTTTGCTGCTAAGGTATAAAGTTCAAGAGCTTTAGCATCATCTTTTTTACACCCTTGTGCATTTTGGTACATAAACCCCAGAGATGTTTGTGCATTTACATCACCATTTTTGGCTAATTCTCTAAAGAGTTCAAAAGCCTTATTATAATCTTTTGCATTGTATGCATCATTTGCTTTTTGTATCATTTTTCTTAGTTTTCCATTTTTCTTTGAAGAGTATTATTTAAAATCTTCAACTAATTTGATTTATATTATGCAAATGATACTTAAAAATGATAAAATTCGCCTAAAATATATAGCCTACTAATGGATGTAAAAATGAAATACGATGTAATAGTAGTTGGTGGTGGTCATGCAGGTATAGAAGCAGCCCTCTCATCAGCGAGAATGGGTAATAAAACCTTGATGATATCTATGCTTGCTGAAAATGTTGGTGCAACAAGCTGTAATCCTGCTATAGGTGGTCTTGCAAAGGGTCATCTTGTACGAGAGATAGATGCTCTTGGTGGAGAGATGGGTCTTATAACAGATGAAGCAGGTATACAGTTTCGTATACTAAACCAAACAAAAGGTCCAGCAGTAAGGGGAAGTCGTGCTCAGATAGATATGGATCAGTATCGTATCATCGCAAGAAACGTTGTACTAAAAACAAAAAATTTAGACCTAGCACAAGAGATGGTGGAGTCTTTAGTTATAGAAGATGGAAGTGTAAAAGGTGTAAAAACAGATCTTTTAAACACATACTATGCTTCAAAAGTTATCATCACAAGTGGAACTTTCTTAAATGGTATCTTACATATCGGTGAAGTACAAAAAGAGGGTGGAAGATATGGAGAGGAGAGAAGTGTATCACTTAGTAAATCTTTAAAAAATGATGCCCAACTACAGATGGCACGTCTAAAAACTGGAACTTGTGCAAGGATAGACAGTTCTAGTATAGATTTTTCTGTGATGGAGGAGCAAGGGGGAGATGAACTACCAAACCCTTTTAGCTTTAGAACAGATAAAGATATTTTTAGAGCAACAAAAAAACAACTACCTTGTTTTATCGCATATACAAACGAAACTACTCATAAGATAATATCATCAAACTTCTACAGAGCACCACTCTTTACTGGTCAGATAGCTGGTAAAAGTCCAAGATACTGTCCATCTATAGAGGATAAGGTTAGTAAGTTTGCAGATAAAGAGAGACACCACCTTTTTATAGAACCTCAAACTATGGACAACACAGAGTGCTATATAAATGGACTTAGTACATCTCTACCACCTGAAGTTCAACGCCAGATGATACACTCTGTAAAAGGGATGGAAAATGCAAAGATAGTTCGCTATGGATATGCTATAGAGTATGACTTTGTAGATCCACGTGAGCTTAAACACTCACTTGAGACTAAAAAGGTCAAAGGTCTTTACTGTGCTGGTCAGATAAATGGTACTACAGGGTATGAAGAAGCAGCAGCACAAGGTCTTATGGCAGGGATAAACGCATCTTTGGCGTTAGAGGATAAAGAGCCACTTATACTTCGTCGTGATGAAGCATATATAGGTGTACTTATAGACGATCTTGTAACAAAAGGGACAAATGAGCCTTACCGTATGTTTACAAGTAGAGCTGAGTATAGACTGCTTTTACGTGAAGAGAGTGCAGATACAAGACTTGGAAAGTATGGATATGAACTTGGGCTTATCAGTGATGAGGAGTACGAAAGAGTAAAACTAAAAGATGAGCAGATAAGATATGGAGCAAACCTTTTAGAGGAGATAAAGTTTACACCAAACAAAGAGTTTAATGCTCTTTTAGCCTCTATGGATGAAGCACCTCTAAAAGATGTATCTACGGCTCAACAACTAGTAGCTCGTAAAACATTTGATGTAGAGAAGATGTTAAAGATAGTACCTGAACTTGATAAGTTTGATGATTATATCAAAGAGGAGATACTTGTAGAGGGTAAATATGCTCGTTACATAGATAAACAAAGTGAAGAGATACAAAGGATGAAAAAGTATCTAAAGATAAAGATACCAGAAGGTTTTGACTTTACAGGTGTTAGTGGACTTAGCAAAGAGGTACAAGAGAAACTAGTCTCTTTCTCCCCACCAACTCTACAAGCAGCGATGAACATAAGTGGTATAACACCAGCCGCCATAGAGATACTTCATATCTATATCAAGATGGCTGCAAGGAAAAGTAAAAACGATTAGGTTTTTACTTTTCTTATATTTTTAGTCCTATATCTTGCTCAAAACCCTGAGAAAGGTCAAAAAACAAAATCTCTAAATGAAGTTTATCTTTGACAAAACTATATCTTTGCTTGAAAGTATCTCTATTTTTAGGGTAGATAAGATAGAGCTGTGAAGTGTTTTGGTACTTCGTTCCATAAGCATAGAGCTGGTACATATCTGCTTGGCTTATATCTTTTTGGGAGGTTATATTTTTATATTTTGTATCAGCAATTATCTCTTTTTCTGTATCTTTGTAGAGTACTATATCTGGTCTAAGGGCAAACTTTTTATGGGAATCAATAAGATGTTTTCCCTTGTCTTGCAGTCTCACATCTTTGTATTTTTTCTTCAAGTAAGCTCCAACATAGGACTCAAAAAGTATGTTCATATCAAACAAAAGTGCAAATGCAACATCTGAGCCCTTGTAAGGAGAAAAAGAGTTCTCTAGCAAAAAAGTTTTTGCATAAAGCAGTACAGACTCATAAGTCTTTGTCTCTCTGCTTGTTTGTATCTTTTTAAAATCCTCTTTTGGGGTATGGGTCGATGATACTTCATCAAACACAAAAAGGTATTCTCTTATCTTTTGTTGGTTTTTACTTAAGCAAGACTTTTTATACAAATACTCTAAGGTAGTTTTTATAAGTTGGTTTTCTACTCTATTGTTTGAGAACTCCTCATACTCTACATAAAATCGCTCTTTATGGACAGTGTTGCGTTTTAGCTGTTCAGAGAGTTTGAGTTTACCTTTTAAGAAGTGAAGATTCTCCTCTTTTTGTATATAACCACTTCTAATACCCTTACGAACTAAAAGGGCAAGCTCTTCTAAAAACATAGAGATAAATATCTCTAAAAGTGGTAGTTTAGTCGCTTTAAGGTTTGCTGTATTAAAGTGTTTAAAAGGGGATTTTTTGAGGTTTTTTAGCATTTTTAGTAGAATGGCTTTTGAATCCTGTGTCGTTACACTCTCTATCTTTGGCAAGATCTCAATTGTAGTACCATCTTGTGTTTGGATCACCCCTACATAATTTTGAGTTTGCAGAATTTTCCCAAATCTTTTATTTGAGCTAAGTTTGAGATAGTTACTACTCTCTTCGTAGGCTAAAACAAACTGCTCCAGCTCCAAAAAACTACTCTTTGAAATCTTATGAGCTTTGTCATCATTAAAAGGGCTC
>Ga0256827_10000048_pt1 | contig 59143 bp, 55 predicted proteins | sample CV84metaG_FD_185977 | JGI IMG/M metagenome (GOLD analysis project Ga0256827, IMG submission 185977) | Hydrothermal vent microbial communities from East Pacific Rise, Pacific Ocean - CV84 | ecosystem: Environmental > Aquatic > Marine > Hydrothermal vents | place: Pacific Ocean: East Pacific Rise... | reverse complement strand
TCTGTTTATTTTAATGATCTTTTGTTTTGTTGTTGTCTGTAAATTTCTTTTAGACAAGAGGGAGTATAGAAAAATATTAACATATGTCAAAACTTTTTTAGCACTTTTTTAAAAGAAAAAAAATAGCCTTATTTAAAGCCATTTATTTCTATTTCTTTTTTAATATTGTAAATATATTACATCTTTATGTTTAAGTTTTTTATACATAATATTTTTCATAAACAACCTTCTCTTTTTCTTTCTTCATTAATAAGTAGTATTAATTAACTATTAGTACTTATTACAATTTTTAATTATTTTCTAGAATTTCTTAATTTCATTCTTTCCAAATGTCTAATATCTGGATATTTATGTGGAACAGGTAAATTATGTTTTCTATAAAATTCAAGTTCTTGTTTAATTATTCTAAATGGTTTTCAGCTAACTTCACATTTTATTGCCCAATTAAGTATATCATCTGGAATATCTTCTATATTTTCTGGTAATTTATTTGCTGGAATTATTTTTTCTACATTTGGTTTTGGTGATTCATAATCTGAATAATTAAAATTTTGTTTAATTATTTCTTCTTTATTTAATGAAAAATATTCTTGTGCTACTGTTTCATTATATCAAAATGGACTTAAGCTCGCTGGAAAAAATTCTCACCATTCTCAATTTTCTTTCATTTTTTCTATTATTTTTGGAACAAGTGTGTTATATTCCTCTTTTGTATATTGTTTATTTAATATACAATAACTTTTATTTTTTAATCAGATACATCAGAAAAGATTACTAGAATTATCACAATTATCTGAATAAAAACTATTATTTACCGTCCAACATCTATTACAAAATAAATTTTTAAAACTATCTATTGCTGTATTTATAGATTCATACATTAATTCCGAATTCATTCAAACTGTATCACAATCATAAACATTCTTTGCATTTCTCCATATATGATTTGAATTTTTACAATCACTAGAATTTTGAACATGAAAACAATTTTCACAATTATTTGATTCTAAAATATAATTTCAAGTACAATTTAATGAATTTTTTATTTGATTAGATTTATGACTTAATTCTATATTTTCTAATTTATTTTTTTCTATTTCAATAAAATAATTTTCTTTAGAAAATTATTTATTACTTATAAAATATTTTTTTCAATCTAAATCCTTACAATTAAAACAATATTCACAATTTCTACAATTCTGTAATAAATTAGAGGAATTACACTCATTACAATCTTTTGAATTAAATAATTTATAGCAATTAAAACAATTATCTATATTATAACAAACTTCACAATTAGAAGAAAAATTACAATCTATAGATTTAATACAATTTTGAATCCAATAAGAATATAAACATTTCTCATTATCACTACTTTCAATAAGTAAATAACAATCTTTATTATTTGCACAAATATTTGTATAATCAGAATTAATTGAATTTTTATTTATAATTCAAACTTTTGGAACTTCTTTCATCAATTTTCAAAACTGCTTAAAAAAACTTTTCTCAAAATTAAAATTAATTCAATAATCTAGTGCATCCCAATTATCACTCCACCAAAAATCTTGATTATAAACTTTTAAGTTTTTGCCTGGTGAATAAATTGAAATTATATTTTTTCCTGTTGCATCACAATCTCTTTTGTATAAATTTCTTTCATTTCTAAAAGCCAGTCTTCTCTGTTGCCTACATTCTGGACATAATTTAGGTGTGGGAATTTCAAAAATTTTTCAATTAAATTTTGGTGAAACTTTTTTATAAAATTCTAAATCAGAATTTGTAATTTCAAAATTTTGTGTGCATTTTTGACAATTTTTTTTCATAAACTATTTATTAATTTAATAAATTTTTCTTTTCATAACATTTTTCACAAACAACTTTTTCTTTCTTTATTATAAGTAGTTTTAATTAATTCTCAGCATTTATCACAATCTCTAGTAATTATTTTCTAGGATTTCTTAATTTCATTCTTTCCAAATGTCTAATATCTGGATGCTTATGTGGAACAGGCAAGTTATGTTTTCTATAAAATTCAAGTTCTTGTTTTATTATTCTAAATGGTTTTCAGCTAACTTCACATTTTATTGCCCAATTAAGTATATCATCTGGAATATTTGAAATATTTTCTGGCAATTTATCTGCTGGAATTATTTTTTCCACATTTGGTTTTGGTGATTCATAATCTGAATAATTAAAATTTTGTTTAATTATTTCTTCTTTATTTAATGGAAAATATTCTTGAGCAACTGTTTCATTATATCAAAATGGGCTTAAACTTACTGAAAAAAACTCTCACCATTCTAAATCTTGTTTCATTTTTTCTATTATTTTTGGTACTAGTTTATTATATTCCTCTTTTGTATATTGCTTATTTAATATACAATAACTTTTATTTTTTAGTCAAACACATCAAAAAAGATTATTTGAATTATGACAATTATATGAATAAATAGTTTCTTGGCAGTTATATAAATAGCTAGAAAATATTATTTTAAAACTATTTAATCAAACATTATTAGATTCATATAATAATTCTGAAGGAAAACCAAAAAAATTAACATCCATACTTGATTTTAATTCAAAAACATTATAACAATATTTACAATCTTCTGACTTTTTAATATCTACACAATCAAAACAATTTTGTGAATCTTCTATATATTTTCAAATACAATTTTGTGAATTTTGAATATCAAAAATATTATTTCAACTAATTATTTCCTTATAAAATATTTTTTTATATTTATTTATATTTTCTGAAATTTCTTCTTTTTTATTTTTGTAATCTTCCTTAGAATATTGCTTATTTAAAATAAAATATTTTTTTCAATCTAAATTATTTGATAAAATACATTCTTCACAATTTATACAATTTTCTAAAAATAAACAAGAATTACAATTAATTGAATTAATTATAAAAAATGATTTAAAATTTCATTTACAATCAATATTTTCATAACACAATTCTGATGAAGTTGTTCAATATAAATCTAAACTCTTTTTATTATTTTGAACCCAATAAGCATATTTAACCTCTTCATTATAACTTCAATTAAAAAGCAAATAACAATCTTTATTATATGAAGAAAGATGTGTATAATCAGAATTTTCATTATTAATTGCCACATTTGGTAAAAATGGAACTTCTTTCATCAATTCTCAAAATTGTTCAAAAAATCCTATATTAAAATCAAAATCAATTCAGTAACCAGGTGCATCCCAATTATCACTCCACCAAAAATCTGAATTATAAACTTTTAAGTTTTTGTCTGGTGAATAAATTGAAATTATATTTTTCCCTGTTGCATCACAATCTCTTTTATACAAATTTCTTTCATTTCTAAAGGCTAATCTTCTTTGTTGCCTACAATCTGGACACAAAGTTGGTGTTGGGATTAAAAAATTATTATTCCAATTATCCCTCTCCCCTTGGGAGAGGTTAGGTGAGGGTTCAAACTTTGGAGAAATTTTCTTGTAAAATTCTAAGTCTGATGATGTTATTTCAAAATTAATTGAACATTTTTTACAGGTTTTTTTCATAATATTTTTTAATTAATATAAAACTATATTATACAATATTCACAAATAACATAATTATTTTTTTGCAATATAGATAATAACTGCTATAATAAAACAAAACCATCTGTGAAATACTTTTCACAACACTTATAATATTAAAAATAGAATATGCTAAATTTTATAAATTATTTCAAAGAATTATGATTTTCTGAAAAGGAAGCCAATATTTATATAAGCCTTTATAAATTATGAGTTCAGCCAGCATCAGCTATTTCAAACAATACTTGATATGAAAGAACTGCTATTTATAAAATTTTAATTAAATTATCAAAATTAAATTTAGTTTCAATAACTAAAAAATGAAATATTAAATATTTTTTCATAAAAAATAACAATAATCTAAAAAGCTTAGTTGAAGAAAAATTAGAGAAATATAGAAAATTAGAAAATAATTTTTCAAATATAGATTCTGAGCTAAATCAGCTTAAATATGAAAAAAATAGTTCAACTCCAAATATTTATTTATATGATTGAATTAATTGAATAGAAAATGTTTTTTCTGATATAATAAATACTATTGAAAATAAAAAATATATTTCTTTAAAATTCTTTTCATCAAATGTAGTGAATTCTCAAAGTAATTCCACAAATAATAATTTAAAACAAATTTCAAACTCTTTTTTCAAAAATCTGAAAGAAAAAAAAGTTTCAATAGAAACTTTTCTATGAAACTGAATTATGGTGATGGAAAAAATAACTAAATCTACAAACTTAAATCTTTTAACTAATCTTCCTGCCTCAAACTCAGGAATAAATATTTTTATAGTATGAAAAAGTTTTTATATGATTTTACTTAAAGATTCCCCTTTCTGAATAAAAATAGAATCTGATGATTTAGCTAATTCAATGCACTGTATTTTTGATAGTTTGGATTAAAAAGCTATTAAACAAAAAAAAGTCTAAAACAGTGTTTTAGACTTTTTTAAATAATCCATCTTATGGTCAGCTAAAGAATTTTGTCTTCCTTATTATGCTAGGGATTTAGAGATGCTTATTACTCTGCAGATGATAACATGGTATCTTCATTCAAATAAAAAATTAAAACTTCTCAATTATATTTTTCTTTGTAAGGAAAAAATATGATTAACTTGTCTCCTATAAAACAGATATAACTATATTATATGAATTTTCTAAAATATTACAATAATTATTTTATACTACAAAAGAATAGCTAATTTAAAAGACAATAAATAATAAATACTTTTTTGACTCTTTCATAAAGTATTTTTTAAAAAATTAATGTTTAAAAAAATTGTACAACATTTAAATATATTAAAAATAATATACTAGTTTTTGTCTAGCAAAAAAGGTAACTAAAGTAAAAAAATACTTTGAAAACTTAACTTTTTTTGTTATTATATAATAAATAAAAATAAAAAAACTCTATGCAATATAAAATTCCAGTACAGATAGAAAATGAAGATCCTATATTTTTAGGACTATGATTAAAACAATTAGCTGTGATAATGGTTTGATGATGAATAGCATTTCAAGTATTTGACAGTTTAAGAACTCTATGAAATGAAATTGCAGCTATACCTGCCTTATTTATTTTTGCTTTCACAATATTAATTGCTGTCTTCAAACACTCTGAAATGAGTTTTATTCCTTTTATATTAGCAATAATTAGAAGAAATATTAATTGAACTCAAAGAAAATGGGTTAAATGAGTAGATAGCTTTCAACCAATGGATATTTGATTTATTAAAAATTCAGTAAATAAACAAGATACTAAAATTGGATTTGAATCAAAAATTGATAAACTACAAAATCTAGAAGAAAAAATTAATAAAATTTAATTTATATTATTAAAAAATAATAAATGACTGTAAAAACAAAAAAAAAGGAAATTCCTGATAATTCTACTCAAAGATATTTACCTTTTTCTCAAATTAGAGAAAATATAATGATTATGAAAGATTGATCATCAAGAGTAGTAATGAGATGTTCTCCAATAAACTTTTTATTAAAATCAACTGAAGAACAAGATTCTATTATTATTAGTTTCCAAAGATTTTTAAATTCTTTAAGTTTTCCAATTCAAATAATTGTAAGATCAACTAAACTAGATATTGATGGTTATATAGCTAATTTAAAAGATAAAGCCATAAAACAACAAAATCCATTACTTCAAAATCAAACATATGAATATATTGAGTATCTTAAAAAATTAATTGAAGTTGCTCAGATAATGAAAAAAGAATTCTATATTGTTGTTCCATTTGATGAACAAGAATGAGAAAGTGTTAAGAATACAAGTTTTTTTGCTTCATTTAAAAGTTTTTGGGAATCAATCAATTGACAAGATGATATTACAAAAATAAGAGATCAAATTAGAATATTTTCAAAAACTAAAAAATGACTAATAAATAGGTCAAGTCAGATTTCAACAAGTTTAGAAAATATGTGAATAAAAGCAAAAGCTCTTGATAAAAAAGAATTAATAAAATATATAACTGATTATTATAATCCAAATATGGAAGATTTTAGTCAATTAAAACAAGATTCAAAAGATTTTAATTTAGTAAATAATTAATATGTTAAAAAAAATAATATTAACAATAAGTAGTTTATTTTTTTTATATTCTACTCAAATAAATACTTATGCTGCTTGAAAAGGATTATTAGAATGAACATCTGGAGGAGTTGAAAAAATAAGAAAATGAGAATTAGGTTTAAATGATATAATTTGAACTATAAAATGAATGATAGAAATCTTTTTAGGACTTGCTTGAACAATTTCTGTAATATTTGTAATAATTTGAGCATATAAATTATTATGGTGATCAACTAAATGAGATATAACTCAATGAAGAACAACCATTGTAATGGCATTAACTGGTTTTGCTATTTCTGCATTAGCTTGGTTTATAGTTAAATTTATATTTGATAACTTTGGATAATATGTTATATTCTTGGACATTCCCTGATTTAAAAAATAGATGACAATTATGGTATATAATAGTTTTATCAATTATTATATGACTAGTAATTTGGTGATATTTAACAGAACAATATTGATTAAGTTCTATTGTATTACTTATTTCAGGTTTAATTTTTTATATTGAAAATAATTCATCTGATAGCATTAATGTTGAAGTAACTGAATTATGAATAAAAGTTTCTGAATACTTCTATGATTATTCAAAAATAGATAGCTTTTCATTTATTTATGAATGAGAAAATCCTGTTGTTTTAAGATTAAATCTAAATAAAAAATGAATTAAAGTAGTTGATCTTAAAATTGATAATAATATAGTTTTAGAATTAAAAGAAATTCTTCCTCATTATATAAAGGAAAATGAAAAAGAAGATTTTAGTTTTACTGACAAAATGATAAGAATATTAAAATTATAAAAAAGTAGAGTATGAAAATTTTCATACCCTACTTTTTTTATTTCAATCAAGTAATTTCTAATAGTTTATTATATTTTTCATCAGCCAATTTATTCATTTTAGCATTTCATTCTGCTAATTTTTTTTCTATAATTTCAAAATTTACTTCTAAATATTCTTTTCTTTTTCTAAAAGGCTCAATAACATCTTTTAAAATTTCAAGTAATTCTAATTTTGCATGGCCATATCAATAATTTCCTGCTCTATATTTTGCTGCAATTTCATCTTGTTTTTCTTGTGAAGCAAATAATTTAATCAAAGCAAAAACATTACAATTTTCTGGGTCTTTAACCTCTTCTAAAGTTTCACTTCAAGTAACAATAGACATTATTTTTTTCTTTAAAGCTTTTGGTTGTTCAAAAACTTTAATATCATTATCATAAGATTTACTCATTTTTCTTCAATCCAATCCAGGAATTGTCATTAATTCTTTATCACAATGAATTTGTGGTAATTTAAAAACTTCACATTTATAAGTTTTATGAAATTTTTCAGCTATATCACGAGCAAATTCCAAATGTTGAGTTTGGTCTTTTCACAAAGGCACAATATCAAAATCATAAGCAATAATATCAGCAGCCATTAATATTGGATAATTAAAAGTTGCCATATTAATCTCAGAATTTTTATTTTGTGAATCCTTAAAACTATGAGCTCTTAACATCAAAGAATATGGAGTTACACTATTTAAAACCCAAGTTATATTATTTATATGAGTAATTTTTGATTGTTCATAAATAGTAATTTCTTCTAGTCTATTTTCTGGTATTAAAGAAAAATAATCCAGCAACATAGCTTTTCTATTTTTTCTCATAACTTCTGGATCTTTTACAGAAGTTAATGAGTGTAAATCTGCTAAAAACACATAAGCATCCTGCCCTTTTGAAAAATCTAAAAAGTTTTTTAAACCTCATAAATAATTTCCTAAATGCAACCCTTCTCAAGTTGCTTTCATTCCTGTTAATATTTTTTTCATTTTTTATTTTAATTTAAATTTATTGTATTATTCCACTCATAACTAACTCATCTTCTAAATATATAGCACAAATTTGTCATCTTGCTATTGCTCTTTGTTTTTCTTCAAATTTCACTTCATATTCATCTTCTGAAATCTTTATAACTTCGCAGTTTTGATCAGCCTGTCTATATCTAATTTTACATTTTGCTTCCATTTTCCCCTCTATTGAAAAGAGAGGGGCTAGGGGTGAGTTATCAATAATATTCACATTTTTAATAACTAATTTATCATCATATAATTCTAAATCAGAACTTGTTCAAACAATAATTTCATTTTTTTCTAAATCTTTTTTTACTACAAATATTGGTTCATCTTGTCCTCAAATATCAAGACCTTTTCTTTGCCCAATAGTATAATAAAAAACTCATTTATGTTCTCATAAAATTTTTCAAGAAGTATCTTTTACTAAACCTTTTTTAGGTTTTATTTTTTTCTCTAAAAAATCTGCCATATTAACTTTTCATACAAAACAAATTCATTGAGAATCTTTTCTTTCTGCATTTGGTAAACCTGCTTTTCTAGCTATATCTCTAACTTCTGGTTTTTTGCATTCTCCAATTGGAAAAAGTGCCTTTGATAATTGTTCTTGTGTAAGTCAAGCCAAAAAATAAGACTGGTCTTTATTTTCATCTATTCATTTCAACAATTTAAAATCCCCTTTCTCCCCTTGGGGGAAAGGGTTAGGGATAGGGGGCTGAATTCTAGCATAATGCCCTGTTGCTATTTTATCAAAACCTAATTCCATAGCTTCATCTAAAAAAGCTCTAAATTTCACTTGTGAATTACACATTATATCAGGATTTGGTGTAATTCATTTTTGGTATCATTCATACATATAATTCAGAACTTTTTCTTCATATCTATCTACATAATCAAAAACCTGAAATGGGATTTCTAAATATTCTGCTACCCTTTTTGCTTCAGCTTTATCAATTCTAGTTTGACAGTTTGGATTAGTTTCATCTCTATAATTTACCATAAAACCAGCAGTTACATCATAACCTTGCTCTTTTAAAAGATAGGCTGTAACCGCTGAATCTACTCAACCAGATAATCAAACTAATATTTTTTCTTTTTTCATTTTTTTTTAATATTCTCAAATAATTTTCACACTACTAGTAAAGAATTTTAATTCTTCAAGTGCTTTTATAACATTTTTATCTTCTAATTTACCTTCAAAATCTAACCAAAAAAGGTAAGAAAATGGATTTTTTATATTTGGTAAACTTTCAATTTTTGTAAGATTTACATTATTTGTAGCAAATGCTCAAAGGCATTTATAAAGGCTTGCTGGAATATTTCTTGCTTCAAATAAAACACTAACTTTATTTTCTTTTTTAAAATATTCTATTTTTGAATCTTTTGGAACAATAACTACAAATCTTGTAGTATTTCCCTTTTGATCTTGAATTGCTTCATCTAAAATATTTAATCAATATAACTCTGCAGCTAAAGTTGAACAAATTGCTCCAGCTCATTTTTCTTTAGTTTCAGCTATCTGAATAGCAGCACCAGCTGTATCACTAACTATAATTTGTTCTTCAATATTATGTTTTTTGAAATAATTATAACATTGTGGCAAAGCCTTAAAATGAGAATAAACTTTTGTAATTTTTGATAATTCTGTTTCTGCACCACAAATACAATGGTCTATAGGTAAATTATATTCTCAAATAATTTTTGCATCTAAATTATTAAATTTATAAAGATTTTCATAAATAGTTCCTGCATAAGAATTTTCTGTAGCTAAAACTAAAATTGTATCTTTTTCTCATAATTTATCCCAACATTTTTCAAAATTATCAAAACCAATCATTTCATCAACTTTTATTGAAAGACTTTTTTCAATTTCAAGTGATGCTTGATGATGATAAGAACCTGCTTCTCATTGGTAATATATTTTAGTCATTTTAACTTAATTAGTTTTTATAAGTATATACTGTTTTCTAAGTATTCAACCTCCAAATTAAATTCAGGGTAATTTTCTAAAAATAATTTATATTTTATAATATGAAATTTATCTTTATTTATTTTTACTTCAATTGCTTTTTTATCTTTTTCTAAAATAAAATCAATTTCATTTTTATTTTGTGTTCTCCAAAATTTAATATCTGTAAGTTTATAATTATTTAATAAATTTCTAAAAATTAAATTTTCAAAAAGTTCTCATTTATCAATTCTAAAATCAAAATTATCAAAATTATTAATAAAATAATTTCTTAGACCCAAATCATAAAAATAAATTTTTGGCATTTTTATGATTTCTTTCCTTATATTTTTATAAAAAGGTGAAATTGTAGCTATATGAAAAGACTTTTTCATAATATAAATATATTTTTCTACAGTTGCAACATTTAAATTTACTGTATTTGAAATTTCTTTAATATTCAAAAGAGAACCAATCTGACTTGCTAAAATTTTCAAAATATAAAAATATTTTTCTTCATATTCTACTCAGGCTTCTAAAATATCTTTTTTAATATATGATAATCAAATCTCTTCCAATAATTCTTTTTTTTCTTCTAAGTCATTTTCAAGAACAACTTCAGGATATCCTCAAAATGTTATAAATTCATAATATAAGTTAAAAATATTATTTTTATGAATTAATGGAATTACTTTTTCTTTCAAAACTTCTATATATTTTTCTTTTTGTTTAAAAATCAAAAATTCTTCAAAATTTAAACTTTTTATATAAAATATCTTTTTCCTTCAAGAAAGAGAATCTGTAAATTTTTTATCAATGTAAAAAGCAGAACTTCAAGTTACAATTAATTTTATTTTTCATTTATATTCATCATAAATATATTTTAGAAAATTACTTGGATTTTTTAAATATTGAATTTCATCAATAAAAACATATTTATTTTTGTCAGAATTTCAAATAATTTTAAATAAATTATCAGGATGCTGATTTAAAATAGATAAAAATTCAGGATTTTCTAAATTTATATAATCACAACTTTCTCCTTTTTTTTCTAATTCTTTTTTTATTTTCTTTATAATTGTAGTTTTTCCAACCTGCCTTGCTCATAATAAAAGTAATATTTTATTATTTCCTATATATTTTTTTATTTTATCTTCAACTAATCTTTTATACATTTTTAGATATTATTATAGTCTAAGCATATTATTATCTGAAAATAATTATATTATTTAATATATAAATTGCAACTTTATTTTTTTGCTTTTTATTTAAAACAAATATACTTATAAAAAAATAATTCCTAAAAAAGAAAATAAGATGCCTTCAGAAAAAAAAATGTTGAGAGATATTCAAAGAGCAATAAAAGATTTTGATATGATACAGGATTGAGATACTGTATTATTATGAGTTTCTGGTGGAAAAGATTCTATGTATCTTGGTTATGCAATGAGTCAGTTACAAAAAAGAATGAAAAATAAATTTAAAATAATTTGAGTTTATATGTTCAAAGAATTTTTACTTGATTGTGATATTAATTTTTTGGAAAAACAGAAATATTATGAAGAAGAATTATGAATTCCTTTGGAAAAAGTAGACATTAAATTACCTGAAGATTCTAAAATAAATGAAAATTGATTAAAACAAACTTGCCAATGGTGTGCATATGCTAGAAGAATTTCAATGATGAAACTTTGTCAAAAACATTGAGCAACTAAAATTATGCTTGGCCATCATATGGATGATGTAGTTGTTACAACTTTTATGAATTTGACTCAATGAAGAAAATTTCAAGTTATGGCTCCTAAAAATAAATTAACAAGCTGAAAAATTAGTTTTATAAGACCTATGGTTTACCTTAGAGAAAAAGATATTATGAATCATGTTTTAGAAAAAAATATTCCTTATTCTGGTTGTAATTGTCCTGTTTGAGAAGATTGAATGAGAAATAAAATAAAAAAAGAAATTTTATGGAAAAATGAAAAAGTACTTCCTTGATTTATAGAAAATTCTTTTTGGGCATTTATGAAAGAATTTCAAGCAAAATTTAAAGATGTAGACTATATGACATAAAAAAAGTAGAGTAATTAAACTCTACTTTTTTCTTATATATGTAAATGTTAAACTTAATAAAAATAAGATATTTAGAAGGTTATATAAAAAATAATAAAAATATAAATTAGAATCTGTAACTCATTTACATTTTCAACTATTAAATTTATATATTCCCTGATAATCTCCGTAACTTGTAAAGGTATCACAATTAATATTTAATGCTTCATCATTATATAATGCTGTTTTGACAACTGAATTAACTGTTTTTAATTCTATATTTAACAAATTAGTTGAAATAAGTGGAGTTATATAAAAAAGTAAAATTAAAAATAATAAATAAATTGTATTAAAAATTCAAACAGAAATTTTAGGAAGAATAATTTTTAAAAAATCTGAGAAAGTAAATAATAGTAAGAATAGTGAAAATAATATTATAGTAGAATTTAATAGAAATCAATTAACTGTAGAAATAATTATAATTCAAAATATAAATGTAATTATAAAATATATATATTTATAAATTCAAAATTTCTGATTATTAAATATAAAAAATAAATATATAAAGATAAATCCTGAGAATACTAATCCAAAAATAGCTGTATTAAAAACTCATGAAAAAAGTCAAAATAATAATATTAGTAATAGTGTTTCAAAATAATAAAAAGTTTTTATTTTTTTATTTGTAAATTTAGAATACTTTTTCTTCAAAAAACTAAAAAGAAAATAATTTATTATTCCAAAAAATGCAGCATGGAAAAATAAATAATGTATTTTAAATCCAAAAAAGTTAGTTACTTTATCTGCTTCTGATATATAATCAAAAATCGTTATTGGAAATATTGCAAAAAATATATTTTCTGCTCAATTTCTAAAAAAATTAGTAAATTCAAAATAGTCTGTTGTATATCATAAAAAATAAACTATAAAGAAAATTAATGCAGGGATAGAAAGAAATCAATATAATATTGAAAATATAGTATTTTTTGAAAGTGAAGATATAAACATTCAAAATAAAACAGCAAAGGAAGTATATGAAAAAGTATATAATGAATAAATTAAAATATCACTTAAATTAACTCAACCTAAGACTAATGCAATTGATAAAAAAGGAATAGAAATTAAAAATAGTAATAATACAAAAGAGATATTTGCTAAAAATTTTCAAGCAATAAATTTTGTTGAAGTTATTGGTGAAATTTTAATAAAATCTAATGTTTTATTAGTTTTTTCAATTGTAAAACTTTGTAATCATCTAAAAAAAGATATTCCTGTTAATGCTAAAAGTTGTGATATTCAAGCAATCATAAATAATTCTTTTCAAATATTTGAAGTTTCATAAAAATTATAATTTCATTTTATTTCTGAAAGAAATAGTAAAAAAGACAGAAAATAAATTAATATAAAGAAAAATACTACAATTTTTCATTGTTTAGAATTTAATGCTATTAATAGGTCTTTAAAAAATATTGGGTTATTTTTAAACATAGTTTTTTGGTTACTAAAATAAATTATAGGAATTAACAGTTATATCTCTTTCTGTATCTTACTCTTTTACAAAGAGCAAGAAAGCTGCATTATAAATTATAATTTTAAAATTAATTCAAAATATTAGTACAGTGTAGCCCCTTGCTCTTTGTAAAAGAGTAAGGATTCAGGAAAGAGATATTAATAATTTTCCTTTCTATCTTTCCATAACATCTAAATAAATTTCCTCTAAATTATTTTGATATTCTATTTCACTAAATTTTATTTTATTTTCTTTCAAAATCTTTTCTAATTTTTTAAAATCATCAGAATCAATTTGAATAAGTTTTGTTTTATTATTTTGCTTTTCTGATAATTCTGAAATCTTTCCTGATTTTTTAATTTTTCATCATTCAATAAAAATGATAGAATCACAATATTCTGCTAATTCATTTAGAATATGACTTGAAACAAAAATAGTTACTCATTTTGCCTTCAAATCAAGTAATAAGTTTTTTAATTCTATTCTCAATTTTGGGTCAAGTCCAGAAGCTGGTTCATCTAAAATTAAAATTTCTGGTTCTGTAACTAAAGCTCTTGCCAAACAAATTCTTTGAGTCATTCATCTTGATAAATTTCATATTTTGTCATTAATTTTATCTTCAAGTGAAACTTTTTTCAGAACTTTTTTGATTTTTTTAATATCAGAATCAAATCAATATGCAATTCTGAAAAAATCTAAATAATCTCATAAAGTCATTTCATCATATAAACCATATTGGTCAGGCATAAAACCTATAATTTGCCTTGTTTTTTCAATATTTTTATTTAATTTTTTTCAATTAATTAAAACTTCTCAATTATAATCTAAAATCAGAGTTGATAAAATTCTCATTGTTGTAGATTTTCAAGCTCAATTTTCTCATATAAAACCACAAATTTCACCTTTTTTTATTTCAAAACTAACATTATCAAGAACTTTATTTTCTCAAAAATATTTTGTAAGATTTTTTACTTTTATCATAATTTTTTATTTATAAAATACATCAATAACTATATTTTTATTTTTTTCTCCTCAATAAGAATATTTTTTCATAAAATCTGTTTCAATATTTCTTATTTTTACCTTATCTATTTCTCTAGAAAAGTTTGCATTATTTCAAGTATAATCATAATGTCATTTGAATTCTTTTTCTAATTTAGAATAATCATTTAATAAATCTTTTTTAGAGTTATAACTTTTAGAATTCAAAGAGCTAAAGTCCTCTGTTGACAAGCTGTTTTCATCTTCAATTTTAGAATATTTTTTATACAAAATAGACAAAGAATTTAATCCTAATATTTTTTCTGAAACTTTATTGTTTTTAAAACTAATTTCCTTTTTAGAATAATTTCTATCATATCTATATCAGTAATCTTGCTTTTCAAAATCTTCTTTATTAATTTTAAAATCATAATCTCAACCAAAAACTGAAAAACTAGCAATATAAACTTGTTTAAAAACTTTATTATCCAAATGTAAATTAACTTGAACTTTATTTTCAATATCATCAAATCATCTATAAATAAATGAAATAATTATAATTGAAATTAAGAAAAATATAGATACTAATGGGATAGAATAGAAGAAGAAGAATTTATTCTTTTTATATTTAAGCGGTAATAAAAAGTTTATAATTAGTAATGATATAAAATAAATTATTACAAAAATCAATATAATATAAAATGGCACGAATTTTGATTCTATAACATCATCAATCAAAATAGATTTGACTTCATTTATTCTTAAAAAGATTTTTTTATCATAAAAATAATCTCTACTATAATTTTTTATAAAAATATTTCAAAATCATAATTCATAAAAATATTTATCTTCTTGTAAAAAAGTTTCTTTTCAATTGTAATCACAATCTCAATATTCAACACAATTTTTTCTATAAGCTATTTTTTTTACATGATTATTATTGACAAAATATTGATTAAATAAATTTTTATCTACAATAACTTTTCATCATCAAAAAATATAATTATTTAATATTTCTAATTCACTATTAGACAAATTTTCTTTTTCTAAAAAGATTCTTTCAAACTGTTTAAGAAAAAATATATTTTTAATTTCATTAATTCAAAATATATTATTTATTTTTATTCAATAATCTAATATTTTTAAATCATTATCAAAATTAATATTTCAAATACTCTGTAATAATATTTTTTTTCAATTTATATTTAAATAAAAATAAAATTTATTTCAATAACTTTTATAGAAATAAGTATTTAAATTATTAGATTCTTCTATTTCTATTTTTTTATACAATACTTCTTTATTGTAATTTATCTCATATTTATCTTTAGATTTAGAATATATTTCTAAAACAGCATTTATTTTTTCTGAAAATTCTAATTTTATTGGAATAAATAGTTCATTTTCTGGAATTTCATTTTGAAATCAAATATCATATTTTACTAAAATATTGTCTATTTCTATTTTTGGAGTAGTGTATTTAATAATATAATTTTCAATCCTATCTTCATTATATCTTTCTTCAGGAATATAACCTGCATTAGATGTGTTTCAGAATAATACAAACAATATAATTAGTAAAAATTTTACATATAACTTTTGTATCATTTTTATATAATTAATTAATAATAAAATTAACTATATAATTTTTTTATATTTAATCAAAATTAAAACTACACTAAAAAATATTTGCTAAAATATCAACAATTACTATTATTATAATAATATATTTTATAAAAAAATAAAAAATGTTAGAAGCAAATAATAACACATTTAATTCTACAAAAGAATTAAAAATACTAAATTTTTATTCAGACTGATGTCCTCCTTGTCATGCTTTTATACCAAATTTTATAGAAGCTGAGAAAACTTATTGAAATCATTTTGATTTTGTTGCAATTAATTCTACAAATAATATGGAACTTTTTGCAAAATATAGAGTTATGGGAACACCAACAATAATTATTTTAAAATGAGAAGAAGTTATTTTTAATAAAAGTTGAGTTCCAAATTGAGCAGAATTAAAAAATATTATGGTAGAATTAATTTGAAAAGAACCAGAAAAACAAGAAACTAAAAAGAAAAAGTTTTTTGGTTTATTTTAGTAAATTAGGAGTAAAATTTAGTTATTTAGAATTATATAAACATGGATTTATTTGTATGTTGGGCAAATGCTCAAAGAAGTCAGGTAGCTGAAGCCTTTGCAAGAAAAATATGAAAAGAAGTAATTAGTTGTGCTTCTGTTGAAGATAAAAAAGAAAAATATTTTCATAAACCTGAAAAAATAATAACAAGATTAGTAAAAGAAAATTTTAATATTGATATTAGTAACCAAAAAATTCTTTACCCAAAAGATATTCTGTGAGAAATAGATAACATAAATAAAATTTATTTTTTATATAACCCAAAAGTTACTAAAAAACCAGATGAAAAATTATTAGTAAATTTAAAAACTTTTTGGGATTATCTTGATTCTATTTGAAAAAAATATGAAATTCATGAAATAAAAGAACCTGATGAAGATATTAATACATCTGATTCTATGTTAGAAATTGTTTATGATATTGATAAATTAGTTAAAGAATTGTATAAATAATCCTTTGTCTGAATAGACAATAAACTACAAAAAATATTTTAAAAAATAAAATTCAATTATGGACATAAAAACACCTTATATTTGGCAAAATTGAAAATTTATAAATTGGAATGATGCAATGGATCATAATTTGAGCCATTCTCTTCATTATGGAACTTGAGTTTTTGAAGGAATAAGATTTTATCCAACTTCAAAATGACCAAAAATCTTTAGATTAGAAGAACATATTGATAGATTATTTTATTCAGCTAGTATTTTAGAATTAGAAATTCCTTTTTCTAAAGAAGAAATAATGCAAGCACATATTGATATTGTTGAAAAATGTTGAGTTGAAAGCTGATATTTAAGACCTCTTGTTTATTACTGAACAGGAAAAATGGGATTAAATCCTACTTGAGCAAGTGTAGAAACTGTTATTTCAGCTTGGAATTGGGGAAAATATTTAGCTGATAAAGCTATTGATGTAAAAATTTCTAAATATAAAAGAATGCATCCTGAAACTGCTGATATGAATGCAAAAGTAAGTGGTGGTTATTATAATAATGTTTTAGTAAGTTTGGAAGTTAAAAAAGAAAATTTTGATGAAGGATTATTGCTGGATTATCAAGGTTATATTGCTGAAGGACCTGGGGAAAATATTTTCTTTATAAAAGATAATAAATTATTTACTCCTAAAGTTTGAACAATTTTGCCTTGAATTACAAGAGCAACAATTATACAGATAGCTAAAGAAAAACTTAATATTGATTGTGAAGAAGCAAAAATTCTTCCAACTGAATTAAAAGATTTTGATGAAGCATTTTTTGTATGAACAGCTGCTGAAGTTACACCAATTGGAAGTATTACTTATAACTGAGAAAAAATAAATTTTAAAAGTTGAATGCAAAATTCTCTTTCAGATAAAATAAAAAATATCTATATGGATATTGTTTATGGTAGAGATGAAGAGTATAAAAATTGGTTAAAGTAAAAAAATAGTTATTAAAAGAGACCGGTCTTTAGTTACTAATATCAGTAACTAAAGACCGGTCTCTTTTTTTTATATACTTAAATACATTTCCATAAATTCTAGTATATTTTCTTGGAAGAATACTGCTAAGAAAAATCATATTGCAATAAATGGTCAAAAAGGAATTTCTGTATTTGTAGAGATAATTCATGAATTATCTCTACTTTTCTTAATTCTTTGATAAATAATAAATCAAATTCAAATTATACTTCCTGCAAAATAAGTTAACATCATTCAAGGAAAAGATAATGTTGAACCTAATATCAATCCAACTAAAATTGCAATTCTTAAATCTCATCATCACATCCATTTTCCTCCTGAAACTACAATTTGTAAAAAGAAAAAAGTAAATATTGATAATGCTCAAATTACAGCTGAAATTGCTGGAAAAGTTGTTAAACTAAAATTATTAGTAAAAAAAGTATTAAATCAGAATAATAATAAATATAATAAAACTAAAATTAAAATATCCCAAATAGTATCTAATTCTTTTAAAATAATAACATAAAGTCCAATTATAGTTAAAATTAATAATCAAACTGAATGGTTTAAACTAAGTAAATCTCCTGAAATTCAAACTGGTAAACTTGGAAAAATTTGAATTTGAGTATAACTTTGAATAATAATTCAAATTAAAGCAACTACTACTCAGCTAGCCAAAACTCTTTCTGATATTTCTAAAAATAAAATATCATAGAAAATATAAATTATACTTATAAATCATATTAATAACCAGAAAAATAATTTAGTTATTTCAACAAAATCAGCTAAAAATATTAAATTATAATCTATTAAAAAATATCAAATTAAAGCAAATAATAATCAAGTAGATAATTCTAAAATAGGATATAATCAACTTACTTTTGCGTTGCATTGTCTGCATTTTCCTAAATTAAAAAGCCAAGAAAATACAGGTATTAAATCTATTGCTTGTAAAATTTTATTACAAGATCCACAATGACTTCTTCAAGTCATAATTCACCCTTCACCTGATTTTATTCTATAAATTATAACTGAAGAAAAACTTCAAAATAATAATCCAAAAATAAAAAGTGATATTAAAAAAAATGTTTGCATAAAAAAGGATTTAACAAAATAATAACTCTTTTGTCCTATGGACATTTACTCTTTACAAGAGCAAAGTGTACAAAATATAAGTACAGTGCAGCCTCTTTCTCTTGAAAAGAGAGAGAATTCAAGAGAGAGTTATTATTGGTTACCCTTTCATTAAATCTTCATGAATACTATTTGCAGCTAGACAACCTTCTGCTGCTGACATAATTGTTTGTCTAAATTTATTTGAATTAGTAGTAACGTCTCCAGCTGCATACAATCCTTCTAAACTTGTTTCTTGTCTAGCATTTACAACTAAACACCCTTCATCATCTTTTTCTAAGTCAAAACTATCAACTAAATCTACATTTGGCAAAGTTCCAACTGCTACAAAAATTCAATCAGCTTTTAGAGTTTTTCCAGATTTTAAAGTAACTCCAGTCATACCTAAAGCATCACCTGTAATTTCTTCAACTTCTTCATTAGTTACAAATTCAATTTTTTCATTAGCTTTAGCCTTGTCTATCCAAATATTTTCTGCTCTAAAAGTATCTCTTCTATGAACAAGATAAACTTTATTACAAATATCAGCAAGATAAAGTGCTTCAGTAACAGCAGTATTTCAACCACCAACCATTATAATATCTCTTCATCTAAAAAACATTCCATCACAAGTAGCACAATAACTTACTCCTTTACCTAAATATTCTTTTTCTCATTTAGCTCCTAATTTTCTATAATTATTACCTGTTGCCAGTAAAACTTTTTTAGTTTTAAATTCTTTATTTGTACTTGTTTTTACAATAAAAAATTCCTTTTCTTTATTTATTTCAGTAACCATTTCAGTCAATATTTCACTTCCAGAAGTTTCAGCATGTTCTTTGAAATTATCCATAATTTCTTTCCCAGGAGCAGAAATTGTACCAGGATAGTTTTCAACTTTATGAGAAGTCCCCAAAGCTCCACCAGGTAATCCACCAATAATTAAATTTTTTATTCCATATCTACTAGCATACATCCCAGCAGGATAACCTGCACTCCCTGCTCCAACAATTATCAAGTCATAATCAAATTCAGTTGTCATAATTTTTTAAGTTAGTTTTAAAATTTTTATCATTATATAAATTTTTTTATTTTTTTCAAAGATAGTTTGATAATTTTTTATTTTTATGATAAAATAAAATTAAGTTTAATATATAATTTTAAAAAAATGGTAAATATTCCATATGTAGATACTATTGATAGAACTAAAAAAGCAACTGAAGATACAAAATTTAGAACTACTGAAATTGATTGGACTAAAATTAGTGTAGATGATTTATTATGACCAGATTCCATTGAAGATGAATTTTTTATAGATGATCATACAATGAATAATACAAATAATAAATTAGAAGAAATTGATTATAATAATTTTGAAAATCTAATTGATATTATAGAAGAAAAATACAATATTAATATTATAATTAATGAGAATCAAAAAGAATTGAGTTTAAAAGATGATAAAAATAAATTAATTTGAGAAGTTAAAATAGCTAAATATAAAGATTGAGATTTTAAAAGAGATATACATTTATACAATGTAATTGAAGATGAATTTAAATGAAAGTGATATGGTAGTTTAATGTTTGGATTATATATTGAATTAACAAAACATAATTCAAATTTTATACTTCCTGAAGAAGAATATACAAATATTGCAAGTATGGTAAATCTATATAAGAAATTTTGATATATTCCAAAATATAAAATTATTTTTTGATTTGATGTGAAAATTGATTTAGATGAAAATGATTTTAAAGAAATGGAAGAAATAATTTCAAATTATAAAAAATGATACCAAGAACAAAAACTTTGATATACTGTAATTTTAGAAAAAGTATAAAAAATTATTTTTCATACTTTTTTTATTTTTTTCAAAGATAGTTTATTGAAATTTTTGTTTTTTTTTATATAATTTTATAAATATCTAAATAAAAAATAAATGAGCAAAATATTTAACATAGAACTTTATAGTTGAAAGTATACAGATTTATTTTCTGAAATAATAAAATTCAATACTCAAAATATTGTTTTTACTCCAAATCCTGAGATTCTTTTAAAAACTTTGGAAGATGAGGAATTTAAAAATTTATTAGATAAAGCAAGTTATTTAACTATTGATTGAATAGGTATGTATATTGCTTTTCAGATTAATGATTTTAAAATTTTGGAAAATAATTTGTTAAATAAATTATTAGCTTTTTTAATTATGCCCTATTTTTTCTTCAATCTATTCTTTAGAAAAAAAATGCTGTATTCTAAATACTGAGAGAGAATTTGTGGAAGTGATTTAACTTCTGATTTAGTTAATTTTGCTGAAAAAGAAAATATAAAAGTTACAATTATTGACCCTTATTATCCAAAAGATTTAGCTAAAGTAGCTTCTCAAAAAACTTTTAGAGAAGATTTATCTAAAAAATTTCCAAAACTAGAATTTGATTTTTTTGTTTATAAACCTGAAGAAAAAGATGATATTATAGAACAAATGAAAAATTCTGATTCAAAAATATTATTTGCAACTCTGTGAATGAAAAAGCAAGAACAAGCAGTAGTTGAAATTATGGATAAATGTTATAATATTAAATTATGACTCGGAATTGGTTCAAGTTTTGATTATTTCACAGGATTTCAAAAAAGAGCACCAAAATTTTGGAGAGCAATAGGTTTTGAATGGCTATACAGACTAGCTACTTGACCACAAAAATTAACAAGATTAAAAAGATTATACAATGCAATTTTTGTATTTATATTTAAAGTATTAGTAAAATAAAAAGATGACTCAAAAAATAACAATAATATGATGAACTGATGGTTTTTGAAAATGGACAGCTGAATTTTTAGTTAAACATTTTTGAGATGATATAGAGTTAACTATAACTTGAAGAAATATAGAAAAAGGTACAGCCCTCTCTCTAACTCTCTCCCAAATGGAGAAAGGACAAGTAGTGTTTTCAACAAATAATATAGAATCTGTAAAAAATGCTGATATTATAATTTTTGCAGTTCCTATTGCTTTTATGGAAAATTCTATAAAAGAAATCTGCCCTCATTTAAAAGAAAATTCTGTTGTTCTTGATGTATGTTCTGTTAAAGATTTTCCAAGTAAAGCCTTGAAAAGATATTCACCAAAAAGTGTTTTAGTGATTCCAACTCATCCAATGTTTGGACCTTTTATAAGTTCAATTGCTGGACAAATTTTTGTATTAACTGCTGAAGAAAAAGATAGATTTGATTTTAGATATAAATTTTTAGTAAAATTTTTGCAAAAATCAAGTGCTAAAGTTTTGGAAGTTTGAGCAAAAGAACATGATAGAATGATGGCTGTAGTTCAAGGACTTACCCATTATGATGTTTTTGTTTTTGGTGAAACAATAAAAAGACTTTGAGTTGATATTGAAAAGTCTCTTGATTTTGTTAGTCCAATTTACAAATTAAAACTTTCTTCTGTTGCAAGATATATGAGTCAAAACCCCAAATTATATTGAGATATTCAAATGTTTAATGAAGAAATTTTAAATGTTCATCAAACTTTTATGGAAGTAAGTAGTGAATTTAATACTTTTGTAAAAAATAAAGATGAAAAAAAATTTGTTTCTACAATTGAAGAAACAGCAAAATATTTTTGAAAAAATGCTGAAGCAGGTCAAATTTATACAGATAAATTGATTTATCTTATATCTAAACAAATTGAATTAGTAGAAAAAAATATTGGAGAATTTTTAAATTTTGAAAATATTTATAGTCAAAAAGTTATAAAAGAAAAGATCATAAACTATAAAAATGAACTAATTTTTTTAGAAAACTGAGAAAAACTAAAACTAGATGAATGGAGAGTTTTTGAATAGAAAAAGTAGGGTATGAAAATTTTCATATCCTACTTTTTTTCATTAAGTATAATTATTTATTTTTATGCCAATTTATCATCACTAACAAAATATTTTGGATCTTCTGATAAATTTACTTCTACAATTTTATCTGCATTTTTGATTAATTTTCTGCAATCAGAGGATAAATGAATTAAATGTAATTTTTTTCATTCTTTTTTGTATTTATCAGTTAATCAATTTATAGCCTCAATAGCTGAATGGTCCATAACTCTTGAATCTGCAAAATCAATATAAACTTCTTTTGAATCATTTTTTGGATTAAAAATATCTTTAAATTTTGTAATTGATGCAAAAAATAATGGTCATTCTAATTTATAAGTTGTAACTTTTCAATCTTTTGTAATAGTTTTTTTAGCAGTTATTTCTTGAGATTTCTGCCAAGCAAATACAAGTGCTGAAATTATAATCCCTGAAACAACAGCCAAAGCTAAATTATGAGAAAATGCTGTAATTAAAGTAACTGATATTATTACAAAAGCATCACTTTTTGGAATTTTATTTAGCATTTTTAAAGTTGGCCAAGCAAATGTTCCAATTACAACCATAAACATTAATCAAACTAATGCAGCCAAAGGAATTTTTAAAATCAGACTTGTTCCAAAAACTACAAATAGTATCAAAAATATACTAGCTGAAACTCATGATAATCTTTTTCTTCAACCATTATTTATATTAATCATTGATTGTCCAATCATAGCACAACCTCACATTGCTCAGAAAAAACCACAAATCATATTTGAAACACCTTGTCCAATTGCTTCCCTATTTGATTTTCATCTTGTTTCTGTAATTTCATCAATCAAAGTCAAAGTCATAAGACTTTCAGTTAAACCAATAATAGCTAAAATAAAACTATATGGCAAAACAACTTTTAAAACTTCAATAAAATTATCTGTAATATTTGGAATAGCAAAACTTGGAAATGAACCTTTCAATTCACTAAAACCATTATCTGCTAAATATGTAGCAACAGTTCAAGTATTAGCCAATTCTGGAATAAAAATTACCATCAAAGTTACAATAACTATTCAAGCCAAACCTGATGGAATTGCCTTTATAAATTTTGGTAAAAAATGAATAATTGCCATAGTTAATAAAACTAAAACCAACATAATTATCATTGGAGTTGCAGATAACCAATCTCAAGATTTTGCCTGAAATTGCCCCATTTGAGCAAGAAAAATAATTATTGCCAAACCATTTACAAACCCCAACATAACTGAATGAGGAATTAATCTAACTATTTTTCATAATTTTAATAACCCAAACAAAACTTGAATTACTCAAGCCAAAATCACAGCCACAAGCAAATATTGTAAATTATAATCCATAACAAGTGGCACCATAACAATTGCCATTGCACCAGTTGCCCCACTAATCATCCCAGGTCTCCCCCCAAATATTGCAGTCATCAACCCCATTATAAATGCAGCCCAAAGCCCCACCATTGGTCCAACCCCAGCAACAAATGAAAAAGCTATTGCCTCAGGAATTAGTGCCAAAGCCACAGTTATCCCAGAAAGTAAATCAGCCTTTACCTGTCCCTTTTTTTCCAAATCTATATAGTCATTATCTGACAACCATTTTAATAGTAACATTGTTTTTTGTTTAGTTTTTAAAATATAGCAAAGGGTTGAAACCCTCTGTTGACAAGCTGTATTATTTTCTAAAATACTTAAGCTCTTCATTTTCTCCTACAAACTCAAATATATCACTATATTTTTTTTGTGAGTTTATTATAAAATCTTTGTGAGCAAAAAGTCTCATTTCTCTATTATTAATTAATTCTCAAAAATATTTATTAATTTCTTTTGTAGAAAAAATCTCTGGATTATTTGAAACATTTGCACTTGTTAAAAAAAGTGGTCATTTTTCAGTGATTAGTCTTCTTTGAATAAAATTATGAGCAACTCTGAAGGCTATTTTTTCATAAATCTCAGAATTATTTAAATTATTTATTATATCTAATAAATTTTTATCTAAAATTTTAGATTTATTTATTAAAATAGTAAATGGATTTTTATAATTTTTTAAAAAGTTAATCTGATTATTAGTTAATAGAGTATTTTTTTCTAAATATTCAAAATCAAAAATCATTATAGCAATAGCTTTTGATTTCTCCCTTTTTTTTATTTCATAAATTTTTTGATACTCATTAAATCTTGAAATAGGGCAAGCCATTCAAAAACAAGTGTCTGTTGGAAATATATATATCATATTTTATTTTTTAAATTCATTCAAAACTTTTACTACTTTTTCTAAATCTTTTTTTGTTATTAGTTTATGATTAGGTAGAGTTAAAATCCTTTTACTAATATCTTCAGCCACTGGACAGCTTCATATTTTATATTTAGCTTTTTCAAAATTTGTTCAAAGTGGAGCAAGATTTGTTCAACTCCAAGTATTTCAAAGTAGTATATTATTTTTTCTAGCTAACTTATATAACTCATTTTTTTCTTCTTCTGAATTTAATAAAATTGGTACTCTAAAAAAGTTGTTTTCATCCCCTTTAAGAAAGGGGATTATAGGGGAATTTTCCAAATAATATTCATAATTATTTTTTCTAATTTCAGTATATTCTTCTAATTTTTTTAATTCTTTTCTTGCTAAATAAGCTAAACTATTAGGTAGCTTTAAATAAAAATTATCAAAATTACAAGCCTTTTCATTTGGTGTTAAAATTTCAGTTATTAAATTTAGTTTTCTTGATAAAAATATAATTATTTTTCATAATTTAAAAAAATCATAAAATTTATAAGCTTTATATCAAACTATATTATAATTTAAGTTTTTTAGTGTAAGTAGAATTGAAGGCATTTTTAAACTGTTTTGTAGGGTCTGCAGGCCTACAGCCCCTACAAAGTTTTCATTATTTATAATTAAAAATCAACCTGTAACACTTGAAATAACCTTATCTCTTCCTGTTGAAAATATTAAAAAATCTCATTTTAAAACTCCTTTCCCCCCTTGGCAGAAAGGCTGGGATAGGGGGATATAATGAGCACAATCTTCAATAACTAAAATATTTTTTTGCTTAGCTAATTCTATAATTTTATCATAATCTCTTGCTTGTTTTCAAAATGTATGTTGAAGAATTATTACTTTAGTTTTTTCTGAAATATTAGTTTTTAGAACTTCAAAATCAAAACTTAAAGTTTCAGATTCAATATCTGAGTATTTTATTTTTGCTCAACTTTGGATTACAGCATTTGAAACTGAAACACAATTATAAGCATTAACTATTACTTCATCTTTAGAATTTACTCAAATTATTTTTAATGCATGAAAAATAGCAGATCTTCAATTATAAAAAGAAATTATTTCCCCCCTATCTGCCCTTCAGGCATCTTTCCCCCCAAGGGAGAAAGAATTAATATGTTCTAATAATTCTTTTTCTAATAATTTATTATCTTTTCCAGTTCTTAATTTATAACTTCAAAAAGTCATTAAATATAAACTTTGTAAAGCTTGTTTTAATGATACAGTTGTAAAAAATTCTGAGATTATTGTTTTTTTCATCTTATTTGTTTTATATGTTTTTTTATATCTTTTATTTTATGATCTCTAATTTCTTTATTTTTAGCATTTTTTAGAAAATAGAATAATCATTTTCTAATTTTTTTTATAAATTTTATATTTTCTACATTTAATATAAAAATAAATCCTAAAATTATAGCCCCCCAACCAATAACTGCTGATCAAGGAATTGGTAATATAATCATAAAAACTCAAAATACAACCAAAAAAGCCATTATGATTATTCTTAGTAATAATGGTATTTTATATTTTCTTAATTTATTATAAATTTTATGTTCCACTATTTACTTAATTTATTCAAATATTTTTTTGCATTTCTTCCTTCAAATAAAATTACTGAATTTTGCAAAGGGCTAAAGTCCTCTGTTGACATAATATTATTTTTATTAAAACCTCAATAAACTAAACCTTTTTCAAAATCTTCTTTATAATTAACTCAAACAAATAATACTTTATCTACTTGTTTATTTATAGCTATTTCTTTTGCAATATTATAATGTATTTCTTCAGCTTTCTTTCATAATTCTAAAATATCATCTAAAACTAAGACTTTTAAAAATTCATCTTGTCCCCTCTCCTCTCAAAGGGGAGGGTTAGGGTGGGGACTATAATTTTTCAGCATTTCTAATCCTGATTTTAAACCAGCTTCAGATAAATTATAGGTATCATCTATTAAAATATTATCATCTAATTTTATAATTGCTTTTGTATTATTTGGTGTTTTAATATTTTTTAAATATTTTTTAATATCTTCAATTTTTAATCCTAAATCTATACAACAAGCAATTACTCAAGTTAAATTTACAACATTATGCTCTCAAATCATATTTATTTCAAATTCAGATCTTATTTCTTTATAACTAAAATCAAATTTAGTTATACTATTTTCTGTTGAAACTATTTTAGAAACAGCATCTAGTTTATTTTCTGATTTTATTCAATATTTAATTAAATTTAATTTTTCATTAAATTCAGTTTCTCTAATATTATTATTATCCCAGTTTAAATATAAAATTCAATTATTTTTTAATATACTTTCAGCTATTTCACTTTTTCAGATTTTTATATTTTCTTGACTTCCAAATAATCAAATATGTTGATTTCAGATAGCAGTTAAAAATCAATATTTATGATTTACTATTTTTCATAATATACTAATCTCTCAAATTTTATAAGCTCCCATTTCTGCTATAAAATATTTATAACTATTATTTAGTTTATTTAAAATTAATGCTGAAACAGACATTTCTGTATTTTGATTTTCTGGAGTTTTTAACAATTCTCAATTTTGTTCTAAAATAGAACTCAAAAATTCTTTTACACTAGATTTACCATAACTACCTGTTATTCAAATTTTAATAACTTCATCTATTTTTTCAGATTTTTTAATTGCTGAATTAATTTGCTTATTTTTCTTATAATTTACTAAAGGTAAACTTAATAAATTATAAAAAAATATAATTAAAGGCATTGTTAAAAAAACTAGTAAAATATATAAATATGTGAAATTCCAAAGGTTAAATTTATAAAATAAACATAAATCTATAGTTCCTCAAATTATAAATAATAATAATAAAATAATTAATCTACTTGTAAATTTAGGTTTTAATAATCTTTTTCTTAATATTTTTCAAATAACAAAAATATTTAAAATAATTAAATAATAAAACATAATATGATATCCTACTCACCAAAAAGCAATATGAATTGGCATTTCTAATAAATATAGTCACCAAATAGCAGAATAGTAAACTAATAAAATTATTTCAACTACAAAAAAAATATTAAATAATGCAGATTTTCACTGTTTAGTTCTTAAATATTCATTAAATCTATCAAGCCTATACTCTTTTAATTGAATTGTATACAGCCAAAAAAATAATTTATATAACAAAGGTAATAATGCTAATATAAATAATTCCACATAATCAAAAGATGTTCAAATAATTAATTTTTCTATCATTTTATATATTTTCTAAAAAAGTATTTACCAATCTTTCAGGATTTTTAATGTGAATTCAATGAGTTTCTTGATCAAGTACTACCATTTTAGAATTATTGATATTATTTCTCATAAAATGTCAATCACTAAGTGGAGTATAAGTGTCATTTTCTCACCAAATGATTAAAGTATCTTTTTTAATTTCTTTGATTTTTTCAGATAAATCTGAACTTATCATATTTAGATAAGTTTGTTTCAAATGCGGACTTTTTTCAGCATTAAGATAATCATGTCATCCAATTGCTTTATAAAATAAAATTCTTATTTTCTTAAAAATAAATATTTTTTTCAAAAATTTCAAATTATTTAAAACAAATTTTAATATTTTTCTTTTTTTACTTCTTTTTTCATCATTTCTAATCCCTGCTGAATTATTCAAAACTAATCTATCAATATCTAATTTTCCTCTATTTTCCAAAGTTATTGAAATTGCTCATCAATTAGAATGCCCCCATAAAATTATATTTTCCAAATTTAGTTTTTTAGCAAATTCCTCAACTAATTGAGCATAATCTGATAAATTATAAACTTTAGTAATTTCAGTTTTTCAAAATCATGGTAAATCTGGAACAATTACTCTAAATCATTTTTCTGATAATTCTTCAGCTACTTTTACCCAACTATCACTTTTACCTCCCCATCAATGCAGAATTAAAATATCTCACAAAGGGCTGAAGCCCTCTGTTGATAAAATAAATTCTTTATAATTTATTTTTAATTTTCAAAGTTTTAAAATTTGTTCTGTCATAATTTTTATTTAAATTTATTTTTTACTATTTTAATGATTTTTTTATATAAAACAAAATTTAATTTACAAATATTAAGACCGGTCTCTAATTAATTATTGTAATTAAAAAGAGACCGGTCTTGTTTTTTTTATTTACTTATTTCTTCCAAATATTTTCTTAATTCATTTTTTCCACCAATATTAAATTTCTTTATAAATTCACTTCAAATAATAGCAAAATCTGAAATATTATTTATTTGAACTACATCTTCTTTAGTTTTTACTCAAAATCATACTCAGATTTTCACTCCCCCCCTAGCCCCCCTTTGAAGGGGGGAATTTTTAAATATTACCTTTAAATTATTAATATATTTTTCAAATTCTTCTCAAAATTTAGCTTTAGAACCAGTTGTCATATTTTGAGAAATTGCATATATTAATTTTGGATTTAATTTTTTTATTTCTTCAAGTCTTTCATTAGTTGTAATAGGAGAAACTATTTCCGTAAATACAATATCATATTTTTTACATAATTCTCTAAGCCTTTTTCAATCTTCTTCATCAAATGGAACATCTGGAATTATAAAACCAAAAACTCATATTTCTTTAGCTTTTTTTACAAAATTTTCTACTCAATAATTTAATACAATATTATAATAAGTCATTATTAAAATATTTGGAAATTTTTCTTGTAGGGAATGCAGGCCTACATTCCCTACTTTTTCTATAAAATCAAAACATTTTTCAGTATTAATACCAGCTCTCAAAGCAATTTCATTAGCTTTTTCAATAACTGGTCAATCAGCAATTGGATCAGAAAAAGGAAACTGGATTTCTATATATTCAGATTTTTCTTTTAAAATATCAAAAATACTTTGTGATTCTTCCAAAGTTGGATAACCACAAACCATATGTGTCATTAATTTATTATTTTGCATTTTTTTCTATATAATCTTTTAAAAATGGAACAAATTTTTCATCTAGTTTTGGTGCTGTGATAAATAAATCTTTATCTCATCTACCTGAAATTCCAATTACTATAATTTTATCTTTATCCAAAGTTGGAGCTAATTTTACTGCTTCAACAACTGCATGAGCAGATTCTAAAGCTGGTAATATTCATTCAGTTCTCATTAACATTTTTACAGCTTCAAGAACTTCACTATCTGTAGCATATTTCATTTCTAATCTACCAATTTCTTCTAAATATGTCAGTTGTGGACTAACTCAAGAATAATCAAGTCCAGCAGAGATAGAACTAGTATCTTGTACTTGTCAGTCTTTATTTTGCAAAAAGAAAGACTTAAATCATTCAACTACTCCAACTTGTTTTTGTTGAAATCTAGCAGCATGTTTTCAAGGAATTATTCATTCTCCACCTGCTTCAACTCAAATTAGTTTAACATTTTTATCATCTAAAAATTCATAAAATAATCCTTGTGCATTACTTCATCCACCAACACAAGCAACCAAATAATCAGGATTAACTTTTTTATGTAGGGAATGCAGGCCTGCATTCCCTACATTATGTTCTTTTAATTGCTCTTTAACTTCCTCTCCAATTATTTTTTGAAAAAATACATTCATACTAGGATAAGGATTTGGTCAACAAGCTGTTCAAAGAAGATAATAAGAGTCAGAAGAGTTATTTAATAAATCTTTAAGTGCAGCATTTACTGCATCTCTCAAAGTCATATTTCCTTCCATAACAGGAATAACTTTTGCTCCAGCCAATTCCATCATATAAACATTTGGTCTTTGTCTATCATAATCTTTTTTTCCCATATAAATCACACATTCCAAATTTAATTTTGCACAAATTGCACTTGTTGCCAATCAATGTTGTCCTGCTCAAGTTTCTGCTATAATTCTCTTTTTTCAAAGGTATTTAGCCACCAAAGCCTGCCCAACACAATGATTTATTTTATGTGCTCAAGTATGATTTGTTCACTCATTTTTTAAAAATATTTTTGCTCAACCCAATTTTTCAGTCAGATTTTTTGCATAAATTAAAGGACTTGGCCTACCAATATAATTAGTATACAAATCTTTCAAATCAGCCAAAAATTTTTCATCTTCTTTCAAATCAAAAAAAGCATCTCTGATTTCATCCATAATAGGAACTAAAGGTTCAGGCACAAACCTCCCTCAATATTCTCAGAAATATCAAGATTTATTTACTATTTGTTGTTTTAGGTTCATTGTTTTTGTTTTAAAAATTTATTATATTATTTTTTAAATTTCAAAAATCACTTTTTATGGGATTTAATTTTGACAAAGAATTTAATCAAATAGTTTTTTGATTTCACAATTTTTTATTTAGAATATCAGTTCCAATAATATAAAAATCCCATTGTTCTAAATTTAAAGGATCAATTATTTTTGCATCTTTACATTTTAATATTGCAAATATATAAATATTAGATTGTCTAACAAAAATTCAATTTCAATTATTTGTTGGTTTTATTCATAAAACAATATTTGAAAATTTTTCTTGCTCCCAAGATTGAATATAGGCTCAAGATTTAATTTCTATTTTTAAACTATTAAAAACTAAATCATATTCATCCCATTCAATTCTATATCAATTATCAACTCATAAAGCAACAGCAATTATATATTCTGCTAATTTTCATCTCATAGCATTATTTAATAAATCAGATCAATTCCAAGCCCAAAAATCAATTAATTGTTTATTTATATTACTTCAATTAAATAAAAAATTTTCATTTCATTTTTTTCTAAATGTTTTAACACTAAAATTATTTTCCATATTTACTAAGTTAATTTTAAATTATTCCCTCAACTTATCACTTTTTTTCCTGTTTCTTTTTCAAGTTGTTTTCTTGCAACTCCTGCAACTCATCATCATCTTTTACTTGCTTTTTTTATTTTTTCAAAACCTTCTGAATCTTCTTCTTTTATAATTTCAGATGTTGAAGCCTCTGCTAGCATATTAAAAACTAATTCTAAATTGGACATATTATCTTTCAAACTTTCCTTTTTTAATCATTTCAAATCTTTATATTCACTTGTTGTCATATCTGACCAACCTTTTAAAATTTCATTTGTTAAAATTGCATATTCTACTCACTCTTTTATTCATCTTTCTTTCCACTCAGCAGTTAATTCTTTTCTAATATCAATAGATTTTAATCTTTGTTTTATCCAATCTTCTGAATATCATTTTTTTCTGTATGTATTTATTGCTCTTTCAACTGCTAATTCTGGGTCATAAATTTCATTAATTCTTTCATCTCAAACTTTTGCTAACCACATTTTAAATGGTTCTGCTTTTTTACTTGGAATACTTTGAATAAGTCTCAAAATTCCCTTTGTGTCTAGAACATCAGTTTTATAATTTTTTCAATCTCTAGCTTTCATTTTCAGTTGACTACAATTTGTAGTCAACTGACTTCATTCTTTTTTTAATCTTGTTTTTAGAACACTCCAATATTTTCTAGGATTAACAGATTCTGTTAAAACTTCAACAATATCTACTATTGAAAAATACCAATCCCCTTTTTCAGAGTTCCAAATTCTTCTAATTTCTTTTTGTTCAAAAATTGCTAATTTTGTTTCAGTCATAATATTAAATTAAAATATATTATTATTTTACAAATTCTCCTTTATTGGAAAGCCTTGATTTTCAAGCATTTTTCTTAGATATTTCCCCTGTAATCTTCAAGGAATAAAATGAATATGCAAATGCTCAACACTTCTATTTCACATAGTTTCTCTAGTATCTGAAAAATAATTTTCCTCTCAATAAAAACCTTTCACAAAATCTTGAATCTCTTTTAAGCCAGCAAATTCATCTTTAGTAAGTTCAATAGAAAATTGTTTATGTTCAAATGGAATAGCCATTAAATGCTTCTCATCACCAGAATAAGGAGAAAAATTTCTCACTATAAACCAATATTTTCACTTCCAAATTATATCAGCCTCATTGCAAAAAGGACAATCCTCCAAACCATAAATTTTCTTTCATTTCTTTGCATGATATTCTGCCCTTGTTAATATTTTTTTCATAGGTTATTATAAATTTAGTTTCTTTATTTTTCAATTTCATTCATATCTTCAATTATTGTTTTATTAAAATCCTTTTTATATTTTTTCAATATAAAAAGAATAATTAAACTTATTACTGCAATAATTGTTAATAAAATTAAATAATTTTTTACATCATTTTGCTTTATATTATCTACAAATAAATATGAAATCCATCATCATCAAACACATCATATATAAACAAGTAATAAATCCTTAAAATCAAAAATATTCTCAGTAATTTCAATTCTTCTTTTCATTGAATCCCACATTTTTTTATCTGTTGAAATATATTCAATTTCAGGGATACTAATACTTGATGTTGAATTAACTACTAATTTATCTTTTTTCATCTTTTGATTTGTTATCAAGTATTTTTGAAATAACGGCATTAATAAATATTGTATTTCAACAATTATTACAGGTTATTGGAATAATTGGAACTATTGGAATTCCTCAAACTATCATATCTCATCTAAAAGCTCTTAATTCATATGCTTCATTTGAAATATTCCAATTATTTTCTTTACAACAAGTACAACTAAAATTTTTCCATTTTTTTCAAATAAATTCTTTTAATTTATCAGTATCTATCTTATAATTACTCATTTTTATTTTTTAAATTTTAAATTGCTTTTTAAAGCTTCTCCCTCTCTCTTCCTCTCAATCTTCTTTAAATCCTCTTGAATTTCAAGCTCTTCTGGGACAATTCATCTTTCAATTAAAGTGTTTACCCTCAAGGGGCACCTCGTCTTGTAGCCTTACTATTATCTACTAATTCTCATTCTAACCTCCCTTTTCATTCAAGATTTTTTTGTTTGATATTATGGTCTGTCATAGCATAAATAAAATCTTTTGCTTTTAATTCAACTTCATTATCAAAATCTGCTAAAGCTCTTTTTTCTGGAATGTTTCTTTTTTCTTTTAATTTTTTTACTGAAACTCAATATAATGCTTGAATTCATTTATTTTTGAAAGTTGCAAATTCATATGGTAATTTTATTCATCTATTATAAATAGTTTCTTCAATTTGCCTTTCTGATTTTCTAAACTTCTACCCTCAAGGGGCACCTCGTCTCTTGCTTCTAATCTTTTAGTATCTTCAATTTCTTTTTCAGCCATTTCTAATTTTCTAGTTTGGCTTGCAAAATAAGTTTGAGCAAGTGAAACTTCTACTTTTCTACTATCTCAATTTTGAGCAACTAAATAACATGCATATCTTGTAAGTAAAAAATCTTTTATTTTTCTCTTACTTCAAGAATCTAATTCTACCATTTTGTCAGAGGGGACAAAATGGTTTTCAGGCTTAGTTGAACTATTTAAACAATTTAATTTAGCCTTTTTAATAACTAAACCAAATCTTTCCCATTTTTTATATCAAAGAGATTTCATTAAATCTCTTGCACTCCAAAACTCAAATCCTGTTTCATCTTCAAGTTTTATTTCTTCAAAAGTTTTTTGTACTTTTTCTATTAAATTATTTTGCATAATTTCTGTAAAATTAAAATATATCTCTTTTATATATTTATATTATACTAAAAACATATTTTTGCAAATTATTTTTTTAAGATATTTTCAAAATATAAAAATTAATAAAAATTTAAACTATAGCTCAATTATCTTCAAAGAAATCTTCATTATTTTCTTTATTAATACTTTCATATTCTCAATATTTATTAATTTTAATATTAGATTTATGCTTTTCATTTGAAAGTTTTTGTAAAAATTCTTTAATTTTATTATCTTCTAATAAAACAATAAATTCATGTTCAAAATCAAATCATTTAATATCAAAATTAAAATTAATTGTTAATTGTCTAAAATTATAATTTTTAAATACACTCTTTGAAATAAAAGAAAGATTCTTGAATTCTTTTTCTATTCACTTTTTAATAATATCACTACTTAGATTAAATTTTAACTCTAAATTATCTCAATTTAAATAATTTTTATTAAAATTTATTATATCATCATAATTAAAAATAATTTCATCTTTTTGATGTCATCAAAGACTAGCAAAATAAGTAATTTTATAATTTATATTAACTTTATTTAATTCAATCTTTTTCCTAAATAAAAATTTTATATTTCAAGATAAATCTTTTTCTATATTTCATCAAATATAATAATTTCATTTATTAATAATATTTCAATTAAATTCTATTTCTATTTTTCAAATTTTGTTTTTATAAACTTTTTCAATAATTACAGTAATAATAATTAAAATTATTCATATTCATAATCCTATAAAAACTATTTCATTTGTTCAAACCATATTTTTTTATTAAATTTTATTTAATTAATTCCTCCAAACTCTTCTCCAAAATTTCCAGTCCATTTTGAGTTAAAATACTTTCTGGATGAAATTGATATGAGAAGAAGTTTTCTCATTTTAAAATATTTTTTTCAAAATTATTTTCATAAGCACAAAAAGTATTATAATAAGCAACTTTTTCTTTTTTTCAAAATAATTCAATTTCTAGTTGTTCTCACTGAGTAGGGATTTCTTTTTTCTTTAATTCAATTTTTTTGCTTCTTGAAATTAATTGGTGACCTAAACATATTCAGAAATATTTTTTATTATTTTCCTCTAAAAATTTAATAATTTCTAAATTTTTAAGATTTTTTTCAGTATCTTCTGTAGGATTTCATGGTCATGGTCAGATTAAAGTAATATCACTTTCTTGTAGGGAATGCAGGCCTGCATTCCCTACTGAAATTTCATCAAATCTTTTTATTTCAACTTTTAGTCAGATTAATTTTAATAAATGAGCTAACATATTTGTAAAATCATCTTCATTATTTACTATTAAACATTTTTTATTTAATAAATTTTTATTTATCTGATTTTCTTGTTTAAAAAACCAAGTTTTACTAAGATTTCAATTTCTTTTTTGAACTAATTCTTGAACTTCATCATCTAGATAATAATTTTCTAAAAATTTAATACTTTTGCTCCCTTTAGTATTAAAGGGAGCTCCCGAAGGGTGAGGGATTATTTTTGTTCAATTAATTGCATTTAAAACTCATTTCATTTTTATTTGTAATTCTTCATATTCCTTTTTAGGATTAGAATCTTTAACTAAACTTGCTCAGACATAAATTTCTAATTTCCCTGAAATATCAAGTTGCAAAGTTCTTATCATAATAGCTGAATCCAAAGAATCTTCAGTTATGTGACAAATTGCTCAGGCATAATATTTTCTTGAAAAATTTTCATATTTTGAAACTACTTTAAAAGCTGATTCAATTGGACTTCAAATAACTGTACTTGCCCACATTGATTTTCTTAAAATATCAATTTTTGATAATTCTGATTTTCAAGAAAGTAGATATTCTGTATGAATTAGATTGGCCATTTCTTTTAAAATTGGTCCAACTATCATTCCTCAACTTGAACAAATTTGACTCATCATTTTTAATTCCTCATCTGTAGCCATAAAAAGCTCATCTTTTTCTTTTTGATCTTGTAAAAATTCCTTGAAATCTGAAGAAAAATCTAGATAATTTTTATATCAAATTTTTTTAAATGTTCCAGAAATTGGATTCATTCTAACCGTATTTTCAGGACTAACTGAAACATTCCTTTCTGGACTTGCTCAAATAAATATTTTTTCTCAATCAAAGAATATAAAATGAAGGTAAGTTCAATAGTCTCCTTCTAATAATCTTTTAAAAATTGATAAGGCTACTTCAATATCAAAATCTGATATTTTTCATTCAATTTTTTGAGCCACTAGAAAATTAGCTCCTTCTCAATTTCCTATTTCATTTTTTACGATATTTTCTACAACTTTTTCATATTCTTGCTTTGAAAAATGTTCCTTTAAATCTCAAGCCAAAATACTTTCTTTTTCTAAAAAAGTTTCACTAAAATCTGTAAAACTAAATTCTTTTTTTTCTTTTACCAAAATAGAAATAATTTTTTCTTCTCATTTTATTTTAAAATTTCTTTCTTTTGCCTGACAAAAAGGTACAACAAAAATCTGTTCTTGTTTGTCATCTATTTCTTCTAATAAATTATACTCTACTTTTTTTCAAGAATAAAATTTTATAAAAGTTTCTCACTTTTTCTTAGATACCACAAAAGGTTTGTTATATAAATTCATTTTATTTTTTAATTATTTAATAAGGAATTTAACTTTTATATCTCTTTCCTGAATCCTTACTCTTTTACAAAGAGCAAGGGGCAACACTGTACTAATATTTTGAATAAAATTCTAAAAATAATAATTAAAAATGTGCTTTCTTGCTCTTAGTATAAGAGTAAGATACAGAAAGAGATATAATTGTTTTCCTATCCAATTTTCCTAACTATCCTTCCAACTTTCCCCAAATCAATATTTTCTCAATTATCAACTCAACTTGCTACATCTATTCAACAAAAATACTCATTATCTTTAAAAATTTCAAAAATTTCTCATACATTTTTTTCACTCACTCAACCTGCTACTAAAAAGTTTTTTTCTAAATTTAAATCTTTTATTTTAGAATAATCATAACTTTTTCAGCTACCTGCTTCTTTTCAATCTATAATTAAAAAGTCTATACTTTCCAAAACTCCTTTCTCCCTTGGGGGGAAAGGCTGGGATAGGGGGACTGACCAAAAAATTAAATAATTATACATTTTTAAATATGCAAAATCACAGAATCAATGAATTTGAATAGCATTCATTTTTGCTTTTTTTGCTGTTAGAATTACATCAACTAAATCTCATTTTGATATATTTCACCAATCTCAATCTTCAGATTTTCTTCAAAAAACTCACACTCTTAAAGTTGAAAAAGGAGTTTCAATAAGTTCAGCTTTTTCTGGAGTTATGTATCTTTTAGAAGATTCTATAAAATTAAATCACAATAAATCTATATTATCATAATTTTCTAAACTATTTCTTATTCAACAGCATTTTAATAATTTCATATAATTGTATTACTTTACTAAAACAATTAATTATATAATTTTACAAAATAAGTCAAGAAAAAAAGAGAAATAATCAGAACAATTTGCAATCTACTTCTAATATATATAATATCAATATTAATATTATAAATTACATCTTAAAAAACCATAGAAGATAGTAATAGTATTTTACTATTTAAATTAAAACTATATGAAAAAAATAATAGCTACATTTTTAATACTTATATTTTCATTAACTGGAGTATTTGCATATTCTCCTAGTTCTAAAGATAATAAGATACTAAATAAAATTTACCCTAAATTAGATTTGATATGTAAAAAATCAGAAGAAAAATGTGAAATATTAAAGAAAAAAATTGATAAATTTTCTTATAAATATAGAAAAAAAGAAAATATATATTTTTTATTAACTGAAATTTCAAAATATATTGAAAAAAAATTAATTAAAAACAAAAATATAAATATTAAAAAAATCAATAAAATTATTTGTACTAAAGTAAGTGATTGAGATACAATACATTTTAAAAAAGATTGAAAAGATTACATAACAAGACTAATTTGAATAGATAGTCCAGAAAATACAACAATAAGATATTGATACACTGAAAAACTTTGAAATAAAGCAAAAGATTATTTAAATAATTTAATTTTAAATAAAGAAATTCAAATTGAATATGATAGTAGTCAAGCAAGAACTGATAAATATTGAAGACATTTAGTTTATATTTTTTATAAATGAGAAAATATAAATAAAAAAATGGTTGAAGAGGGGCTTGCTAAAGAATATACGTATAACAAACCTTATAAATATCAAAAAGATTTTTTAAATGCTCAAAAAAAGGCTAAAAAATTAAAAAAAGGAATTTGGAGTTTAAATATAGAAGAAGTTAAAAAAGTAATCAAACAAATTGATGACCATACTGATATTTCAGGTAATGTTTGTTATATAAAATGAAATATAAATTCAAAATGAAATAAAATATATCATTTCCCTTGATGTAAATCTTATAATAAAACTAAGATTACTCCTAGTAAATGAGAAAAATGTTTTAAAACATCAAAAGAAGCTGAAAATTCTGGTTGGACTATGGCTTGAAATTGTAACTAAGAAAAAAAGAGAAATAATTCTCTTTTTTTCTTTATTTTATTTCAAAAACTTTTCCTCAATTTCTACCAAAAACTTCAACATTATAGAATTCTGAAATTCTAGTTGGTTTAATAGAATATTTTCAAGAATGAGTTAATCTTATTAAATATGTAAAATTATAAATTCATGGATAAAGTGTATCTTTATAAGCAAATAATCTATCAAATCTATATTCTTTTTTAGAAAAATATAAATTTTCTGTAGAGATAATTCATGAATTATCTCTACTAGTGGCTAAATTAGGATTTATTAGTTCAGAACCTGCTGGAATAAATCATTCAAAAGCAACTTTATCTCTTGTTTCAGTTGTAATAATTTTATTATTTGCAATTAATAATTGTCATACTTTTCAAGTTTTTACCTCAGTTAAATAATTTATTATTTCTTTTGGATATTTCAAATCATCATAACTTATTTTATCTTCTAAATATTTTTCCCATTCTTGCTCTTTTAAACTTTCAATTTTTTTATATTCATTATAAGAAAAATATTTTGTTTCTACAAAAAATCCTTCGTCACGTGCTTTTATTTCTGAAGCATCTTTATAATAACTTAAATTTAAATCATAATAAATTGTTCATTTTCATTGTTTTTCTACAACAAAACTATTTTCATCTTGTATATCATCTAATGAAATTGTTTTTAAAAAAACTTCTAATTTATTTTTATCATCAAATCATTTTTCAGCAATAATTTTATTATTTAATTTTAATTTTGTAAAATTATTAACTCATTTTAATTCTCAACTTGATTCTAAATATTTAGTAATAGCTTTAATTAGAGCTATATTATCAGCTGTTGAACCAAAACTTCAATCTTTCTTTTGACTAATAATCCATCTATTCATATTATCAATTATTTTTTCTATATCTTTAAATTTATCTAATCAAATAATTGAAATAGCTTCAAGTAAAGAAACGGTATTTCTAAATCTTGAATAATAATTAGTTTTTCATAAATATGATCCTTTTGGATTAAATACTAATTCTTCTGAAATTATTTTATTTACAATTTTTTCAGCTTCTTTTAATAAATTATCTTTTTCTTCTTTCTGAATATCTTTTAATCTAGTTAATTTAGCAATTAATTTTACTTTTTCTAAATTTAAAGAATTATTAATTTTATAAAAATCTAATAATTTATACATTTTATAAGCTTCATAATCTAATTTATTATATTCAAGAATTGCAGAAATAGCTTTTAATCTTGAAGTTTCAGAATATTTACAATTATTATATTCTGTAGTTCTACATCATTCTCTATAATTTTTATAAAACCTTGTTTTTAAATATTTTGTAGCATTATTATAAGTTGCTTTATCTAATTTATATCAAACTTTTTCAATTTCTGCTCAACTTTCTAAAATAAAACTTGTTAATGCAAAATTAGAATAATTATTTCAATAACTAACATCATAAAAATATACAAATCATCCATCACTTTTTTGATATTTTCTAATATTAACTAAATATTCTTTGACGATTTGGTCAAGAGATTTTTCTCAGTAACCTCTTATATCTGAAATCCAATATTTAACCATTTTTTTAGATAAATCAAAATCTTTTCAAGCTGAATTATAAAGTTGTTTTATAAAAATATTTGGCATAATAGCTGAAGTTTTTTGTTCACTACAACCATAAGGGTATCTATTTAAATATTCAATTCAATCAAGTATTGATGTTAATAGAGTTGCTGAATAATTAATTTTTAATTTTCAAGCTGAATTCTTAATCTTACCAACACTAATTTTTTCTTCAAAACTAGATTTGTCAGTTTTTCAAAAAGTTGAAACAAATTCTGGAGTTGAAACTTCTTTAATTTTTACAAATTTTTCTATTTCATCAACATATTTTTTATCACTACTTACTGCTTTAATATTAACTTTTGAATTAAATAAATCTTTATTTTCTGAAATTCCAATATCTTTTATTTTTACTTTAAAATTAACAGTTTTTGAATCTCATTTATTTATTATTATATTTTGAATCTTTTTATCTAAAATATTTGCATTAGTTATATCTAAACTAACTCTAAAAATTTGAGATTTTCCTGTCTTATTAAATACAACTGGAGATAAAATTATTTCATCATTTGAACCAAAAAATCTTGGTAAATTATCACTAATTAATAGTTTTTTAGAAGTAATAATTGTTTCATAATTTATTCAAACTTTTGTATCAGAAGCAGTATTAGCTAAAACTTCAATCACCCAAGTTGTTAAATTATCTGGTAATTTAGCTGTTGTAATTTTTGCTATTCAATTTTTATCAGTAGTAACATTTGCTTGCCAAAAAGCTGTATCTTTAAATGTTCATCTTTTCTTTTTAGAATCTCATCATTTAACAGATTCTCAAGCTCATCATTTTTCTCAATTATTTGAATTTTTTACTTCTAATTTTTCAATCAGATTTTTAAGAGATGAATAAGTTGTAATTCATAAAAATCTTTTTAAATCATAGAAAAATGCATAAGGGTTTTTCTTAGGATTTCATTTTAAAGCCAATAAACTTTCATCAACTAATGAAATACTCAAATCAGTATTTGGGACAATTGTTCATTTATAATCAGTAACTTTTATTTCTAAAGCTACTTGAGCTCAAGGTAAATACTCTTTTTTATTTGTTTTTATTTCTACATTTAAGTTTTTATAATCAGTATTTACTTTTGTTACAATTAATGCTCTTTTATAAACAGGAAGAGGATTTCCTTTTTGTTCTCAAATTAAAAATGCTTTTACATAATAATTTGGATAATATGTATTTTTTACATCAATAATTATCTTATCAGAATATGTTTTAATATCATGAACAAAATAATCTAAAATATCATTATCTTTTTCAATTACAATTAATGCTTTTCCTGAATTAATTGGAGTTTTCAACATATATTCAGCTTTATCTCAAATTTTCACTTGAACTTTTTCAGCAACAAATTCTGTAATATCATTATTATCATTATGCCATTCAACATAATCATTTCAAGCAACATAAATATTTGTAGAAGATACAAATTCTTTATTATTTGTTCAAGTATAAGTTAACTTAATTTCATATTCTCCACTTTTTTGTGGTTTTATATTTTTAGAGAATTCTCATTTTTTATCTGAATTTAAAGATATAGTTTTTTCTAATTTTTCTTCTAAAGCATATTCATTATAAAAAATTCCATCTACTCATTTCTTTTTAACTGATTTCCAATCTCTTTTAATTAATTCCAATTTTACTTTTTTTCAAGCTAATGCTTTTGCATCAAAATCTAATATTATTCAATTTATATTAATTCATTCTTTAATAGAATTATAATATTTTGATTTAATTCATACATAAGCATCTGTATTATGTAAAACTTTTGAAACTCTTTTTGTAACTGTTCTTTGTGTATTTGGATCAGTTACTTCAAAACTAAAATTATATATTTTTTCTCAAGTTATTTTTTTTCAAACAAAATTATGTTTAAATATAAATTCTCAATTATTATCTATTTTAAAATCTCAATTTTTAATTAATTCATCCTGATAACTACAAGCTCCCCAATAAATACAATCAAAATAAGCATATCATTCTCCAAATTGATAATCTGAATAATCTTTTGCATCAAAGAAATAATTTTGAGTTAAAACACTATAATTTCAAGTTGTATTTATCATTTTTCAACCAAAATAGTATTGTGGATTTATTTTTAATTCTAATTTATCTCATAAGATATAATTTTTCAAAGGGCTGAAGCCCTCTGTTGACAAGCTGTCTACTTCAACTTTGAAAGTAGGTTTTCTATATTCTTCAATATCAAAATAAGCATTATTTCCAACTATATAAGATTTTTTTCAATTTATTTCTTTGAATCTAAATCTAAACTTTCAAAGAGAAACATCTTTTGGAATAATAAATTTTGTATCAAAATTACTATTTTTTCAAACTACAATTTTATTAGTTAATAATGTTTTTCAACTTGGTCAAATAAGTTCTAAATCAGCATTTTTAATATCTGTTTTTGTATATCAAGTTGCCTTAAATTCTCTTAATAATCATTTTACAAAAACTGTATCACCTGGTTTATAAATTGGTCTTTCAGTATATAAATACAAAAATTTCTTTTGTGAACTTGAATTTCCTGAAATATAATTAAATCAGTAATTTGATAAGTAATCTCTATTTATATTTAAAAATCAGAATTTTCCTCCTCAACTAACTACAACATAATCAAATAATGATTTTTGTGCATCTAATTCAAAAACACTAGTTTTTTTATTTAGAACTGGATTTAATTTTACTTTTTTAGTTTGCTTAGATTTATAATCATATTTATAAAAACTAAATTCAACATCAGTTACAACATTTCATTTAAAATCATTTACAAATAATAATTGTTTATTTGCTCAATCTTCTAAAGTAACAGATAAATTTTCTCTTATATAAATATTTGAAAATTTATTTTCTCAATTGATTTTTTTTCATTTTACTAAAATAAAATTTGAACTAAATTTTTCTTTTAAAAAGTCTTCTTCTAAATCAATTCTATTATTAGTTATATTCCAAAATCTATTTTTAACAGAAATCTCTAGACTTTTCTTTTTTAAACATTTTGGAGAAAATCATTTTTGATAATGATTTTTCACATAATCCATATATCATAATTCATCCATTTCACAAACTCATAAATTAACTTTTTCTAAATTTATAGTTTTTAAATTAATTATAATTGGCAAATTATTTGGAATAACATTTATATCTTTAGAAACTCAAGAATATAAGTATTTATCTTTTTCTAAAATATTTCCTGTTTTTACTTTTTTTGTATAAAGATTATCTAATTTATTTCAATATTTATCTTCAAAATCATTTTTAATTTTTAATTCATAATCAGTATTTGGATTTAATCTAGTATATAAAACATACAAATATTCTCCAGATTTAACTTTTGGACAATATCATTTTTTTAATAAAAATTCTTGTCTTTTATTATAATCATTTATTTTATTAGCTTCCTTATTTATATTATAACTTGGCCAATCTCATGTTCAAATATGATGCACCCATGATTTTGGAGAACTTTCAAATATTTCAGATTTTTTATTCCGAACATTATCAATTGGATTTGATAAATAAACACAAGATTTTCAATAATTTATAAATTTAAAATCTTTTATTTCTAATTTTTTAGAAGAATTATAATATTTATTAATATCTTCTTTTAAATATTTATTTATATTTTTAGAAATTATTAATTTATATGTTTTATTATTATCTAATTTTTGTTTTAAGATTAATTTTATTCTTTTTTTATTTACTATACTTTTGTTCAAAGGACTTAAGCCCTCTGTTGACGATTTCTCTTCTTTTATATATTCAATATTAAAATTAACTTTTTTTCATTTATCATCAACAAAAGAAAAACTATTTTTATTTAAAAGAACTTCTTCTTCAAATGTTAAATTAAAAAATAAATTTTTAATTGAAATATATTTATTGTATTCATTATTTCATAAATATACTTTCTTAGTATTAATTAAAGCTCAAGTTTCTGAATATATATTATTATATACTTGAACATTATTTAAAAAACCATAAGTATTTATTGAATTTAATCAAATATTATTATAAACTATATTTCAATTAATAGAATTAATTTTATTTTTAAATTGATAATAATAAGTTGTATTATAATTAAAATTTCATTTTTTTAATTTTACATTAAAATTATTTTTATTTTTTGTGATAATTAAGTCTAATTTCTCAACAGAGGGCTTTACCCCTTTATTATTATTTATAACTAAGTTTTTACTTAAAACTAAACTTTTTTTAATTTCTTCCAAACTTACATCAAAATTTGATGTAAAATTAAGTCATTTACTTGCATTAAATTTACTTGGAAAATTAAAACTAAGTCTTGGAGTTTTTACAGTTATTGTTTCTGATTTTTCTAAACTATATAATAATCATTTATCATTTCTTACAGTAACTTCATAATCTGTTGCTCAAAATAATCTTTTTTCTGGTATAAATTCCAAAACAGAAGTTGTTGTCCAACTACATTTTCATTTTACTTCTGGTTTAAAACTAATTGGACAAGGTAATTCATCTCTTGAATCCAAATCTGTTAATGGAACCATCGGGATATTAAAAAATACTACAAAATTTTGAGATAAATTTTTTAAATCTCAACTTGGAGTAATTTTTACAACCTTTGCATTAGATACAGTTTGTAATTCAAAAGTAGTTTCAACTATATTTTTTCATTTTTTTGATTTAATTTTTTCACTAAAAGTAAAATTCAAAATTTCTCATTCTTTTAAATTATTTTTTGGACTAAATCTAATAATATTTCATTTAGCCAAAGAAAAAATTCATTCTATTTTTGGTGAAATATTAATATTTTCTTTTATTATAGTCTTTTCATCTAAATTTTCAGAAAATGTAAAATCTATATTTTTACTATTAAATGGAATCTTCTTTTGATTTAAATCAAAGTTTCATCAAATAACAGTGGGTACCTGAGGTAATAAGTTTTTCAAGAAATCCACTTGAAAAAAAGCTCCTCAAACAATTAACACAGAAAAAATCATAATTCAAATAATTATGTTTTTTATTCTCTTTTTAGCCATAATGTTGAAATTAAAAAAGTAATATAACTATACTATGCTGACTAGCAAAATAATCAACTTTAAATTAGTATATTTATTTAATGTAGGATTTATGTAAGAAAAATAAATTAAAATTACTTTATTTATTACTTATTTCATATATTATATTAATATAATCAAATTATTAAACACAACTAAACAAAAATATGAAACTAAAAAACAAAATTTTAATAATAATATTTAGTATAATAATATTATTTCTTCTTTCTATTTATATTTTTCCTGTAAATATAGCTAAAATTAAACCATCAACTATAATTTATGATGAACATAATATAAAAATATGAGAAATAATTAATGATGAAAAAACTAGACATAGATTTATGAAAATTGAAAATATTCCTGATTTTTCAAAAAATGCAATTATTTTAATTGAAGATAAAAACTTTTATAATAATTCTTGAATTGATTTTTCTGCTATTTGAAGAGCAGTTGTCAATAATTTTAAAACTAATGAAAAAATTGAATGAGCTTCTACAATTTCAACTCAAGTAATTAGAAATAACTATTGGCTAAATGCTAAAAGATGATATTTTAGAAAATTTGCAGAATTTTATATGGCTTTAGCTTTAAATAAAAAATATTCTAAAGATGAAATTCTAGAATTTTATTTAAACAATATTTATTATTGACACTTAAATTATTGAATAAATTCAGCTTCACATTATTATTTTTGAAAACATATAAATAATCTTACAAAAGCTGAGCAACTAGCACTCTTAATTATTCCTAAAAATATTTTTAAATATGATCCATATAATAATATTTCTAATTTTTGAGATAGATTTGAAAAAATTGCAAAATATTTAGAAAAAAATTGATTAATTACTGAAACTGAATTAAATTCAATTTTATCTGAAAAATTAACATTTAATAATAATCATAAAAATAAATTACCTTATATTTCTGATTTTTTAGCCCACCCCCTAGCCCCCTCCTTTGTGAGTAGGGGGGATAAAATTCAAACTACTATTGATTATAATTTAACAAAAGAAATTGATGAATTGACAAGAAATGTTATTGAAAAATTAAGATGGAAAGATGTTTGAGATTATGGAATAATAATAACTGATAGAAAAAATAATAATTTAAAAGTAATGATTGGTTGAATTGATTATTATGCTGAAAATGGACAAGTAAATTCAACTTTAGCCTTAAGGCAAGTTGGTTCAACTTTAAAACCTTTTACATATTTATTGGCTTTTAAAAATTTATGATATAAAGCAGATACAAAGATTTTAGACTTACCAATTCAGTTTGAAACAGCAGAGTGAAATACTTATGCACCAAAAAATTACTCACTTGATTATAAATGAGAAGTTACTTTAGCAGAGGCATTAAGTCAAAGTCTAAATATTCCTGCAGTAAAATTAGTAAATGAAGTTTGATTAAATAAATTATATAATTTTTTAAAAATATTAAAAATCTCATCTTTAAATAAGCCAGCAGAACATTATTGACTTGCCTTAACTTTATGAGTTTCTGAAATGAATTTATTTGAATTATTACAATCTTATAGTATTTTTGCAAATGATTGAAAATTATGTAAAATAAACTTTTTGTCAACAGAGGGCTTGAGCCCTTTGTGTAAAAAAATTATAGAAAAAAAATATATTGATGAAGTAAAAACAATATTAACAAATAGATATTTTAAATTAAAATGATTTCCAATAAATTCAAATTTGGATTTTCCAAATAGATATGTTTTTGTAAAAACAGGTACTTCAAGGAATTTTAGAGATAATTGGTCAGTTGGTTTTACAGAAAACTATATGATTTGAGTTTGGGTTTGAAACAAAGATTGAACTTATATGAAATGAGTTTCAGGAGCAACTTGAGCAGGAGAAATTTTTTCTGAAATAGTAAAAAAGTTAGAACCTTCTAATCAAAATATTGAAAAAGAAAAAATTATTTTTAATCAAAAAAAAGAAAACAATTTCCTAGAAATTATTTCTCCATTAAATAATAGTATTTATAAAATTGATAATACAAAAAATAAAGATGTTTCAAAAATAAAATTAGATTTTCAAACAAATATAGACTATGATAAAATAGAGTGGTATAAAAATTCAGAAAAGTTAGATAATATTTTTATAGATTTAGAAAAATGAATATTTAATATAAAAGTTATTTTATATAAAAATTGAAAAATAGTTTGAGAAAAAAACTCAACTATTACAGTTGAGTAAATAATTTAAACTTGTACAAAAACTTTAATTATTTTCATAAAGATTTTCTTGCAACAGCTACATTTAAATCAACTAAATCACTAAATTTACCTACTTTTTCTCATGCAATAATATTTTTAGCAATTTCTATTTTATCTTCAATTTTTTCAGTTAAGATTTCTTCTAATTCACAAGTTTCAAAACCAAAATCTTCTGGAGTAATATAATAATTCTTTATAACTCCTCTCCCATTGGGAGAGGTTGGGCGAGGGCTTAATTCAAAAACTTTAGTTTTTCAAGATAAAGTGACTTCATCAAGTCAATCTTCTCACCTTACAACTAAAACATTTTTTCTTCATAAAACTCTACAAGTTTCAATAATTAATTCCATTTTATCTTCAAAACTACAACCAATAATTTGAAAGTCAGTATTTGCTGGATTTAAAAGTGGTCAAATAATATTAAAAATTGTAGGTTTTCCATATCTTTTTCTTACTTCTCAAAAATGTCTGAAAAATGGATAAAACTTTTTTGCATATAAAAATGCAACATTATTTTTTTCAACTTCTTCCAAAATTTCTTCTTTATTCTCAGGAATTTTATAACCAAGTACTTCTATTAAATCAAAACTACCAAATCTTCAACTACTTGCATTATTTCAATGTTTTGCAATTTTTACTCAAGATTGAGCCAATTTAATACAACTCAAAGTTGTAGTATTAATTCTTGGCAATCAGCTTCCACCAGTCCCTGCCATATCAATAGCTTCAGGAATATCAACTTTTATAGCTTGATGATTTTTTATAAATTTAATAATTTCAGCTAATTCTTCTGCTGTCACTTTTTTTTCTGCCACTTTTTCAAGCATTTCTAATTTATCATCCTCACTAAACTTTTCAGGATTTTCAATAATATTTTTTATAAAATTTAACATAATTATTTGTTTATTTTTTAAACTTTTCCATAAAATAACTCCCCACCAATACTCCATTATATATTCAGTTATACTCTTTTACTTGCTCTAGATTATCAATTCAAGAAAATGCAAAAAGTAATATATTTTCTAGTTCTTTTTCAAAATTTTTAATTATAGAAAAATGTTTTTTTCTATCTATTTCCATATTTCCTAAATTTCTACAATTAACGGCTATTCAACAATTTAAATTCAAATTTAATACTTTTTCTAGACCTTTTTCTGTATCTATTTCAATTATTGGAAAAATATTTTTTTGTATAGCATATTCACTAAATTCAACTAATTCTTTTTCTGTTAAACATCTTTCTAAAAGCAAAATTGCATCATAACCAAAATAACTTGCTCAATCAATTTGAGTTTTACTAATTACAAATTCTTTGAAAAATATTGGTTTATTATATTTTTGTTTAAAGTTTTTTCATCTTGCAATATCTCAAGCAAAATATTTTTCATCAATCAAATTTGAAATAGCTTTTATATCTTTATTTTCTCAATAAAATTTAAAAATTTCTTCCAAATCAATTTTATCTGAATAATCAAATTTTGGACTAGCTAATTTTATTTCAGCAATTAAATTAGCCTTTTTTTGTTCAAATATTTTTTTAAATTTTTCTCAGTTAGATTTTTTTTCTTCCAACTCTTGTTTTTTATTTTCAATAATTTTTTGTAATATGTTCATAGTTTTTTATCACAAAGGGCTAAAGCCTTCTGTTGACAGTTATATAATTAAAATATTAATATCAGCTTGTTAACAGAGGGCTTTAGCCCTTTGCTTATATATATTTTTCAATAATTTCTTTATTCTCTTTATAAAATTTATTTCATCTAGTTACAGTTGTAATAGAAACTCAAACCTTAGCAGATATTTTTCTCTGTGGTTCTCAAGATTTTAATTTAGAAAGAATATCTATTCTATCAGAAAAGTCATTAATTTCTTTCTCTGTAAACAAAACTTTTAAAAATTGCTCCCTATCCTCTTTTTTAACTCACCAGAGAATTCAAATTATTTTATTTATTTTTTCTTCTTCATTCATAAATAATGTATTACTGTACTAATACATCTCATTATATATTTTTAGAAAATAAGTCAAGAAAAAAAGAAAATAATTATTTATTTTCTTTCCTAAATCACATTTCAATAAATTTAACTTTATCTTTTTTATTTTCTGAAATATTACTTAATATTTCAGATTTTTTTTGATTGTAAATTTCAATATTTTCTTCTATAGTTTTATAGTTTACTATATTTATATCAAATAATACTACATATAAATAATCCCATTTTGGCAAATATTTATTTATTTTATCTGGTAGAGTTGATAATCATTGCATATTAGTAGGACCTTTTATTTCTATTGCAATATCTCAAATTATAGTATTATTTATAACTATATCTGGTCTTACATAATTTCTAGTTTCTTCTATATCAATATCATTATATTTTGAACTCAAAAAACCAATTAATCAATTTTGATAATGTTCCTCTTTAGTCCATTTTTCTAATGGTTTAAATAATTTAATATTTTCTTCCAATTTTAATAAAAAATCTGGTGTATTTTTTATATTTTCTTCTTCAATCTTTTTATTTTTCTTATAAATGTAATAATATATTATTCATCAAGAAACAATTATAAAAGGTATAAATATTTTTAAGAAAAAAACAATTTCTCATAAATTTGGTTCTACAAATTTTTTGTAAATTCAAAATAAAGCAAATAATAAAGATAGAATTCAAATTGCAAATATTTTATCAGAATCAAATTCATTATTATTTTTATAATATTTTTTTCTATAGCTAGTTTTTCTTTTTTTGTAATAAGGTTTTTTATACATTTTAATATTTTTTATTAGTATATAAATATACTAACATACTAGTAAATATAATGCAAAAAATATTTATTTACTTTCTTTTCCAAACCTCAAATCTAAATTCAATTCATTTTTTATTTTTCTTCCAGTCACTATTTTCTACTAATTCAAAATCTTCTTCTCTAAATTCTACAAAAACATCACAATCATAATTTCATTTAACTCTTGTTAAATATACTTTTGACAAATTATCCATTTTAAGAGCTTGATTGTATATTTGAGCTCATCATATTATAAAAAGATTTCATATATCTTCTCTGGCTGATAATTTATCTATAGCAGACTCAAAAGAGTTATATTTACATATATTTCAAAAATTATCTTCAAAATCAAATTTTCTACTTAAAATACAATTAATTCTGTCTGGAAGTGGTCTGTATTTTTCTGGAATTGAATCCCAAGTTTTTCTTCACATTATTACAGCATTTTGACAAATACCCCCCTCCTTACAAGGGAGGGGTTGGGGGTAGGTTGTAACTTCTTTAAAATATTGCATATCTTCCCTTATTCTCCATGCTAAATCTCAATCTTTTCCTAGACCATTTTGTTCATCAAGAGCAAGTATTATGTTTATTTTTTTAGTTTTTTCCTGAAAAACTTTTGACTTTTTTATCATTTTTTTATATAATGTATTTACTAGTGCTTCCCAAGCCTCTGATTTCAAGCTGACTGGGGGAGCTATTTTTTTATTTAAAGATATTTCAGCAATACTAATTTTATTAATTTCTAATAATTTTAGTACTTTTTTTTGCCATAAATTACTATTTAAAATATTTTTTTCAAATAAAGATAAAGCAAGAAAATAGGAAACATATGATGTATTAACTCCAAAAAAATTAATAACTTCCAAACCTGCTATTTCATAAAGCATTGTTCTATTATAAACATTTTCTGAATGAGAACATAAATTTCTTAGATATTTCAAAGAATATATCCAACTTGAAAAAATAAAAACATTTATTCAATAATTTTTAGTAATATTTTTTTTATATTTAATATTTAAAGCTCTAAATAATTTATTTACTTCTCAAAAAGTTAATTTTTCAATAAATACAAAAACTGATATTTTATTATTTAATAACAAATCTTTTTTTATATCATTATCATAATTTTTAAAACTTTCTTCCTTATTTCTAATAAAATCTAATGTTATTTCTAAATATTTTGGAATATATAATTCTTCATTTTTTACTCATCAATTTTGTTCAAAAAAAATAATTAAATATTTTTTAAAATTTAACTCAATTTTTTCTAAAATTTCTAAATTTAATAATCTTAATTCTCTATCAAATTCATGTTTTTGTGAATTATTTTTATATTTAAATAATCTATTTTTTTCAAAATAATTTTCTTCTATTTCACTTCAAACTTTCATCATAGAGTTTTTTTGATTATTCAATTAATTTCTAACATAGATAGTTTAAAACTTATTGTAGAAATATCAAGATTAAATTTTTTCACTAATTCATCAGCTGTAAATCATTCAAGTAAAAGTGCATTATATATTTTTTCTTCTAATTCATCACTAAATTTTGGTTTTTCTATTTTTACTCATTGCTTTTTTGTAGTTGAAAAATTATATTCTTCTAAAATATCTATTGAAGAATTAATTAATTTTGCTTCTCAATTTTTGATTAAATTGTTACATCAAGTAGAATTACTTTTAAAAATTTCTCAAGGAACTGCAAATAAGTCTTTTCATAAATCAAGAGCTAATTTAGCAGTGATTAAACTTCCAGATTTTTCTCTAGCTTCCACAATAACTATTCAAGAAGAAAGTCCTGCAACAATCTCATTTCTAATAGGAAAATTATAAGCATTTCAAGGAATACCTATTGCAAAAATAGAAATAACTGCTCAATTATTTTCTACTATTTCATCATACATTTTTTTATTTCAAGTTGGATAATCTTCTGAAATTGAAGTTCAAATAACTGCTATTGTTTTATTTTTTAATTTCAAAGTTTCAAGGTGAGAATGTGTATCTACTCCATAAGCTCCTCCTGAAATTATTGTAAAATATCTGGAAATATCAGGAATAACTTTTTCAATAACTTTTTTTCAATAACTTGTAATATTTCTTGATCAAACTACTGCAATTTTTGGTCAGGTAGATATTTTTCATCTAATATAAAGTAAATATGGTGAATTAGAAATATTTTTTAATTCTATTGGAAAATCATCTTCATCACAAATAATTATTTCTACTTTTCTTTCTTTTAATTTTTCTTCAATAAAACTAATTTTTAATTCTTTTTTTCTCTTTAAAATATTATTTATTTCTTCATCTTTAAATCAATAATTTTTTAATATTTCAGAATTTAGTTTTTCATAAAAATCTTTATAATTTTTATCAGTTTTAAATAAGTTGTCTTTAAAAATAAAGTGAAATTTCTTATGAGAAATTCCAAGTGAATGTAAAATAGCAAGATATAATTTATTTTCCATATAATAATAAAAAAGATATAATAAAATTATTATATCTTTTTTATATTTTTTGCAAGTTTTTATTTAATCTTCTCTAAAAAGTCTTGCATATCTTTTTTCATTTTTGCTTGTAATTCCATATTTTTCTTTCTTCAATAATGAAAAAATTCTATTTTATAAGCATGAAGCATTTGTCTTTTAATTCAAAAGTCTTTTTCAAAATAATGATTCAAACTTTTATTTCAATATGCTTTATCTCAGATAACTGGACATTTAATACTTTCTAAATGAACTCTAATTTGATGCATTCTTCCTGTTTCAATCTCTACTTCAATTACAGAAATATTTTGTTTTCAATTTTTTGTTTCCACAATAAATTCTTCCACTAATTTATAATGGCTTATTGCTCTTTGCCCTTCTTTTTCATTAATTTCTACCTTATTTCTATTTTGAGCATTTTCAATTCTTAATAACTTTTTAGTAATTGTTCAGGATTTTTGAGGTAACTTTCAAAAACAAATAGCTAAATAAGTTTTTTTAATTTTTTTATGGTTTTTAAAATCATCTACTAATTTAGATAAAATATCTTTTTTCTTAGCAATCATCAAAATTCCAGAAGTATCTCTATCTATTCTATGAACCAAACTTGGCTTAAAAGTAAGAGAATTTAATTTTTCTCACAGGTAATCCTGAACTTGTTGAATAATTGAAACTTCTTTTGATTTAAAGTCTCCAGGATGAACATTTACTCAACTACTTTTATTAATAATAAATAATTCAGAGTCCTCAAAAACTATATCGTTTTTATCAAAAGAACTTCTTAGACCGGTCTCTATTGAGACCGGTCTCCTTGCACTCAATTCTTTAATATCTTTATCACTTAAAAATAATTTAACATCATCTCAAATAGATAACTTAAATTCATTATCCCTTTTTTTAAATCAATCATCTCAAATTTGTTTAACTTTAATTTTTCATTTTCTGTTAAATTTATAAATTAATGCTCTTGTTGCATTAATAAATAATTTTTTTAAAAATTTATCGAGTCTTTGATTAGCATCATTCTCTTCTATTTTTATTATTTGCATATATTATTGTTATTCCCCTCCTTACAAGGGAGGGGCTAGGGGTGGGGCTATTGAAATACTGTAAAATCAAAAGCTTCATTTGTAGTTTGTTGAGGTATTTTTACCTCTAAATATTTCTGAAAATCATAAGATTTTCAAGCTGATTTTATTCTTGAATACCTAAGAGGAATATCTGTATTTATTGTAGTAATTTGATATTCTAAATATGGAATATTAACTTCATTACTTGATTTTAATTTATTAATAATAGACATTTTTAAAGTACATCAACTATTTGTTCAATCACAATTATTAATATAAAAATCTACCATTCATGAAGCTGTTAAATCTAATAATTCTCAATTAGAAAATTTTATACCTTTGTCATTTTTCATAGATCAGTTAAAAATATTACCATTAAGTCAATTACGTCCAATATCATTTGCTAAAATATAACTTCAACTAGCATTTAAAGTTTTATTATTTTCTGTAGTTAATTGCCAATTTATAATAGGTAAATATCATCAAAAAAGAGAATAATTCTGTCATTCAATTTTTGGTACTTGAAAATTAAATGATATATCTCATAAATTAATTCTTCAATTTCATATTTTTAATTGAATAGGATTTCATTGAGATATTTTATTATAATTTTTATCAAATTCACTATTTCATTCTCATTTATTAGGCATTTTTAATCATTTTGATATTGTATCATATTTATATCAAACACTTAATCAATCAAATTCTTTTTTATAGTCAGTAAAGTCTCATCTGTCTTTAAATTTTTTTAAAACATCTTCTATAGAATTTTCTGCTTGATAAAAAGCATTAGTTGAATTTTCAATTCATTTTACATTTTTAGAATAAGGAATCATATATTCTAAAATATATAACACTAATAAACTCATAATTAAAACTAATCAAATAGCTATAACTATTGAAAATGCTGATTTATTTTGTTTTTTCATAATTATCTTGAATAAATATCTGTTAAATTAATAGTTGTATTGATTTTTATTTCTGTTTTTTTTCACTTAAATCATTTTCTTGCTGAATTAGAAGGAGTAAGTGTCATTTGTATCCTTATATATGGTGAAATATTTACATCAAGAGATGAATCTTGCCAAGCTAAATCTTTATCTTTGTTTGGATATACAAAAAATTTAACATCTGTCACATTTACATTTTTTCAAAAAAGTGGTTGCCACATTCAAGCGTCTAAAGGTCATCCAGCAATAATTGAATTATCATTATTTAAATTAGTTTTTCAAGAAAAATCCTTATCAATAAGCCAAGTATCTATTATTCAATCATATTCTCATTTTTTATCAGCATTTGAAGTATTGTGATCAAATCACCAATCTTTTCATTCTAATCTTAATATTTCTATAGTTCATCTATTTTCAGAAGGTTTATCTTCATCTGGAAATAAACTCCATCTAAAAAATGTTCTTTTTCTATTATCAGCTGATATTAAATAAATTTCTTTAACCTCACTTCAACTAAATGCAACTGGTCATAGACCTAGATATTCATCATCATCATCTCAAATAATATTTCCATCTCAATCCTCATCTCATTCATCAGAATCATAATTACTATTATAATCTATAAACTGAAAAGAATATTGTCAATATCTTTGTTTTTCTGAAGTTTGATTACTAATTATTGCATTATTATATTTAGTTATACAACCATTATTTGTTATTTTATTATTCTCTCAATTATCACTTTTACAGTAATAAAATCAACTTTCTGTTCATTCATTTCAAAATCAAGTTTTTTTACTATAATGTCAGCTTCATGTTTCAACTCAGACTACTTTTCTATTAAAGTATTCTTCATAATCTATTGTTCATCATTTTTTTATCTCTTCAAAAAACTTTTCAGAAAAATAAAAAGATTGTTTTTGAATATTTGCTCATTCAATAAGTTTAATCTTTCATACTAATACAGAGCTATAAGCCTGAAAACCTCAAACAATAATAATTGAGAATATTACAATTCAAATCATTACTTCAATTAATGTAAATGCTTTTTTCATAATTATTTTATTTTTTCTTTAAAATATCTGCTAAAAAACTAGTAATTTTATAAAAAGTAGGTTTCTTCCAAAAATATTTTGGCCACACTCTAAATAAAAAATCTAGAAAATTAAAAAAAATATTTTTCTTTATTTTTTTTAAAGTAAAAAAATTTTTAATACTTCTAAATACATTTAATATAAAACTAAATATAAAAGCTATTAAATCAAAAAACACATTATTAATTTTTTCTTTTTCTTTCATAAAAATATTATATAAATTTTATTATTTTTGTAAATAGCTAATTGCTTTTGAAGTCAGTTTTCTTCATCTTGGACTTCTTTCTAAAAAACCAATTTGTAATAAATATGGTTCAACAACATCTTCCAAAGTAGCTTCTTCTTCTCATATTGAAGCAGAAACTGTAGACAATCAAACTGGTCAAGAATTAAAATTATTCAAAATAATTTTTAAATATTTCATATCTAAATAATCAAGCCCTAATTCATCAATTCAAATATCTTCAAAAATCTCTTTTAAAGTTAAATCACAACTTACATTTTTTCAAATTGTATGATAATCTCTTATTATTTTTAATAATCTATTTGCAATTCTTGGAGTTCATCTTGATTTTTTAGCTACAGTTTCAAGAGTACTTTCTGGTAATTCCATTTGTAAAACTGAAGAGTTTCTTTTTAAAATATCACTTAAATCTTTTGTATTATAAAAATCTAATTTCAAAACATTTCAAAATCTATCTCTAAGAGGTGAAGAAATACTTGATAATCTTGTAGTTGCCCCAACTAATGTAAAAGGCTTAAGCGGCATTTTTACACTTTGAGCTCCTGTTCCACTACCAACCATAATATCAATTGAAAAATCTTCCATAGCAGTATACAAAATTTCTTCAATTTGTGGTCTTAATCTATGGATTTCATCAATAAATAAAATATCATTTTCTTCTAAATTTGATAAAATACTTACCAAATCAGATTGTTTTTCAATAGCTGGACCTGAAGTTGATCTCAAACTAGTTTCCATTTCAGTTGCAATAATATTTGAAATTGTAGTTTTTCCAAGTCATGGTGGACCATAAAAAAGAATATGATCTAGGCTTTCTTCTCTAATTTTAGCAGAGCTAATAGATACCATTAAATGTTTTTTTATCAATGGTTGACCAACATAATCTTCTATTTTTTTAGGCCTAAGAACATTCTGAAATTCTCATTTGTCTACAGTTTTTTCTTTAGATGAAACCACCCTCATCTTTTCTTTTTTATTTGAAGATTCTATCATTTATAATTTTTTTTAATATAATTTAGATATATTATATAGTTTTTTTATTTTTTACAATAAAAAAATATTAGAATTTTTTTAATTCTAATATTTTTTCTATTTTATTTCTCCTTATTATAAATTATTCAAATCTCTTCTTCAGTTAATACTCTATTATAATGTCTAACATTATTAATATTTCATTGAAATTCATTATATAAATCTCAATCATAATTTATTATTCAAATACTATAATTAGTTTTATCATTACTCCAATTAATTGTTTGAGAAGATGTTACATCTACTGCAAATTGTCAATCTATATAAAGAGTCATATGATTACCATTTTCTAAAACTGCAACTAAATTATGCTTTTCATTAAAAAAGTCTTTTGTCACTTCTTTTTTTGCACTTGCTGAATAATTACTAGATGAATTACCTTCACTATCAGTAGTATCTTCATTATTCACTAAAACAAATTTAGAAACAATATAATATTTTGAATCTTTTACTAAAAAAAATAATTGCATACCTGAATTATTATTATCTCAATCACCATGAGTCATGGAATTATTATCTACTATTGTAAAAGAATTATTATCAGAACCATCATAATTACATTTTGACCAAACACTTATTGATAAATTATCTCACCTACTCCATTCTGTATCAGCTCATATTTGAATATAATCTCAATTTCCATCAAAACTTGCACTTTTTCAATCAAAAATTATATCTCAATTAGTAGTTCAATTATTAGTTCATAATTCATCATTTGAATTATTTTTTAGTGGATAATAAGATATTAATCCATTAGTTGGAATAGTTAAATTATTTAAATTTGTACAAGTCTTATTTGTACTTGCACAAAATCTTCCTCATTTTTCAGCAAAAGTTTTTAGTGGAGCAAATGTTGTCCCAGTTCCACTTAAATAATCATTTCATTTTAAAAATGATTTTAGGTTTAAATCTCAAACATTAGAAATATCTACATACCCATTAGCTGTAATAGCTGAAACTATTTGAATTGGTGTATTATCTTTACCTGTTAACATTCATAATTTCTTTCCTGCTGTTTTTGGGTATCTAATTGTATAATCTATAGCATTTGCTTTATCAAAATTATTTAGAACTACAACATCTTTATCTTTTTCTTCAAGAAAAGCCATTAATTGAAAATATTTTTTATTTTTAGTTAAATAATAACTAAAATAAGTTTTATCTTTTGGATCAAGTCAGCTTTCTGTATATCATATTGTT
>Ga0256827_10000047_pt1 | contig 59256 bp, 55 predicted proteins | sample CV84metaG_FD_185977 | JGI IMG/M metagenome (GOLD analysis project Ga0256827, IMG submission 185977) | Hydrothermal vent microbial communities from East Pacific Rise, Pacific Ocean - CV84 | ecosystem: Environmental > Aquatic > Marine > Hydrothermal vents | place: Pacific Ocean: East Pacific Rise... | reverse complement strand
GTTTTAATTATGCTGTTTTAGACAAAGCTGTAGAGGACGCAAAAAGTATCTATGTAGACAAGGTCATAGACGACGTAAGCAACAACGCCCCGATAGAAGTAATCGAAAATATAGAGAACGAATCATACGTTATCATCGATATTCGAGGCGAAGAAGAGACCATACAGAGTTCCTGTGAAACCTTGAATATTCCTTTCTATCAATTAAAAACAGAATTCAAAAAACTTCCACAAGACAAAGAGTATCTGCTCTATTGTGAAAAAGGAGTAATGAGCCAACTCCACGCACAATACCTACGAGATTCAGAAAATAGAGAGAACGTGAAGGTTTATCGACCTTAGGGGTTTGTTTTAACCTCATATATCGCTGTAGGGTGCCGTTTCCCAACGCACCTTAGATTGGTACAAAGAGAACGCTCTTTTCTTCTTAATCTCTGAATATTTTTTGTTTTGATGGGCTTTGATTTTATGATGGGTTGGTGGTGCGTTGGAAAACGGCACCCTACGGATTTGTATTAAAATAAGCTCATATATCATATTGATTTCGGGTGTAGGGTGCCGTTTTCCAACGCACCAAATATTCACACAAAAAGAACGCCTTTTTCTTTTAAACAGTCAGAATATTTTTTGTTTTATAGAGATAAATTTTATGATGAGGTTGGTGGTGCGTTAGAAAACAGCACCCTACAGCCGATTTGTAAAAATATGACAATTTGACATATTTTTGGTTTATTTTATTCTTTTATGTTAAAAATGGGAATGGCACAATATAAACGAATTTTTTTAGCAGGATATAGCTATTATCTTACCATTGTTACACATGGGCGTAATCCTATTTTGATAGATAATATTGAACTCTTAAGAGAGAGCTTTCGTGAGAGTAAACGTTATTTTAAATATAGGATAGATGCTATTATGGTGTTGCCTGACCATATACACATGATTATTACACCACAAGTTGCAGATGAATATCCACGAATTGTTAAGTCTATCAAATATTATTTTTCTAAACATTCTAAACTTGAAGAGGAGTTAGAACAATCAGCATCACGATATAGGCGAAAATATAGACCAATATGGCAGAAACGATTTTATGAACATGCAATAAGAGATGAAAAAGATTATCTTCGATGTTTGGAATATATACGAAATAATCCTATAAAACATCAATATGTAGAGCATAATGAACGGTGGAAATATTCATCGTTTGGGTAGGGTGCCGTTTTCCAACGCACCACATATTCGCATAATGAGAATGTTTCTTTCTTTTAAACGGTTGGAATATTTTTTGTTCTATACATATAAATTTATGATGGGTTGGTGGTGCGTTAGAAAACGGCACCCTACAGTAAATTAACTTTTTAAAATTCTTCTCCTGTATTGTTCCTTTAAGCTTTAATATGTAGTATAGATTTATGAAATTAAAAAATATTAAACTAACCAACCCTTATTTAGAATTGCCTTCGCTCTGTTATGACCGAGTTAATCCTACACCTTTGCAGAAGCCTTTTTTGATTCATGCTAATCAAGAGGTGGCTGATATTTTAGGGATAGATATATCGGATCAAGAGGCTTTGATTCAGTTTGTTAATGGCGAATTAAAGCTTGAAGGAAGTGATAATTTTGCTATGTGTTATGCAGGGCATCAGTTTGGGCATTTTGTGCCACGGCTTGGCGATGGACGGGCTATTAATATAGGAACATTCAATGGTCTGCATCTGCAATTAAAAGGGGCAGGGCAGACGCTTTATTCTCGTTCGGGAGATGGTCGTGCTGTGCTTCGTTCGAGTATTCGTGAGTACCTTATGAGTGAAGCGATGCACGGTTTGGGGATTGAGACCACACGGGCATTGGCAATTATTGGTTCTGAACACTCTGTTTATCGTCAAACATGGGAAAAAGGGTCAATTGTTCTTCGTGTGTCGCCTTCTTGGGTGCGTTTTGGTACGTTTGAGTATTTTGCACACTCTCAAAATCACAAAGAGTTAGAAGCCTTGGCTGATTATACTATTGATGAGTGCTATCCTCATTTGAGTAATGAAAACGATAAATATCTTCATTTCTTTACTGAGGTAATGGGCAAAACAGCAAGGCTTATGGCAGAGTGGCAAGCCGTTGGTTTTAATCATGGGGTTATGAATACCGATAATATGTCGGTGCTTGGCATTACGATAGATTATGGCCCATATGCCTTTTTAGACGATTACGACAGTAATTTTATCTGTAATCATACCGACCAAAATGGTCGATATTCGTTTGGGAATCAACCTCGTATTGGCGAGTGGAATTTACGAGCATTGGCATTGGCACTTGAACCTTTGGTACGCAAAGAGCGTTTAGAGAAAATTTTGGAACATTATGGACGACTCTATAGCCGACGCTTTTTATATTTGATGGGTAGAAAATTGGGGCTTGATGAGGTTTCCGATGAAGATTTTGATTTTATAAAACAGATGTTGGGAATGTTGCAGTCACTGCATGTTGATTATACGCTGTTTTTTAGAACGCTAAGTCATTATGATGGAGATAGAAAAGCACTGCTAAAATTAGGGTTGTTGCATACGCCTATGAATGAATGGCTTGATGAGTACGATGAGTATTTAACCGATAATAAAACGAATCAAACACAACGGCAGGAAAACATGCTTGAAGTGAATCCTAAATATGTTTTAAAAAACTACATGCTTCAAGAGGCAATAGAGCAAGCAGAAGAGGGTTCATTTGAATTGGTTGAATCCCTGTTTAAGATTGCTCAAAATCCTTATGCTGAACATGAAGAGCTTGAACATTGGGCAAGAGCAACTCCTGATGAATTTAAAAATCAAAAGTTGAGCTGTTCGTCATAAAGATAATAACTGTTAATTTTATAAGATGTTTTTTTGATATACTTCTAAGAGAATAGAGTATAAAATTTTTAGGAAATAGAATGCATCAAACAGAATTGGCACGTATATTAAAAGAGACCTCGTTGTTTAAAAATTTAGATGAGAAACAACTAGAGGAGTTGCTCTCCATTTCCAGAGTTAAAAAGTACAAGAAAGAGAATGTAATTTTTTATGAAGGAGAGGAGAGTCACTCGTTGATTCTTCTTGCTGAGGGCATGGTTAAAATATCCAAACACAACAGTAAAGGCGATAGGGTTAATATTGGTATTTTTAAGCCCAATTCCTTTATTGCCGAGGCTGTAACACTAAAACAAGCACCTTTTCCTGCCACGGCATATTGTGAAGTAGATACAACCGTTGTTTTTATTGAGATTGATGCCTTTCGTAATAATTTTTTAAAAGACTCTAATATATCTTATATGATTATTGAATCTCTTCTTAATAAAATACGCATTATTGAAACCAATATTGAAATTAATATTGCTTCAACAGCAAAAGAGAAAATACTCTCTTTTTATAAAAAAAATCAAACCTTAAGATTAGAATTAAAAAATTATGAAATTGCTTCTCTTTTAGGAATTAGTCCTGAGACTTTTTCTCGTAATTTGAAACAGCTTGAAAAAGATGGAGTTGTTTTTAAGTCTAATAAAGGGTATACGATTAAATAAGATAGAAATTATCCTATTTATTGATATTTATCATTTTTTTATTCTCCTTTTTTATCTACTATGCTGAGTACATAAAAAAAGGAGTATTAGATTGAGTAATATATCAGACAATATGAATGACCGTTTAACCAAACGTATGTCTCGTAACATCTATATTGGTGGAACGCTCTTTTCTGTTTTGCTTTTGACAGGTTTGACGGTAGATACCGTTCGTCAGACCCCCAAAAGAGAAAATAGAGCAGAGCTAACCCAAGAGGTAGCCAATGGAAAACACATTTGGGAAAAGAACAACTGTGTCGGTTGTCATACCATTTTAGGAGAGGGTGCGTATTATGCTCCTGAGCTAGGGAATGTGTTTAAACGAAGAGGAAACTCTGATGTGGCTACCTTTAAAGCCTATTTAGCAGGTTGGATGGCAGCACAACCATTGCAAGAAGCAGGGCGAAGAAAAATGCCTCAGTTTCACTTGACCGATAAAGAGGTAAATGATATGGCAGAATTCTTAATTTGGACTTCAAAAATTGATACCAATAACTGGCCACCAAACATTGAAGGTTAAGGAGATACTATGAAATATACATCACAAATGGTAGCAAAGCCATATTTAACGGTTGCACTAATCTTACTTTTTGGTCAGATTATTTTTGGACTTATCTTGGGTATGCAGTACATTGATGGAGACTTTTTATTTCCTCATATTCCTTTTAACGTAGCTAGAATGGTACATACCAACCTACTTATTGTCTGGTTACTCTTTGGTTTTATGGGTGCAACATATTATCTTGTTCCTGAAGAAGCTGAACGTGAGCTATGGAGTCCTAAATTAGCAATGGTTATGTTTTGGGTTTTCTTAGTTGCTGGAGTATTGACCATTCTTGGTTATTTATTTGTTCCTTATGCAGAGTTAACTGAACTTACTTTTAATCACTTGCTACCTACCATGGGGCGTGAGTTCTTAGAACAGCCAACCATTACTAAAATTGGTATTGTTATTGTTGCTCTATCGTTTATTTTTAACGTTGGAATGACTGTAATTAAAGGGCGAAAAACAGTTATTACGATTATTTTATTAACAGGTTTAGTCGGTCTTGCAGTATTTTTCCTATTTGCCTTTTATGTGCCTGATTCATTGGTACTTGACAAATTCTTCTGGTGGTTTGTAGTTCACTTATGGGTTGAAGGTGTTTGGGAACTTATTATGGGTTCAATTTTAGCCTTTGTTCTTATTAAAGTAACGGGTGTTGACCGTGAATATATTGAAAAGTGGCTTTATGTAATTGTAGCATTAACAATGGTTGCAGGTCTTGTAGGAATGGGACACCACTACTTCTATATTGGAGCACCTGAATATTGGCTATGGTTGGGGTCTATTTTTTCTGCACTTGAACCATTACCTTTCTTTATGATGATTTTATATGCTTTCTCAATGGTAAAAAGAAGAAGAATTGAACATAAAAATCAAATAGCCATTACATGGGCTTTAGGAACAGCGATTATGTCATTCTTAGGAGCAGGAGTTTGGGGCTTTTTACACACCTTAGCACCCGTAAACTACTTCACTCATGGAACACAGCTAACCGCAGCACATGGTCACTTGGCGTTCTTTGGAGCGTATGCAATGATTGTCATGACCATTACATCGTATGCCATGCCGATTATGCGTGGAAGACCAAATGGTAACTCACTTAAAGCTCAAAAAGTTGAAAAATTAGGTTTTTGGTTAATGGTAATTGGAATGTTGGGGATTACCTTTGCACTGACAGCTGCAGGTGTAATGCAAATTATGCTTCAACGTTGGGATGCAAGTACAGCACTTAATTTTATGGCAACACAGATAGAGATTATCCCTATCTATAAAGTTAGATTGGCATTTGGACTCATGTTTACAGCAGGGCTTGTGGCCTATTTTGTAAGCTTCTTTGTTGGAGGAGAACTTCCTAGCGAGGCTGAAAAAGTAGCGTAAGCTCAATTAATTTTCAACATTTTTTTGTTGAAAATCGTAGGTGTGACATGGTCACACCTACGAATTATTTTAAAAACCAAATCGAGGTAACCTTGAAATGTCTTCAAAACTAAAAAATACATGGCACAAAATAGAAGAGTTCCTAGCACCAAGCGATTGGGGTGGTCAACGATGGAACGATTTTTTAAGCCGAAATGACAACCCCTATTCACCTTATACCATTAGTTTTAAAGAGATTTCAAAAGAGCTTCGCCTTATTTACCACATGATGGGGGGAATTCAAACCAAAACACTCTATGCCACGGATAAAACCTCACGTTTATCGTTTCGCTCTTTTATGCAAAAAGCTACAGGAGACAAAGCCACTTTTTATATCTGTTGGCAAGATAAAAAAGCCTTATACTTACCCACAGAAATTGCACTTTTCCCCAGCAAAGAACTCAATAAAATGTATTACATTTGGATGGTGGCTCTAATGGCAAATGCTAAAATTACAGCCAACAATTGGGCAGAAGAGAATGTTCGAGTTCAAAGGTATCTGTTGGAACACTATGTAGGTTTTAGAAAAGTACACAAAGTGATGATTGAAGAGCTTTTTAAAGAGCGTAATGAAATGGTAAAAAAGTTTAAACTTTCACTTGAAAAAGAATCTAACTTTAAAGAGTTACTAACGCTCGGAAACGGAGGCTTTAGCCCCGAAAAATTTCCAAATTCTAAAGAAATTTATCCTTTCGCCCTATGGCTCTACCCAGCACCCAAACAAAAAATAAATGAAGCCTTTGAAGAGTACGAAGAAGATGAAAATGAAGCCCAAAAAAGCAAAGAGAGTGAAGCCTTAGAGGTGCGTAAAAATGCGAGCAGAACCGATGATGAGAGCGAAACCGATGGCTTTATGGCATTTTTACCCGAAGGATTGATGACCATATCCGAACGCATTAATGTTGACCGAAGTGAAGATGACAGCGAAGATGAAGACGCTGGGTTTAATGCACAAGATTTAGATGAACTTACTTTAGGAAAAAAGAAAAGAGGTCTGGCATCGAAGCTAAAAATTGACCTTGAACTTCCCACCGAAGAGATAGACACTTACGCAGTAGGCGAGGGGATAAAGCTTGATGAATGGGACTATACAAAAGAGGTTTATTTAAAAAATTATTGTTTGTTAACACCTATTTATATAAAGTCTAAACAAAGCAAAGAGCTGGATTATCATACTCAAAAACTAGCCAATAAAGTAAAAGCAGAGTTTGCAACCTATGCCTTTAATAAAACAAAAGAGAAAAACTTACCCTTTGGCGAAGAGATAAACCTAGATGCGTGGATAGCTTACAGTACCTCTGCTCAAAAGTCACAAGAGAAACAGAATTTTTTTATTAATACTATTCGGCAAGAACGCGATTTATCAACCCTTATTTTAGCCGATATTTCACTTTCAACTGAAGCAATGGTAACCAATGAGTTAAGCATTTTAGACATTATTAAAGAGTCTCTTTTTGTGTTTGCTGATGCTTTAGATACCTTGGGCGACCCTTTGGGTATTTATGCTTTCTCCTCGGTCAAAAATTCTAAAGTACGTTATCATATTTTAAAGAATTTTAATGAAGCCTATTCAGGGCAAATACGAGGCAGAATCGACGATTTAAGAGCAGGCTACTACACACGATTAGGAACAGCCATTCGTCAATCGACGGCTATTTTAGAGAAGCAAGCTACTCAAAACAAATTGATGCTTATTATCTCGGATGGAAAGCCAAATGATATTGACCGTTATGAAGGGCGTTATGGAGTGGAAGATACTAAAAAAGCCATTAGTGAAGCACGAAAAGCAGGAGTGATTCCCTTTTGTATTACCGTTGATTCGGAATCGTATGCGTATCTACCACAGATATTTGGGAAAGATGGTTATACCTATATTCGAGATATTAAGAAGTTACCTCAAGCTTTACCTGAGATTTATATGGGCTTGACCGAGTAAGTAACTTAACTATTATCAAATTATATTTTTACGATATTTAGCTTAGTTTAGATAAGATAACACTCTTAAAAAATTAAATATATGGATAAAAAATAAATGGATTATTTACAAATACAAGGTGGGGCTAAACTCAGTGGTTCTATTCAAATTTCTGGTGCTAAAAACTCTGCTCTTCCTGTTATTGCTGCGACAATACTTTCTGATAAACCTGTTACCTTGACCAACCTTCCCAACGTGGTTGATATACGAACATTATTAAAGCTTTTAGATATGTTGGGTGGAACGGTTAATCATAATAAAACCGTGGCTACCATAGATAATGGAACCATGAACTCGACTAAAGCTGTGTATGAAATTGTTTCTCAGATGAGAGCCTCTATTTTGGTTCTTGGTCCACTTTTGGCACGTTTTGGAGAGTGTGAAGTGAGTTTGCCAGGGGGCTGTGCTATTGGTCAGCGTCCTATTGATTTACACTTAAAAGCACTGGAAGCAATGGGTGCAAAAATAGAGATAAAAGGGGGGTATGTTCGTGCCGAAGCTCCAAATGGTCTGCAAGGAACACGCATTGTTTTTGATAAAATTACCGTAGGTGGAACCGAAAATATTTTGATGGCAGCAGCGTTGGCTCATGGCACAACCACGATTGTCAATGCAGCCAAAGAGCCTGAAATTGTTCAGCTTTGTGAGATGATTGCCGATGCAGGTGTAACAATAGAAGGAATTGGTTCTTCAGAAATTAGCATCGAAGGAACAGGTCAAAAAACCTTGGAGTTCAAAGAGGTTGAGATTATTCCTGATAGAATTGAAGCAGGAACCTATCTGTGTGCAGGAGCAATAACGGCATCGGAAATCACGCTTGAAAAGGTAAACGCAAATCATATTCAAGCGTCTATTGATAAACTTGAATCAATGGGCTGTGTTTTTAAAATCGAAGAAGATAGCATTACGATTTGTGGTAAAGAGCGTTTAAAGCCTGTAAGTTTGATTACTACAGAATACCCAGGTTTTCCAACCGATATGCAAGCACAGTTTATGGCAGTAGCAACCATGGCTATTGGCGAGTCGATGGTCGAAGAGCGACTCTTTGAAAACCGTTTTATGCACGTTTCAGAATTGAATCGTTTGGGTGCAGATATTTGGCTCAAAGGTTCAGTAGCATCGGTTAAGCCCGTGGCAGAGCTGTATGGAGCAGACGTTATGGCAACGGATTTACGTGCGAGTTCAGCATTGGTTTTGGCAGGATTAGTCGCCGAAGGAACGACAAATGTTCGTCGTATTTACCACTTGGACAGAGGGTACGATAATTTGGAAGGGAAATTGGCATCCTTAGGAGCTGATATTCAGCGTTTAAGTGAGTAAGCTTTAAATAAAATTAACATGACTTTAATACAAAATATACTATTATAATTTAAGGTTTAATTAAAAATTACCTATATTTTATTTGGAGAATTTGATGAGAATTGTATTGAAAGTTATGATAATAGTGGTTGTTTTTATAGAGGGGCTTTCTGCTTTTAAAATCGACCCTTATCCAAAAGAGACTTCGTTAACGGAGATTTTTAGTATTAACTGTTTGCAGATGACGCAGAGTCAGCAGATGCTTAAGGCATACGTGATGATAGGGGTTAAAAATAATTTTCAAAACCCTCAAGAGCATTTAGCAGAAGCGATTGTAGACTACGATAAGCGAATGCATCAAGTTCGAGAATATTTTTATACCGTGCTTACAAAAAAAGCCCATAAAAATGCGAGAAAGTCTTTTGATGATGCTTTGGAGTTATGGAAAATAAATAAGAAAATGTTAGAGGTAGAACCCTCTAAGAAAAATGTTTTATTAATCAAAAAAAACTTTTTAAAGATGATTGATAAATTGCTTGAAGGTACGCATCCTATTGCTACTCCTGAATTGAAACTAATCTCTTTGACAGGGAAACTTTGTCGAAAACCAATGGAAGTTACCATTGATTATCTTATTCGTATGTGGGGTGTTAAGGTAGAGGATTATGAAAAGAATATTGAGAGTACTATTTCAAAATATCATCATAATTTAAAACTACTTTCAGCAAATAAATTAAATAATGAGGAGAGTCTTGCTCTCCTAAAAAAAGCAGAAAAAGAGTTTAAGTTTTTTGAGTTTATGTATAAATCAAAGACCAAGTTTGTTCCCTCTTTGCTCTCTAAAAAAGCAGATGATAACTTCTTAATTATACGAAGTATAAAACAGATATATAAAAAACAAGCTTCTTAACTAGGCTTGTTTTAAAAAGTTTTGTAACTCTTGGGCGTTGGTACGCTCTTTAATCGTTTGGCAATAGCGTTTATATTTTTTCTCTTCTGTGAAAGCAAAAGGGATTGCTCCATTATTTTTAATCAAATCAATAATTGCATTTTGAGACTCTTCTACCCGTATGGTTGAAAGTGGTTTTGCATCAAAGAGTGCAAACTCATATTGTTTATTTGAAATTTGCCGTTTAAACTCATCTTCGGAATGAGATATATCCACTTTATAACCTAAATTATTTAGAATCGCTTCATAAATTTTTCCTGAAACTTTGGTGTCTTTGTAGAGTAAAATATTACTATTTTTTACTTCTATTCTCTTTTTTTGAGGTAAAAAATATTTTTGAAGAGTGGCTTTTAATTTGGTTACCTGTAGAGGTTTTTCCAAATATCCATTCATTCCATTGTTGAGGTACTGCTCTTTATCTTCTTGACGTGTGTTGGCTGTCAATGCAACAATAGGTGTGTGTTTTAGCTGTTGTTCTTCTTCATAAGCAAGGATTGCAGAAGTCGCTTCTAGCCCCGACATAATAGGCATTTTAATGTCCATAAGAATAACGTCATACTGGTTCTCTTTAAAAAGGTTTACAGCTTCTTGTCCATTTGATGCAAGGGTTACGTCTGTTTTTAAATTTTTCAAGATATTAAAAATGAGTTTTTGGTTAATAATATTATCTTCAGCCACCAATATGCTCATGTTTGGAAAGAGTTCAGGCTTTTTATTTTTGTCTGTTTTCTTTTCACTCTCTGTTTTGCTTAAAAGCTCTATGGTCTGTAGTGTTTTTGAAAAATTAATCGGTTTATAGATGGTCTTTGCAATTTTATCCTTATTGAGTTGAAGGTAGTGTTGATTATTAGGGGTGGTAATCAGTACAATTTTTGTATCGAGTCTTAAAAATCGTTTTAAAAGTTCTTTATTGGACATGTATCGGTCATTAATAAATAAAATATCAGGCAGTGATTTACTCTGAAAGAGTTCAGATTCATTGTTATAGGTTCTGAAATTTGTACCAATATAGTGTATGTAGTGTTCAAAGTTTGTATCCACTTCATTGGCTCGTAGAGGGTCTTCAACGATGTAGCCAATCGTTAGGTTTGAATGTTCTATTTTTGCTTGAGCCTTAGCATGCATGGAACGTTTTAGAGTAAGGGTAAAGAAAAAGGTACTTCCTCTATTTTTTTGACTTCGTATTTTTAGCTTCCCATTCATCAATTCAACAAATTTACTAGAGATGGTTAGTCCTAAACCTGTTCCTCCAAATTTTCTATTGGTACTGGCATCAGCTTGAGAAAAAGCATCAAAAATTTTAGCTTTTTTCTCTTCTTCTATTCCGATTCCTGAATCTTTAACGGAAAATTGGATGTCAATATCTTGTGATGTTTCTGATACTTTTTCAATGGAAATGTTGATTTGTCCATCATCAGGGGTAAACTTAATGGCATTGCTTAAGAGATTCAGCAGTACTTGAGAGATTTTTGTAGGGTCTCCAATAATCTCTGTGGGGAGTTCGGGGTCAATAAAAAGCCCTAATTCAATGTTTTTTTGAGCTGCTTTTATGGTATAGGAATCTACGCAGGCTTCAAACTTCTCCATAATATTAAATGAGATGTATTCAAACTCTATCTTACCTGATGAGACTTTTGCAAAATCTAAAATATCGTTAACAATACGGAGTAAATTATTGGAACTCTCTTCTATAATATTGACAAACTCCAACTGTTCTTCTTCTAAATTTTCTACTTTTAGTAGATTTGTAAATCCAATAATTCCATTGAGTGGTGTACGAATTTCATGGGACATATTGGCAAGAAAATTATCTTTTTCTCGACTGGGTTCTTTAATGGCATTTGCTAAAAACTTATAAATCTCGATGGTGTCGTTTTTTCTAATAACCTCTTGTATTTCTAATTTCTGTTTCTCATTCAGTTCAGCTTCAATGTCTTTTAATGTTTCCGTTAAATAGAGGCTGTTTCTTCGTATGTTGTATGCCAAGTAAAGGAGCATTAAAATGAGTAGGAAAAAGAAAGCAGAGTAGAGCATAACACTGATAATAAGCTCTTCTAATTCATCTATCTCTTTGTTAAGAGAGGATTTTATATTGATAAAAAGTATTTTTTGGGCAACATTAATCTTATCTATTTTACTGGTTGATACATTAATCCACTTTTCAATAGAGAGGGTATAGTTTCCACTGAGGGCATCATTAAAAACTTCTGCTCGCTCATGGTTCTTTATATTTGAAAAATAGAGAGGATTAATGGTCTCATAAAGTTCATTTATCATTTGTAAATTGTTTAAGTTTTTAAAATTTGGAGTATTGTCATGGTTAATTAAATTTTCCCATAAATGTAACTCGGTATGGTTCATTTTTTTTGAACGACTTAGTATAAAAGCGATAAAACTTGTTTCTGTATTGAGGTTCATTTTAATTTTAATTAACTGTTTAAAGAGTGTGAGTTCTTTAGAATACTCCTCTGAAAACTTTTTATCAAATTTCTGAATAATACGATTTAGAGGACGAATAATTTTTGTTTCATAATTCTCAAATAGACTTACTTGGTAACTTTTATTACGTAAGTCTATGGTTGTTCGTATCTCTTTTAATGCCATTGATATGGTTGTTAATAACTTCTTTTGATGAGAAAATTTTGAATTCTTTTTTAAAAAAAGGAGGGTCTCTTCTATCTCTTGATCAACTATTTTTCTGAAAGAATTGACTTGATTTTGGCGTATCTCTTCTTTTTTACCAAGGTAAATGGCTGAATAAATTCGTTCATTTTCAACTTTATTAATAATATAATTAATTTTTTCTATTAAAAGGATATTGGTTAAGCTGTTCTCTTTGTTGCCACATTTATTTGAAGCGATAAATATATTATAGATTAAAAAAGAGAATATTATTATGCTGGCAACAAGAAAGAGAATGGTAATGCTTTTATTTTTTTTTATACTCATTCTAACTCTTTTTATTGGTTTTGTTTATGGTGGAGTTCTAGTTTCTTGATGCTGTTTCTAAAATTTTTAGTAAATAGAAATAGTAAATTGGGAACAGATAGTTTTGCTGAAATATTTAGAAATTTTTTATTGCTTCTCCAGTAGTTTAGTATTTTACGTCGTTCTTTTTTTATCTTTTTAGGGTAGGGATACTCTTTAACGATGTTTAAGATAGTTTCAACTTTCACTAAAGCATTTTTCATGTGTTGCTGATTACTTATTTTATTAAGGTTTAGTATTGAGGCGATATAATATTTATTGACACGTTCTAAAAGATATTCCAACTCTTTTAGATGCATGAGCATTTTCTCTTCATCAGAAAATTCATATTTATGTAAAGATTGAATAGAATTTGCTGCTTCTACAAAGGTCTCACTGTAGTCAAGCATTAAGATGCTTTTATCACTGGAAACTTCTTCATTCAATAAAATTTGAATCTCTTCATTGCTATAGGTTAAAAAATTAAGAATATTTTTACTGTCTGTATTTTGGGTATTAATTGCTATTTGTTGAATACTTTTTTTCAGATTTTTCATGTTCTCTGTAAGTCTCTCTTTTAAATTTACTTTGTTTGGATTATAATAGAGATAGAGGTACTCTTTGGCTATTTTTTGACTTAGGTAGCGAATATCTTCTGAGGCTTCAATAATTTTAACATCACTTCTTGTTGACGCTTGAGTATGGCTAATTATCCCTAAAATGAGAGCGAGTATAGATAGTATTTTTTTCATTTTTATCTCTTATTTCTGAAGTGAGAGATAAAGGTGCGTAATCTCGTTCATTTTTTTAGTAATTTTATCCGTAGTGTTAAAAACAATAAGGGGAAGTCCCCCTTTTTCAATATTGTTATAAAACTTATGAACAATCTTCCAAAGCTTATTGACTTCATTAATCTTTTTTCGTATTAGAGGAGTATTTTCTTTGTGCTTTAATAACGTGTTTAGGTTTTGATTAAATTCGGTAACCGTTTGTTTCATACTCCTTACGGTATTTTCATCTTTTATTCCTGCTTGATAGGCGATATAGTATTTGGCAATACGTTGAGCAAGCATGCGTTGTTTTCCTGCAATTTCAATAATTTTAGAGACTTCTTGTTTACTAGAATCTTTAAGTGAGTCTACTATATATTGGCTTCCTTCCAACATAGATTCACTTAAATCTAAAATAAGTTGAGCATTATCGAGTGTAAACGCTTTATGAATGGTTTGATTAAAATCCTTTGAACTCAATTCGACAAAGGCAAGAAGGTTTTTAATCTCTTCATTTTTGATGGAATGCACTAAAATCTCATGGGCATCAAAAAAATCTTTTAGAGAGATGTGAAGCTCTTTTTCTGTTTTACTCATTGCAATATTTTTATGTACATAGAGATAATCTTTTGCAATACGTTGGGACAGCATGCGTTGTTTTCCTGCGAGGTTAATCAGTTTTACGTCATTAGGTGTTCCTTGAGCTATGAGCATTGAAGAAGTGAAGAGCATAAAAATGGACATTATCGTGATGAATTTTAGTATTGGGTATGGCATAGGCTCTCCTATTTCTTTTTTAAATTAACATAGTTTCGGGTAATGGTGTTCATGTTTTTTAGAATATCATTCGATTTTTTATAGATAAGTGTGGGAATAAAAGTATTGGATGTTTTATTCATAATTTTAAAAAAGGTAAATGATTTTTCGACCTCTTTTAATAGAAGATTAATCTCTTTTGTATTGAATTTCGACTCTTGTAATTGTTTTAAGGATGTTTCAAAGAGTTTCATGCTTCTGTCCATTTTCTCTTGAAAGCTTTCATTCTTCACACCCCAGACTTTTAACATATAAAGGCTTGCCATTCGTTGAGAAAGCATTCTCTGTCGCCCTGATATATCAATAATAACGCCTGATTGCTCTCCCGTTTCTTTGGCAAAAAGATGGGTAGTTGTGTCCGAGGCTTGAAGTAAATGTTCCAAACTCTCTTGTAACTTAAGAGTAGACTCTTTTCTAGGTGTTTCTTCTAAAACTTTTTTAATGGGTATCCAAAGTTTTTTTACGTTATTGGTACTCTTTTGAATCTCTTTTTTTTTTGTATATTGATGAAGCGATTCCAAATGATTTTCAAATTTTGCAATAATCTCTTTTAAGTCTTTCTTTGGATTATTAAAACTATTTTCCATACCAATCATGGCATAGTCTTTGAGCATTCTTTGGGTAAACATTCGTTGTTTACCTGCAATATCAACAGCATGATGAAGATTTTTGATTTCGATGGCATGGCTTGAAGTGTAGAGTAGAGATAAAAAAAGTAGATGTTTTAGTAAAACCATAAATAAATCCTTTTATAAAGATTTATTATATAGTTTTAAGTATTAAAGTTAATATAAATATTTAAAATTAAATTAATTAATGAAGATGTTACTTAACTCATAGATGAGGTACATAATAATACTTGTTAAAGCAATAATAGAGATAAGATAATATAGAGGAGCATGATACTTATTTTGATATGTCATAATAAATCCTTCATAAAGTTGTTTATTCGTTAACTGTATTATAATTTATTAATCTATATCTATAGTTTAAGAATTTAAAAATATTTTAAGTATTTAACTGCTTGTTACGATTATTCCTCTACTATTTTCCATGGCAATCCTTGAACCATTAACTCTTCCATAAATGGGTCTGGATTAAACTCTTCTATATTAAAGACTCCTTGCCCTTTCCATTGCTCTTCAAGCATTAACTTTGCACCAATCATGGCAGGAACACCCGTAGTGTAGCTAACTCCTTGACTCAGTACTTCGGCATAACATGCTTCGTGGTCGCTTACTTGATAGATGTAAACGGTTTTCTCTTGACCATCTTTTATGCCTTTTGCATAGATACCAATATTGGTTTTACCTGTAGTACGTTCTCCTAAGGATGCTGGGTCAGGAAGTAGGGTAGCTAAAAATTCCATTGGAACGATTTTTTGACCTTTATGCTCGACCTCTTTAATTCCTAGCATGCCCACATTTTCCAAGCATTTCATATGGGTTAAGTAGCTTTGTCCAAAGGTCATAAAGAAACGAATACGTTTTAAACCTTTAATATGTTTAATTAAAGACTCCATCTCTTCATGATAGAGAAGATAGGACTCTTTTTCGCCAATTTCAGGGTAGTCCCAAACCTGCATAATCTCCATTGGTTCCGTCTCTATCCATTTACCATCTTCCCAGTAACGACCCTTTGCAGAGACTTCACGTAGATTAATTTCAGGATTAAAGTTTGTAGCAAATGGGTAGCCATGGTCTCCTGCATTGCAATCTAAAATATCAATGGTATGAATCTCATCAAAGTAGTGTTTTTGAGCATAGGCACAAAAAACATTAGTAACGCCTGGGTCAAAACCACTCCCTAAAAGCCCCATAATATTTGCAGTTTTAAACTGCTCATCTTTTGCCCACTGCTCTTTATACTCAAATTTAGCTGTATCGGGATGTTCATAGTTCGCCGTATCTAAATAGTCAACTCCACAATGGCTACAAGCATCCATAATCGTCAAATCTTGATAGGGTAGGGCTACATTAATAACAATATTTGGTTTAATTTTTTCAAAGAGTTCAATAAGTTCTGGTACAGAATCAGCATCTACCGATTCTGTTTTAATAGAGACTGAAATTTTCTCTTTGATGTTCTTAGCAATGCTAACACATTTATGGAGGGTTCGACTCGCAAGAGTGATTTCTCCAAATGTTTCTGAATTCATAGCACATTTAAAGGCAACAACATTTCCAACACCACCTGCACCGATGATGAGCGTTTTTTTTGACATAAATTTTCCTTTATAAGGGTTTAGGGATAATAATTTCAGACAGATATTCAGGAATCCGAGCAGGTTTTCCCTCTCGAACGAATACCAGTACTACATCCATTTCAAATATTTTTTTATCTTTAGAAAAAATGGATTGTTTTAGAATAAGCGAAGAGCTTTTCTTAGTTACGAGTTTGGTTGTTACTTTTAGCATGTCCCCTAGGTATGCCATCCCTAAGAAACTAGCAGAGATGTTTCGTACAACAAAACCAGAGTTCTTTCCATCGGTAGGAGTCATGTTTTTTTTAAAAAAGAGTTCAGACCTTGCTCGTTCACAGTACTTGATATAGTTTGTATGATAAATAATTCCACCAGCGTCGGTGTCTTCATAGTAGACGCGAATGTTCACTATTTATTCTTCTTTTTAGCTTCTTTTTTCTCTTTTTTCAAACGCTTTAAATACTCTTTTGCTGTTAACTCATCACCATTAACAATCACATGAGTAGCAATACCACGTTTACAAAGCTCTTTTGTATCCATCCAATAATCTTGACCAACGAGCATCTGTTCAAACTCAGCGTTCGTTAAAAAGCCTTTTTTTACAATTAAGTCATAAAAGAATCTTTCAAGCTTTTTATTAGAATGTTCAACACGTGCTTTTATCTCACCACCTTTTCCGTGTGCTCCACCTGAATAGGTATGAAACATAAAATCAGAATATTCATAGGCTACGCGTTTTTCTGCCATACAGAAGAGTAATGCACCCATACTGTATCCATAATTATCCAGATAGGCAATAGTCCGTTGATTAAATTTTTCTTGGATAAGGTTATAAAACTGTTGACCTTCCAATATAATACCTCCACCAGAGTTAATCATTAGTTCTAAATAATCATTCCCTTTGGCTTCGCGTAGTTCATTAAATACAGAATGAAGACCTTTTTTAAGTTCAAAAAATCTTCCAATATAAACACGATAACGTTTGTGTTTTGCTGTTATTTGATAAATATTTTTCTCTTTATCCACAACTCTTTTTTGTTCAGCTATTATCTCGGTATAGAGAGTATGTTGTTCACTGCTGAGTTCTTTTTTTGCACCAATCATATTAAAACCCCTAAATTTGTTTTTTATAGGGGCTTATTATATCGTATTTAAATGTAGTATTTGGGTAGAGTAGCTATTCTAGGTAGCTTTTTACCCTAAACAAAACTCGCTTGAAGCGAGAGTTTGTAATTGTTCCATGCTTCAACGATGTTGTCTACCAACTCATCATTAATGGTTTTTATGTCGGTTAAAGCTCTTGGTTCTACTTCTAAAAGAGCAATCAGTTCAGGATGATTAAATCTTTTTAGAATTTTTTTAAGTTTCTTTTTTCCCAGACCTTTTACGGTCAATAATAGAGACTCTAACTCTTCATCTGAAAGTTCAATGTTTGAGCTTGACTCATCAGCAGAAACCTCTGGTGCTTCTTCTGTTTTTAGTGCAGGAACTTTCATTGATTTTAAGTTTTTAAGTGCAAATCGGTCTTGGTAGTTCCATTTTTCACTTGGCCACTCTTCAAACGTACGCTCTTTAACATCAAATACTTTATAGGTAGAATCAAGCTCATGCATATAAACTTCTTTCTCTCCATATATTTTTTTCTTTGTTCCAAAGTATGCACCATCATAAGAAGGGTTGTACTCTCCAAAGGTAATGTGTCTCATGGTTCTAAGTAAATCAGGAGAAATTTTACTAAGCTCTTCCCAGTTAAACATTGGCATATGTGGCTTTCTAAATCTTCCTTCACTTAGAGACCACATAATGTATTGACCAATCCAATCACGAATGTATGGGAATGCTGCAAATGCTGTTGCACACTCTAAAATACGAACTTTACCATCTTTACCATAGGCAACATCACATGCCCAGTACTCTGCATTGGCTGCTTTTGACACTTTTACTGCAAGGTCAAGAACATTTTTAGGCACGTTCATGTAGTCCATCTCTCCACCTTGAGAAGTGTTGGTTAACCACTCTCCTTCAGGAGCTCTTCGCCAGAAAGCACATACAGGTTTGTGACCAATAAGCATTACACGAATATCTGCTTCCATAGGAACGAAATCTTGAAAATACATTGGGTGATATTTTTTATCGGCATACAACTCTTTTGCTTCTTTATACGAGTCTACTTTATGTACAAAGTATCCACCATAGTTAGATGGTCCATATGATTTTTTGACAATTTTTGGATATTCTGTTTTTTTCAAAAATTTATCAGCATTTGGTCGGTTGTAATAAACGTATGTTTTAGGAATTGGTAAATCGTATTTCCATGCAAAACGGGTTACATTTTCTTTTGATTTATTTGAAAATTGAGTATCCAATGATGGAATAAAACGTACATTTGGTAATGCTCGTGCAATCTCTCTAAATGTTTCGTATGCTGTTGCAGGAATATTTCCAATAAGTACATCAATTTTTTTCTTTTTTACCTCTTTAATAAAACGCTCTTTATCATTTTTCCAGTGGTAGGTTACTGTTTCTATTTTATTTGGCCAACCCTTAAAGTTTGAGTGATCAAAAAATCTTAGGACATAGTCCATGTATAAAAAGCCTAGTTTAGGTAGTTCTTTGTTTTTTAAAGCCATTGTATTACTCTCTTTTATTTATTTTTTTTACGTGTTTTTTTATCTATTAAATCAACGATTAACTCAATCTTTTTATCGTTAAAATTCAGCCCCATTTTTTCTTGCTCTGGTGTTGCAAACGCTGGTATTCCATTTACTTCTAATACTACATACTCCTCTTTCTCTAAATCATAAATTATATCAACCCCTGCAATGTCTGCCCCACATGCTTTGGTTGCTTTTAACGCAACATTCATAATATCTTCGTTGCACTCTCTCATAAATACAGAACCTCCAGAGGTAATGTTGGTTCTCCAGTCTGTACCCGATGCTTTTCTTCCATAACATCCAACAAACTGACCATCTACAATATCTACTCTGAAGTCAGTGTTGTCATATTTAATGAATTTTTCAACAAAAACTTGGCGAACATTTATTTGGTTAATAAAGGGTAATAAAATATCAAGATTATCTTCACTCTCTATTTTTGTTAGACCAACACCACCCCAACCATCGGTTGGTTTGTAGACCATTTTTCCCCATTTTTGAATGGTTTTTCGCAGTTGCTCTGTATCATCACGATGACAAACTCTATAGTCAGCTGTGTTTACACCTGCATTTCTCAATACGAAAGAGGTATGAAATTTGTCTTCTGTTAATGAAAAAGAGTCATAAGAGTTAATCATAGGAATCATACGATTAAGTGCTTGATAGAGGTAAGTTTGATAAATAGTCTGTTCTCCTGCATTATAAGAGAACATCAGGTCTAATTTATTTAACTTAACTCCATTATGAACGATATTTGCATTTTTTGCTGTTGCATCACGTAAATTAATATCATCAATGGTATTAATATTACGCTCTTTTAATTGTTGAATAATTTTTTTTCCAATGGCATCTCCCCCACCATTTTTATAAAGCCACATACCAATTGTTCGTTTGTCTGACATCTTTGTTTTTCCTTCTCTTAAAGTTGTTTAAATTCTTGATGATGCATAAGCATTTGAGTCATCAAGTTGATTCGTTGCTCAAAAGAGCTTTTTAATGCACGTTCGTGAACCGTATGGTCTCCATCTCCAAAAGGACCAAATCCATCTAGTGTTGTAACTCCTTGCGATGCAATAATGTTGGCATCACTAACACCTCCACGTTGCTCAGTTGGAAGCTTCTCGTTTGAGAGAGCTTCGATTTTTTCTATCAATATATGTTGTTTTTCATTGGCTTCCATTACATCACGTTGAATGAGTCCAGAGAGTGTTGCTTTTGTTCCCTTTACATACGATGTATTTGTAATCTTATCCAATGCTGATAAAAGTCTGTCTCGTTCTGAATTCTTTGTGTATCGAAGTTCTAAAAGCAGTTCTGCATTTGGGGAGATGGTGTTTGCTCCAATGCCTCCTAAAACTTTTCCCACATTAACCGTTGTCCCAATTTCAAGATTGGTCAATTTTGTCAGTTCTATGAGTTTATATGCTGATTCTAAATTGGCATTGATTCCTGCTTCATAACGTACCCCTGCATGTGAAGCTCTACCTTCGATAGTAATTGTAAATGTTCCCACACCTTTACGCCCTGTTACTACCTCTAAGTTTTCCCCTGCCGCTTCAAATACAAAACAGTAGTCGTAATTAAGAGCCAGTTTTGAACTAAGTTTTTTACTGTCATCTGAACCTGTCTCTTCGTCTGAAACCAGCAAGAAATCAATATTTTCTATTTTTTTATTTGTTTCATAAAGGTTTCTCAGTGCTTGTAGGGCAACCATATTTCCACCCTTCATGTCACAAACACCTGGCCCATAAACCCATTTTTTGTCTTCTGAATAGTGCTCAAATTTTCCTTTAGGAAAAACGGTATCATTATGCCCCAAAAGTAAGATTTTTTTTCCTTCTGTTTTTGGACTGATATAAAGGTTGTGATTCCCAATTATTTCCCGTTGATAACAGACATTTTCAAAACCTAAATCACTGAACCATTTGGTCATAATGCTAGAGATTTTATCCACACCATCTTTGTTTTTGGTATAGGAATTAATATTTATAAGCGTTTGTAAGTTTTCAAAAAAATCTATAATATATCCTTTAGTTAAGTTGAATTTATGTATAAAAAAAATGTCTGTGTAATAATTGTGAAATTATAGCACTTTAATCCTAAAAAAAGATGAAAGTTTCAGAAAAAATTAATATTTCTTTTTAAAGAAAAATAAAAAATATAAAGAAACATAATAAAATATTTTTACAGATAAAAAAGGGAGCTTGAGTGAAAGAATGAAGGGTATATTTTGCCTAGTTTGGTACAGCATCTTGCCGTACCAATATTGTGTTTATTTTGCTTTTTCTAAATATTTACCGTCAACAGTATCAACAACAATTTTTTGACCTTCTAAGATAAAGAAAGGTACTTGTACTACTGCACCTGAATCAAGTGTTGCTGGTTTTTTACCACCTTGAGAGTCGCCTTTAAAGTTTGGTGGAGTCTCTACAACGGTATAGGTAGCTGTTTGTGCAATCTCTACAGAGATAGCTTTTCCATTATGAAAGAGAATATCTGCTTCCATGCCATCAATCATGTAATCAAAAGTCTCTTTGCCTACTTGCTCATGAGTTAATCCAATTTGATCATAGGTTGTTGTATCCATAAACTGTAAAAATTCTCCATCGTCATAAAGGTATTGCATGGTTGTCTGCTCTAAGTCAGGTACCTCAAATTTATCACCTGCATGCACGGTTTTCTCAATTACTTTACCTGATGAAAGATTCTTAATTTTACAACGCACAAATGCTGCACCCTTTCCTGGTTTTACATGTTGAAAATCTACTACTCTATAAGGGTTCCCATCCAGTTCTAAACGTACACCTTTTTTAAGGTCACCCATTGAAATTGTTGCCATATATACGACTCCTAATTTTTTTTTGATATTATATCCTTTGATTAATATTACATTGTTTAATGGTTTACTATTTACTGTTATGCTTACATCAAAATTAAATAAAGGTATTAAATGCAAAAAATATTTAAGATATTCATGCTTTTGCTTCTTTCATCTTCTTTCTCTTTGGCTCAGAACATTGATTCGTCTATTGTAAAAATTTTTACTGTTTCTAAAACAACGGATTATATGGAACCATGGAACTCTTCTGTTCAACGTTCAAGTGGTTCGGGGAGCATCATCTCTGGTAATCGAATTCTTACTAATGCTCACGTGGTTGCAAATGAGACGTTTATCGAAGTTAAAAAATATGGAGATACCAAACGCTATCAAGCAAAAGTTTTAGAAGTTTCACACGATACAGATTTAGCTCTTTTAGAGGTAAAAGATAAAAAATTTTTTAAAGATACCATTCCTCTAACCTTTGGTGTTCTACCTCATATGCAAGATAAAGTAACGGTATATGGTTACCCTATGGGGGGGCAGACAATCAGTATTAGTACAGGAATTGTCTCACGTATTGAGCATACTCGTTATGCACATAGCTCTCAACACTTTTTATCTATTCAGATAGATGCTGCAATTAACCCTGGAAACTCTGGTGGACCTGCCCTTTCAAATGGGAAAATTGTAGGTGTGGTGATGCAGGGCATTACCATGTCACAAAATATCGGTTATATTGTTCCTGTTGACATTATTCAACACTTTTTAAAAGATGTGGCAGATGGTAAGTATGATGGGTATCCAAAATTGGGAATTATGACGGATAAGATTCAAAATCCAAGTCTTAAAGAGTATTATCATCTACATAAAGATGAGGGTGGAATTTTGGTTGTAGATATAGTCTATAACTCTATTTTAAAAGATGTATTGAAAAAAGAGGACATTATTACCTCTATTAATGGTTATAAGATTGAAAATGATGGTACCGTTGAGTTTAGAGACAAGCAGTATACCCATTTTAAATATGCTGTAGATATTCTTCAATATGGAGATAAGGCATCTTTAACAGTTATTCGTGATGGGAAAAAGGTTAAACTTGATGTGGTACTTCCAAAAAGTTTCAGTTCAGAGTACTCAAGTTATTCCGAGTTGGAGTATGATAAAATGCCAAGTTACTTTATGTTGGGTGGTTATATTTTCTCTCCCCTAACGCAAAACCTTTTGAATGCTTCAATGAGTCCTGTACTTAATCTCCGTTACAATGCAACAAAATTTCCTACAAAAGAGCGACAAGAGTTGGTGGTTTTATTAAAAGTTTTAGCAGCAGAACATAGTCGTGGAGATTATGGTATCAGTCTTTGGTATATTGAAAAAGTTAATGGTAAGTTGTTTAAAAATTTTAAAGAGTTCTATAAAATTGTTATGGAGACTAAAGGAAAATATGTTGTTCTCGAAGATGAAGATGGTGCCAAAGTGGTTATTAATAAAGCCAAAGCGTTGGGTGTACAGAGTGATATTCTAAAGCGTTATAGTATTAAGGCGAGTAAATCGGATGATTTGATATAAGTAAAGACAAGGCAATGCCTTGTCTTGTCTTGTTTGGGGCTAAAGCCTCCGAATTCAAGAAGAGTTGTTAAACTCTATCTAACAAACTCAAATGGGTTTTCCACTACATTTTTTCTATCTACAATGTATGGAATAAGAGCAGTTTGTCTTGCTCTTTTAATTGCTACTGTTACTAACTCTTGGTGTCTTTTACAGTTACCAGTAAGTCTTCTTGGCATAATTTTAAATCTTTCGCTCAATGAGAACTTTAATAGACTTAAATCTTTATAGTCAATGAAATCTACTTTCATTTCACAATATTTACAATATCTTTTTTTGAACTTTCTTCTTTCTGCCATGGTTATCTCCTAAAATGGTATCTCGTCATCATCGATGTCGATTTCTGGGACAGACGGCTGTTGTTGCTGTGGTGCTGAGTAAGAAGGTTGTTGAGTAGGTGCTTGAGGTTGACCATAAGCACTTTGTTGAGGTTGACCATAACTTTGTTGTTGCTGTTGAGCAGGTTGCCCATAGCTATTGTTATTATTACTTCCATAAGAATTTTGTTGTGGTTGCTGTTGCTGTCCACCACCATAATTATTTTGGCTTGGTTGCTCTCCATATCCATTATTGTTGTTAGGGTTTTGGCTATCAGCCTTAGAATCTAACATCTGTAGGCTCTCTACAGTAACGGCATGCTTACTTCTTTTACTTCCATCTTGTGCAGTCCATTGTTGAAAAACAAGTCGTCCATCTACTAAAACTTTACTCCCCTTGCGAAGGTATTGGTTTGCTATCTCAGCTGTTCGTCCAAAAAATGTTAGGTCGATAAACATCACTTCATCTTTTTGCTCTCCAGTTTGACTTTTCCACTTTCGGCTTGTTGCAATACCAACATTACCAATAGCAGAGCCACTCTGTGAGTATCTTATCTCAACATCTCTTGTAAGGTTTCCTACCAATACGACTTTATTATACATGGGGTTTCTCCTAAGGTTTTACGCTTCTGTTGTTTCTGTTGCTGGTATTTCTACTACTTCTTCAGTTGCTACGGGTGCTTCTTCTTTTGGAGTAGATGCAGCTACAAGTTTAGCAAATTGAGTAAGCTCTTTTTGCTTTGTGTATCTTACTGTCAAGTATTTAATAACTTCTTCATTAAACTTCAAGTTTCTTTCAAGTTCGTTAATTACAGTACCTTCAGCTTTGAAATAAACGATTGTATATACACCACGCTCATTTTTTTCAACAGGATATGCAAGTTTTCTCATTCCCATATTATTGGTAGCAAGAATTTCAGCACCTTCACGTACAAGAATCGCTTCGATTTTTGCAATGTTGGCTGCTGTTTCTTCATCTGTAAGTGTAGGTTTAAGTACATACAGTGTTTCGTAGTTGTTCATTGTGTTCCTTTTGGTTTAATAGCCCATTTAAATTAGTCGAGTGACTATCCAAAAAATGAGCAAGAATTTTGGAAGCCGTATATTAGCACAAAAACTATTGTTTTTTACTAAAAATAGATAGGATTTTTAGAAAATTTTATGCCTTTGAGCATTTAGAAGGGAAAAAAAGAAGTTTTAATATTAAAATAATATTAATTTATATTATTACTGGATATAATAAAATTTATATTAATTTTTAAACAAAGGCAACGAGATGAAAAAAGAAGCTGAATACTTTATGCCAAATAATTTTTTAAATCCATCGAAAGTAGTTTTTTTAATACTTTATATCACACTTATTATTAGTTCTGTTTATATGTTTTCAAAAAGTTACAACTATTACAACTATTTAGAGAATTCTCCTCAGTATCAAGAGTATATCGAAACGATTAAAGAGCTTGATTCTGTTAATAAACTCTTTTTAGTTAAAGATATTTCATTTAGAAAAGATGAACAAGTAATGATTATGGTTATCTCTTCTATTGTATTGTTGGTCTCTTTCTTGATGCTTTTTAGAATAGGCTATATTTTTAAATCCATTCAATTAAAAAGAAGAAATTTAGAAATTCTACTTGAAGATATAGAACACTATCCCAATAAAGATAAAGTGACCGAATTTAAACAGATTATTAAAAATAGAGAATCGGCTGAAATTTATGCCTTTATGTCAGAAATGATTCAAGAGTTACAAGAGAGTAAAGATATGGCCGATCGAGCCAATGAGACAAAAAGTCTTTTTTTAGCCAATATGTCTCATGAAATTCGTACCCCTCTCAATGGAATTATTGGCTTTACAAAGTTTTTAAAATCGACCAGCTTAAGTATGGAACAAGATGAATTTGTGCATATTATCCGAAAGAGTTCAGAAGATTTACTCTCTATTATTAATGATATTTTGGACATTTCAAAAATTGAAAATGGAAATATTGAAATTGAAGAGGTCTTTTTTAATCCAATGGAGGAGTTTGAAAACGTTATTGAATCGTATGCCGCCAATGCTTCAAAAAAAGATATAGATTTTGCTTTATGGATTGATCCCAACCTCTCCTTAAACCTTTTGCGAAGTGATCCTGGAAAAATTAAACAAGTGCTGATTAATCTTATCTCAAATTCTCTTAAGTTTACAAAGAAAAAAGGTTCTATTGATGTGATTATCCAAGAAGTAGAGCGTAAAGAGGATGAGGTTTCTATTAAATTTTCAGTTAAAGATACAGGTATTGGTATTTCTGAAGAGAATAAATCTAAAGTATTTGAAGCCTTTACCCAAGCAGACAGCAGTACTTCTCGAAATTATGGAGGAACAGGCTTAGGTTTGACCATTTCATCCAGTTTAGTTAACAGTTTGGGGGGTGCATTGATTCTAGAAAGTACCGTTGGCAAAGGAACAACCTTTTCCTTTACATTAACAGTAGCAAAAAAAGAGATACATCGTGAAAATAAAAAGCAAGCCATGAAAATGGCAATCTATGCTCCTCATGATGTTCAAAAAAAGGATTCTGATCACTATTTAGAAGACTATTTATATGCGTATAAACATCTCTCTATGACACGCTTTAAAACCTTTGAAGAGTGTATGGATGCTCCTGATGAACTTTTCGATGTACTCTATATTCATTATGACAATATTAATCAAAAAGAGTTTCAACGTATTGTTCGCTGTCATCGTGCTCACTCTACGATTGTATTGGTTGTCAAATTAAACAAGCACCATGAAGTTCAAGAGTTAAATTTAGACTTTACACAAGTACTTTATGAACCAATTACCTTTTCAAAAGTTGAAAAATCATTGAAGTCTTTAAGTATTAAAGAAAAAAAAGAAGAGAAAAAGAAGCTTAATATAAAGAAGGATAAACCTTTTGAAGATATTCATGCTCTTATCGTAGAGGACAATCCTATTAATCAAAAGATGATTCAGCATACATTGAAAAATATGGGGATTACGACAGAATGTGCTAATAATGGTCAAGAGGGTGTTGATGCCTATCAACTTAATAGTGAACGTTACGACATTGTCTTTATGGACATACAGATGCCTGTGTTAAATGGTATTGATGCCACTAAGAAGATATTGGAATATGAAAAAATAGAAGGCTTAGAACATACGCCCATAGTTGCTGTAACAGCAAACGCTTTAAAAGGAGATAGGGAACGATTTTTAGAAGAGGGGATGGATGAGTATGTCTCTAAGCCCATTAATTTAGAGAATTTTATTTCGGTACTCAATCTTTTCTTTCCTCATTCAAAAAAAGTTAAAAATCTTCCGAAAAAAGATATTTTACTCTATAAGCGAACGACAACAGAAGCAAAGATTATTTCAGCCATTTTAAATAAGTTGGATTATTCCGTGGATGTTGCTGAAAATATAGAGGAGTTAAAAGAGATTATTGATGTGGAGAGTTATAAGTGTATTTTACTGGACAGAATACAAAATGAGTCGATTCATCATGATTTAACCAAACAGATAAAATCTAAAAATATCCCTACTTTACTTTTTGTTGATGACAAGTACCGTATTATTCCAAGCGATAAAGAGGACTATACCTTTGTCTCTACAAGTTTAGCTGACTACATCAGTATCAAAGAAAAGGTAGATTACATGATTGGATTAAACAAGGCTTCTTAAATTTATAAAAAGCTTTGAATTTTAATAAATGCTCCATACAAAAGGAGTTCTCTATTTGCAGAGGGCGTATTTTTAATCTGTAACTCTACCTCTAAAAGGTGTTCAAATATTTTAAGCAGAGTAGGGCTTTTTACTTTAAGGGCTAAGTTTCCTTTTTGTTCCTCTATTTGCTTGGGCAGTTTGTAGCCTAGAATAGCTTTGGAATCAATGTGACCATTGAGTTTCATATAGGCATTAAATAGAAATATTTGATTGACAAAAAACTGTGTTGAACGCAGTACTGAAAACTCATCTTCTCCTAAATCAAGCAATCGACTGAGTGTCGTTACAATAGGCTTTTTCTCAAACAAATCAATCAGCAACTGCTCTATTGCCAACGGTGCTGTAGAGTAGACCAACCTATCTATATCTTTTGAGGTTACTTTGCCCTCTAAAATAGCCAATTTATTCAGCTCATTGGCACAGAGTGCGATATTGTTATTGAGCAAAAGCATTAAATGTTGTAAGGCATAGTGGTCAATATTCAGTCCAATTTTTTGAGATTTTTTATAGAGTATATCAATGCTTTCACGCATATTTGGTTCAAATAGCCTTAACCAGTTTGCCCCTTTTTTAGGAGAAAAAGCCGATTGTAAACTTTTGGCATCACTGGCTTTTCCTTGATAATCAAAAAGCAAAAAGTTATCAGAACTTTTTGCTACCAATGCGATGAGTAAATCCAACTCTTTTTTTGGAATTTTTTTATCTCTTTTAATGATAAGTAAGTTTGTTCCTCCAAAGAGTGAACTCTGTGAAAGGTAGGCTTTGGCTCTATCAAAAGTATACTCTTCAAAATAGAGTGTTAGCAAGGAGTCAGATGCAGAGGTAATATTAATATAGTGTTGCAGGTAAGCAGAAATAAGATAATTGTTCTCTCCATAAAAAAGCATGGCTCGTGGAGGAGTCTGACGAAGTAGCTTTTCAAATTCTCGTTGATACATTTTAACCTTTTGTTTTTGAAGATAGTTATCGAATTATATCAGATTTTAACATAAGAATCATTCAAAAGAACAAGCGAAAACTTATTAGGTTAAAGAGTCTCTAAATCTTTAATCTCTGAATATAATATTAAGTTTACATGTTATAAATAGAAGATAGAATTTATGTTATTAATTGTATCTAGGGGGTTTTATGAGTACGATGTGGCAAGAGAGACGTTTAGAGGTTATTACACTATTTATTTTTGCTTTGCTGGTGGCGACTTCACTGGTAATTCTTTATACTTCTTATACAAATTATGCTCTGATAGAGCAGGTTAGCGAGAGTAAGGCATTGATGTATAAAGTGCTTATGTTTATCTCTTCTTTTATTCTTTTTATCTCTCTTTTACTTATTTTTTTAAAACGAGATTACTTTTTTATCAAGACAAATGACAATACTGAAGGACTTGAAAATTTATTAGAAGAGATTAAATATGCTTCTGACCCAATGAAGATGAATCAATTTAAACGGATGCTAAAAGAGAAAAACCATTCTGAAATTTATGCTTTGATTTCAAACATGATTAATGAGCTTCAAGAGAGTAAACAGATGGCCGATGAAGCCAATAAAGCAAAAGGTCTTTTTCTTTCTAATGTATCCCATGAGATTCGTACACCAATTAATGGTATTGTTGGTTTTACAAAAATCTTATCGTCTACCAAACTGGACAGTGAACAGAATGAATTTTTAAGTACCATTCGTAAAAGTTCTGAAGATTTACTTGGAATTGTTGAAAATATTTTAGATGTTTCAAAAATTGAAAGTGGTTCGATTGAAGTTGAAAAGAGTTACTTTAATATTTTAGATGAATTTGAAAATCTTTCTGATATTTATGCTCTTGATGCTTCAAAAAAAGGAATTGATTTTTCTCTTTGGATTGACCCAAGTTTTGCTTCTGTATTGGTTGAGAGTGATTCTGAAAAAATTAAACAGATACTTATGAATCTTATCTCTAATGCTATTAAATTTACAAAAGTGCATGGTTTAGTAAATGTTTCTATTAAAAAAGTAGAACAAAAAGAGAAGAGCCTCTCTGTTCAATTTCTTGTTAACGATACAGGTATCGGTATTAGTGAGGAGCAACAGACAAAAGTATTTTATGCCTTTACGCAGGCAGATAATTCTAGTACACGAGCGTATGGTGGAACAGGATTAGGCTTAACCATCTCCAACGCATGGGTCAAGATGTTGGGTGGACAGTTACAACTTAAAAGCATTGAAGGAGAAGGGGCAACTCTCTCTTTTACTTTAGAGATGCATCAAAAAGACCTTTTATTAGAAGAGAAAACGGAAGCTTTGAATATTGCACTTTACGCACCTACCGATGCAGAAAAGAAGATTTCAAATCGACATTTAAAAGAGTATCTTGCTACTTTAAAAACAAACTCATTTTATCCTTTCAAAAATTTTGTAGAGTGTAAAGATGCTGTTGCTAATAGCATTGATTTGCTTTATTTGCACTATAATGAAATTAATAAAGAGGAGTTACAGCGAATCGTTGCACAGTACAGTGCCAATACTCAAATTGTACTCTTAACAAAATTGGAAAATCGCTTTAAAATTTTAGATATTGCTCCTATATTCTCACAGATTATCTATGAGCCTGTAACTTTTTCCAAAGTTAAAAAATCCATAGAAATCTCTTCTAAAAATCGTAAAATGCTTGCAGAAGAGAGTGCTGAAAAGCTTTTTCATTTAAAAGCATTAGTGGTTGAAGATAACAAAGTTAATCAAAAACTGATTATTCATACGCTTAAAACCATTGGTATCGAGTCTGATTCAGCAGATGATGGAGCTATCGCTGTAGAGATGTTCAAAAAGAAGCGTTACGATATTGTTTTTATGGACATTCAAATGCCCGTTATGAATGGTGTTATTGCCACCAAAGAGATATTAAAATATGAGCAACTTGAAAAGTTAGACCACACACCAATTATTGCTGTAACAACAAACACTCTAAAAGGCGATCGTGAACGCTATCTTGATGCAGGAATGGATGAGTACATTCCAAAACCCATTGAACCTCAGAAATTTATTAATGTTGTCAAACAATTTTACGGTACAGAACTGATGCATAAACGTAAAGATGGTGAGAGTAAAAATCAAACAATTCTACTCTATAAAGAGAATCCAACCGAAGCCAAAATCATGGCAAGCATGCTGTACGAATTGGGTTACAGTGTAGACGTTGCAAAGAACCGAATAGAGTGTTCTAGTATGCTCAGTCAAAAATCTTATCATGTTTTGCTTTTAGATAGAACGAACAATGACAGTTTGGAAAGCATGTTAATGGATAAGATTTATGAAAACAAGATAGAAACCTTACTCTTTATTGATGAAGAGACAGAGCTAGCGACTTCAGATTTAAATGCGTACATTCACTTGATTAATAAATTTTCTGATTTTGTTGATGTTCAAGAGAAGGTAGAGAAGATAATGGAGTTATAACTCCATTATATCTTTCTCACGTTTAGCCACAAACTCCCCTTGAATCTTAGCCATAGCAATACTTACTGTATCTATTTTCAAAATAATCTTATCAAAAAGCATTACATTGTCGCCTCGTAGATTAATCGTTACCCCTTCAACTTCACACTCCAGCACAGCTTTAGCATTTTCGCCAACCTCAACAATATGAGCTTTAAACTCTTGCCCAATATGTCTCTCTGCCCATCGAGCCAGTTTTCTATCTCTAAAATCCCACTCAGCTTTGGTCGATTCACGTTCAAGCTCTGAAACACGTTGACAAAGAGGCTCAATATTTCGTAACAGGTACTCATTTTGCTCCTTATCCTCTTTTAAATCAGCTTTAATCAATCGGTGCAAGATGAGGTCAGAGTATCGTCTAATAGGCGATGTAAAGTGTGAGTAGTGGCTAAATCCAAGCCCAAAGTGACCCTCGTTATTTGCCGAATATACAGCCTGTTTAAGTGATTTTATAATCATCGCATCCACTTCACTTGCAATTCCCATGCTCTCTGCCTCTTTTTGAATGGCTCGAATGAGTGAAGGAGAATCATCATACTCTTTTACAAACAGCCCAATAGATGCCAACTCTTCAAGTAGCTCTTCTAGTTTGGTTAGTTGTGGTGGGGTGTGGATTCTAAATACGCCATACTCAAACCGTTTAGCACTCGCTTGGTTTGCCAACAACATACACTCTTCAATAAGTGAGTGCGATGGTGTTCCTGTCTCTACTGATGTCTCTTTTAGCTCATGTCCTGCATCAATACGTAGTTTTATCTCTTCGCTTCTAAAGTCAAATCCATCTTGCAATCTTCGTTTTCGTAGTCGCTGTGTAATCTTCTGTAGAGGAAGCAGATACTCCAAGATTCTCTTCTCATTTTCTGCTTCAATATACTTTCCATCACTATCAATAATTCTATCTATCTCATCATAGTTAAAACGGCGTTTAGAGTGGATAATAGCCTCAAAAAACTCCTCTTTTATCGGCAGAAGAGAATCTCTATCAAGCTCTATCTTCGCCACAAATGCCAAACGGTCAACATGAGGCTTTAAAGAACAGATATTTTCACTAAGCTCTCGTGGCAACATAGGAAATGACTTATGAGGAAAATAGGTGGTAAATCCACGCCGTTTAGCCTCAGTATCAATTGGCGAAAAGTAGTCAACATAGTGGCTAACATCAGCAATGGCTACATAGAGCGTATAGGCTTTCATATCAAAATAGATAGCATCATCAAAATCTTTAGCCGTCACAGGGTCAATGGTACAGAAATCTAAATGGGTTAAATCAACACGAGTAGGGTGTTCGCTTCTTGTAACTCTCTGCTCCACCTCTTTGGCTTGAACCACACAATCCTCTTCAAACTTATCATCAGCACGTTTATAGAGAGCCAAAGAGATTCTCTCATCCACTTTTGGGTCGCCAAGATGTCCAAATACCTCAATAACCTCTTCGGTTTGGCTATCTACCTTTAGAACCGTTCCCATCTTAAAGGCTTTTAAATCCATCCCCTCCATTTTAGCATGGGTCGGAAGCCCTGTTTTAATATCTATAATCTCAAAAATATCGGATTCATTTCTATTGGTATAGACAATCTGATAGACATGAGCCTTTCTAATAACCAACAACACCTTAGCCGAAGCCCGACCACGACGAGCAATAACACGCTTAACCACCACATCATCATGAGGATTAGCCTCCCCAAAATCTTGGGCTTCCACCACCAAATCTTTCTGCTCTTTGGTCTGTGCCTCTACAAACCCTTTTCCCTCTCTGTTAACATAGAGTTGCCCCACACGATAGAGGGATTTAAGTCTCCATAACCCATCTATCTCTTCAATAGCCCCAAGCTCTTTTAGGGCTTGAAAGCTATTTTTATCTTCTAATTCTAAATCGGTCTCTTTAAATCCGTTAATAAGTTGTATTCCAAATGGAGACATTTTTTTCCTTTATTGTACCTCTAAAAAACCGTAGGGGGCGATTGCCATCGCACCAATATATATTTAAATGATGATTTTCTTAAGAAAGAGGTCTTTTTATCACAGTATTGTATCTAATTGAAGCTGTAGGGGGCGATTGCTATCGCACCATTATAAATTCGCATAAAACCAAAATTATTTCCATTTTATACCAATTGGGAAATGGTGCGATAGCAATCGCCCCCTACGGTTTATTTTATCTCTCTTTTTGAATTAAAAGATTGAAATCATCACGATATTTTTCCATATAAACGAGGAATGGTTGAGAGTATCCTTGTTTGGCAAATCCTTCTAAAATACTCATAAAAAACTTTAATGATGTTCCACTCATCTCACTCATTTTGATAGGGAGTTGAGTGTTATAGGGTTCTTTATGTTCATAGAAACAGCCCAATACTAGAGCATGAGGGCTTTCTCCTTCTACTCCTGCCCGTGAGATATGCTCTTTAAACTCTTCTATTCTTCTCTCTTCTTTTGAATTTATTGCTCCTATAATAATATCCCCTATAATATCACTATACTCCTCCATCAGATGATTAACTCTGTCGCTATCATATTGAATAGGTTTAGGCTCTTCTATCTCTTCCATAATAATATTTTTCTCTTCATTTATCTCTACTTTTGGTTCAGTAACCTCTTCTACTCTTGCAGGAGAGTACTTTCCAATTTCCCATTGGTAGATAACCTCTTCAATTATTGTTGTTAAAGATTCAACCATCTCTTTCTCATTTTTAATATTTCTTAAAAAGTTATCAGATATCGTTTGTATTTTACGGAGTTCAACTTCACTCTCTTTAAACCTATTTGACGCGTCTTGATATTCAAGTTGATGAAAACCACTATTTAAGATAAAATCAGGAGGTAAAATTTTCTCTTTTTCTCCAAAATCAAGCTCTTGAAGAACAAATTTTATAGCCAACTCTGTAGAGGGTATTTTTCTATTAATCTCGTCTAAACACCTATTTAATGCTATCTCTAAACCATCTTTTCTAACTTGTGCATTAAATTGTCGCTCCTCTTTGGTTGCCAATATACAGGCAAGTAGATTGGTTATTAACCCCATAATTATCCTTTTTTTTAAAGTAAATTTGCTATTATATATAAAAAAAATGGGATTTTTTATATTTGGGCTTTTTTCTATGAAAAACTGTATAATACGTTAATTTTTAACAAAGAAAAATCAAATGAAAAATTTAAAATACTTAAATTACTATCCCAGCCACCTACAGAGTGCTATAAGCGATTTAATTCAAAATGATAAGCTCTCAAACTATATTCTTGATAAATATCCACAAAAACATCAGTTTCAGACCGATAAAGCTTTGTATGATTACACATTAGAGCTAAAAAATGAGTTTCTTAAAAAATTTACGCTTTCAAAAGTACTCTATGATGGGAAAATAAATGTGATTAATAACGCTTTGGGGACGCATACGTTTGTCTCTCGGGTTCAGGGTAGTAAATTGAAAGCCAAAAATGAGATACGGGTCGGTACGGTGTTTAAAAATATGCCTGAAGCATTTTTACGGATGATTGTGGTGCATGAATTGGCTCATTTTAAAGAGAAAGAGCATAATAAGGCTTTTTATAAATTTTGTACTTACATTGAACCCTCGTATCATCAGTTTGAGTTTGATTTGAGGGTCTATTTGACCTACATAGAGATGAGTGGAAAGCTTTATTAACGGTCATTTTAGCTAAAATACCTCTTCAAATTTTATCTAAGGATTACTATTGATTATAAGCTCTGCCATTGATTTTGGAACAACGAACTCTGTTGCTGGAATTAGTTTTGATAATAACGTAAAGATGCTTCAGCTGGGTCATCAGAGTACCGAGACACGAAGTGTTCTGTTTTACTCTTTTGACGAGAAAGGCTTTTATGTAGGAGACGATGTTTTGGCTCAATTAGAGATGGATTCAGAAGGTCGTTATTTACAATCTTTAAAATCATTTTTAGGTCATAAAGAGAACATTGAAACCGTTTTGGGAACAGACAGCTACTATTTGGACGATTTAATCTCCATTATCTTACGACGTTTTAAACAAAAAATGGACAAAGAAGCAGGACAATCTATTGAGAATTTGGTCTTGGGAAGACCTGTACGCTTTAATGATGATTCGGATGTTTTGGACAAAGAGGCTCAAAATAGACTGGAGAGTGCAGGAAAGAAAGCAGGTTTTAAAAATATTGTTTTTCAGTACGAACCCATTGCCGCAGCGTTGTCGTATGAAGATAAGATTGATAAAGAAGAGTTGATTCTGGTCGCTGATATTGGTGGGGGAACAACCGATTATTCGGTTATCAAAGTAGGTGGAGAGAGCCGTCATAACGTGGATAGAAAAGAGGATATCCTTTCAAACCATGGGGTTTATGTTGGGGGAAACAGTTTTGACTCTTCGATTATCAAAGAGTTTATTGCTCCTCATTTGGGTCAAGGAACAATCTATAAAAGCATGGGTAAAGAGATGGAAGTTCCCTATGAACTCTATTTTGATTTGTCTGAATGGCACTTGTTTCAACGAATGTTTGACCGAAAAGTATTGACCCGTATTGATAAATTGATGATGATGGCGTATGAAAAAGAGAAGATTGAACGCTTGCATGAATTGATTACGGATAATCTCTATTTTGATTTTGCAAATGAGATTGTCAATTCTAAAGTAACGCTCTCTTCATCAGATAAGGCTCGCTTAGACATGAAAATGTTCTACTCTCCTTTTTCGGTGGACTTGACACTTAATGAGTTTGAAACTTCTATTACTCCCTATACGCAAAAGATTGAAGAGGCATTAAACGAGGCATTAAGACAAGCCAATGTGAGTGTAGACCAGATAGATAAAGTCTTTTTAACAGGTGGTTCAACATTGGTTCCTAGTGTAAAAAAGATTTACTCCAACTACTTTTCCGAAGAGAAAATTTTTCATACCGATGTGTTTGCCAGTGTGGGGTACGGGTTGACCTTGTATGCAGGAAAGTTTAGGTTTTAAGAGTGAAAAAGATAGTATGGACAATATTAATTATGTGTATGATTTTAGAAGCAAATGATTTTAGAGAGATTAAAAAAGAGATTCCCTCGATAGAACTGGATATACGATATTATGGTTCAGATAATTTTATAGGAGAGCCTATTGATGGTTATTTCGCATCAAAGGCACTTCTAAGTAGAGAAGCCAGTGACGCTTTGAAAAAAGTACAAAAAGAGTTAAACAGTTTCTATTTGGGGCTTAAAGTTTTTGATGCGTATCGACCTCAAAAGGCTGTTGACCATTTTGTACGCTGGGGCAGAGATTTGAAAGATAAAAAAATGAAAGAGGCTTTTTACCCAACAGTTGAAAAAAAGAACCTTTTCAAAGAGGGCTACATTGCCGAACATTCAGGACACAGTCGAGGCAGTACGGTTGATTTGACCATTATTGATTTAAAAAGTAAAGTAGAACTGGATATGGGGAGTTCTTTTGATTTTTTTGGAGAGCCTTCTTGGGTGCATTATCAACAGATTACAGCTCAACAACGAGCCAATCGAATGCTTTTGAATCGAACAATGCTGAAACATGGTTTTAAATCTTATGCTCAAGAGTGGTGGCATTTTACTCTGAAAAATGAACCTTATAAGAAGTATTTTGATTTTAATATAGAGTGATAAAAAGGAAAAATATGTCGTATAGAATATTAAGTATAGATGTACTAAAAGAGTATATTTTAAACATAGAAGTTATTAAAAATTATCTTGAAGAGGGAAACATAGAGATAGATGAAATAGGCGATGGAAACTTAAATTTTGTCTATATCGTGACCAATATTTCTAATAAAAAAAGCTTAATCGTAAAACAGGCTGTTCCCTATTTGCGTATTGCAGGCGAGGGTTTTCCCCTTTCTCGTGAACGTATGAATTATGAAATTCGGGCATTGCAGTTTTATGAAGAGCTTCTTCCTCATTTTGTACCTAAAATTTATCATGCTGACGAGTCGATGAGTTTGGTTATTATGGAGAACTTATCCGAACATATTATTATGAGAAAAGGATTGATAGATGCTGTTCTCTATCCTAAATTTTCAGAGCATATCTCTACTTTTTTAGCCAATACACTTTTCTACTCCTCTTCGCTCTATTTGAACAGTACTGAAAAGAGAGCTTTGGTCGATAAATTTAATAGCAATACGGAGCTGTGTAAACTGACCGAAGATTTTGTCTTTACCTTGGCATTTATGGAGGATGAAACGAATAATATTAACCCTAAGTTGCTTGATGAAGCTAAAGAGTTTTTTGCACAGAGTGATTTCAAGAAAAACGTTTTAAAACTAAAATATATCTTTATGACCCAATCCGATGCTCTGCTTCATGGCGATTTGCATACAGGTTCTATTATGCTAAATGCTGATGAAACCTATGTCATTGACCCTGAGTTTGCTTTTGTAGGGGCTTTTGGTTTTGATATTGGGGCATTGATTGCCAATATGATTAATGCGTATATTTCACATTTTTATAGAAGTGAAGATTCTGAATATCAAGCATGGATTTTAGAGATGATTCGAGATGTTTATGCACAGTTTGAAGAGAAGTTTTTAGAACTCTGGGCAAAGCATCCCAATTCTGCGTTGTTAAAAGAGGGCTTTATTGCTCAAAAAGAGCTTGATGCATTTAAAGCAGAGTTTATGCAAACTATTTTTAGCCAAAGTATCGGTTTTGCAGGTTGTAAAATGGCACGGCGTGTTTTTGGTATTGCAGGGGTCGAGGATATACGAGGGATAGAAGATACAAATAAGCGTAAAGAGGCTGAATTGATGGCTCTTAGAGTAGGAAAGAGTTTGATTCTGAATTATGAATCAATTAAAGATATAGATGCGTTACTCGCTTTGATTTTATCACATACTGAAGAGCCTAAAAATTAACGTTACTCTTAGAAAAATAGATGTAGACTATCCTTTTTAATAAAATTAAATATAGGATAACAGAAAATGCAAGGAAAATACAGAGCTTTATGGCTTGATAACAATAATAATTTAGTAGTTTTAGATCAAAGAGTTTTACCTTTTGAAGAGACAACGGTAACACTAACGAATGCCCAAGAGAGTATTGAGGCGATTACCAATATGACCGTTCGTGGAGCAGGGGTTATTGGTAATGTGGCTGGATTTGGGGTCTATTTGGCATGTCGAGAGTCGGATGGAAATCTTGAAAAGACTGCTCTCTTAGCCCAAGAGATTCGTGAATCCAGACCTACGGCTGTAAATTTAATGTGGGCTGTGGATAGAATGATGAACGTGGCTACGAATTCTAAGCTCAAAGGAGCAGAACTCATCGCACGGTTGTTGGCTGAAGCAATTAAAATTACCGATGAAGATTGTGAACGTAGTGAAAAAATAGCTGAATATGGTGCCGATATTATCGAAGAGATTATGTTGAGTAGGGAAATAGATACCTTTAATATATTGACTCATTGTAACGCAGGTTGGTTGGCAATTGTAGATAGTGGTACAGCATTAGCACCCATTTATGAAGCTCAAAAACGAGATATAAAGATACATGTTTGGGTAGATGAGACCCGACCACGAAACCAAGGGGCAAACCTGACAGCGTGGGAACTTTCCAAAGCAGGCATCGAATACACCATTATTGCAGATAATACAGGTGGACACTTGATGCAAAATCATATGGTTGACATGGTTATTACAGGAGCTGACAGAGTGGCTCGAAATGGAGACAGTGCCAATAAAATAGGGACGTACCTAAAAGCACTCTCTGCAAAAGACAACAATATCCCTTTTTATATCGCTTTACCTGCGTCTACTTTTGATTTTGATACGTTAGATGGAGTCCGAGATATTCCTATTGAGATTCGTAGTGAAAACGAGGTTAAACGGATGAAGGGTTTAAATAAGCATGGAGATGTGGAAGAGTTTCAAATTATTCCAACAGACTCTCCTGCACTAAATTATGGTTTTGATGTAACTCCTGCACGATTGATTACGGGTTTGTTAACAGAACGAGGGCTATGTGATGCAAACGTTGATGCAATTTCTGAAATGTTCGAGGATTTAATATGATTGATGGGGTTATTAAATACAATTTTGATTTTCAAAAGAGTGAACCCTTGAAAGAGGAGCAGTTTTCAGAGATAGAGTCTGTACGAAAACGGCTTTTTGCTCTAAATCTAATAGGCGTAACCGAAGATGGGATTGGATTTGGAAACATTAGTCAACGGGTAGCAGAAAATTCATTTGTCATTACAGGTACTCAGACAGGTCATTTAGCAGAACTTGATGCTTTTACCTATACATTAATAGAAGCATATAATGATAAAAAATTTTATCTGAAATCTTCAGGAGTAATAAAACCAAGTAGCGAAGCATTAACGCATGGAACAATTTATAATCTTTCTCCTGAAATATCGGCTGTCATTCATATTCATTCTAAAGTAATATGGAAATTTATGTTAGAGCATGATTATTTAGCGACGGATAATGTAGAATACGGTTCTACAGAGATGATTGATGAGGTTAATCGACTTTTTTATACTATAAATCCTTTACATAATCCAAAATTTGTTATGGCAGGGCATGAAGATGGGGTTATAGTCTTTGCTAAAGACCTTTTAAGTGCTGAATTAGAACTTTATGAAATTTTAGGAAAAATACGGGATACCTAGAAGCGTGTAACAAATTAGATTTTCTTATGATATTTATTAATTTTCTTTAGAAAAAAATGAAATAGACATATTTATGACACATTTTAGTTTTATAATCCTTTTTATATAAAACAAGGAGTCTATTATGAAAATAATACAAATACTAGGAGTCTTACTCTCTTTACTAATGTATGCACATGGAGCTAAAGTAACGTGGGGTGCTGATGGTAAACCGATTATTGAAGGTTCTTCTGAACCTCATAATGGTTGTACTCAAGGTGGATTACAAGATTTATCAATGGATGAAAACAGTACGCTTAAGGGTTAGTTTTTTAGTTCAGTAAATAATTCTTTTTTTCTTAGCCAAAAATATTCTTAAATAATATTTTAACACTCACTTATAGGGTACTATACTTCTAATTTGTTGAATAGTGCCTTCCTTCGTCTATAAAATATCTTTTTAACCTTTAACTATTAAAAAATAATAATAAAATTAATTAATAATTAATAATTAATAATTAATTTTATTTAAAAAAACTATATAAAAATAGTTTTTAATTAAGGATAACCAATGTATAATTCATTATTAAGATATATTTATATTTTAATAAAAAATATTTTTTTACCTATATCTCATTAATTAGGTTAAAAATCAACATAAAAAAGGAAATATTATGTTCAAAAAAACAAAACAACACGCAGTAAGCTCATTACTAGTACTAGGGGTACTTAGTACATTTGCAGAGGCAGCCGTACCAACAGCACCTGGTCCATATATTGGAGTAACAGATATTAATGAAACAGCGGTTCAGATTAATTTCTTAGATAATTCAAATGATGAAACAGGGTTTGAAATTGTAGGAGATGTTAATCTCGTAATGCCTGGAGCTAATGATGAATCTGTGGATTCTTATGTGTATAAAGAGCTTACTGGTTTAACTTGTGGTACAACATACACTATTAAAGCATTGGCTTATAATACAGATGGAAACTCATCATTTTCTTATGAGAGAAAGTTTAATCTTGAAACTACATTTGGTCAAGTTTGTCCTGTACCTCCTAAACCTAATGCACCAGGCTCTTATATTGGAGTAACTCCTATTGATAACACTTCAGTTCGTATTAGTTTTCAAGATAACTCAAATAATGAAACAGGATTTAAAATTATAGGGGATATTAATGCATCTATTCCTGTAGCTAATGATGCAAATGTACATCCTTATGTTTATAAAGATGTTACAGGTTTAATATGTAATAAACTTTATAAAATACAAGCTGTAGCGTATAATGCTAATGGAGACTCTGTTCCAAGTGATGAGCGAAAATTTAATATTCATACTACTTTTGGGTTGGCGTGTAATTAATCTAAGGCTTTTTATTTAATTGCTCTTTTTGCTATAATAAAGTAGAGATTTTATTCTTCTCTATTTTTTAGATTAAAAGGGTAATTATGAGCAGAGCCATAGATAAAGCAATAGGATATATAGACAATGCAGATGCTGTACTTATTACAGCAGGGGCAGGAATAGGGGTCGATAGTGGACTTCCTGACTTCCGAGGAAACGAGGGATTTTGGAAAGCTTATCCAGTTATTGCAAAATTAGGTCATAGCTTCTCGGCTATGGCTAACCCCGAGTGGTTTGAGAGCAATCCCAAATTGGCTTGGGCATTCTATGGTCATCGGCTCAACCTTTATCGTGAAACTGTTCCTCATGAAGGTTTTACGATTTTAAAAGAGTTGGTTGCTTCTAAAAAAGATTACTTTATCTTTACTTCCAATGTTGATGGTCAATTTCAAAAAGCAGGATTCCCCGAAGAAAAAGTCTACGAATGTCACGGTTCTATCCACCATTTTCAATGCACTACACGACAATGTACACAAGCTATTTACTCTGCGAAAGATGAAAGAGTAGAGGTTGATATAGAAAAGTTTGAAGCGTTGAATATTCCTAAATGTATTACCTGTGGAGCAGTAGCACGACCAAATATCCTAATGTTTGGCGATTGGGGTTGGAAAGGCACACGAAGCAGTGAACAGAACCAACGATACCACGATTTTATGGCAGATGTTTATGATAATAACTACAAATTAGTAATTATCGAAATAGGAGCAGGAACACATATTCCCACCATTCGCCATGAGAGCGAAGATATTGCTAGAAACATGAACAGTTTTGTAGTAAGAATCAACCCAAGAGATTACGATATTGATGAAAAATTAGGTGTAGGAATTACGCTTGGTGGATTGGCAGGATTAAAGAGAGTCATTACGTAGGGGGCGATTGCAATCGCACCAATAATTTAAGGAGAAAAAATGCAAAAAGTATTTAAAGTAAAAAATGTAAAATGTGGTGGTTGTGCAGGGACACTTAAAAAGTTTCTATTAGAAGAGTTTGGAGAGGTTAGCATAAACCTAGAAGTTGAACCCCGAGAGATAACCTTAAAAATTAAGTAAAGAGTCGGCTAAAAAATGAACCTTTTCCTGCTAATGTATCAATAAGGTCAAAATAGTAGGTTTCATGTTTGAGACCAAGTTCCATATATTTAAGTTCTTCATTCGGCATAACCACAAGCGTAAACGGAACAGAACGCACTTTAAACGCCTCGGAAAGTTTAGGGTTTTGGCTGACATCACAAGTAGCAATGGTTATATCATTCTCAGAAGCATACGTTTCCAATTTTTCATCTATCAGTTTCTTTAACATTTGACAAGGCGAACAGCTCGGAGAGTAAAAGTCTATAAAGACAGGTTTTTCATTATTTTTGATGATGGTTGTGTAGTTTTTATCTGTAAGTTCCATGGGGTAGTTTAGCTTTTTTTCTTTAAAATCTTCACAGAAGCTTTTATTTTATGCCACGTAAATGTCGGGTACGGAGAACCCGACCTACGGTGATTCGGGTATCTTGCTTGATGAGGTTTGGTTTTGACGCGTATGCGATTTTATCGAACGTGTTTATCAATTCAATTCCAATAATAAATATGCTTTTATTACTCGAATTTGGTTTTTCTGTTCGATAAAATCGAACCTACAGGATTCAAGATGTTTATACCATTAACCCCATCAACTTCCCCACAACCTCTTCATCGGTAAAAATTTTAATATAGCGAATTCCATATGTGGAAAAATGCTTTTTCATTTTTTTGTCATGCTCTATAAGGTTTTTTTTGTATTTTTGAATGCTTCTTCGTCCAAAGAATGTATCGAATTTTAGGGTTGATATGGGGGATTTCAGGGTAACTTCTCCTAGTTTTTTAGGGGTTTCTTCGGCTCGGTCTCGAATGATAATGGCGATTACTTCGTGTTTTTGAGCTAACAGAGAGAAATCCAGCTCTTCTAAAAAATCACTGATAACAAAGAGCAGAGAGGGTTTGTGAATTTTTTTAAATACAGTGTCTATTGCTTCTTGATGTTTGAGTTTTGTGTGCAAGAGTGGAGCTTCAAAGAGTTGTTTTGAAAAGTTTTCTATATGAAAAAGTTGTTTGGTTGGGGGTGTGGTGTGGGTGGTGTTTTGATAAAAAGAGAGAGCTGTAAAAAGGTCGTTTTGATGTTGGGTGGCATAGGCTAGGGTGCTGGCTACTTCGGTTAGTTTTTTCTGTTTTGCATTGCCTTCTGCAAAATAGAGAGAACCGTCCATCAAGGTAGTGACGACTACGGATAGCTCTCGGTTGGCGTGCAACTCTTTGACGTAGGGTTTTCCTAGTTTTGCAGAGATTGTCCAGTTTATTTTACGAATGTCATCGCCTATTTGGTACTCTCGTAGTTCTGAAAAATCGTAGCCCTCTCCATGAAGTTTAGAGAGATTATTTCCCGAGAGCAGGGTATAGACACTCTGTCGGGCTTTGATTTGTAGAGTTTTTAGTTCGTGCTTCATTATGGTATAGGTAGTGTTTCAACGATTTTTGAGATGATTTCATCGCTTGTAATTCCTTTGGCTCGTGCTTCATAAGAGAGTACAATTCTGTGCCGTAAAACATCATGAATAACGTAGCCAATATCAGCAGGACTTACAAAGTCATTGCCTCGTAAAAAAGCTTTGGCTCGACTGGCTTTATAGAGGTCAATCGACGCTCGTGGGCTGGCTCCATACATAATATTATCGCTGTCCAAATTGAATTTTTTGGGTTCTCGTGTGGCTGTGATGAGTTGCACCATGTAACGCTCTATGGCATCATCTATATGGATGTTTTCAAGCTCTTTTTGTAGCTCTTGTAAATCCTCTTTGTTAAGTACGGTATTGACCGATTCAAAGCTCTTTTTCGCACCTTTTTTCATGATGGCGAGTTCTTCTTCTTGGGAGTTGTGTTTTACCAATATTTTCATCATAAAACGGTCAAGTTGTGCTTCGGGTAGGGCATAGATTCCCTCTTGTTCTATAGGGTTTTGAGTTGCCATAACCAAAAAAGGAGCTTCGAGTTTAAAAGAGGTATCGCCAATGGTTATTTGACGCTCTTGCATCACTTCGAGTAGGGCTGATTGCACTTTTGCAGGGGCTCTGTTGATTTCATCGGCAAGGAGTAAGTGGGTAAATACAGCACCTTTTTTGATGCTAAAACTATGCTCTTTAGGGTTATAGATTTCTGCTCCAATAATATCTGATGGCAATAAATCAGGGGTAAATTGAATCCGTTTCGAGTTCAAGCCTAGGGCTTGAGAGAGGGCATTTACCGTGGTGGTTTTGGCTAGACCAGGTACGCCCTCTATTAAAATATGCCCCTCGCATAGTAACCCAATAATGAGGGCTTCTATCATGTTCTCTTGACCAATAACGGCTTTACTTAGTTCGTTTTTTAGTTGGGTTATCTTTGTGTTCAATCCATCTCCTTTATCTCTGTTTCCAGTGCTTCTTTTATACTTTTAAAACTTGTTTTACTCTTATTATAAATCAGATTTTCTAACGCTTCAATCGTTGTTTTAAATGCGTCTTGATTATTTGCCATAAGTAGTTGAAGTAACTCTTTTGCATTTTTACTCTTTTTAATCTTTCTATATAAAGGGTGTTCTGTTTTGGGTTTTGATTTTTCTTTCCATTGTTGTGCAAGGGCTGTCAAATATCCTGCTACAAAGACAATAAAATAGGAAAAAAAGTTACTAAGCCATGAAAAATCACTCTTTAGGGGCTTTGGAAAGTCCTCTTTATCAACTAAAGAACTTGGCTTGATGGGTTCAATTGTAAAATCTTGTTGAGGCAAGGTTAATACATAGTTTGTTTGAGTTTTGGGGTTAAATACTTTTATATCTCTCTCTTTTAGCGAAAAACTTTTACTACTTGAGAGAGCCATAGAGTAACTGATGGTGTTTTCTGTTCCTTTAATTGATGATGCTGATTTGATAAGGGGCTGTTCTTTAAATAGGGTAATATTATTTTCGGAGAGTAAAATATTTTTCAGCAGAGGAGGGTAACCATGACCTTGGATTTCAACTTCAAAAGGGATGGCTTGGTAGGCTTTGGCATGATGGGTTAGGAATTGATGTTGTAGTTTAAAATTCCCAACTAGCTCCGTTCCCTTGGGTAGAGCTTTTACCTCTAGTGTAACAGGGCTTAGATGAATATCACTGTACATGGTTACTAAGCCCTTTACATTGTCACGGTCTCCCGAGTAGCTGTACGAGATACTCTCATCCGTTGTTGCTCGCTTTTGAAGTTTAAAATGTAGGTTTACTTTTCCTGCTTTTAAGGGGTAGATGAGGTAGCTGTATTGTCGATAGGCAAAGTGATTTTTACCTTGTTCTTTTATAGCAACACGCTGAAAATGGTAGTTAGGACTCTTCTCTAAATTAAAGTTAAAAAACAGTACTTTATCGTGATTGGTCTGTTTAATTTCTAATTTTAAAAGTACGGCTTCTTTGACATAGGGCTGATAATTATCCACTGTAAAGCTGTGGCTAAAATCTTCTGACCATGCTAAGGTAGAGTAAAAAAGAAGAAGTAGTAGACTACCAAGGCTTCGTTTCATAGATGTATCCTTTATTGATGAGTTCATAAACTTTTGAGCTTAGGGGCTGTTGTTGTTTCTCTTGTTTTGAGTCTAAAATAAGCTGTTTTTTTTCCTCTTTTTTTGTTGATTTCTTTTGTGACTCAGTTCCTGATGTGGAGGAACCCGAGGCAGAAGAGGGTTGGTTCTCTTTGTTTTTTTCTGAATCTTCTTGATTTTCACTTTTACTGCTTTGGCTACTTTGTGATTTTGGGTTGGAAATGCCTAGGTTTGTCTTTTTTTTCTCCTCTTTAAACATAATACAGTTAAGGTTATATTTGCTTTCTTTATCGTCTCCTAGCTGTAGGACTTTTATATAATACTCTTTTGCTTGCTTGTATTTTTGAAGTTTAGCATAAGCGTTGGCAATATTGTAATAGAGTTTCTGTTTTGTTTTTACCGAGGTGGAACGAATGGATTTATAGAGCTTAATGGCTGTTGTATACTCTTGCAGTTTATAGTTGCTATTGGCTAAGATAGTAACGCTTTCTAATGAAGGATTCTCTATTTGTTGTAGATGTGTTTGACAGTGTTTATACTCTTTGGCTTGATAGTCATTGTAGGCTTGATTCAGATGATAATTATCTAAGATAGAGGCTTGAGCAGAGACCCCAAAAAGAGCCAAGAAAATAAAAAGGTATTTAATAAATTTTGTATGAACCACAAAAAAGAGAAGAAGGGCTAAAAAAAGAGGAAACTGATAGAACTCTTGGTAGCTTCGTTGCCATTTTTTGAGTTGCTCTTTTTTGACGATGTTCAGACTGCTTTCCAGAGCTTTGGCTGTTGCTTTTGGACTAGAAGAGGCTTGATTGTAGTTTTCTGTGAGTTCTTTGAGCATGGGATTGATAGCCGAGATAACCAAATGCCCCTCTTTGTCTTTGAGCAGTCTTCCTTTTGCTGTTTTAATACTGCTTCCTTGAACCGTTCCAAGGGCTAAAACAGTTAGATTGATTTGGGCTTGATTGAGTTGTTCTTTTAGCTCTATGCTACTGGACTCTTCTCCTCCATCGGAGATAAGCAAAAGGTTTTTATGAGGAGTTTTTAAGGTAGCTACTTTGGCAAAAAGATTTTTGAGGGACGTTCCTTTGGTTAAAATATAGTTTGGATTGAGCGTTTTTAGGGCGACCATAATAAGCTGATGATCCGTTGTTGGTGGCGAGAGTAACAGAGGGTTTTGTGTAAAGGCTATGAGTGTAATGGTCATCTTTGGGTTGTTTTTTAAAAATATCTCAATGGTCTCTTTAGCAAAATCATAACGGTTTGGCTGTATGTCCGTAGCCTTCATAGAGTAGGAGACATCAAGAGCGATAATAATATTTTTGGACTCGATGATGTTCTCTTTTAAACCATGTTCTAGGACGGGTCGTGAGAGAGCCAAAAGAATAAGTGTTAGAATGACCAGATGGCTATAGATAATAATGCTGTTCTCTTTTTTAGAGAAGAGAAAAAAGAGAGGGATAAGAAGCCATAAAAAGCTGGGATATAAAAAACTCATGAGTTCTCTCTTTGTTGATAGAGTACCCAAATCAGTAGAAGAGCAAATACCATAAGTAGAGGAAAAGTAATCAGTAATTTTTGATTCAAATAGTTTTCACTTCGTATGGGGCTAGGTTCTAGCTCATTGATTTGGGAATAGATTTTTTTGAGTTCATCGGTAGAAGAGGCTGAAAAGTTTTTGGCGTTTGTCTCTTTGGCGATGGTTTGTAGCAGAGCAAGGTCGTAATCACTCTTTTTCCCTATTCCGATGGTATACACTTTTATTCCTAACGCTTTTGCTTTTTCTACAGCTTGTTGGGGCGAATGTTGTCCTGCATTATGATAGCCATCACTAAGCAAGACGATAACCTTCTCTTTTGCTTCTCCAAAACTTAGGGTATGAATAGACTGCATAATCGCATCACCTATGGCTGTGGATTCTCCTGCAATGGCAACGGTAGTCATCTGTAACAGGTAATTCAAGGCTTCTAAATCATAGGTCAGAGGCGAGGCTGTATAGGCAAATGTTCCAAAGATAACCAAGCCCATGTTGTCATCGTGACGATTTTTTATAAAATCTTCAGAGAGCATTAACGTCGTTTGATATTTTGTTTTAAATTGCTCTTGCTTATCAAACCCACTCTGTGCCATGGAACCACTGGCATCAATAGCCAAGATGAGATCCCGTCCTTTTTTATTGAGGTTAGTCGAAGAGGTATACATTATTGGTTTTGCCAAGGCAAGGGTCATTAGGCTAAAAAGTAACACTTTCAACCATGGTTCAAAGGAGAACAGAGGAGTCTCTTTTGAAATCCACTCTAATTTTGGAAAATAGAAGCGTTTATTGTAGCGTTTACACCAAAAAAAACAGGGAATAAGAAGTAACAGTAGTAAAATAGAGGTTGTTTCAAAAGTAAAATTCATTAAGCTATTGTAACGCTTTTTTAGATTTTTTTCAAATAATAGTGTATACTTTTAATAATATTATTAAATATTAATTTATATGATTTTAGGAGCTAATAAAAATGATAAGATTAAGTACAATCACCATCATGGTAACAATGTTAACGACAGCATCTATGGCAGAAGCCGATATTCAACTTGGTGGACAAGGTGTTCTCTATTATCAAAGTAATGATTTGGGAGAGACCGACCTCTTCTCTAAAGAGAACTCATCAGCAAATGCAGGTTTAGAATTAAGTCTAAAAGCAGATGCAGGAAATGGTTTCAATTTGGAGTATCAAGAGACATTTTTAGGAACGTTGGGTCTTGAAAATAGTATTGTATCGGGAACCCGACAAAATGCACATAAAGATGATTTGAATTCGCATGCAATGACCCGATTTTATGTAAGTAAAAAGATTGAAAATACGTTAATAAAATTCGGACGACAAGAGTTGCCTAAGTCTCTTTCCCCTCTTGCTTTCTCTGAAAAATGGAATGTCTTTAAAAACAGTTTTGATGCTGTTGTAGTTGTGAATAAAGATATTATTGATACCACTATTGTTGGAGCTTATGTCTCAGGTTCTAACCGTCATAATAATTTAAGTACTTTTGATGATTTAGCAGGAAACTCTATGGCATTGGGTGCAGGTGCAGGGACGATAAAATCAGGAGCGTACATGTTAACGGTAAAGAATGAATCGTTTAAAAATGTACCTATTACAGCCAGTTACTATGCATTAAAAGACATTGCAGGTTTAGAGAGTGGAAATGCTCTTTGGTTGGATTTTAAATCAAATCAAGCCCCTGTAAAATTTGCTTTGCAAGCAGGTCAAATAGACCCTGCTAATAATTTGGATAAAACCACAGCATTTGGACTAAAGGCTTCAGGAAGAGTTGAAAACATAGGACTCTCTTTGGCGTACAGCTCAGTAAATGATGGGGATGTTTCAATGCAAAATGTGGGAACAGGGGTTAAAACACCACTCTATACACAGATGATTGGAAACCAAGATTTTATATCACGAGATGCTGATACAGTAGTATTAAAAGCTGTGGGTAAATTGCCTGTGGGAAAAGTTATTGCTCAATACAATATAACTACGGATAATTCCGATGCAAAAAATAATTATAATGAGTTTGATTTGATTTATAAATTTAAAGCGTTTGATACCAAAATGTTCTTGGCATACATTGGTCAGTCAACCGATAAAAAAACGTTTGCAGGAGGAACAGAAGAGTCTGCCAATACGGTTCGTTTTTGGTCTCGATATAATTTTTAGAGTTTACAAGGTGTAGCCATAGACTACACCTACAGAGAGATTACTCTTCTATTACTCTTTTGTTTGTCTCTTGAACAGGTCTATTATTTGGGTGTCCAAACAGTGCTGTAAATTGAGCTGCTTGTGCTTTAGACACAGTAAGTGGAGTTTTATATACATGCCATTTTACTTGTTCACTACATGGTGGAGTAGTTAAAGAACCTGTAAATTTATAGTAATCTTTATTTGTTGGCATCAATGATTTTACCTCATCACTTGTTAATCCACATTTTGCTTCTATTCCTCTTTTTAATGTTGGAAGTTTTTTCCAAATTTTTGCCAATGTTGCATTCTCTGCACCCTCTTTAAACATTACAGCTACAACTGCTAATTTTCCATCATCAGTAGCATGAACAAAGTGTGCTTCTAGTGGGAAAGATGCTCCATTGATGTTGTTTTCACTTGGTGTATGAAAGTGAAACTGTTTTAATTTATAATCCAATCCATCAATTTTTAAAACACTACCATCAGCAATATTTACTTGAACTGTATGTCCATTATCTATAATACCTTTTGAACCAGTTGTATAGTTTAGATTAAGAGCAGGCAGTTCAACATCTGATGTTGGAACGATATTGATTGGTGATTGAGATTTTCCTTGAGAACACATTTTGAAGTTTTCATTAAGTTCACTCCAATGGCTAGGACCTACATCTGCTGTATACCCCCAATGTTTTGCATGATGATGAGCTTCTGCTTCTGCGTGAGGAGCTGTTTGGCTACACCCTGTTACTAATAAGAGAGTTGTAAGTGCAATAGTTGAGTAGGTTACGATTTTGTTCATGTTTCTTCCTTTTATTTAAATATGATCAATTTTATCAAAAAGATATATGGAATTGGCATAAAAATTTTATTTTAATCTATAATATAGGTAATAATTTAAAATTTGTTTCCTTTTTCTTTATATTAATCACTTTTATTGATTTTGCTGTTTCATTTTTTTTAGCTATAGTTAACGTATAAGAATATATTAGGAGCTTTTGTTTATGTATACTAGAGTTTATAACAATAAATTAATTAGGGTTTATACGGGAGATGATTTAAATAATTCTGAAATTATAAGCAAGCTAAAGGGACGAGACCTTGCAGGATTTACGATTCGAGATGAGTACAATAATATTGTTTTTTATGAGATAGAAAAAGTATCTGCCACAGAGTTACAGTTAATTATTCGGAATCTAAAAACGGCTACGATTGCTATTAAAATGAGTGATGAAGAGGTCATTGACTACTTTTATATGATTGCAAAAGTTCAACTGATAGAGAATAACCGAGAGTTTTTCAAAGAGAATGAACTCTATGAGTGGATGAACTCAACGATTGATTCGGGTATTGTTCACAGTGATGTATGGAGTGAAGTAAAAGAAAAAGTCTACTTTAGGTTATTGAATAGTGGATTTACAGTTACAGATTCAGCTACAATACCCCTAAAAGAAACCGTTAAAATAGGAAAAAAAATGAACACTCCCGTAGCAAAAAAAATTCCAAAAAAATTAATAAAACATAATCACGAAAGAATCGACAACTACTACTGGTTAAACGATAGAGAAGATGAAGAGGTTATCGCATATTTAAATGCTGAAAATATGTATACAAAAAGGACGTTAGAACATACAGAATCGTTTCAAAAAGTATTATTTGAAGAGATAACAGGAAAAATTGTCAAAGATGAAGCCTCTGTACCGTATAAGATGAATGGTTATTGGTACTATACGCGTTATGAAGAGGGAAAAGATTACCCTTTTTATTGTCGTAAAAAAGAGAGTTTAGAGAGTGAAGAGATAATCTTACTAAATGTTAATGAGTTGGCAGAGGGGCATGCGTATTATGCTGTGGGTGGTTTAAGTATTAGCCCCGATAATAAGATGCTCTGTTTTGGAGTAGACAGTGTGAGCCGTCGTATTTACACGCTTTATTTCAAAAATCTTGAAAGCAATGAAATTTTAAGTGAAACCATTAAACAAACCACAGGTGGTGCAACGTGGGCAAGTGATAGTAAAACCATTTTTTATACACAAAAAGACGAAGCTACTCTACGTTCTCATAAAATTTTTAGATATCAGCTTGGAAGTTCAGATGAGGTCGAAATTTATCATGAAAAAGATGATACCTTTGGTACGTATGTCTATAAAACAAAGTCTAAAAAATATATTATTATAGGCTCATACAGTACGCTCTCTACAGAGATACAAATTTTAGAAGCCGATAATCCTAGAGGAGAGTTTAAGCTTTTTACAGCTCGTGAAGCTGATTTGGAGTATTCCCTAGAACATTATGAAGATACATTTTATGTGTTGACAAATTTAGATGCTAAGAATTTTAGATTAATGACCTGTGGTTTAGAGACAACAAATAAAAAGAATTGGATAGAGAAGATAGCTCATAGAGAAGATGTTTTGCTTGAAGATATAGAAGTTTTTAATGAATTTCTAGTCTTAGAAGAGAAACGTAATGGATTAACTGAAATTTGTATTATAAATCAAAAAGATAACAACTCTTACTACTTAGACTTTGGAGAAGAGAGCTATTCTGCTTATACAACAACCAATGTGGAGTTCGATACCGATGTTCTTCGTTACGGTTACAGCTCAATGACCACTCCTGCTTCTACATTGGAATGGAATATGAATAGCAGAGAGAAAACACTACTCAAAGAGACAGAAATTCTAGGTGGTTTTAACAAAGAAGATTACGAGTCAAAACGAATATGGGCTACAGCAAAAGATAGCGTAGAAGTGCCTATCTCATTGGTTTATAAAAAAGGCTTGACTATTGATAAAAATACGCCACTGCTACAGTACGCTTATGGCTCTTATGGTCACTCGATGGATGCTTACTTTTCTGTTTCAAGACTTTCGTTACTTGATAGAGGTTTTGTCTATGCCATTGCACATATCCGAGGTGGAGAAGAGCTTGGGCGAGGGTGGTACGAAGATGGAAAACTTTTAAAAAAGATGAACACATTTACCGACTTTATTGCTTGTTCAGAATTTTTGATAGCAGAAGGGTATACAAGTAAAGAGAAGCTTTTTGCCCAAGGTGGCAGTGCAGGGGGAATGCTAATGGGAGGTGTTGCCAATATGCGACCTGATTTATACCAAGGGATTATCGCAGATGTTCCTTTTGTAGACGTGGTAACCACCATGCTTGACGATACCATTCCTTTAACCACAGGCGAGTATGATGAGTGGGGAAATCCAAATATCAAAGAGTATTATGACTATATGTTGAGCTATTCTCCTTATGATAATGTAGAAAAAAAAGATTACCCCAATATGTTGGTAACCACAGGCTTACACGATTCACAAGTACAGTACTTTGAACCTGCTAAATGGGTGGCAAAATTACGAGACTATAAAACCAATGACAATATGCTTTTGCTTCATATCAATATGGAGACAGGACACGGAGGGGCTAGTGGACGTTTTGAAGCGTTTAAAGAGGTTGCTATGGAATATGCGTTTGTATTGAATTTGGTGGAGATAAAATGATAATCGTTATACATGGCTTTGGAAGTGCAGGCAAAGGTGGAAAAGCGATGCTTTTTCGAGACTATTTCAAAGGGAAAGGTCAGCCTTGCATTGCTCCATCACTCTCGTATGTTCCTGAATTGGCTATGGATACCTTAGAACAGTTGATAGAGTCCTATCTTGATGATGAGGTAATGCTTGTAGGCTCTTCATTAGGTGGTTATTATGCCATCTATTTGGCTGAAAAATATGGGTTAAAAGCCGTGCTTATTAATCCTGCTGTGGATTCTAGTAAAACATTGAAGCGACGAGTAGCAGAAATGAATGGAAAGGCAATAAACTACCATGATAATTCACGCTTTACATGGAACATGAATCATGTTAAGATGTTAGAAAAGTATACCGTCGATAAGGTTAAAAATGGAAAGTACTTTCTGTTATTACAAACAGGAGATGATGTTTTAGATTATAACGAGGCTGTGGCAAAATTGCCAAATGCTCAAACATTAATAGAAGAGGGAGGCACACATCCGTTTGAAGGGATAGAGCGACACTTTGAGGGGATTAGTAATTTCTTGAGTAGATGAGTTCTCTTTTAGATATTTCGTTAAAGAATCAATAATCATTGTAATTCTTTCATTAATATAGTATGCTAGCATTATGAAAATAGCAAGTATAGATGTAGGACTTAAACGCATAGGTGTGGCGATTTGTTTGGATGGAAGTATTGTATTTCCTCAAGATGCCATTTTACGAAAAAACAGAAATCAAGCTGCTCGTGATGTCAAGGCTTTTTTGGCTGAATGGGAGATTAAAATTTTGGTGGTTGGGCTTCCCAAGGGTGGTTCTAGTGAAGAGGAGATGGAGCGACGCATTAAACATTTTGTCTCTTTACTAAAATTAGAAGATACAAAGATAGAGTATCAAGATGAACAAGGAACGTCTGTGGAAGCCAAAGAGTTGACACAAGGGGTTTTTCGACATAAACGTGATGGTAAGATAGACTCTATCGCAGCGAAGATTATTTTGGAGCGTTGGTTATGAAAAAAAAATGGACAATTAAAAATATAGCAAAAGAGGTTGTTTCTACTCTACTTTTACTTTTTGTTATCTCAATGGTTATTAATTATGTGCGAAAACCTGAGGTAAATGGAGATATTTATAGATTGAAATTGACCGATATTTATAATAAGTCTCTAGCCATGTCCAAATATGAAGAAGAGCCTTTAGTAGTCCATTTTTGGGCAACTTGGTGTCCGACCTGTAAACTGGAAGCTTCTAATATAGAGGCACTTTCTCAAAAGCATAATGTTATCTCTATTGCTGTGACTTCGGGGTCAAATAAAAAGATTCAGCTGTTCATGAAAGAGCATAATTTGAGTTATAAAGTAATCAATGACAGCAATGGAGCTTTGGCAAAAAAATTTGGGATAGAAGCTTACCCCACAACATTAATTTATAATCGAGATGGAAAATTAAAATTCTCTGAGGTAGGTTACAGCACAACATTAGGGTTACAGGCACGAATAGCTTTAAGCAATTAATTGTAATTTTTAACATTGTTTTTACACAGACGGTGTATAATTTTGCTATGAAAAAAATTATACTACTAAGTTTATTACTTATCGGAATGGGAAATGCAACAACCTATCAAATTGTGCATTTAAAAAAAGGTGGCTCTTTAAATGTTCGTGAAGTACCAGAAATACGATACCGAACAACAGTAGGAAACATTCCTGCCTATGCAACAGGAATTAAAATACGACAGTGTAAATACAACAGCCAAGGAGACGAATGGTGTTATATTTCCTATCCAAAAGGTGGTTCACATTTAGAAGGATGGGTTAGTCGTCGTTTTTTAGCACCCATGAGTGGTGGTTCAACCTCTAAACGACACATACAAAACTTTTTACAGAACTTTTATATGGCAGATGAAGAGAATTTTTTAGATAAACTTCAATCTTTTTATACGTTTCCAATGCAACAGTACTTATGGAAAAAGAATGTTTCATTAATGCAATTACGTTCTCAAAAAGTACACTTTTATAAAAAATGGGGAAAACGTGATTATCGTTTGACCTATTTAAAGATTTTAAAACGTCGTTCAAACTATATTGATGTTCAAGCAACAGTACGTTGGAAAATGCGAGGGTATAAAGATTCTCAAGAGGGAAAAGATGTACAGAAGCTTCGTTTGATTCCCACTGGAAATACCTTTAAAGTGCTTGCATTAAAGAATTTAAGTCACTATGTAAAACCAAAGCCAATTGTTGTCAAAGAAGAAGATACTCCTGTAGTAGACAGCAACATAACGACAAAACCGTTAATAGCGAGTTCTTCAATAGAAGTAGGTGCAGGATATTATATTCAAGTGGGTTCATTTTTTAAAGAGATTAAGTCTTCATATTTAAATAGAATACGAGGTTTTTCTTATCCTTATGTTATCCAAAAGGTTGTGAAACCCTCTTCTGACATGGTCATACGTAGGGTTTTAATTGGTCCCTTTAACTCCTCTGCATTAGCGATGGATTCTTTGGCAGGAGTACGCGAAAAAATCAATAAAAATGCTTATATTCAAACTTTAAAACTGTAGTTTATACTACGGTTTTAAATTGAGGGCTTTCAAGATTAGACTCTCTATTATCAATCTCTTGATCTCTTAGTTTGTCTTCTCTACGTTTTTTTTTCATTTGCAGTTTTGCCAGTTCACGCATGTCTGTGGTGGTGTCACTTTCATCAACAATTTCTACTCCTAAAAGTGTCTCTACACAATCTTCTAGGGTTAAGATTCCCTCGGTTTGGTCGTAGTTGTCTTTGACCAAAAACATGTGTTGCTTCTTTTTAATAAACATGTCTAAAGCTTTATCTACAGGGAATGTTTCATAAATAGAGAGCATTTTATCTTGAATACTTGCAATGGTTACCGAATCATCAACCAAAGATTGTTTGAAAATCTTTTTGGTTAAAACAATACCTGTAACATCTTCAATCGTCGTATTAAAGATTGGAATTCTTGAAAATTTAAATATCTCTTCTTGAGTATCTAACACTTCTCTAATGGTCATATTTCCTTCGATTGCAAAGACAACAGACCTTGGGGTTAAAATATCGTTAACCTTTTTTTCATCCAATCGTAGTACATTCTCTATATAGTCTGACTCTTTTTCATCTATAACCCCTTCATCTTCACTAATAAGCATGCTCTCTAAAAGTTCATCTTTAGTGGTAGTGGCTTCATCCTCTTGACCCTTTGAAATCTTATTGGTTACCAATAGAGTTACCAAAATAATAGGATAGGTCAAAAATATAAAAAACTGAATAATTCTAGCCGATAGAGGAGCGAGGGTTTTCCAGTAAATTGCTCCAATGGTTTTGGGAATAATTTCTGAAAAGAAAAGAATGGCAAAGGTTAATACTATTGATACATAGACCATTGCTCCATCTCCATAGAGCTTGGATGCTTGAGCTCCTACAACAGCAGCCCCCAGTGTGTTGGCAATAGTATTTAAAATAAGAATGGAGGCGATGGATTTGTTAATGTTCTCTTTATGTGAGCGAAGGAGTTTGCCTGTGATTGGTTTTTCTCTTTCAAGAACAGAGACATAGGACATCTGTACCGAAAGCAGTACAGATTCAAGAATAGAACATAAGAAGGAAATTCCAACAGAGAGAAGGAAAAAAAGTATCAGATAACTCATTTAATTTAATAAACCTTTATAGTAAAATAATAGTCGCAAGACCTAAAAAGCTGAAAAAACCCACCACATCGGTAACGGTTGTTAATATAACCGTACTTCCAATAGCAGGGTCAACTTGCATCTTCTCTAATAGAAGAGGAATGGTTGCTCCAAAGAAACCAGCCATTAATAGGTTGATAATCATAGATAGGGCAATAACAAAACCCAAATTTTCTATGCCAAACCAAACCGTTGCGATAACTCCAATTATTATAGCAAATAAGAAACCATTTAATAATGAAATACTGACCTCTTTTATAATAATTCTTTTAGCATCGCTGTGAGATATATCTTTCAGTGTCAATTGTCGAACAACAACAGTTAGGGTTTGTGTTCCTGCGTTGCCTCCCATTGATGCAACAATAGGCATGAGTATAGCAAGGGCAACCATATTGGCAAGCGTATCTGCAAAAAGTCCAATAATTAATGAAGCAGCAATCGCTGTAACAAGATTTAACCCCAACCAAGAAGCTCTCTGCTTGCTTGCTTTGAGTACCTCCTCATCCTCTTCAACATCATCTTTTAGACCTGCTAGGTTATACATTTGTTCTGTAGCATGTTCGGATATTACATCATGAATATCATCCGAAGTGATTCGACCTAACAGTTTATTGTCTTCTGTAATTATTGGCATAACAAAAAGGTCATACTCTTTAAATAGGTTCACAATCTCTTTAATGTTATCTTTTTCATGTGCTGAAATGGGCTCATAGTTTTCATTGGATTCTGCAATATTCTCTTTAAAATTCTTTTCAAAGTCAAATGTCAATAAATCATCCAAGTCGATACTGTAGAGCAGGGTACAGTCTTGTTTTGTAATAAAAAGGTTATGTACATTTTCTAATTCATTGGATTTTTTGAGTTTAGAGAAGCGTTTGATAACATCATGAACAATCTCATGCTCGGTAGCTGTAAAAAGCTCAATTTGCATGTAGGAACCTGCTTCATCCTCTTCATACGATTGCAGTTTCGTAATATCTTTTTGGTCATCTTTATCTAGGCGTTTAAAGACTTCAGAAGCGATGCCTTCGTTATAATCTTCAAGCTCCTGCATAAAGTCAGCTTGGTCATCACTCTCCAATTCTGTTACCGCCTCTGCAAGGTCCTGAACTTTAATTGAAGCGACCATATCATCAAAGTATCGATCAGGAAGTTCTAGGGCAACATCTCCTAAAATATCTTTGGGTATAAGTTTAATAGCTTCTGAAAATTTCTCTTCGTCATACTGTTTAAGTATATTCACTATTTCCGAGAAGTGAAGCTCCTCTTGATTGTGTGCTACTAAATGTTTTTTTAACTCTTGCATCTTAAACCCCCTCTGATTTTTGAGAATTATAGCCTAAATGAAGAAAAGAGTAAATAGTTAAAAACATTCTTGTTTAAAAATGTTTTTAGTTTTGTTTTTGAAGGAATATTCTATCTTAATCAATTTTAAATAATTAACCTTTATATTTATAGAAAAAATTAAATATACTTTATATCAAGGAGCATCACATGGCACAAGTAACCATCTATATACCAAACGATTTAGAGAGTCAAATCAAAGCAATGACAAGTTCGCTTAATATCTCTATTAGTAAATTTATATCGACACTTTTAGAACAAAAAGTTCAAAATGAGTGGAGTTATAGTAGCCGAAAACAGCAGATTCATGGGATGATTTTCCAATGCTTCAAGAGATACGAGCCAATCAAGCTTGGCTATTTTGCTTAGGGGGATTTTGCCTTTTGGGGTTACAATTAGGGTGTTTAAGATGATGCTAAAGTTATCTATCTGTTTTTGTGGTAGCCAAACTCTAACGGTATAATCATCCATTGAGTTCTCTTTGGGGAAAGTTGCCACAGGGACACCACGCAACATCATCTGAATTTGGGCTGTGACATCGGAACGGTTGACTCCGTAGTTCATCGCTTCTACTTCATCAATGTCTAGGTTATAGACCACTTTGTCCATACTCTGATACTCGCCATGGCTGTTGAGCCACTTGGGGCGATATCTAGGTACTTTACATGGGGGATTTTGGCGATTTCGGCTCTAAGATAGTTTGAAATATCCCATATTGTCTCCTCTCGTTCGTGTCGGTTGACATAGGTTGCCATTATTAAAATATGGTCAACACCACTTCCACTACCGATACTCATAACCCCTGCTTCACTTCCGATTGAGCCTGAAACTCGTAAAATCTTCTCTTTGTGATGCTCATATATTAAGGTATTTATACGCTCCATAACCTCTTGGGTTTTTTCGATTGGTAGATTGGCATCGGTGGTTATTTTGATGGCGATTGCTCCTGTGTCCATATCAAATTAAAACTTAACCCCAATTCAGCTAAAATAACACCAAAGATTGAACGGAAAGTAATACTCTATGAAATACAAAATATTCTGTGATGAGAGCAATCACTTATTAAATACCAAGTCTAATCTAATGGTCAATGGTGCTATCTTGCTAGATGAAAATAAAGTTGAAGAGATAAATCGACATATTAAACACTTAAAGCATAAACATAACTACTTTAATGAACTAAAGTGGACAAAACTTCTTAACTCAAAAAAAGAGTTTTACAAAGAGTTAATAGACTACTTTTTTGAGAGTGAGATGAGATTTAAAGCTACTTTTAT
>Ga0256827_10000046_pt1 | contig 59307 bp, 49 predicted proteins | sample CV84metaG_FD_185977 | JGI IMG/M metagenome (GOLD analysis project Ga0256827, IMG submission 185977) | Hydrothermal vent microbial communities from East Pacific Rise, Pacific Ocean - CV84 | ecosystem: Environmental > Aquatic > Marine > Hydrothermal vents | place: Pacific Ocean: East Pacific Rise... | reverse complement strand
GATAGAAGGCGGCATTGTAAAGGTTACTCCCGAAGAATGTATTGGTTGTGGAGCTTGTATACAAGCCTGCCCCTACGATGCTCGTTATTTCCATCCCGATGGATATGTGGATAAGTGTACTTTCTGTAGTCATCGTGTAGAAAAAGGTCAAACCACTGCTTGTGTGGCTGTTTGTCCTACTAAGAGCCTGACCTTTGGCGATTTGGATGATCCCAATTCAGATGTGTCCCGATTATTACGTGATAGAAAGTGGAAGGTGCTGGCACCCGAAGCAGGAACAAAACCACAAGTATTTTTCTTAACCTAATGCAATTTAGAAATTATGACTGAAGAAATTATCACCAGCGGCAGGAATATCCCTTTTATCGATCCTGTCTTACATATTTGGCACTGGCAAATTCCTCTTTATCTCTTTGTGGGAGGTCTGGCAGCAGCGCTCGTCTTTTTTTCTGCTTATTTTTATATCAGAGGCAGAGGCGATGAGTTAAAAACCTCGGTACAGATTGCCCCCATTTTAGCTCCTGTCGTTATTGTTTTGGGCTTAATAGCCTTATTATTAGATTTAAGACATCCGGCCTATTTTTGGCAGCTTTATACCACTATTCGCTTTGATTCTCCCATGTCGTGGGGAGCCTGGACCTTAGGTATTATCATGCCATTATCAGTGATATGGCCCTTAACCTATATGAAAGAGATTAAAGAATACTATAAAGATAGCCATAAGCTGGCTTTATGGTTGATCGATTTGGTAGACACGGTTATCAGCATGGCTTTCATCAAGCCTATTATCGATTGGTTTATCAAAAACAGATATGCTTTGGCCTGGGTAAATATCATCCTGGCAGTTATCCTTGGGGTATATACAGGTATCTTATTATCGGCTTTTAATGCCCGTCCGCTTTGGAATACCAGTATTTTAGGTCCTTTGTTCCTGGTGTCAGGTTTATCAACCGGAGCCGCTACCATTATGTGGATGTCGAGAAGCGTAAAAGAAAGACTCATTTTTAGCCGCATCGATTTATTACTCATTGCGGTTGAGGTGTTCTTTATCATACATTTGTTTATGGGATTCTTAGCCAGTGGCAGTGTACAGATAGAAGCGGCTGAATTATTCTTAGGTGGCGAATTTACGGCCATATTCTGGATAGGCGTTGTATTAATAGGTTTATTAATTCCTGCCATGCTCGAAACAATGGAACTGTTTGGTTATCATATTCCTATATCTATCCCCGCACTACTAATTCTTATTGGTGGAATATTATTCCGTTTTATTATGGTAGATGCCGGTCAGCTAACAAGGTATTTATATTAAGAAATGATTATGAAGAATTTAAAACACAGACATACAGATCCTAATAAATATATGAACCCTTATGTGGCAGGTGTTCTCTTAGGTTTTGTAATTATTGCGGCCTTTTTCTTTAGTGGTGAAGGCCTGGGTGGAAGTGGGGCTTTTAAAGATATTGTAAAGACTACGGTGGTAACAGTAGCCCCCGATTATGCTGCTGATACACATTATTTTAAATCAGCTACCGAATTGGCACATAGTCCATTAAAAACCTGGTTGGTTTTTGAAGTATTGGGTATTTTGCTGGGAGGTATCATATCGGGTGCTTTTGCCGGCAGGTTAAAGCTTAAGGTAGAACATGCACCAAATATCACCTCTAAAAAGAGAATTGTATATGCTGTTCTTGGTGGTGCTTTATTTGGTATAGGATCGCAGCTGGGCCGTGGTTGTACTTCGGGAGCCGGATTGAGTGGTATGGCAGTGATGTCTGTTTCGGGCTTTGTGGCTGTTGCAGCCATCTTTGGTTCGGGATATCTCTTTGCCTGGTTTTTTAGAAAATTATGGATTTAAAAATTACAGAAAATGGCACCTATATTTGAATATGGAAGTGAATGGAACCTCTTGGCTGCTTTGTTTATCGGCATTGCCTTTGGGTGGGTATTGGAAAGAGCCGGATTTTCGACATCCCGTAAGCTGGCCGGTGTGTTTTATGGCTACGACTTTGTAGTTATTAAAGTCTTTTTTATGGCGGCTATCACAGCAGCTTTAGGTTTATTGGTTTTAAATCATTTTGGAATATTATATTTCGAAGATGTGTGGATGCCCACTACTTATCTGGCACCTACTATTGTAGGAGGGGTGATTATGGGACTGGGTTTTATTCTGGGTGGTTTTTGCCCCGGAACCAGCGTATGTGCTGCCGCTATTGGAAAAATTGATGCCATGGCCTTTATTGGTGGTATTGTAGGAGGTATCTATTTCTATTCGTTTACTTATGAACTCCTCTGGGAAGATTTAAGAAATAGTGGAAGTATCGGCAAAGTGAAGATTGGCGAATTAATAGGTTTATCCGAAGGGGTAGCTGTTTTGGCATTCGTTATCTTTGCTTTTATAGCTTTCTGGATGGTAGATGCTATTAAAAAGAAATTTGATATAAAAGATGTAGAATATTAAATTCAATTTGAGATGAAGAAGAAACATATAATTGGAATAGCCGTGTTTTTGTTTTTGAGTGCTTATATAGCCTTTACCAATGTGAAGGAATATACCATGCAAGAAACAAAACCGGATAAATTATTCCTGGATTTGATAGAAACTACAAGATATTATTCTGTAGAAAAAGTAGCAGAGCTGATTATCTCTCAGGATCCTTCTATTCAGTTAATTGATGTACGACCCGAGGAGTATTATAAGAAATTTTCCTTAAATGGTGCTATGAATATTCCTATGAAGGATTTTCTCAAGCCTGAGAATCTTTTGTATTTAGACCAGGATGTATATAAAACTATTTTGTTTTCTAATGGTAGCAGCGATGCCGATATTGCCTGGATGATGGCCACACGTATGGGATACGAAAATGTGTATGTGATGCAGGGTGGATTGAATAGGTGGGTAGAAGATATCCTTCAGCCCAAAGATAAGTCTATTATCTGGGATAAGGTGAACGATCAGCTTTATCAATACCGCAAAGGAGCCAGCATTTATTTTGGTGGCGAAGCCGTTGGTGAGGATGAGGCTGCTGAACGAACAAAACCTAAGAAACAGATCATTAGAAGAAAGAAAAAAGAAGTAGAAGGAGGTTGTGGTTAATACTACAGCAAATATAAATCATTAAAATATTTAAAATGAAGATATTAAAAAACATATTGTTAGCCTCCATTCTCTTATTAATGGTATCGGCTTGCGATAAACCACAGAAGCAGTATAAGCTGGGTGTTCAGGAGGCTATGGATATTTATCTTGCTAAAGAAGATATCCTCACTGTTGAGAAATTAGCCAATATCTTATTGTGTAAGCATGAGCATCATTATCAGATGATTGACTTGCGAACACCACCCGAATATATTAAAGGCCATATTGATGGTGCGATTAGTATTCCGGCTAAAAATGTATTAGATATGGAGTACTTCGATATATTAAACCAGGATAAAAAGATCAATGTGCTTTATTGCAGAGGTCAGAATCAGGCTATTAATATTTATATGATACTCAAGCAATTGGGATTTAAGAACATAAAAGTAGCTTTAGGTGGTTACGATTTTATCAACGATTTCATTGTCCAAAAGTATGGTATCAATAGTGGTGATTATAATGATGAAAAACCTAAGTATAACTATATGCGTTTGGTAGCAGGTATCGATAAACCAAAGAACGATAGCATTACTGCACCCGAGGTAATTTATAAAAATCCTAATAAAGTGATTAAAGACTTTGATGAGGAATGTCCGGATTTAAATTAATGTGAAAAAAGAAATACCATGAACATATATAAAAACATCATATTTTCGATCTTACTGAGTTTGTTGGTTTTTAGTTCTTGCACCAATTCTTATGCGCCTGGTGAAGATGTAGCTACCATACCCGACGATACCATTACAGTCCCCGAAACAGAAGCCCTGCTGAGGTTTATTAATAATTCCGGTGATTATATCAATAGTAAATCGGCACCAAGCCTGGTGAGTGCTCAAAATGTATATGATAACTTAGGTTCTTATTTAATCATCGATATACGCTCAACAGAGAAATATGTTAATGGTCATATCAACGGTGCTATTCATAAGGAAATGCCTGAGGTCATATCATATTTATCTCAGGAAGTAGCTGCCAGCGTTTATGATAAGTTGGTGATTGTTTGTAATAATGGGCAGTCATCGGCCTATACGGCCAGTGTGCTGCGTTTGATAGGATATAGTAATGCCTACTCCATGAGTTACGGAATGTCTTCCTGGAATAAATCCTTAGATTTATGGTCTTCTAAGTTATCCAGCTCCTACATTGGAAAATTAGAGCAAAAGACGAATCCTGTAGAGGGCATGCACGATTACCCCAAGCTGAATACAGGAAAACGTTGTGGAGCCGAGATCCTACAAGCTCGTGGCAACACCCTTTTAAATACCCCTTTCAGGAAACTAAAAATTAGTGCCGAAAGAGTGTTTAAAGAGTATGATGATTTTTATATCATCAATATCTGGCCTAAAGATCGTTACGATGTAGGTCATATCCCCGGTGCTTATCAGTATACACCACGTAAGGACATTAATTCCAATACTTTATTAAATACCATTCCATCGGATAAAAAGATTATTGTGTATGGTTACACCGGACAATCATCGGCGTTTATGACCGCCTATTTGCGTTTATTGGGTTATAATGCTTTTACCTTGCCTTATGGTGCCAATAGTTTTATGTATAATACTTTAAAACTAAGAAACTGGAATGCTTTTAGCGTTGCGGATAAAGTGAATGATTTTCCTTTGGTAAAAGGTTCAAAACCTTCTAACGATTCATTAAAGAAGAAAATAAATTCTACTCAGCAAAGGAAAAAGGAAGCTAAGAAACCTATTATCAAGCGTAAGAAGAAAGAAGTAGAAGGTGGTTGTGGTTAAGATGCTGTAGAAATAAGTATCATAAAAGAATAAAAAAAACTGAACTATTAAGTTCAGTTTTTTTTGTGTATAAGGTCATATTTTTAATCCTTGATGCAACGGATACTATAGCCGAATGATTCATAGAGTCTCATTCGTGTCACTTTACCATCTTCATTGCTCACACTCCTATACCATGCGTTACCTCCTCCATACTCTGTACTCGTCCACCAAAGGGCAGAGTATGTCTGTCCCATGAATAAGCCATTATTACTGCGGTGGCCACCTGGGAGAGCGTTAAAGCCACTAATATTAGTGCCGTTACCATCGTTAGCCCAACCACTTATGGATTTCATCTTTTCACCTTCATCGGTACCTCGTGAGAACATGGCGTCGGCTTCGGTTTGGCTCATGCCCAAATACATTTCTAATATTTTCCATTCGTTGTCAGAGGGTAGATGCCAGCCGTCTGGGCAAGCGGTTACAGCAGTATTCCATTCATACAATCGGCCATAAATATCGCCGTTGGCCGGGTCATCTTCGTAACACCAACTTGTTCCGGTTTCGTAGTTTAGGTTTTCGGCAAACCATATTTGATTACCATAGGTAACTGTGGTGTAGGTTTGCCCATCCCGAGGGTCGGTGACTGTGCCGCTGGGATTTTCGCTGGAAACATCAATATAATCTGTTTCTGTTTTAGTGTCAGAACCAAATTCATTGCTGGCAGTTAAAATTACGGTGTAAGTTCCTTCGTCATTATAAGTGTGAGATGGGTTTTGTTCTGTGCTTGTACCTCCATCGCCAAAATCCCATTGCCAATTTATAGGATTGTTGGAAGATTGATCGCTGAAAACTACAGCTAATGGGGCAGTACCATTTCTTGGACTTGCTGTGAAAGAGGCCGTTGGAGCTGTGCCTGTAGCAATAAGTGTTACCGATATCTCATTCGATGTGCTTTGACCATTGTTATCAGTGGCCGTTGCTTTCAGTTTGTGCTCACCAAGGTCTTCGTTGCTGGTGTTCCAATCGAAATTGTAGGGGGAAGTGCTTACAGATCCTTTGTTATTGCCGTCGATAAATAAAACCACTTTACTAATGCTTCCGTCACTGTCTTTTGCATCTACCGATATGGTAAGCGTAGTCCCTTCTGCAATATCTACTCCGTTAACAGGTGAGGTGATTTGGCAGCTGGGGGCTTGGTTGCTTTTTTCTTCATCATCATCTTTTTTACACGATTGAAATATTAATACTGTTATGGCCAATATGGTGGCTAATGCGATAAGTGTGGTTTTTGCTTTCATGGTAATAATTTTTGTTACATACTATTTCGATTTTTACAATGTACAAAATAATTAGGTCTTATTCAACGATTTAGAGAGTTATTTTTAAATATCATATTTCTATGTGAACATTATTTTACTCTTTAATGAATGATATTTGCTCTTAACAGGAGTTTCTGTTTAACCGTATGAAAATAATCAAGCAGTTATATTATCATTATTAATGAGAGTCGTAATGCCTGTACTTAGTATAGAAAAACGATACAAAAAGAATAAATAGGGAAGCCAGTACACCCAAAACAATATTATAATAATTGGGTGCCGAAAGTGCCATTCGGATAATGATGGTGGCTACGGCATAGGCCGAGTTTCGGAACACGACTATAAAAGAATAATTATAGCGCATGGAGAGCAAAACCAGAAATATATCGGTAAAAATCAGGATGGTGTAAAAAGTTTTGAAGAAGTTAAATGGCTGTGCATGTTTGACATATAGAACTATATCGGTAAAGCCGGAACTGATAAAAACAAAGAATAATATCAATGCTGTAATCTTTTTAAAGATAATGAATTGCGACTGACTGCTGGGGTCGTCGGTAATGGGTGCATGTTTAAGCGTTTTATTTATTAAAAGAATAATACTAAATATCACGGCTGCCCCAAATGCCTCGGAGAGCATGGTAATGATAGGATCCCAGTTTAGCCAATCTTCATTCATAGAGAATTCACCAAACAGCTTGAAGGCACTTCGGAGTAGTATCAGACTTAATATTTCTAATTGTTTGACCAAAGAGGAGGTTACCGAGTAAGCAATGGAAAATACCAGGCCAATCACTTCTATTAATAAGAGTAGTGTAAAACTGATTTGTATCGACTGGAAGATATTATTGGGTAAAAATCCTTTGAAACTATCAGAAACCCAGTCTGTTTGATTAAGTAAAGCTGCAAATAGAGAGATTAAAAAACTAACTACCAAAATAAATGAAATCCACCGATGGGTCTTTTTTGATTCCCATCCATGGTGAATTAAATCAAAGAAATGTGCTAAAGATAGTTTTAGATTTTCCATTAATCTGTGTTAATTAATAAAACGGCTTCCGACCTTCACAAATGTAATTAAAAAATGATTGTTAACAAAGTGATGTGTTCTGAGGCGTTTAGAATAAGAAAAAACCTAATTTTACTCGTATAAATACAACAGAATGATGAATTATCACTTTATAGCTATTGGAGGTGCTGCCATGCATAACCTGGCCATAGCATTACACCTGAAAGGGAATCGTGTGACGGGTTCCGATGATGAGATTTTTGAACCTTCGAAGAGCAGACTAAATAATTATGGCTTACTGCCTAAAAGCTTTGGTTGGGATGCCTCCCTGATAACAAACAACATAGATGCTATCATACTGGGGATGCATGCCCGGGAGAATAACCCCGAATTGATAAAGGCCAAAGCATTGGGGATCCCTGTTTTTTCGTATCCGGAGTTTATTTATGAGCAATCAAAGGATAAAACCAGAATAGTGATAGGAGGGAGCCACGGAAAAACAACCATCACGGCTATGGTGTTGCATGTGTTGAACCAATGCGGCATCGAAACGGATTATATGGTAGGTAGTAAACTGGAAGGTTTCGAAGTGATGGTAAAGCTTACCGATAAAGCCCGGTATATTGTGCTGGAAGGAGACGAATATTTATCGTCGCCTATTGACTTACGACCTAAGTTCCATCTCTATAAACCTCATATCGCGCTATTAAGCGGCATTGCCTGGGATCATATCAATGTGTTTCCTACTTTTGAAATATATAAAGATCAGTTTGTGAAATTTATCGATCTGATTGAACCTCAGGGGAGTCTGGTTTATTATGAGAAAGATGAAATATTGCAGGAGATGACTCAGGAAGCCAGAGGCGATGTCAAGCTATTAGCATATCATTTACCGGAGTATAATATTGATAACGACAGCAATGAAACCTATATAGTTTACGAAGGAAAGGAATATAAAATGGCTGTTTTTGGGGAGCATAACTTAAGCAACCTCCAGGGGGCTAAAAATATATGTGCACAAATAGGGATTGATGCCGATGCTTTTTATACGGCTATTTCGAGCTTTACCGGTGCTTCTAACAGACTGGAAACCATAGGGAAGAATGAGACTACCACCGTTTTTAAAGACTTTGCGCACAGTCCCTCAAAACTAAAAGCCACCACTAAGGCGGTTAAGAACCAGTTTGCCAAAAGAAAACTCCTGGCATGTATGGAATTGCATACCTTTAGTAGTTTGAATGCCGATTTTTTGGAACAATATAAAGGTGCTATGGATCGGGCCGATACGGCCATAGTGTATTATAATTTGCATACCATCAAACATAAGAAACTCAAAGAAATAACTGTTGAGCAGGTAAAAAATGCCTTTAACCGAGATGATCTGGAGGTGTTTACCGATTCTAAAGCTCTGATTGAAAGGCTATATGCCGAGAGTTGGTCCAATAAGAATTTACTATTAATGAGCTCCGGAAATTTCGATGGTATGGATTATAAAGAGTTGGTAAACAGAGTTCTGAGTTAAGTTTTATGAATACACTCTAATAATACTTGTTCTTCTTTTTCCCAGCTCAAATCTTCTTTGGCTGTAATTAGGTTCTTCTTCCATTGCTGATAAGTATCGGGATGCTTAAAGGCATCGTTAATTTTTTCAGCAATATGCTTAGGATCGTGCTTTTGAATGATACTTCCAATCTGGTAATCCTTGACAATACGTGATATTTCAACCAATGGCGATACCATAACCGGCACTTGGGCATGGATATAATCAAACAGTTTATTGGGCAGGCTATAACGATAATTAAGGTTGGTATCTCTATCGAGGCTCAAACCCAGGTCTGCAATATGGGTATATTGTGTTAGTTGTTCGTAAGGCACTTTCCCGGTGATGATCACTTTATCATCAAGCTTTAAATCAACCACCATCTGTTTTAAGATATCTATCACATCGCCACTGCCAACGATGAGCAAGAGGGCATTCTCAACCCATTGCATGGCTTCAACAGCTTCTTCGGCACCTCTTTGTATATTGATGCCTGCGCCCTGAAGGATGATCAGCTTTTTATCTTCGGCAATGCCTAATTCTTTTCTGTTTTTGAGCTGGATATTCTCACGTGTAAGGGGGATATTCCTGACGACATACAGTTTTTGGTGGTATTCCTCTTCGTAAATAGAGGCTATAGATTTATTCACGGTAATCACCGAGCTTAGCTTAGGGAAGATCCATTGTTCTAAACTCTTCCAAAGCTGTCGTTTTTTGGGATTATCAAGCAATTCCGGGACTTCACAAAACAGTTCATGGCTGTCGTATATCAGTTTTACAGATTTCATCCTGGCCATCAGATAATTAGGTAATAAGGTGTCCAGGTCGTTAGAATACAGTAAATCAGATTTTTTAAAAAGCAGGAAGAAGAATAAACGTATCTGATATTCCAGATAAAACAATGGCCCTTTTGAGAACAGCAGTTTCATTCGGTGCCGGCGGTAAGGTTTCTCATCCAAAGGCAAGCTGTTTTTAAGCTTTCTGCCAACCAATATTACTTCGTAGCCGCTTTTTAGAAGCGCATGACAAGCTCTGTCAACCCGCTGATCGGTGACTAAATCGTTGATAACAGATACTATGGCTTTGGCTTGTGACACTTATTGTATTTTTATTATTTTCTGACGTTCGGTGGCGTTTTCGCCCTGTATTTGTAAGATATATATTCCAGACGGTAAAGATTGCAAATTTATTTGAATTCTCTGTTGTCCTGCTGAAAGAATCCCGCTGTCTTCGGTAATGCAGGTGTTTGATTGAAGATCGATAATAGAAATAACGATGTGCTCATTTTTATTTAATGAAAAGGACAGATTTATCATTTCTTTACATGGCAAAGGATGTAATGCGAGATGATAGTTAGCAGTTATTGTTTCAATTGCATCGGTAGAACAGTCGGCAGGGCTGGAGCCGGGCGTTCCAAACTCACAGCCGCAGCGCCAGTTTAACGGATCATAAATATCTGTTTCATTCATTAGCTCTAAAGTCCGGTTATTGGTATCTACATCAAACACCGGCCAATTTAATAAGTGATTATAAGTTAAATACTGCCCTAATTGTTGATAAGGATCAAGGATAAATAAAGCGTCTTCGTCTTTGCGCAAGTCAAATTCTGTCATTCTGATACCAGGAACTTCCGGTTCATATACCTGATAGAATAGGTGGGTATCTGCCGAAAGAACGATATAAGAATAGGGGCTTAGTATATAATTGGAATCGATACAAAGTGTATCGCCTTTATGAATGAGTTTCCAGTCTATGAGGGGGATGTCATTCTCCGAACTATTGTATAACTCTATCCAGTCAGCAGTATTATTCTCTAAATCAGATTGATATTTCACCTCTGAGATGATGATGTCTTCGGCATGGATACACGACTCAGGCGCCATCAATGGGGTGCCTAAAAAACAGCTGCTCATCCAGTTCTCGCCGTTTGTCATATTCAGGCTGGTATCTGCCAATTCAATGGTATAACCACTGCCTCCCACATCTTCGGGCCAGGGATAGTCATTGCTATATGTCAATTCGGCTATTAATAAATCAAACTGATTATATAATGAAATACTTTCTCCTTTATTCGATAAACCAAAATCAATAGGCCCTAATACGCTTTCGTTTTTAGAATGATAAGCCCCATATTTTAGGGTATCCATAGCTAAAACTATTCTTTCGTTGGCGCTAATATGGGTACCGGCAGGGAAGACGAACTTATGCTTAATATTGCCATCTCTGAAAATCCAGTGGCTTAGATTGATGTTTTCTGGTGATTTATTGAGTATCTCAAGCCAGTCATCGGTATCGTAGCTGTTTTTAGATTTATAATTGATTTCGGTAAAAACCAAGCCGTAGTCATCAAAACAATCCTGAGGTACTAAGCCCGGGCTTCCGCCGGGACAAGCCAACGACCAGCTTTCAGCCAGGTGATAATCGCTGTCTTCCGAAAGTATTTCGATGCTTTGGGCCGTTCCTTCGTTATTGGGCCAGGGCGCTTCGGTAGCAAAAGTCATTTTGGCTACTTCTCTGTTTAGCTCATCTTTGAGGCAGATTGCATCGCCATCGCTGCTGAAACCGAAATTGAATGGCCCTGTGAAATTTGCTACTTCGGGATGTATCTGCTTAAACAAACTGGTATCACTCACTAAAACAAGCCTTTCCTGTGGCGCTATCTCCACACCATTGGGTATCTGCCACTTTTTCCAGGCCTTACCGCCATGAATGGTCCAGTGACTTAAATCGATAGGCTCATCATCCAGATTAATGATCTCTACCCAGTCACCTGCCTCGGCATTGGGAAACTTTCGGTAGTTGATTTCAGAGAAAGCTATTTTCAGAGTATCTTCGGAGCCTGTAGGAGAGAAGAAGACCGCTGTAATACTGTCGTTGGTTTTTAAATACCATTCGCTGATGATTCTTCCGGAATCGGCCAGGGTCGGGCTGGTGCTCGATTCCCATCTAACAAATTCAAAGCCGGGATTGGGGATGGCTTCCAGATTGACTGGGACAGAATCGTAATATAAACCGGACCAGTTATTTTCCGAGATATACAGGCTGTTGAGTCGTATTCTCCCTTTTCCCTGTGGAGCAACCGATAAGCTAATGGTGTCGTAAGCACCCAGGCTATACCTCTGGCGCAGATGCTCTCGCATGATAGGGTTCTTTTCCTCAATATAAGTTCTCACGCGCTGCAGATACGTATTCTCCCAGGAATTATAATTACCGCCCCATCTGCTGGTATGTCTATGCATTTCGGGGTCTATCACTGCCACAATACTGTCCAGAAGCGGTAGATAATTATCTTTTAGGAAAATAGTATTCATTAAATCGGCAAATCTATTGGCATATTGGAACTTAAAATGTTCATTCTTAAGAAGTTCTTTGTATATGATAGCTAAATACGATACGGTATCTTCATGGATTTTGGTGAGTGAGTTTTTATTGGGTAAGTTATAGGTTCTTAGCGACATGGTAACATCCTGATCCACTAATATCTGTCGCCATTTATGCTGTGGTGAATTCCAGAATTTTGTGTTATGATGTGGCCAGTCGGTATTATGATGATACAGATTGCTGATAAGATTATTAATCCAGTTATCAATTTCTATCTGGCTGGCTACATAATCATAATTGGCATCATCGCTTAAATCATGGGTTTCAATAAAACACATCAGCTCTTCAAAGTCATTTCTTTTACCACTGATAATCAAGCCATTTTGTTCTAACAGATTCACGCTATCAGGATCCACACCCCAGTGATCCTGAATATAATAACGATCGATTTTCTCACGTAAGTGATACAAACCCCAATACTCGCCATTGAGGTAACTCGAAACGGTTTTCCCCATCTGTATATCAATATTTTCATCTTTCATTCGGGTATGAATCAAAAGATCTCTTAAGAAAGCCCAGCGGTTATCGTTACCGGCATTACGCAGCAAAAATCTTTTAAAATTCTTATGATGCTCCAACTGGCTAAAGAAAGGATGATTGAAACGGGACTGACCATATTCGGATTTCGCATATAAACCAAAGCTTTTTTGTGGTAGCATACGGGTCCAGTTGCCATGTATCTTTATGCCGGCATCTTGTTGCCAATACAATTCGCCCTCAGCCGAGAAATGTTGAAGATGCACATCCCTTTCCCAGTCTTGCCAGAAATTAGCTTCAAAATAAGGGGCACTTTGCACATAATGATCTCCATAGACATAAATACCTTTTTCATGATCCCACAGATTTTGCGGGGCAGTAATGATAGAGATATAATCCAGACTGCTGTTCTCATCTATCAGATAAGTATCATTGGAAACGGGCCCTGCTATTAGGCTGTCAGCAAAATAACGGAAGCGAAGCACACAGGTAGAATCTACGTAAAAGGCGGTGTCGTAGATGTCTGAGGTGTCGCAAGGGAGGTTACCATCGGCGGTATAGCGAATAGTGAATAAGTCGTTGGGATTAACTACTCTTATCAGCACGGAGTCCTGATAATAGCCTGAGCTATTTTGAAATACGATGCTGTCGGTAATCATGCCGGCTTTTGCAGTGGTATTATTTATTCCCGAAGGAGTGGGTTGGGGAAATAACACCAGAGAATCCGGGAAATCGATATGCAGACCTGCTGAAATATTAGTTGGGAGGGGAGGCGTGTTAAATTCCTGAATGATACGGCCCAGACTATCCGTTAAATACAGTTTCTCACCCTCGCCACTGATTTTAAAATTGCTGTGTATACTCCCGGGAGGTGTAGATAAGAGCGGGCAAATACTATCCATTTGATATAATGTATCTGAGGAAGAGAATGACAACCAAGGTTTGATGATTTGAGGGTTATTGCTCCAGAAATTATGGTTTTCGATAGCCAATACATTGCGGCCATTCTTTAAAAGGCTTTTGAAATATTTTTGAGGGATGATAAAGCTTTCCGGTGTTTCTCCCTCATCTATTGAGGAGGTATGAGGTCTGAAAGCAGAAGCATTATGAGAGGGTTTCATGCCATCGTGAACCATATTGATACGTAATACCTCATAACCATTGATATAAGCCGTAAAGCCATCATCATAATAGGCATGTAGCACAGCAGATAATAGTTTTGAAGTATCCGCGATAAAGAACTCCTGCCGTAGATATATGGTGTAAATATCCGGGTTGGTTTCTGTGGTAACTTGCTCGTATCCATCGGGTGTGCCAAAAGCACCTTCCGATGTGATCCACTCGCTATCATCGTAATCGTAGTCGCTCCAGTGGATATAGTCGTAGGGCGTATTATTCTCGTCGTTGGGATTTTTAAACTGCCATAAACTATCGCCAAACAAAGCTGTTTCCCAATGGTCAATGGTGGTAGTGGTATTTTTTCCGGAGGCGAAGATCAATAAGTACTCATCGGGTTTTAGTGTCATCTTAGGAAAGGACCACATTCCGGGATGGGTTTTATCGTCAGATAAATGATATTTTGATAAATCTACATCTTCGTTACCGTAGTTATAGATCTCTATCCAGTCTTCATAGTTTTCATTCTCATCGGTAATCACTTTAGAATTTCTGCTACACACTTCGTTTATTCGTATAGTGGCTTGTGCATGAACGGCCATATAGAAGAACAAACTCATAAATGTGAGAAAAAGGCGCATATTATCTGTTTAAGTAGTGGTCAATGAGGTTTTTAATCTTGAAATATATATCGGTATTATCCATGATTCCGGTAAATTCTTCGGCACCGGGACCGTAGGCAAACACGGGAACCATTACACCACTATGTTCATCAATGGCATAATTGGGGGTGTACTCAAAATTATCGCCACTTAAAAGGGTTAGTGCACCGCTCTCGTGATCGGATAATACCACCACTAAAGTATTTTCGTGTTGTTTGGCGTACTCTAATACCAGGCCGGCTACTTTATCGAACTCAAGGGTTTCTTTAAGCTGATTCTCGATATTGGTATCATGTCCGGCTTTGTCGATATGAGCACCTTCGATAAAGAGGAAAAAGGGCTTGTCTGCAAATAAGTCCAGGGCTTTTTGGCTCGATTGATACAGGAAATCTTTACGTCCATCCGAGAGATAGGGCGGTAGCGATTCGTGCATCATACCCAGGGCAGGGAGTTTATCGATAGTCGTCATTTGGCTCAGAGAATAAAAAATACCCACGCCTTTTTGCGATAAGCTGTCCAGCAGATTTCTTCCATCATTCCTTTGATCAAAATGCTTCTGACCGCCGGCCACAGCAAAGTCAGGGTAGTTATGGTAAAAGTCTAAGATGATGTCTTCGTACTGATGCCGGTCTTTTCGATGTGAGAAAAGAGCCGCCAGAGTGGCATCGGCCATATACGAAGTAGTGATGATGCCGGTCTTATAATCCTGTTTCTTAGTGTATTCGTAAAGCGTTTCCAGGGTATTTTCAAAGGGATCGATACCCAAAAAGCCATAGTTTGTCTTGCTGCCCGTCATCATAGCCGTATTGGCAGCAGCCGACTCCGTAACAAAACGATTGCTCGATTGTGTGAGCACCAATCCTGAGTAGGGGAAATCCTGTAAGTGTAGATAGTCTTTTTGATACCAAGCCGCCGTGATTTGTCCCAAGCCCAAACCATCTCCAAGCAAAACAATCACATTTAAAGTATTGTTGTTATCAGCCGCCTGAATATCAAGCTCATTATACTTGGTTCGCTTGCTACAGGATAAGTTAAAAACCAATAAAAATAATAAAATAATGTTAAAGCGCATATTTGGATTAATCATAAAAAAGTTTCGTCAAATGTACATAAAAACCTATAATCTCAGCTAAAAAATGCCATGATATATTCTGTATTTTTCTCCTTACTTTTAACAGTCAGGAGGCTTTTAAATTTTGATATTAGCTTTTTTTTTATAAATTTGTTATTTATTGAGAATTGTGAAACCTGTTTATAGATACATATTGTTATTAATCACCGCTGTTTTTCTTTCAGTTGCGGGGATGTCGCAGTGTAAGATCCAGTCGGATTTTAATGATTATCATGTGAATGGTATGTCCTCTACCATACAATGGAATGTCTCTTCAAGTCATTCTGTGGTATGTTCTTCTTCGGATTGGCAGCCATCGTTTTTCGTGAATAGCGATTCCTTATTAAATGTCCGTATCAGTGGTGATATTGTGTTTACACCTGAAATGAACGACGATGACTTTGTAGGTTTTGTATTTGGATATAAAGCACCTATTGGTCACGATTTCAGTAATTTAAATCATTATTATCTTTTCGATTGGCGAAAGAATTACCAGGAAGCTCCGGAGGAATTTGGTGGGTTCCCGGCACGCGAAGGCTTTAACTTATCATATATTGATGGCGTATTGCCCTTTGATCCCGTTTCGACCTATCATAGTTTTTGGGGGCATTTTATGAGTGAGAATTTTTATCCTATCGAGCATTTGTATGGCAACGATTTGGGATGGAATATCAATACTACATATCATTTCGAATTAATTTACACCCATAACAGGATCATTATCAGTATCGATGGTAATGAGATTTTTGATGTAGAAGGTCGTTATGAACCGGGTTTATTTGGTTTATACAGCTTTAACCAAAATGGGGTGATTTATGAGAATGTGGTTTACGAACAATATTATAAAATTGAGCTGTCGGATAATCACATTTGTAAAGATGTGGAGATGGGCTTTCATTTCTCAGATACCAACACCCTAACGCCACCGCCAAGTTTAGCAGCATTTGAATGGAGTTTTGGCGATGACACTAATAACTCTACCGACTTATTTCCGCGGCATACCTATTACGAAGCCGGAGGAAAAGATATTGAATTATACATCACCAATACCAATGACTGTATAGATACTGTTAAGCGAAGGGTATTTGTGGAACCTAATCCTGTTATTACTTTCGATCCCGTTGATACAGAATGTATTGTTGGTGATAATGTTGAGTTTTCGATAAGAGCCCAGAATGTAGAATCATTTCAGTGGTATTACCAGGAAGCCAATGGTAATGAATGGATAAAGCTGAGAGATAATGATCAATATAGTGGTGTTGAAACAAGAGTCTTAACCGTTATTAATGTGAGGCCTTATCATCAGGGGATGAAGTATAAATGCTATGTTCAGGGGTATTGTGGTACACTTCTCAACTCTAATCAGGCAGAACTCATTATTGTAGATAATCCGGCCAGAGCCTTATTGGATTTGACCGATAATAGCATTTGTGTCTCGGATACTACCACATTAAACCTTACTATTAAGGAGATATATTTGCTGCAATCTGCCAAAATGGATATTGAATATGATGCTGAGAATGTTGAAATCGTTGATTATGAAACACATTTGAGAAATTCGGTTGATGTGAGTTTTAATGATGATATCATAAGTGTTGATTATCATACTGTAGCCCCAATGATATCCGATGAACTGGTCTTGGTGTCGTTTACTCTTATATCCCGAAGTCAGGAAAGCCTTCATCACGATTTTAAGTTCGATGATGAACAGATGTATTTTATTAATCTCGAAGGCGATACCATTAATCATTTGCTTTATGATACTCAATTGGCGGTGAATGAGCCTATACTATTAGGTTTTAACGATACCATAAAGATATGTGAAGGGAGCCGATTAGAAGTTGATGAGCAGTTGTTTAATGCTTATCACTGGAGTACCGGCGAACAAACTGCGGGCATCAGAATTTATAACGAAGGTATGTATTGGCTCAATACTACTGATACTAACTTTTGTCAATCAGTGGATAGCTTTTATTTAATACCTATAACTTCACCCAGCCCACCGGAAAGCATTAATCTCAGCCAGACCTTTTATTGTTCTTATGATGATGAAATAGATTTGTCTGTTGAAAGAGCTGGTAATGAAACTATTGAGTTGGCTTATTTAAACGAAACCATTATCGATTCTTCTGATTTTCATTATACCATAGATAACCCGGGGTACGATTTTGAGATCTTCACTACTGCCAGCAACCAATGTGGAAAATCGGCAACGCTTACTACTTTGGTAAAAGTGTATCCGGAAGTTGTTCCCACAGTGAGCATTATTCGTGATTCTAATCATAAAGCAGACATACATTTGGGCGAGATGGTGAAGTTTGAAGCGGCTTTTGAAGGGGGAGGTGAGCACCCGTATTTTACCTGGTGGATAGATGATATGGTGAAGCAAAACGGCTCGGATGATGTGTTTATAACCAATGAGTTAAAGGCCATCCAAAAAATTAAGTTAGAGTTGTATTCCGATGCCAAATGTCTGTTGAATGATAGTTATGCTTTATCGGAATTGGAGATCAGGCTTGATAATGCCGATGAGGTGTTTGTACCTACCATCGTCACTCCCAATGGGAAATCGAATAACGATGCTTTTAAGGTGATTTTCCGCGATAATAATGTCTACGATTTTTCATTGAGGATTTATAATATCAGAGGCCAGTTGGTGTTTGCTACTAACGACAGATACGAGTATTGGTCGGGGGCCGATGTGCAAAATGCTTCTACCGGCTTATATACATACCTAATAGAGTATAGCCTGGTCTTAAGGCCCATAGGAGATCAGTTAAAGGTATTAAAAGGGAAATTTTTATTACATAAATAGGTTTTATAAAAAGTAAAAGAGCCATCTGCGATAGTTATTCCGGATGGCTTTTTTTTAGGCCCTCCCGGCTTTTATTAATTAAATGATTTTAACAGCTCAATACTGTATTTATTCTTATTTTTGCACTTATAAACACTTTTTGAAATGAAAAAGAGATTAAAGCCCTATATACAGTATATCAAACAATTATCTGTAGCTAACGAGGATGTCATATACCATAAAGCTATCGATAGCTTATTGGCATCCAAAAGGGCCAACGATCTCGTTTTGGGTATCAAAGACGATGACTTGCTCCTGGGGATGAAAGAGATCCTTAAAAACGACTTAAACTCCCGAGGAACGGTGTTTACAGCCTCAACACTTTCATTTGTATATACCAGAACCGAAGACCTGGCAGAGATTGAGAAAGAATACTCTCCCGAAATAAGCCGTATTTTGGATGGTATCATTAAAGTGCGCTCGCTCGACTTTAGCAAGTCCTTAGAACATACCGATTTACAGCGAAAACTGGTCTTGAGTGTGGCCCGCGATACCCGCTCCTTATTGATATTATTAACGGCCAATTTATACCTTCTTCGGAACTATGATAAACTCGAAGACTATCATCAGAAGATAGATATATTAAACTCTGCCATTTCGGTATTTATCCCTATTTCTCACCGCTTAGGCTTTTATAAAATTAAATCGGAATTAGAGGATTTGGTTTTGAGCATACAAGAGCCGGAGGTCTATTTGAGTATTAAGTCGAAGTTGGAGAAAAGTGAAAAGGAAAGGAATAAGATTATCAATAAATTCATCTCTCCTTTGATATTGGAGATGAATAGCCACGGTTTACAGTATAAGATTAAAAGCCGGCTAAAATCTATTAACTCTATCTATAATAAGATCAAAAAGCAGAATGTGCCCTTTGAGAAAGTGTATGATCTATGGGCCATCAGGATTATTTTGGATAGCGAAGGCAAAAAAGAAAAAGAAGATTGCTGGCATGCTTATTCTATAGTTACCAATATCTATGAGCCTAATTTAAGTCGTTTGCGCGATTGGATCACCGTCCCCAAAAGCAGTGGTTACGAGTCCTTACATACCACTGTAAAATCAACAGATGGCAGGTGGACCGAGGTGCAGATAAGGACCACACGAATGGATGAACAAGCCGAAAATGGCATGGCAGCACATTGGAGGTATAAAGGTGGTAAAAGCTCACAGGGCATCGATTTCTGGTTGAGTGAAATTAGGAAAGCCATTGATAGCGATAGTGTTGGCAACGATCAGATAAACCCCGAGAAGTTTGCTAATGAGGTGTTTGTGTTTACTCCTAATGGCGATTTAAAGAAACTGAACTTTGGGGCTACGGTCCTCGATTTTGCCTATGCCATTCATAGCGAAGTGGGTAATAAATGCTCCAATGCCAAGGTGAATGGTAAGATTGTCCCCATCAAATATACGCTCCGAAATGGAGACCAGGTAGAAATACAAACCAATAAAAATCAAAAACCCAGTAGAGACTGGATCAGTTGGGTGGCATCTACACGTACCAAAACAAAGATCCGTAAAGCACTTGACGAGCAGAAAACGGTGGAGATCAAGCGTGGCAAAGAGATTCTTGAGAGGAAGTTTAAGAACTGGAAAATCGATTTCTCTCAGAGTGTGATTGATAGCATTGTGGAAAAATTGGAGCTGAAAGAGCATTACGATTTGTTTTTAAATGTCTCATTGGAAAAGATAGATCCTTTGGATCTTAAAAAACTGGTATTGGGTGAAGCAGAGCTAAAAGTAGATCCCGATATCCAGAATAAGGTGTTGGATGCCACAGAAATAACGGATGAAGAAATTGAAAGCAGTCAAAAAGACATCCTGATTATTGATAAGATTGATCAGATTAATTATAAACTGGCCAAATGTTGTAATCCCATACAGGGTGATCCAATATTTGGTTTTGTAACGGTTTCAAAAGGTATCACCATCCACCGAAACAGCTGTCCCAATGCGGCCGAAATGAAAAGACGTTATCCTTATCGTATCATTCCCAGTAAATGGCGTAAGAATATTAAAAGGGTGAGTTTTAAAACCGGCATTACTATTTTGGCTATCGATAGCCAGGGATTAGCCAATAAGATTACTCAAGTGATTTCTAATGAGTTAAAGCTGGATATTACCTCCATGAACTTTAAACAAAAGAAAGGTTTATTCGAAGGGCATCTGGGTTTATTGGTGAACGATAGCGAGCATCTTGATGATTTATTGGTGAAGATCAGAAAACTCAATGGCGTTACCGATGTGTTTAGGCAGGATTTATAAGCTGAGAAGAAACAGTTTTTTCGGTTATCTGCTTATAATATCTAATAATTTTTTAATTTTGCAGCCATAAGGGATATTAACTCAGTTGGTTTAGAGTGTTACCTTGACAGGGTAGAAGTCACTGGTTCGAATCCAGTATATCCCACTTTTATAAAGGAGTCTTGTATTTATTTTGCGAGGCTTTTTTTATGTGTATTATTTCCCTATTTTTGAAAAATGTCTGTGAACAACGAAATAAGAAAGCTACTTAAAGAGGATTTTTCAGCCTTTGAAAAGGTTTTCAAAAAGGCCATGAATACCGATGTGGCACTTTTGGATATCATCCTTAAGTACCTGCACAAACAAAAAGGCAAACAAGTGCGTCCTATGTTTGTGATGCTGACAGCTCATGTGTTTGGGGACATTACAGCGGCTACCTATCGTGCTGCCACCCTGATAGAACTCTTGCATACTGCCACTTTGGTACACGACGATGTGGTGGACGACTCCAATAAACGCCGGGGCTTCTTTTCCTTAAATGCATTGTGGAAGAATAAGATATCGGTCTTATCCGGTGATTTCCTTTTATCCAAAGGTTTGTTGTTATCGATGGAAAATAAGGATTACGACTTATTACAAATTGTAGCCAGGGCCACTCAGGAGATGAGTGAAGGCGAGTTGTTACAAATAGAAAAAGCCCGAAGGTTAGACATTGATGAAGCCGTATATTTTGAAATCATCCGTAAGAAAACCGCCTCATTGATAGCCAGTTGCTGTGCCGTGGGGGCTGCTTCGGTAAATGCCGGAGCCAAAGAGGTGGAGATGATGCGACAGTTTGGGGAGAAAGTTGGTCTGGCTTTTCAGATAAAAGACGATATCCTGGATTTTAAGAAGGTGGGCGATATTGGAAAACCCAAGGGCATAGATATCAAAGAGCAGAAAATGACTTTACCTTTGATTTATATGCTCAATAACAGCAGTAAATCGGATAAAAAAAGAATCATCAGAACGATTAAGAATCACCACCATCATCCTCAAAAAGTGCAAGGCATTATTAATGAAGTGAATTCCAGTGGTGGTATTGAATATGCCGAACAACAAATGAACAGGTTGATTGACGAGGCTTTGGAGATACTAAACCAGCAAAAAGCCGGTCCTTATCTGGACGCACTCATAAAACTGGTGAAATATAGTGTGAGCCGTAAGTTATAATCAATAAAGAAATATTAGCGTTTATCCCGGTTCTTTAAAACGCTTTCCAGAGTTTGTGCTTTATTTTCCGTTTCCAGCCATTCGCTTACCGCATCACTATCTGCTGTAATGCCGCCGCCCACATATAGGTAAAAGTGATCACTATAAATTTTCATACATCTGAGATTAACAAAGAGTTGTATCTCTTGAGAGCTTAAGATCCCCAAATAGCCGCTATAATATTCTCTTTGGTGTTCTTCCAGCTTTAGTATTGTTTTTTTGGCAGCCAATGTTGGTGTGCCACAAACAGCAGGGGTGGGCTGTAGTTTGGCTATGAGTGCTTTGGCCTGTTGGGGAGTGCTGTGGGCTGTAAAGTCGTTCTTTAAATGCACCAGATGTCCCGCCGCCGCTGTGTAAGTATCCGATTTCTGATAGGTGATTCCGGCCTCATTAAAGATATTTGAGATATGATCCTGCACCCATATTTGTTCTTGTTTTTCTTTAGCTTCCCAAACAATCTCATCAATATTTCTGTTGTTAACGGCCTGTGTACCTGCCAATGCCATTGTTCTAAACATATTATTCTGGTATATGGCCAGAGTTTCGGGCGTGGCACCGCACCATAGGTCGCCATCAGGTAAAGATGCCAGATAAACAAAAGCTGTAGGATAGCTTTGGCATAATTGCAAGAAAACTCCGGTGATACTCTCATCCTGACGCTTAACTTGCTTCACTCTGCTCAACACCCCTTTATCCAAATTATGATTTCTAATACGCGTTATCATCTTATCAAGCAAGTGGATATGCTTTTCTTTAGTTACTGTAACAGGCACTGTCTTTTGATTTGGTGCTTGAACAGGTAGCCTGAGAACCTCATCCTCCGAAATAATGCGTGATAGACTCAGCTTATAGCTAATGGTCTGTTTTTCTGCCTTATCATCAAAAGGAGATATCACAAAAGCAGCTTCCACAAGCTCATCAATAGAAGAAACCGACCTAACTTCCGCCTCATTAATAAAGTGGATGTTACGCTCTTTCGGCAAACGATATAAAACAAAACTTTTTAGCATTTTTTTGGCTGTTGGCTATTGGCTGTTGGCTATTGGCTGTTGGCTGTTAGCTGTTAGCTATTGGCTGTTAGCTGTTAGCTATTGGCTGTTGGCTGTTGGCTATTGGCTGTTAGCTGTTGGCTGTTAGCTATTGGCTGTTAGCTATTGGCTGTTAGCTATTGGCTGTTAGCTATTGGCTGTTAGCTGTTGGCTGTTAGCTCTAATTCGTAATTCGTAATTAACAATTCGTAATTAACAATTAATTCTCTTTTAATATAAAATTAGTCAGCCTGGCGATAGAGACCAATCTGTTTTCTTCGTCAGTGATTCTGATATCCCAGATATGGGTGGTTTGTCCCAGATGAACCGGACGTGCTTCGCCGATGACATAGCCTTTTCTCACGGCCCGTAAATGACTGGCATTGATGCCTGCGCCACGAGATATTTTTCCCGAATTGCGCCCCAAAACAATATGAGAGCCTACACTGCCAATGGTTTCGGCTAAGGCCACACTGGCACCGCCATGAAGAATCTTAAAGGGTTGTATGGTGCGTTCGTCAACGGGCATCTTAGCACGTATCAGGTCTGCTTCTACTGTGAGGAATTCAATATTCAGGGTTTCCATCAAAGTGCCTTTATTCATCATGTTTATTTCTTCTAATAAGGTCATATTTGGGGTTTTATTATTTGCTTAGGAGCTTCATATAAAATACAAAGTGCTAAACTTTCGGTTTCTAAATCTTTTCTTCCAACAAAGTAAAGAAAAAGATTTCATACATCTTTAAAAAATGTAAATTTGCATTTCGCCTATGGCGAGAATCATTAAAAAACCAAAGCAATATTAATACACGGGCATGTCGGGCGAAGAACAAGAGAAATTAAAAATCATTATTGATAACAAAATAATACGTTTGCAAAGGCAAATCAGTGAGCTGAAGGAGCTGACCAAGCCCATTGCGCCCGATTGTGCTATCGGCAGGGTGAGTAGGATGGATGCCATCAATAATAAGAGTGTGAACGATGCCATGCTTATAAAAAAGCAGAACCAGTTGAATAAATTGCATCTGTCATTAGGCGCACTTCATGATGTTGATTTTGAAAACTGCATAGTTTGTAGCCATAAAATACCTATCGAAAGGTTATTTATCATGCCCGAAAGCAGAATGTGTATGAATTGTGCCAGCAAATCGAGAGGATAGTGTATTTTTGATAAATATTAATGAACAGAGCATGAGGATTTATTTAATATACCCAGAGAAGAAAGTGTTACGAGCTGCATCCAGCCGATATATTAAAACAATAAACGGATGAACAGAATGATGAAACATATCGGTTTTTTTAGCCTGCTTATGAGCTTGCTTGCATTGAGTTCGTGCATTAAAGATGAAACCTGTTTGTCTTCTAATAGTCTGTTAATCACCGACTTTTATACGGTTAATCAGAATAGTGAAATCGTGAAATATAAGATGGATTCTATGTCGATGTATATTATTGGCAGAGAAGACAGCATCTTATACGATAATGTAAAGAATATCGGGAGTTTTAATATCCCTATGGCCGACACCTTGCAACAGCTTAAAATACTCCTGACCCTCAATAATGTACAAGATACTATTTGGGTGGATTACAGGCCGTATGAGGTGTTTCGTTCTATTAACTGCGGGGTGGTAAATCGTTTCGAAATAAAAAATGTCGACTATAGTATCAATAGTATATGGCAAATATATATGAATAATAATCAGATTGATGAAAGTAAAAGCACTAATCTTTTTCTGTTTTACCGCACTCATTAGTCTGTTTGGACCTAAGGTAAGTGCCCAGGTAGTGGATAGCAGCAGATATCAAAAATCTGTTGATAAGCCTATGGAAATCGTTGTTGCAGAAAAGAAGAATGTTTTTGTAGAACATGATTTGCGTATTGGTATCGATATGCATAATTATATATTAGGAATTATGACACCTTACAGAACAGGGATCGACCTAAACCTGGAGTATAATCTCACCCACGATCTGTCTGTTTTGGTCGAAGGCGGATATAACTATTTCGAGAGAGAGAATGTGAGGGTCTCATATATCTCAAAGGGTAGTTATATCAGGGCTGGAGTAGATTATAACCTGCGCGAAGACATGGGAGCCAACGACCGCGATTTTTATTATATCGGTGCCCGATATGGCTTTTCCTTATTTGAACAAGAAGTGCCGGAATATGTATTGGTAAACGGTTTCTGGGGGCATTCCATTGGTCATATGTCCAACGAAGAGGCTTATGCACACTGGTTTGAGATGGTGAGCGGATTTAAGGTGGAAATTATCAAAAACTGGTATCTGGGGATGAACCTGCGTCTGAAATTCTTTATACACCGTTCCAAAGGTGGTATAGAGCCTGTACAGTATGTGCCGGGCTATTCACAGAATTATAATTCTGCTGTCCTGGATTTTAATTATACCATTTCATATAATATCCCATTGAATTATAAGAAGAAAAAAATAGCTGTATATGATGATAAGAAATAAGATAGCATATATAGGGATTTTGTTGTTTCTTGTGATGAGCTTACAAGGCTTTTCTCAGGAAAAAAAAGAGTTCAAACACTTTGAATATAGTAGTATAGGTGCTAAAATGGGAATGACTTATGCTGCCATAGACCTGCAACCCGCTATCTCCGAAACTACGCCTCAGTCGTCCTTCTCCGGTGGAATCGTGTATATATTCAGCCAAAAGAAATATGTAGGGGTGCAGGTAGAAGCTTTGTACTCGCGCTATCAATGGAAAGATACCTTTAGTGATGGCACGGTGAGTAATAGCTTTAATTATCTGGAGCTGCCTTTCATGACCAATATCATTCTTGGTAAAGGTCGGTTTAAATATATCCTTAATCTGGGAACATATTATGCTGTGCTTTTGGGTAAAGATCTCAAAGTCAATATTCCCGAAAGCAACGAGCATTATCAATCTGTGATGGACAGAGAAGAAAGAACGCCCAATTATGGTTTGCTCCTGGGTGGTGCCTTACGCTATATCAGCACGGTGGGGATTTTTCAGTTAGATGCCCGTTTTAATTATGGTTTCCAAAAGATATATAATACCGAAGCTACAGGTTTCCAATACTCTAATATTATGGGCGTTAACGTCTCTTTGATTTATACATTAAACCTAAAGAAAAATGATTGATATAGATAATTTCCAGGCCGTTTTATTCGATCTCGATGGAACCATTACCGACCCCAAACAAGGGATCATCAACTCGGTATTATATGCTGCTGAACAATTTGGCTTTAAAGAAGATGATAAAGAGAGCCTTGACGAATTTATCGGGCCTCCCTTACATCATTCGTTCCAAAAAAGATATGGGGTGAGTGAGGCAGAGTCTTTTGAAATGGTAAAACAATACAGGGTGTATTATGCCGATAAAGGGATTTTTGAATGTCATTTATACGATGGCATCGAGGAAAGCATTAAAGACTTATACCAAAAAGGAATTTTCCTGTCTTTGGCTACTTCCAAGCCGATATTCTATGCCGATAAATTATTGGTGCATTTTGGTCTGGATCAGTACTTTAGCTTTGTGGCAGGTTCGGAGATGGACGGCTCACGCACCGATAAAAAAGAAGTTATTCAGTTTGCTTTGGAGCAGATACCACCTTTTGAGAAAGGAGAGATTTTAATGCTTGGTGATCGGGAATTCGATATCACCGGCGGTCAACACCATGACTTAAAGACCGCCTGGGCCAAATGGGGCTATGGTGTCGATACAAAGATATTACCTTTGAAACCTGAATATATCCTCCAAAGTCCTTTAGAAATGATACAGTAATAACGGGATGCTTCCCTAAAAAACGATATATATGAAACGTAACTTATTATTAATTAGTAATTCCACCAATGCCGGTGAAGCCTATTTGGGCTGGCCCAGAGAACATATCAAAGATTTCTTAAACGAAGTAGGCGCCAAGCGTGTTTTATTTATACCCTATGCCGGTGTGAACCTCTCGGATAAAGGTTTACAAGCCTCTTACGATGCTTACGAAGAAAGAGTAAAGGCCGTATATGCCGAATTAGGTTTCGACTTGTATTCTATTCATCGAGAAGCCAATCCTGTGCAAGCCGTACAAGAAGCCGAAGTGGTAGCCGTAGGAGGCGGAAATACATTCCATTTGGTACGCGAGATGCAAAAGACAGGTATCATGACAGCCATCCGTGAGCGCGTTCTACAGGGCATGCCTTATATGGGTTGGAGTGCCGGAAGTAATGTGGCTTGTCCTAGCTTACGCACCACCAACGATATGCCCATTGTAGAGCCGGAGAGCTTCGATTGCTTGAATGTAATTCCTTTCCAGATCAATCCACATTATTTGGATGCACATCCCGATGGCCATGGAGGCGAAACACGTGAACAACGTATTAATGAGTTCTTAACCGTGAATCCCGATATGTATGTCGCTGGTTTACGCGAAGCATGTTATTTTAGAGTCAAGGGAGATCATTTAGAGCATGTGGGAACACGTCGTTTACGCATCTTCAAAAATGCCCAAAACCCCTTAGAAATGGCCAGTGGCGAGGATTTGTCATTTTTAATGAAAAAAAATTAAAAAATATCATTTTTTATTTGGTGAAATAGAAATATTATCTACTTTTGCAATCGCAAATCAAGGGAAGCCTGATAGCAAAAATAGTTCATAAAAATATTGACGATTTACCACGGAGAGGTGGGTGAGTGGCTGAAACCACATGTTTGCTAAACATGCGTACTGGGAAACTGGTACCGGGGGTTCGAATCCCCCTCTCTCCGCAAAATAAAATATAGTTCGGGGTGTAGCGTAGTCCGGTTAGCGCACCTGCTTTGGGAGCAGGGGGTCGCAGGTTCGAATCCTGCCACCCCGACACTGAAAATCAAGGAGTTAAAGCAATTTCGTTTTAGCTCCTTTTTTCATTTGCATACCATTTGCATACAGAAGGGCTTGTTTTTTTGTAGTATTGCCTGAATTTGCAACTATTTGAGTAATTCAGAATTAATGTATTTATGAATATAGTTAGGATCTATGATGATTTGCTGAATAGATTATTTATTCGTTTTGTCCCATATCTTTATTAATGTTCAATCATATTTTACAAACTTATCTATATCAATTTTAGCTTTCTCTGAAATCAACTTAATTACTTCTTTTTGAGTAAAGCCAAAACTAGAAAGTATATCATAAGCTTTTGTGACCTTATTGTTAACCTCCTCTTGAGCCTGAATAATTGAAGGAATAAGCCTGTTAAAATTAAGTTCTTCAAAGGTGTAACCTTGACTTGGTAATTTAACTAAATCAATATCTGAATAATTTGTTGGTAAATTAATAGTTCTGAGTATTTTATCATTTTCTATAAAGCAGGTATTTAAAGGTATTTTAAGGCCTCTTAAGTACAGAAAGTTATTTTTAAGTTCGATAGAAATTTCCCTAGATTTTTCATCTTTAATTAGCTCAAAAAAATGAAAAAAAGGTATAGTAGCTTTCGCTACTCCTTGTGTTTTGCAGTTTAATTCGTGATAACTTCCAGGAATAGCCAATTGAATCTTACCATCTAACACGGTAATCTCACAAATAATTTTTAAAGATTTTTTATCTTTTGGTTTAACTGATGCTTTTAGAAATTTTAACGCCTTAAATATTACGGTTTTATTTACTACAAAAATTGTCATTGCTTTCTTTAAGATTAATACTTCTCAAAGTTAGATATTTTATTTGGTATAGGGAATATGAATGTAGGATGTTTTACAAATAATCTGTACTGTCAATCATAGGTCAATGACCAGTGAGAGTGAATTTTTCAGCCGATTGACATAGTGTTGTATTAAAAAGTTTCAAAAAAAACATATTTTACTGATATTACGTGTTTTAAGTGTATTTAAACCGAATTGTTACATCTTTAGTTTACTTAATTCATTTAGTATTTCATCAATAGATAACTCTGGTTTACGTTTTAAATGATTAGGTATTTCAATTAGTTTACAAATTGTCTTGGTTACTTCTGAGTATTCACGTGGATTACTAATGTAATCTAAAAGAAATATTCCTTTAGTTAATGCTGATTTTATTGCATGATATTCAAGTTCTCGAATCCCCAAAGGCAAATCTTCAATAACAATGGGATTGCTAACTGTAGTGCGTGCCTGCTTCTTTACGGATTTGGTCCTTTGCAATTGATTAAGTTTAATTCTTAATTGAACCTTTTCAGGAAGATTATTTGGATAATCATCCCACGATTTGATTGTATTAATAGAGATTCTAAATTTTTTTGCCGTTCTGTAATAAGAATAATCGTTCTCCCTAAGATGATTCAATACTTCATCTTTATACTCTCTGCTATAGTTTTTTGCTGCCATGTGATAAAATTACGAAAAAACACTTTAGTATCTCTCATTTTAATGGGTTAATTTATTAATATTGAACATTTTGTAAACATACGGAATGCTTATTCAATAACCCTTAGGTATTATTTAAAGTGACCTATGGTTTATTTGTTCTTTGTACTTTATTGTTTGTTTTGTAGTATTTATGATTAGTTTGTATTTTATGGTAAAGTTGTCTTATTATTTCTTAATTTTATGCTTTTTCCTACTATGTCAAAATTTAACGAAGATACTAGAGTAAAAATACCGACTATATTACATCTTATTCGCCTAGGGTATAAATATTTGTCTTTGTCTAAGTGTACATGGGATGAGTCTACAAACATCTTTACTGACATATTCAAAGAGAGTGTAAAGAGGTTGAATCCTGTGCTTAATGAGAGTGATGTGAATAGGTTCTATGATGAAATATCAATGACCTTAGAGAATGAGGATTTAGGCCGTGTATTCTATGATAAGCTTATTGATCAATCGGGAATACGTTTGATTGATTTTGATAACTTCTCCAATAATACTTTGAATGTTGTAACAGAGCTGACTTATAAAAAAGATGATGAAGAGTTTAGGCCGGATATCATTCTGCTGATTAACGGAATGCCACTAGCTTTTATTGAAGTGAAGAAACCAAACAACAGGGATGGTATTATTGCGGAGCATAAGCGTATTAAAACCCGTTTTGAGAATAAGAAGTTCCGCAAGTTTGTGAACATTACACAACTGATGGTTTTCTCCAATAATATGGAATACGATGATACTACTTCACAGCCTATAGAAGGAGCCTTTTATGCAGCAGCATCCTACCATAAACCTGTATTTAATTATTTTAGAGAAGAAGAGAAGTTTGACTTGACAAGTTTATTATCGGATATAGATGATACAACAGAAATAGAAATTTTAAAAGACAACAATCTATTAAGTATCAGAAATTCAGATGAGTTTCTGGTGAACAAAAGTCCCGATACGCCTACAAATAGGATTTGTACTTCTTTATTTCAACCTGAAAGATTATCTTTTATTCTAAGATATGCTTTTGCTTATGTGAAAGAGTCTCGGGGATTGGAAAAACATATCATGCGTTATCCTCAGATATTTGCTACCAAAGCTATTAAAGCTAAGCTGGATGGAGGAATTAAGAAAGGTATTATCTGGCATACTCAGGGTAGCGGTAAGACTGCCCTGGCATATTATAATGTTAAGTTCTTAACCGATTATTATCAATCAAAGGGTATTGTTCCCAAATTCTATTTTATTGTGGACAGGCTAGACTTATTAACGCAAGCTAGCAGGGAATTTAAGGCTCGTGGATTAATTGTTCATCCCGTTGAAACTCGTGAAGCTTTTGCTAAGGATATTAAGTCAACTAGTGTGATTCACAATAATTCTGGTTTAGCAGAAATAACTGTTGTTAATATTCATAAGTTTAAGGATGACCCAAATGTTATCGAAAACAGCGATTATAATCTAAATATTCAAAGGGTTTTCTTTTTAGATGAAGTGCATCGTAGCTATAATCCTAAAGGTAGTTTTCTTGCCAATTTAGAACAAGCAGATAAACACTCTATTAAGATTGGTTTAACCGGTACGCCTTTATTGGGTGAGGATTATAATTCTAAATCACTTTTTGGTGGATACATTCATAAATATTATTATAATGCCTCAATAAAGGACGGCTATACTTTAAGGTTGATTAGAGAAGAAATAGAAACCAGCTATAAACTTACTTTGCAAGAAGCCCTTAAAGAAGTTGAAATATTAAAAGGAAACGCAGATAAGAAGGTTGTTTATGCTCATCGTAAATTTGTGGAGCCTATGCTCGATTATATTGTAAAAGACTTTGAGAGCGCACGTATAGCCATGGATGAATATTCTATTGGAGGTATGGTTATTTGTGATTCATCTGATCAGGCTAAAAAGATGTATGAGATATTTCAAGATAAATATGCCATATCAATTGATGAGCCTTATACGAAAGCTGCTGAACCTAAAGAAGCTTATGAAGCTAAGTATAAACGAAAGAGTAAAGTGAGATCCTCAAAAGTCATCTTACATGATGTAGGAACAAAGCAAGATCGAAAAGAATGGGTAGAACAATTTAAAGCTGGTGAGATTGATCTTTTGTTTGTGTATAATATGCTTTTGACAGGATTTGATGCCAAGCGATTAAAGAAGCTCTATATCGGAAGGGTGATTAAGGCGCATAATTTACTTCAAGCACTTACAAGAGTTAATAGAACCTATAAGGACTTTAAGTATGGATATGTGGTCGACTTTGCCGATATCCAAAAAGAGTTTGATAAAACCAATCGGGATTATTTTAAAGAGTTGCAGTCAGAATTGGGTGATGAGATGGAGCATTATTCCAATATATTTAAACCATTGGAAGAAATAGATAGCGAAATTGCGGAGATAAAAGAAGCTCTTTTTCATTTCAATACCGAGAATGCGGAATACTTTTCACAGCAAATAAGTGAAATTAATGATAGGACTGAGATGCTAAAAATAACTCGGGCCTTGAACAATGCAAAAGCTTTATACAATATCATCCGATTGTCTGGCAATTTTGAGCTTCTGGATAAGCTCGACTTTCAGAAATTAACTATACTATCACGTGATGCGAATAACCGCTTGGCGCTGATAAATACAAAAGAAGCTCTTGAGAATAAAGTAGATACTACCAATTTACTCAATATTGCTTTAGAAGATGTCATTTTTGCTTTTACCAAGGTGAAAGAAGAAGAAATGATATTGGCAGATCAATTAAAGAACACGCTTCAACAGACAAGGGAGGCTTTAGGAGGTAATTTTGACCAAAGTGATCCGCTCTTTGTCTCACTAAAGGAAGAGTTAGAAAGGTTATTTAAAAAGAAAAATCTGAGTGAAGTTACTAAAGAACAAATGGAAGCCAATATTGAAGCCTTAAATAACATTTACGACAAAGCCAAAGAATTAGAGCGGAAGAACCAATTGCTCAGAGCAAAATACCAGAATGATGAGAAATATGCCCGATTGCATAAAAGACTTACCGAAAAAGATCCTTTAACCGATAGCGAAAGCAAATTATTTGAAGCTCTAATGGGCCTGAAAAAGGATGTAGATCTGCAGATAGAGCGAAAAGCCAAGGTGCTTGAAAACGAAAAGTATGTTGAAAAGATGATTTTAAGATTGGTGATTGATCAATTTAAAAACAAACAACATATCCCTATCAATGTGGTTGATAGTAAGAGAATTAATACATTGGTAGTAAAGGAATACATGAACGAATTTTATGGCAGAACTGCCTAAACTAAAAAGAGATTAATATAGAATGACAACAGCAATAGAATTTAAAGAAAAAACCATGGAACTGATCGATAGTCTAAAATCGGTTTGTGCCAATTATGGTTTAGGGAATGATGGGAATGAGTTTAAAATTATCACACAAGTGTTTTTGTATAAGTTCTTGAATGATAAGTTTGTTTTTGAAATTAAACGACTCGACCAGAGTTTAGCTGATGATGAGAACTGGGAAGAGACCTTAAAGAAATATAGCGATGATGATTATGAGATGCTGATGATGCAAATGCAAGAAGGAACGGCACGTATTAAACCAAAACATTTAATCTCTAGTCTCTATGAGCAACAGAATAAACCTAAGTTTTCTGAAATATTTGATAATACTTTACTCGATATTGCCAAGGAGAACAGCGATCTGTTTTCTGTAATAACAGAAGGAGGAGAGAAGATTACTTTATTTGAAAATCTAAGTAAATATGTAACTGACAATAGAGATGAGTTTTGTAAAGCTATTGTGAACAAGCTTACAGGCTTTAGTTTTGAGCATATTTTTAATGAGAAGTTTGATTTCTATGCTGCTATTTTTGAATACCTGATTAAAGATTATAATACCAATTCTGGGGGTAAATATGCTGAGTATTTTACACCTCATGCGGTCTCAAAAATTATGGCCAATTGTTTGGTTGATGAAGAAGTGAGTAATGTTACTTGTTACGATCCCTCAGCAGGTTCCGGTACTTTACTAATGAATATAGCGCATAAAATAGGTGAAGATCAATGTACCATCTATTCTCAGGATATTTCGCAAAAGTCTTCTAATCTCTTACGCCTAAATCTAATTTTAAATGACCTGGTACACTCTATTCCAAATATTGTAAAGGGGAATACTATTTTAGATCCCTTTCATAAGGAAGATGGTGACTTACAAAAGTTCGATTATATTGTTTCTAATCCGCCTTTTAAACTCGATTTCTCTGATTTCAGTACGGATTTAGATACTAAAGAAAACCAAAAACGATTTTTTGCAGGCATACCTAAAATTCCTGCCAAGAAAAAAGAAAGCATGGCTATTTATTTGATGTTTCTACAGCATATTATGTATAGCTTAAAAGAGAATGGTAAAGCCGCCATAGTGGTTCCAACTGGTTTTATTACGGCACAAAGTGGCATAGATAAAAAGATCAGACAAAAAATGGTAGATGAAAAAATGTTGGCAGGAGTAGTAAGCATGCCGAGTAATATTTTTGCTACTACAGGTACTAATGTTTCTGTTATTTTCTTAGATAAACAAAACAAAGGAGATGTAGTACTGATAGATGCCTCTAAGTTAGGCACTACGGTAAAAGAAGGTAAAAACCAAAAGACCCTTTTATCAGCTGAAGAAGAACAAAAGATTATTGATACCTTTATTCAAAAAGAAGCTAGTGATGATTTTTCTGTTAAAGTGAGCTATGAGGATATCAAGCAAAAAAACTACTCTCTAAGTGCAGGTCAATATTTTGAAATTAAAATTGAGTATGTAGATATTACACAAGTCGAGTTTAAAGCCAAGATAAAAGGTTTTGAAGATAATTTAAATAGTCTTTTTGCAGAAGGAAAAGAATTGGAAACCGAAATCCAAAATAATTTAAAAGGATTGAGGTATGAGTAGAGAAATGATCTTAATTAGAGATTTGATAAAAGAAATAACTATGGGTCCTTTTGGCTCTGATATCAAAGTAGATAATTTTATTGATGATGGAATTCCTGTCTTAAATGGCTCTAATGTAACGGGTGTAAAGTTAATAGAGAAATCATTTAAATATGTCTCAGAAGAGAAGGCCAAGTCATTAAAGAAAGCTAATACAAAAAGAGGAGATGTTGTAATAACTCATCGTGGTACATTAGGTCAAATAAGCTATATCCCGGAGAATTCAAAATATGACAATTATATTATATCTCAAAGCCAATTTAGAGTTACGCTTAATAGAGATTTAGTAGACCCCATTTATTTTACGTATTATTTTCACTCGTCTGAAGGTCAAAAACGATTATTATCATTTAAAAATCACGTTGGAGTTCCTGCTTTAGCACAGGCTACTACAAATTTCAGATTATTAGAGTTTCCATACAGATCTCTGGAAAAGCAATTGCAAATCTCAAAAGTCCTATCCGACTTAGATACCAAAATAGAACTCAACAATAAAATCAATAAAGAGTTAGAAGCTATGGCCAAGCTTATCTACGACTATTGGTTTGTGCAGTTTGATTTTCCTAATGAGCAAGGAAAACCTTATAAAAGCAGTGGTGGTAAAATGGTTTATAATGAAGAGCTGAAGAGGGATATTCCTGTGGGTTGGGAGGTGAAAATACTTTCAGAAATTGCAAATATTACGATGGGACAATCACCTTCTGGAAGTTCTTATAATGATGAAGAAAAAGGCGAAATATTTTTTCAAGGTTCAACTGATTTTGGTTGGCGATATCCGACTATAAGGCAATATACTACTGAGCCAAGTAGAATGGCAAAAATTGGTAATATTTTATTAAGTGTACGAGCACCTGTTGGAACTATAAACATTGCAGATAATGATTGTTGCATTGGTCGAGGTTTAGCAGCATTAAATAGCAAAGACGAAGCAACTTCTTACTTGTTCTATGTAATGCTATATTTTAAACAAATATTTGATTATAGAAACAATAGTGGAACTACTTTTGGTTCAATTACAAAAGATGATTTATTCTCATTGAAATTAGTTTATCCAACAATAGAATTACTAAAAAAATATGATAAAATCGTATCAAAATACAATAATAAAATTCTAAATAATCATAAACAAAACCAACAACTCACCGCCTTACGTGATTGGCTATTACCGATGCTAATGAATGGACAGGTTACGGTTTGTGATTGAAAATAAAATGCAGAAACAATTAATAAACACTAAAATTAAATTATTATGAGTAAAATATTAGTCAATTTGAAAGCATCTCTTTTAGGCGAACCAACTAGTTGGTTTTCTCTCATTTCTTATCTAGAAGATGGTGAAAACAATGAAGATCAAGTAGAGAATGTGCAGGGGCGTACTTATTCCTCTAAAGAGCATGCCTGGGAGCAAATTAAACATCAAGTAGAGGAGATAGATTATCATGAGAATGATGTGATTTTTAATGGCAACAGGGTAGATAATTATAATGATATTGAGGCTATTCTAAACACTTTGTAATTGTGTAAGAATACTCCATTATTAAGGTTTCTTTAATTATAGAAATTAGTATGCTACTACTGTTAAACAATAAGTTGGTAGCCATTCGAGAGACTCTGTGCAAATATTTAGATGAAGCGGAGAAATGTTGAGCAAAGTCGAAGTCTAGCTGAAGAGCCGATAATTGAATATAAAAAACGATAAGAATATGAGGAACTCTATTTTTAGTGATTTAGAAAGGTTCAAAGAGAAAGGCTCTTTTGAATTTAAACAGACGGATGTTTTATCAAAAGTTTGTAATGCCCCAAATGATAGTAGTGGTATTTACCTGGTATTTGCAGATAAAATAAGTGATGATAGTGTAATTTATATTGGTATTTCTGGTAGAGAAGGAGAAAGAGGGAAAATAATTCATCGAGAAGATGGTCTTGGAGGTAGAATTGTAAAAGGCAAACAGTTTGGTATAGCCCGAAGAAACTCATGGCCTTTAAAAATGAAGGCAGATAATATCAAGACGCTTTATGTTAAATGGTTTGTTACCTATGGTAAGTATGACCAAATAATACCCCGTCCTATTGAAAATGCTTATTTAGAATTGATTCTTCAAAAAGATGGAATGTTACCCATGTGGAATAAAGAAGTTTAAATCGGTAAATAATAAATGAAATGTATAAGAAATGAGTATCTATAAAATAAACAAAGCTAAGTTTGAGATTGAAGAACTTAATCAACACAGATATAAAAATGAAGGCTATGACAAAATTTCCCCGCAGGAATTGATAGCACAGTTTCCTTCTTTAATATTATCAATACCTGAATTAGAAGTTGCTGATTTGGAGAAGTGTTTGGTCGCAAGAGAGTTCAATGCAGGAAGAGGACCTATAGATATTTTAATCATCACAGAAAATAGTGATATTATCTTGGTAGAAACCAAGCTCTATCGAAATCCAGAATCACATAGAACAGTGGTAGCTCAATCTATTGATTATGCTAAAGCATTATCTCAGGTTGATCTGGAAAAGCTAAAAACTGCATTTAGTCAATCAAAGTATACTAAAACAGAAACCTATAAAGAACTGTTTGGTGACGTTATGTTTGAAGCTACCTTAGATAAAAATATTAGAACAGGAAACTTTAAAGTGGTAATTGCCGGAGATAAAATCCATCCGAATGTATTAAATATGGTGGAAGCTATACAATCGGCTCCGCATTTAGCTTTTACCATCTACTTGGCTGAAATACAAGCTTACACCTTGAATGACGATAATCTCCTCATAAAACCAACAATTGTTGCCAATACAAACGAAGTGGAGAGGAGTGTGATTAGATTAGAGATAGATTATAAAGAAAAGAAACATACCATAGAATCATCCGCACCGGAGAAAGAAGGGAAAGGGAATAAGCTTATTCTTAGCCAGCAAGAGTTTCTATATTCGGTTTCAAAACCAGAGTTTGTTCCTGTATTTCAAAATTTTTGGAAGAAATGGAAGGAAATAGGAGGAGATGTCAATTTTGGTACTACAGGTGTTTCACACGGTATCCATTTTAATGGTAGTAGAGTTGGCTTATTCTTTTTTTATGATACAAATTTCTACTTGCTGACACCACGTAGAGTAGAAAGTTATGGCATCAGTGATAAAATCTATGGAATTTATAAGGATTATCTTAAAAACAATTATCAAAAAGCTTACGATCTGGTCATTGCTGAAAAAGCAATGATTAAATATGATAATCTAACAATTGACGATTTACAGATTGTATTTGAGGCTATGTTTAAAATGGGGAAAGAGTTAAAAAAGAATAGTAATTAATAATAGATATGCGACTTTCCATTGGAATAATCATTTACTGGGCAAGTAGGTATGAAGAAGATCATGCTGTAATATCGGGTATGTGGTATTTTCAAGAAATGTTTGTGCCATCTACAAAAGAAGAAAAAATTAAGTCTTTGGAAGATTTAAATGATAAGCGGTGCACAGTTCTTAATATTCATGGCAAATTCAATCAGATAGTAGATATTTTATCATTAGGCGATAGGTTTATTGCTGCTGGAGAAAATGAGATGATTGTTTTTGATAAGCTTATAAATGAGATTAAAGAAATTTCGATAAAGGCTCATTTTTTTGATGATGTATATCATCCTAAAGGAACTGCTCTAACAATAGATACGTTTATTGAAGTGGATGAGACTATGGATGAAATAAGGGAGAAAATTAGTAAGTGGACGCCTGTTGATGTAACTATTTCTGAAAGTTGGTCTTTGTCGAAAGTTATAATTGAATCACTCCAATGGGAGCAAGATCGTCCTCTAATGGGTTACAAATTAAGACATGGATTAAGCAAACAACAGGAAGCTGTTTTTAATAAGTTTACATCACTAAGCTATACAGCGGGCCAAATATTAAATGACGGCTACATATCCTTTGAAAACTATGCTTATGAGTTGATAGATGATTTTGGTGATGGAATAGTGCCCCTACTAAAGAAACTCTATTTAGCTTATAAAGATTGGCCAGGGCAAGATGAAATAACATCTCAGATGGACACAATAGAATCGGTTTACGAAACAGATATGGTCGTTTTATTGGAAAAGAAAAAAAATAACTTTAGGCTAGAAGTAGAAGATTTTGATGCCATTGCTATTGCAAAAAATATAATGAGGAAAATTCTAAAAAAAGAAGACTTACAACCGAATGTTATTGTAGGTATTGGTCATTATTTGCAAGCAATAGAAAGGCTGCCATTAATCACAAAAGGGATAAACGTCCATATTGAGATTTGCTATACCAATTCAGGTATAAAATATGGAGGATCTGTGATTTATGTATTTAGAATTACCGATGAATTCTTCCATATCGATATTGAGGGAATTGAACGTTCGGAATATGGTAGTGATTCTGTCAGTTATCCAAGTTGGTATATTTATAAGAGCGGTAGCGATAATAATGAACTCGAATTATCAACATTAGAGCAAGAAATAGATGAATACTTGAACCTTGGTGTAGAAATTACTGTTGAAGATTTTTCTAAAACTGAAAATATTAATTAGGTAGGTTTTATTTGATGATATAAAAATTACTCCTAACTTTGCTGAAAACATAAAAGATGAATACCAAAAAGAAACAGAATACTTCACAGGAGCAGAAATCCAAGCCTTATATCTACAAAACAAAGAACTGCGAGAAAAGGTACTAAAAGCAGCAGAGGAATTGAGAAAGCAGTACCCGAGGGCGAAAATAACATAAGTGATTTCCCTTTTCCCCGAATGATACGGATTATATTCAGGTAGACATGAATAAAACAATAAGTCTGTAGAATTAATGAATATTTAAACTTTGGAACTAAATAATATAAATTATGATATTTATTTGTCCTATACCAAAGAAATGGAATGAGATTCATCAAGTCCTTGATAAACTTTGGAAAAGCAAAGATAGTCAAGGAGAACATCCGCCAATACCATTAGTTTTAAATGGGTGGCATTATAGCAACGATAGTGAAAAACGAGATAGGTGGTTAAAAACATTAGCTTGGGTCAAGGCAAATGATTGTGAGCATTTAATCTCTGATTTAAAAGATGAAGATAAGTATTTCGTAAATGAACTCTCTAACTATATCCCATATCAATATTCCAATTGGAATGAGAACCCAAGAATAAAACCAACAGATGAAGTAGTAAGAAAGTGTTTAACTAAGTTAATAGACAAATGGCATGAAATATTAAACCCTGAATTTGGAGAGGCAACAAAACCAATTGAATTTACAGGACTAAAATTAAGGAGGCTGGTTGTGTGTTACAAAAAAGGCTACATGCCACCATGGGGTTCTTGGACAAATCACTTAGCATTTGGAAGCCCAAGTAGATTCACAGAGTTGCGCAAAAGTGTTAATGTAATTATTTATCCCCACGAAGTTGATCATATTGATTTTATTGAAGAATAAGGTATCCTAGACACTATCCTAATTAAAATGCATTTTTAATCTTCGATTAATCTTTTCTAGTTCTGCAATTTCCATATCACATTTGGACTGATTTCCTTTATTATTTCCCTTAAATTCTCTCCAATCCAATTGGATTAAATAATCAGCTAAATCAAGACCATTTTCTTTATCATTTTTAGATGCTGATTCTTCTAATAAATTAGACAAAACGAATCGGGTTCCAGGTAATTCCTGAGTAAACACATCAGCTTTAGCTTTCCATTCATTATAAGTATCTCCATTCTTTGATAGGTCTGGAAAGACAATAACGTTTCTACCTTTAAGAGCCATCACCTTATTCAATGAAAAACTACTTTTATTATAAACGGCCAACCAAAGTAGATTATTGGGGCTATCTGGTGAACCCCAATATAATGAACCATAAATAGCTGTTTTAGGAGCTTCTACAAGTGCTATGGTGTTAGTGGGATATTGTTTTAGTAAATGTTCTCCAAATAGGCAGGAGACTTTCTTGTCGTTTTTTTTATAAGCAGTAAGCCATTCAGGTAATGGCTGATTAATATTAATGAAATGTTTCTCAATAATTGAATGTAAAAAATCTGTTCCAATCGTATGATTATTCTTATTAAATTGTTTTACTTGTATGGCTCTAATTTTGTTATTTATATCAATAAAAGGAAATGTAATGGCTTTGGCTCGGTATCCTTTGCTAATAGTTCCTAGATAATATAAAGCTATTACCTTCTCAATATCTTTTTCAAAAAAAGGATAAGGAATATTTGAGAGGAGGTTTTGTATGAAAGTATTCCCTTCATAATGACTCAAAGTCTGTTTCATTATATCAAATGGGATACTTGCGCTTACTCCCTTTGCGACTCTTTTCTTTAAATACGTCTTGTTTTTAGAAGTAATTTGAGTAGTCTTTGAATTTTCTTTAGTATTATTTTTAGCATAGCCATCTTGGTAAGGATTTAGATGATAAGCACATTTACTCTCTCTGTCACATCTCCCATATTTCAAAGGCAAGTAATCCTTATTTTCAGTATCAATATATCTAACAAAACGTTTCTTCTCACAATTAGGACAGATGAATTTTCTGCTTCCTTTATCTAAAATGTACTGAATCCCCATCATTTCGTAATTTCGTTTACCATTTTTTCAATTTCTTTGAACAGGGCAGGGCTGTTATTTATAGCATTCCTCATTTCCACAGTGTTTAACCCCTTTTTAGAGAAGTTGTAATACAGAGCACTCCAACTCATGGGCTCAGGTGGCATACTACCATTTTGCATTCCCTTTAGCAAAGAATTATACATACTTATCAGTTCCATTCCATTTAGTGTTTTAAACTTGTCTTTTATCCATTCTGTATTTTTTAGGTTATTTAATATCTTTTCTTCTTCAAAGTCACTAAAAGTTCCTTTGTGTAATTCTTTTATTGCCCATTCGTATAAGTCAGATGGTTGCATCCATTTTTGTCCGTTTATTTCTTTTGTTTGTATCATTTTCTGTATATTTTTATTTTAAAATTTTATTTATTAGCATTTTATAAAACATTTGAAAGTTCAATAAATTAAAGCTGTAAAGTGCTTTTAATGTTCACAGTGTTCATGATGTTCATAGTGTGAACACTGTGAACACCGTGAACGATTACTTCTTCAAGTATTTATTTACGGCCCCGAGTGAGATGCTTAGTTTAGCAGAAATTTGCCGTTGGCTATGGCCTTCCTTTTGTAATTGTTTTGCTTGTTGAATTAAGTTATCACGATCATTCTCTGAGAACTGTTTTAAATGTTTGCGCTCAACATCAAAGCCTACAAATTCAAATTCAAGAAAGTTGTGAAGTTTTTGTATTTGACAAGTTGCAACATTTTCAGTATCGTAAATAATTTCAGTATTACGTGCTTTTATTTGTTTGATATACCTCAAATATTTATCTGTGTGACTTTCTCCAATTGCAAAGCTGCTATCAACAAAGTTTATTAGCATCTTACTTCCTTGCAAATCATTCCTAGTGATCACTTTTGATAGATCCCTTTTAGGGGTATGTGCCAAGGCAAGTATAGAAAGATTATATTTGCTTTTTAGGGACTTTAAGTGTTTCATTAAGGGGAGTGCATCTTTAGCTTTTTCGGTTTCGTTTCGGAGATAAGTGATATTGTCAATTATTAAAATCTTTGCACCAGTATCAATAATAGCCTTTTCAAGAGAATGGTTAAGATATTCTTCGAAGCTAGAGTTTTCTGGGACATCAGAATCAGGATCGATTTCAATTCTTTTAAACTTCTCATCAAAAATATAGTGAGACTCATAGTTTTTTGCAGCTTCATTTTTTTTTGCATACCTAATTTCAAATTGTTTTGATGTTAGTTCAAAATCAAAGTAAAGAACTAGTTGAGCATCCGCTTCTAATTTAAATCCAGATATTTGTTTCCCACAGCTAATGCTGTTAGCAATTTGGACAGCCAAAATCGACTTGCCCAAATTAGTGTCAGCAAATAAAATGCACAATTCATTTTCGAACCATAGCTCACCAAATAGCATTTGTGGTACAGGTGTCATTTTAGCTTGAGCAATCCATTTGTTAGCAGATTTAATTTTGAATAATGATTTCTCTATCTCATTATGTTTTACATCATCTATAGCTTTTTTAATATGTTTTTTAATAGAGGTAGCATTTTCGAGATTTAGAAATATTGGTTTTATCTCTTTAGCTTTCATCATCAAATAGGTTTAATTGGTTACTATTTGATTTCCTTAGTTCATCAAAGGCTTTAGGGTTGGTACTTATTAAGTGTGCTAAATGACCAGTATAAGGGCAGGTAAACTCATCGATAGAAGTTACTAACTTCCCATTCTCCTCCAAAGTCTTTTTGTAGCGAGTACCATTTTCTACAGGAACAGATATTGCTTCACAAACAGCTTTATTAGTTGTAGAAACGAAGTGTAATGCCCAATAATAGCGTCCGATTTCTGAATACTCGATAAGAAAGTCGTTAAATGAGATTCCTAATCTATTTTCGATCTCTTTTCTTATGAATTCTGCTATAAATTCCCTATCTTTGTAATGAAGTTTACGATGAGGGTTATGATGACTATTATTTAGCATGATGACCTTTTCTTTTATTGTTTGAAAGATAGGTGTGAGCTTCTGCTTCAATCTCTGCATTGGATTTTCGTTTCCCAGATTTTAACCAATCATCAATTTCTGACTTTAGAAACATAAGGCGGTTACCGCTCTTATGGTAAGGTACATCTCCCCTAGACACCATACTATACCATGTTGGCTTTGTTCTTTTGGCAGGATCATAGTTAATTACTTCATTAAGGCTGAACCATTGTTTTTGTTCATTTCCTTGTTGAGAGTTCAGTAGTTTTAATACAATTCTCTCGATGTTCTCCAGCATCTCATTTGATTGACTAAGTGCCGAAGGCATTTGTTCTAGTGATAATTCTTTCTTCATTATAACGGATTTTTATATTTATAATGATTGCAATAAAAATCCGTGTCACGGGTTCCGTTACGGGGTAACGTCTATTATTAGTAGTATTTTTCTGTGTTTTCTTCTATTTCATTTTTTAAGTAATCTATATCACTTAATGCTTTATTTACTGCTTTTTGATTGTTTTGTAAATAAGGCAAAATATTTCTAATCCTTTCAGGGGGTAACGGTTTTTGGTTGTGTTTATGGTTGATCCGGTTTTCGACTATGTGGTACTCTTTTTTGAAACTGCCTTTAGTTGTTAATTTACCATTTGGATTAACAACATTGTTTTTTGTGATAAACTCCTCTATCCTTTTAATTTTGAAACCGTCTTTTGATCCCGACTCATCTAAGTAATAAAAAATAATGCTCCAATCAGAAACGCTTAGTTTGTTAGATTGTTTTTGTTTTCTTTCAATGGAAGAATAAATTTTCTCTATGAATATGAAATATGCTTCTGTAAATTTTTTTATAAGATTGATTTCGTCAACACTTAGATAAGTGTAAATTTGTTCAGAGAATTTAATGCGCTCAGTTTCAAGGGGGACATGAGAATGGAAAAATTTAGTTTTTAAATCAAGCATAAAGAAACCTGGTTTTTTTGATTCGGTTTTCTCTAATTTATTGAAACATGAGAGTGAGTACGTTGTAAAGATCTCGATTTCTGATTTCCCCCAGTTTCTGATTAGATAAGCAACAAATCCTTTTATCAATATTGGACAATTAGTATCGTTCCTCTTTGAACGTCCAATAATATAGCTTTTCAAGTCGGGAGATAGTTCTAAAAGGCGGTATTGATTTCTTATTGCATCATATTCGAATTGTGCACTTTTTTTATTTGCCCATGCGTTGCTTACGGCTTCTGTTTTTATATTTTCGATTAATTTATTCATTATTTTCTGTATTAAATAATTAATTAGGTCACTGTTTTTATTTGTTTAATTATCTACCTTTAAACCTTTATTTACATTTTATAAGACATTCTCCTAATCAAAATCCATCAAAGAGTTAGATAACCGCTTCTTGGTTTCGTTATCAAATGATCTAAGATAGTTTTGAGTAGTTTGAATATTATTATGACCCATACTTTCCATTACATCAACAATACTTCCTCCGTTTGCCACAAAATTTGATGCAAAGCTATGTCTAGCAGTATAGCTGGAAATATTATCAGGTAACTTATTTGCCTTACATAGGTTCTTCATGTGCTGATTAATATATCTTGTGAAGTTTTTAATAGTACTTTGTTTTTCTGCTGCTGACATATCTACATTTACTATATCAAAAACAAATTGGCTTTTACTTTGATTTTTCTGGCCATATTTCTTAATTATACCCAATGTAAAGTCATTTAAGTAAACCGTTATTTTTTTCAAATCTCCTTTTGCTGTTGATCTTGTTTTCGCCCTGTAAAACTCTATCTTATTATCTTTAATATTCCCGTATTTGAGTAAAGCGATATCTTTAATATTCATACCATTGCAGGCATACGAAAAGAACCAGAAGTCTTTTGCTTTTTGCTGCTCAGGAACTTTAGGAATAGTATGAAACAAAACTTTTAATTCGTTTTTATTGAGAGCCTTTTTAACATTTACTGTCGCAGGAATCTTATATTTTTTCTTACCAAATGGGTAAAACTCTTTATCGATTTCCTTATCATCAATAGCTCTATTAAAGATTGCTCTTAGGGTTCTAATGTAAATACTGACTGTAGTAATACTTCGTCCTTTGGTCTCAATCATGTAATACTCATATTCCATTAGCCACTTAGGAGTAATATCGAAAAAAGTCAAGTTGTGATACTTTTGCCTGCTTGAATGCTCTAAGAAATTTATTAATGATTTTTCAGCCAATTCGTATGTTTCCATGGTACTTAATTGTTTATTAGTTTTTAATTCATCAATTCTGGTTTTATAATGATAATTAACCAGATCACCATCTCCCACTTTCCTAAACATACGTTTCTCAAATTCATCAAATGAAAATGGAACAATTTTATCAGCTATTTCTATTGCTCTATTTTCAATAGCGCTTAGCTTTTTTCTATTTTCTTTATGTTCTCTACGTGGTTTTGATGATTCCCAAATGCCAGCGAATTCCTTTTCAGTATATTCAAATATGGTAGGGTATAATTTTTGCTTCCTGGGTTTAGGAGTGAACACCCGTAGCTTAACAGGATATTTGTTATTATCCTTTTCTCTTCTTTTATCTAAGACTATTGAAATAAAGTATTTTTCCATTTGCATACCATTTGCATACAAATATACATAATTTGCATACAACTCTACAAAACTCTGCAAAATTAAATATCTTTGTATCGCTTAATTACAAAGGATTCAGGTAATAATTGTATAGCTAACGTATAGGGTGATATTATGCTTTGGGAGCAGGGGGTCGCAGGTTCGAATCCTGCCACCCCGACAATAAAACCCTTCACGTAAAGTGGAGGGTTTTTTTATGTTCAAAAAATAAGCTTGTTTATTTTTTGAACATAAAAGAAAGACTAAAACGCAAAGCGTTATAGGGTTTTATTGGTTCCCCCACATTCAGGAAAAGCGAAGCTAATCCCCCCGACACAAAAGGAAGTTCATTCATTTGAGTTTCCTTTTTTTTATGTTTAAATGGTAACTAACAAAATTTTAATGTTAGCACATAAAATAACAAACTAGTATAAAATTCTTACCGCTGTAGACCTGATTATTGCTATATTTGGAAAATAATTTTAACATTCAATACATGACTCTTCCGTTTCTCAAATGATAACAGCTAAATAGTTTAAAATGACCAAAAAGACCATCACCATAAGCCAATTAGAACAATACTTATCAAAAGCAGCCTGGATACTTAAAGGACCTGTAGATGCTTCTGACTTTAAAGTATATATATTTCCGCTGCTCTTTTTCAAAAGGATATCAGATGTATATGATGAAGAATATCGTATGGCATTAGAAGAATCTGAAGGAGATAAAGAATATGCGATATTACCTGAGTTTCATAGGTTTGGAATACCGGAAGGCTGCCATTGGAAAGACGTGCGTGAAACGACTTCAAACGTAGGATTAGCCATTGAAAAAGCATTAAGAGGCATTGAACAAGCCAATCAGGAATATTTATATGGTATTTTTGGCGATGCGCAATGGAGCAATAAGAATAAACTCTCGGATCGGCTATTGATTGACCTGATTGAGCATTTCTCTCAATACAATCTCTCCAACTCCAATGTAGATTCTGATTTATTGGGAAACTCCTATGAATATTTAATTAAGCACTTTGCCGATTTAACCAATAAAAAAGCGGGTGAGTTTTATACACCTCGTTCTGTAGTTCATTTGTTAGGCTTAATATTAGATCCTCACGAAGGGGAAACCATTTACGACCCTGCATGTGGAACTGGCGGAATGCTTTTAGAGTGTGTCGATCATCTTAAAGATAATAAGGAAGACTACCGAACATTAAAGCTGTACGGCCAAGAGAAAAACCTAACTTCAAGCTCTATTGCTCGAATGAATATGTATTTACATGGCATTGAAGATTTTAATATTCATAGAGGCGATACGCTTCGTGATCCAGCCTTTTTTGAGGCTGATGGTTTGAAAACATTTGATTGTGTCATTGCCAATCCTCCCTTTTCGTTAAAAGATTGGGGTGCCGAAAATTGGGCCAACGACCCTTATGGAAGAAATATTGCAGGTGTACCTCCAAAGGGAAATGGTGATATGGCATGGGTGCAGCATATGATTAAATCTATGAATGAAAAAGGGAGAATGACAGTAGTTTTACCTCATGGAGCTCTTTTTAGAAAAAATGCCGAGGGGAAAATAAGGAAAGAATTACTTAAACAAGATATACTAGAAGCTGTAATAGGTTTGGGACCCAATATATTTTATGGTACCCAGCTTGCCGCTTGCGTGATGGTGTTTAAGCAGAATAAAGAGCCCAATAAAAAAGATAAGGTCCTATTTATTGATGCTGCGGACCAAGTACGGGTAGGTAGAGCGCAAAACTATTTGGAGCCACAAAATGTACAGCAGATATTCGATTGGTATACTTCGTATGAAGATGTAGAGAACTATGTGAAAGTAGTTGATATGACAGAGATGAAAGAAAACGATTATAATCTGAATATTCCACTCTATGTTGAAAAAATAATTGAGGATAATTTACCTTCGGTTGAAGAGGCTTTGTCTGATTTGAAGACTGCTTGGGATGAGAGTTTAATTGCGGAAGAGAAATTTAAAAAAATACTTAAGGAGTTCACCCCTGATGGCACAGATTAACACAGATTAGATATGGAAGATATTAATGATATTACATATAAAATAATTGGTTGTGTATATAAAGTACATTCCGAATTGGGTCCAGGCTTATTAGAATCTACTTATGAAGTATGTTTAGAATATGAACTATTACAAATTGGCTTAAAAGTAGAAAAGCAAAAAGCACTACCAGTTGTGTATAGGGATATAAAACTAGATGCAGGTTATAGGATTGATTTACTTATTGAAAATAAGATTATTTTGGAAATTAAATCAGTAGATAAACTAGCGCCTATCCACCAAGCGCAACTGATGACATACTTGAAATTATCAGGTTTAAAGTTAGGTTTATTGCTTAATTTTAATGTAAAAGATATGAAGCAAGGTGTAAAACGAGTAATAATGTAAGAAAAGAATTAACTATAGATAGCACAGATTAACACAGAAAAAAATGAAAAATCTGTGAGAATCTGAGTAATCTGTGGTGAATATAAAGAACTATGAACCAAAAACAACTAGAAAAATACTTATGGGGCGCAGCCACTCAACTACGTGGAACAATAGACGCAGGAGATTACAAACAATATATCTTCCCACTATTATTCTTTAAGCGTATATGCGATGTATATGACGAAGAATACGAAATAGCTCTTGCCGAGAGTGATGGAGATATGGAGTATGCGACTTTTGCTGAACACCACCATTTTCAGATTCCTGACGGCGCACATTGGAATGACGTAAGAGAAACTACCGTAAATGTAGGACTAGCTCTGCAAGATGCCATGCGAGCCATCGAGAAAGCCAATCCTGAAACACTTTACGGTATTTTTGGCGATGCCTCTTGGACCAATAAGAACAGACTAAGCGACGAAACACTTACCAATCTTATTGAGCATTACTCCCAGCACAAATTAAACCTAAGCAATGTACCCGACGACCAATTAGGTAATGCATACGAATATCTGATTAAAGAATTTGCTGATGATAGCGGACATACCGCAGCCGAGTTTTATACCAACCGAACAGTGGTAAAACTAATGACCATGATTATGGACCCGCAGCCGGGCGAAAGCGTTTACGACCCAACTTGCGGCTCAGGTGGTTTGCTATTAAACTGTGCACTACATCTTAAAGAAGAAAACAAAGAATACCGAAGCCTTAAACTATACGGACAAGAAATTAACCTTATTACCTCTGCCATTGCGCGTATGAATATGTTTATGCACGGTATTGAGGAGTTTTCGGTGGTACGAGGTGATACTTTGGCCCAACCCGCATTTTTAGAAAACGATGAACTGAAAAAGTTTAATGTCATATTGGCCAATCCGCCATACTCCATAAAAGCATGGGACCAAAAAGCATTTGCCAACGACCCTTACGGGCGTAATATTTGGGGAACACCGCCACAAGGTTGTGCCGATTATGCTTTCCAGCAACATATACATAAAAGTTTAGATCAAACAAATGGCAGATATGCTATTCTATGGCCTCATGGAATTTTATTTAGAGATATGGAAGCGGAAATGAGGAGAAAAATGGTTGAAGAGGATCAAATTGAAGCAGTAATAGGTCTTGGTGCAAATCTTTTCTATAATTCACCTATGGAAGCCATGATTTTAGTTGGAAATACTAATAAACCTAAAGAACGTAAAGGAAAAGTAATTTTTATTAACGGAAAAGAAGATGTAGTTGATAATAAAGGATTAGCATACTTAACAGATGAACATATTACAAAATTCTATAATGCATTTAAAGAATATAAAGATGTTCCCTATTACGCAAAAGTTGCAAGTATAGAAGAAATATTATCTAATGATGGGAATATGAATATTAATTTTTATGTAAAGAAAAATAATTCAGTTTCAGGTTTGTCATTTGGAGAATCATTTCAAGAATGGAATGAAAATGGAAAAAAACTAAAAGAGTCAATGAATAATTTATTTGAAGTGTTAAAATAATATGGGTAGTAAAATAGAAAAAAAACTAACGGAACTTCAAATAGATAAAAGTAATTGGAGTTTAACCAAATTTGGTGATGTTGCAATTCAACAAAAACAAAATGTTGATAGAGAAAATACAGATTTAACAAAATATGTTAAAGGTGAACACATGGGGTCGGAAGATCTTCATTTGAGGTCTTGGGGTGAACTAAAAGATGAATATTTAGGTCCTGCATTTATTAGACGATTTGATAAGGGTGATATTTTGTATGGCTCAAGAAGAACATATTTAAGAAAAGTTGTAATTGCACCTTTTTCTGGTATTACTTCTAATACTACTTTCGTTATTAAAGCCAATGAAGAAAAAATTGATAAAGGATTACTTCCTTTTATTATGATGTCTGAAGGCTTTACTGAAAACTCTATTCGTAATTCTAAAGGTTCTGTGAATCCATACATTAATTGGAAAGATATTGCCAACTACGAATTCCTACTACCACCAAAAGACCAACAAGCAAAATTAGCCAAACTACTTTGGGCTATGGATGAAGTGGTTGAAAGGGAGAAGGTGGTGTTGGAGAAGTTGGATAGGTCATTAGAATCTAATACCGAAAAAGAGATACATGGAATTAATATAAAAAATAAAGTCATTAGAGAGGTTTTAGAAGAACTATCAACTAAAAAAGAGTTGGTCTATTTGTCAGAATTAGGAGAATTATTAAAAGGAAAGGGTGTTCCTAAATCTGATGTAGTTGATGAAGGTGTGCCTTGTGTCAGATATGGAGAGCTTTATACAAAACATCATAGAATTATTAGAGGTTTTAATTCATTCATAACAGAGCAGAATAAAAATAAAAGTTTTAAGTTAAAAAAGAATGATGTTCTATTTGCAGGTTCAGGAGAAACTATAACAGAGATAGGGAAATCTGCTGCGTTTGTTGATGATATTGAAGCTTATGTAGGAAGTGATACTTTATTATTTAGGCCTTATGATATGGATGGTTATTATCTTGGTTATTTAATGAATTCTCAATTAGTACGACAACAGCTTAATAAATATGGTACAGGAGCAACAGTTATGCATATTTACAATTCTGATTTAGCTAAAGTCAGAATCCCTAGAATTGATATAAAAACACAAGTGTTAATTGGCAAAAAATTGGAAGCAATATATTCGAATATAATAAATTTGGGATCTCAAATATTGGCCTCCAAATCCTTGCAGAAGAGTTTAATAAATCAAGTGTTTTAATAGAAAATTCCTACCACAGATAGCACAGATTAACACAGATAGAAAAAAATAATCCGTGCTAATTTGTACAAATCAGTGGTAAAACACTTTTACGCAAATAAGAATATATTTTATTCAATTATAGCTTATATTACAAAATATTGTCAAATAAGGTCAATCATTTGATATTATTTAGTATTTTTGTGGCAAATAAAGAATATTATGTTAAAACAAATAGCTAAATCACAAGTCTTAGATCGTATGCGTTTCGAAAACCCTTGGTGGGTTTCGGGGCAAATAGACCCTTACTTTGGCGATATGCCCAAGCGTAAGTATTTTCAGCAGTTTAAAACTATAGCTAACGATACTTCGGTACAGCGAGCCATAGTGCTGATGGGGCCAAGGCGTGTTGGTAAGACCGTAATGTTGCACCATTGGGTGCAAGAGCTTATTGATAATAAGATATCGCCCAGGAAAATTATATTTATCACCATAGAAAATCCTATTTATAATAATATTAGTCTTGAGCAACTTTTCTTAAATGCTAGAGAAGCTGCTGGTGATGCCGATAATTTAGAAGATTGGTATGTGATGTTCGATGAAATTCAATATCTGAAAGATTGGGATATTCATTTAAAATCTTTGGTAGAGAGTTACCGCAAAACAAAATTTGTGGTTTCTGGTTCTGCCGCTGCTGCTTTGCAGTATAAGAGTAAAGAGAGTGGTGCAGGTCGTTTTAGTGATTTTATGTTGCCTCCCATTACATTTTATGAGTTTATAAATATGCAAAATTTAGAGCATCTTGTAAAACCCATAAAACTACCTTGGGGAGATAATAAAGTTCCATTTTTTGAAGCTTCGGATATTAAACAATTTAATAAGTATTTTATCGATTACATCAATTTTGGAGGTTATCCAGAGGCCATATTTTCGGAATCGGTACGCGAAAATCCACAACGATTTATTCGTCATGATGTAGTTGATAAGGTGCTCTTGCGCGATTTGCCAAGCCTTTATGGTATTGCCGATGTGCAGGAGCTAAACTCTTTGTTTACAACTATTGCTTATAATTCGGGACAGGAGTTTTCATTAGAAACACTGAGCAGTCAGTCGGGCTCTCCAAAAAATTCAATAAAGAAGTATTTGGAGTATTTGGAAGCAGCTTTTTTAATTCGCATTGTGCGTAGAATTGATCAATCAGGAAAGCGATTTAAGCGTGATAATTTCTTTAAAATATATCTAACCAATTCGTCATTGCGTTCGGCTTTATTTTCACCAATTGACCCCTTAGATGAGTTAATGGGTGCTATGGCCGAAACCGCTATTTTTTCGCAATGGATGCACCGTCAGAATTTTACTCCATATTACGCCCGTTGGAAAAATGGAGAAGTAGATATGGTTGGCATTAGCATGAAAGATTTGAAACCCTATTGGGCTTTAGAAATAAAATGGAGCGATAAATATGTAAAAGAGCCACTAAAATTGAAGAGCTTACTACGATTTTGTAAAGAAAATGGTTTAACTCAAGCTTTAGTAACAACTATAAATCACTATGAAGTAAAAGAAGTAAATGGAATACAAATAACCTTTATTCCTAGCGCTACTTATGCTTATACAGTGGGACTAAACACAATAATGAACTAATTATGGGATTTAACGAACTAAATAGTGTAGAGCATTATATTATCCACCAATTGAGTGGTGTCAATTTAAATACTAAAGAATTTGCTGATCATAAGCAAACTTATAATTTGCCGTGGAAATATCATTCTTCGGAAGATCTTGATAGAAGTGTCAATGAGGTACTTATGGAAAAGGACCTTAATGAAGCGCTTATCCGTTTGAATCCGGAAATAAATAAAAACCATGATTTGGCCGAAGAAGTGATTTATAAGCTTAGGGCTATTTTATTGTCGGTTAATCAAGTGGGCTTGGTAAGAGCCAATGAGGAATTTTTTAAATGGCTCACAGGGGAGAGGACCATGCCATTTGGAAAGAATAACCACCATGTTCCCATTCATTTAATTGATTTTGAGGATTGGAAAAACAATTCCTTTGTGATGACCAACCAATTTCGTATTCATCACCGCGAAACAAAAATACCTGATATTGTATTTTTTATCAATGGGATTCCCATTATTGTGGGTGAAGCAAAAACACCTATTCGGCCATCAATAAGCTGGCTCGATGGCGCGCACGAAATACACGATATTTATGAGAATGCGGTTCCACAGCTTTTTGTTCCCAATATATTTAGCTTTGCTACCGAAGGGAAAGATTTGTATTATGGAGCCATCAGAACACCATTAGAGTATTGGTCTCCCTGGCGTTTAGAGAGCGAAGATGATGGATTGTTAAGACAATTTGGTTTAGAAGAGATTGGAAAAGAATTATCAGACTTACTAAAACCTAAAAGAGTACTGGATATTTTGCGTAATTTCAGTTTATTCACCACTAATAAGAAAAAACAACGGTCTAAAATTATTTGTCGCTTCCAACAATACGATGGTACTAATAAACTAGTTGAAAGAGTAAAAGAAGGGAATATAAAGAAAGGTTTGATCTGGCATTTTCAAGGTTCCGGTAAATCCTTATTAATGGTATTTGCAGCACAGAAATTGCGTAAAATGCCGGAATTAAAAAGTCCTACAGTAATTATCCTTGTAGATAGGACCGATTTGGATACACAAATCTCCAGTACTTTTAATGCTGCCGATATTGCCAATGTCGTTACAACAGATAGTATTACAGAACTTCAGGGATTATTAGAACGTGATACCAGAAAAATCATTATTTCTACCATTTTTAAATTTCGTGATGCTAAACCCAATATGAATACGCGTCAGAATATTATTGTATTAGTTGATGAAGCACATAGAACCCAGGAAGGTGATTTGGGCAGGCAGATGAGAGCTGCTTTACCAAATGCGTTTCTTTTTGGCTTAACAGGCACACCTGTTAATAAAGTAGATAAAAATACCTTTTGGGCTTTTGGGGCCACAGAAGATGATGGTGGCTATTTATCACGCTATACTTTCCACGATTCTATACGCGATGATGCGACCTTGCCTTTGCATTTTGAACCAAGATTAGTTGATATTCACGTGGATAAAGAAACTATTGATAAAGCATTCGAGGAATTTAAAGAAAGTGCAGCATTATCTGATGAAGAAGCCGATGCTTTAAATAAGAAATCGGCTAAAATGGCTGCCTTTTTAAAAGCACCTGAAAGGGTTGCAAAGATTGTTAAAGACATTACCACTCATTTTAAGGAAAAAGTAGAACCACATGGTTTTAAAGCCATGATAGTAACTCCCGATAGGATGGCCTGTGTTCAATATAAAGAAGAGCTTGATAAATATTTCCCGGAGGAAGTGAGTAAAGTGGTTATTTCTACCTCTGCAAACGATGAATTTGAATTTAAGAAAAAATGGGGTGTTGATAAGAGCCAGCAAGAAAAAATAGTAGAAGCGTTTAATGATAAAAATACCGATTTAAAATTCATTATTGTTACAGCTAAACTACTTACCGGTTTCGATGCACCCATACTTCAAACCATGTATCTCGATAAATCATTAAAGGATCATACATTGCTCCAAGCCATTTGTAGGACCAATAGATTATTTCCTCAAAAGCACTTTGGCAGAATAGTAGATTATTTTGGCGTTTTTGATGATGCTGCTAAAGCATTGGAATTTGATGAGGAAAGCGTAAAGAACATTATTACCAATCTTTCAAAATTAAGAGAACAATTACCAGCAGCTATGGAGGCTGCTCTTGCACATTTTAAAGGCGTAGATAGAAACCTTGATGGTTTTGAAGGCTTGGAGGCTGCACAAAATAGTATCAATACCGTTGAAAAGAAAGATGCTTATGCTGAGGATTATCGATATTTATCTCGTATTTGGGAATCCTTATCACCCGATAGAATTCTAGATTTATATAATACAGATTATAAGTGGTTGTCTCAGGTTTTTGAATCTGTTCGTCCGGCATCAGATAATGTGGGGAAACTATTGTGGTTCTCTTTGGGTGCGCAAACCACCAAACTCATTCATGAAAATATCCATGTGGGAGAGCTGCATCAATTGCAGGAATTTGTTTTAGATGCCGATGTGATAGAGGATATCTTTAATAATCCCGATCCGGCCAAAGCTAAGAAACTGGAACAGATACTTATTCAGCGATTTAAAAAGATAATAGGCCATCCCAAATATAAAAAATTAAGTGAACGTTTGGAGGCCCTTAGAGATAAAGCAGAACAAGGTTTGATAACATCTATTGAGTTTGTAAAAGAACTTTGTGAAATTGCTAAAGACACACTACAAGCCGAGAAAGAAATACAGGAAGCCTATGAGGAGAAATCACCTAAGGCAGCACTTACAGAATTATTTTTAGAGCTCAAGACAGAGCAAACTCCGGCGGTAGTAGAAAGAATAGTAAATGATATTGATTCTATTGTAAGAATAGTGCGTTTCCCCGGATGGCAAAGTACAGCATCTGGCGAAAGAGAAGTGCAAAAGTCTCTTAGGAAAGCTTTACTAAAATATAAACTTCATCGAGATCAGATTTTGTTCGATAGGGCTTATGCTTATATTAAAGAGTACTATTAATTTTATTAATTCTATCAAAGAAGGAATAATTATCAATGTTTTTTTTACCTTTGCAATGTCGGATTCAAATTATTCGCTAAGCGACACATATAAAATTTGAATGATGACAAAATTAACAAAAACAAATGCAAGAGAAGCCTTTATAGCCAAAGATTATAAAGAAGCTTTTTCATTATTATTCGAACTCGGAGTAAGTGAGTTTGTGTCCTATGGGCAGAAGTTTATTTCTGCTAATAAGCAAAGAAATTTACCTAAAAAGGAAAATTGGTTCCTATTTAAATTGTCCTCTAAGGTATTGTGGGGAGAGTTCTTACTTGATGAAAATGTGTTTCGTGAGTTATTCTCATCGGATGAAGCTGAGCATTTTCTTAAATATTATTTCAATAATAAAATATACTTATTCCCGGATTTAGGAAAAAAGTTAGCTAAAGAATTTCCCGAGCTCTTTATACGATGTGTTAGAGTTTATCAGCTGTTTTTGAATCCAAAAGGAATGGCATTTCTCACTAAAGAAATTGAATTGACTAAGAAGTATCAACCAGATCAAAAAACATGGGAGATAATAAATGACAACGAAAAAAAATTATGGGATAAGGTTGAGAATGCATTACTCGATATAAAGAGTTTTTCTGTTCCAGAAATACTGTCTTGCCTTGTTGTTTGGCTTGAAAATAGCAGGGCAAAAAGAAACTCAATTCAGGATATGCATCATTTGGCAGGTGTTTATTCTTACTATATGCAATTAGTTCTAAGAGAAGTATCCCAACCTATACTTGAGTTTGATGATGTTAAATTCGCGCAAATCTTTTTAAAGGCTTTTAGAGAAAAGAGTAATGAAAGGATATTTACATTATTAGATGCTATTGATATTTGGTATCAATATTACACAAGTATTGTATCTCCATATTCTTTTGATTTGAATTTTAAGCCAATAATAGAAAATGAGAGTGTTTATTTATATGAACCACCTTTGGCCAATTATAATTATAAGCTTGCAGATATAAGGTATAATTACAATAATCTTCGATATTATGGCATAGCAAGTATATTTATTGCAAAGCAAGAAAATAAAAATAATAATTTAATCCAAGGTGGGATTAATTCCGAATTAAAAGATAAAAATAGAGAGCTTGCGATCCAGCAAACCCAAACTCGATTTATGTTGGATGATTTAGGAATTACTCATCTATACCTAAAGGATAAAGAAATATCCATTGATAAGATAATAAAACCTCTTAGGGGATATGCTGGCAATCGTCAGTTTCGCTATGAAGAACCTTTGAAAGAAAAGCTTCAAAAAACAAATAATTGGGCGGATGCTTTTATCCATGTTATAAAAGAGGCTTTCAAGCAAGATATTACTAATCTGCCTTACCCATATATCTATTTATCAATAGAGCATTATCAAGACTTGAATAAACAGGCATCTGATAAAATGACTCTTCAGGATACCGAAGATATCATTGATCTGTTTTCATATACTATTAATTGTGGAAAAAAGTTCAACAGATTCAATAACGATTATCATGTACTTCTAAAACCATTTGTTAAACTGAATAATCATATTTTTTCGCCATTAGCATTTTTTGCGAATAATGATTGGTTTTATTCTGCTGCACAATCTGGCTTGCTTAGAAATAAATTTAAGACCAGAGCAAAAGAAAGGCTTGAAACAGAATATATGGAGAAATCCTTGGGAGCTTTTCTGAAAGAATGCAATAAATCGTGGAGTGTTATTGTTACAAATCAAAATCTTGCTAATGAAATAAAAGGTGATGTAGACATTATTGTTGAAGATAATAACCATACTTTATTTATTCAACTGAAAAGGCCGTATTTTAGGTTGGATCCAAAGTCTGCCTATTTTGAATCCTTACATGATGTAGATGCAGCAGCACAGCTTAATAATGCAGAAGAATCCATGCTGAGCTCTTCAAGCAATTTAAAAATAAAAAATAAGCCAGCAAAATGGATAGTTAGCTCTTCGTATGAAGGTATTGGTCGGGAAATATCTGCTTGTAGAAAAATCAATTTTTTCGATCTTCTTTCAGCTATTCGGAGCCATAAGTTCGACTCGGTGTTTAACCTTATTGAGTATATTGAAAAGGACACTGAATTAAAGGATTTTAGAAAAGGCAGTTTTTATAGTGCTGTTTCACAACAAAAACAAATAGTTGATGCTCTGTTCAACCCATTAAATTATAGGGAACCTCAGCGTAGTAAACTACTATTGGAAACTAGTAATAGTATGCTTGTTAAAGAGAATAGAACTATTTTCAATAGAGGCTTAGAGCTTCATAAACAGGGTGAAAATAAAGCAGCTATTAAAGTTTTTCAAAACTATATAGAAAGAGTTCCATCGGATTTTGAAGCGTATGGGGCTATTGCAAATGTTTATGCTGATAATAAGGATTATAATAATGCCTTTAAAAATTTTAATAAAGCTATGGAACTATCTGATTTTGAATCTGAAATAGTTCGGAACTATATTTTAGCATTAGCTGAATCAGGGAATGTAAAGCAATCAGTTCAGTTATTTAAGTCTTTATTAGAAAAATATCCTTTAATGGATTTTAATGATGTTGCCAATGCAATAAAAAAATATAATAAAATTCAACCCCAACGAGTTATTTTCCCAAACTAATCTATGCATTTAGTTTGTAACGGAAGTTCACAAAAGATAGGGTGCTTATAGTATCCTACCTTTTATTGCTAACTTATTAGGATTTGAAGATGTTCATATGATAATCTCCTCAGGAGCCATTAAAAAAATCATTATGAACAAACAAAAACTAATTCCAAGTGTTAACTTTCACTTATGGTCTGCTTGTAATATGCGCTGTAAATTTTGCTTTGCAAATTTTCAGGATGTAAAAACAAGTATTCTTCCTAAGGGCCATTTGCCTGAGGAAGATGCAGTACAAATAGTTAAAGCGATAGCTAAGTATGGCTTTCAGAAAATTACTTTTGTGGGAGGTGAACCATTGCTGTGTCCATGGTTACCACTCCTGATAAAAACTGCTAAAGAGCAGGGATTAACAACCATGATTGTTACTAATGGGAGTGATTTAACTGACAGATTCATGTCTATAAATGCAGATTATTTAGATTGGATAACAATCAGTATCGATAGTTTAGACCTTGGTATAAATAAGAAGATAGGTAGAGGTTTACAGGGAGAAGATCCCATTTCAGAAGAAGAATATTTGGATATTGTAAATCAAATCAATAGTTATGGCTATGGGCTCAAAATAAATACTGTAGTAAATAAATATAACCAAATGGAGGATATAAATACTTTCATCAAAAGAGCAAAACCAAGAAGATGGAAGATTTTTCAAGCATTACCTGTAGTGGGGCAGAATGATAAATATATTGATGAGGTTAGTGTTTCGAGTTTATCTTTTCAAAACTATGTAAACAGACATGTTAAAGCTAATGAATTTATAGATGTTGTTCCTGAAACTAATTTTGAGATGCAAGGTTCATATGTGATGATTGATCCAGCTGGACGTTTTTTTGATAATGTTTCTGGAAGTCACCGTTATAGCAGTCCAATTTTAGAAATAGGAATTGAAAAAGCAATAGAGGAGGTTGAAATGAATTATAAGAAATTTATAGATAGAGGAGGTCTTTATGAGGAGTCTAATAATGAATAAATATAGCTAGATATCATGATATGGATACCCCATAATGAGAATCCTTATTAATTTAAAATATTCAAACAAACACATTTAATGAACTTATCCTTATTCCCCTCCCAAAGATAATCGTGCCTCATCCACTAAACCTTTGTCCAGTTCTTTTTTGTTTTTCACGCCTAAGTCTTTGAGTTTGGTGGCTTGTAGTACCAGGTTATCGTTGCCGGTATTGAGTTGTTTGTGTGCTTCTTCGTATTTCTTTTGGGCTTTTTCGAGGTTGGCACCTATGCCTTCGAGGTTGCTCACGAAATTAACAAATTTATCGTAGAGCTTGGCGCCACGGTCGGCAATGGCTATGGCATTTTGGTTTTGGTATTCTCTTTTCCAAAGGTCCACTATCAGCTTTAATGAAGTGATAAGGTTGGTAGGATTCATGAGTAAGATCCTTTTATTATAGGCATAGTTCCATAGGTCGGGATCGCCTTGCATGGCAGCTATATAGGCTGGTTCGCTGGGGATAAACATCA